>Ga0209643_1000167_pt1 | contig 159204 bp, 158 predicted proteins | sample AutmiccBRH37_all_FD_187383 | JGI IMG/M metagenome (GOLD analysis project Ga0209643, IMG submission 187383) | Deep subsurface microbial communities from Mt. Terri, Switzerland - Autotrophic microbial communities BRH/37_all (SPAdes) (version 2) | ecosystem: Environmental > Aquatic > Deep...
CCCCGATCAGGGCCTGACCCGCCTCCACTCTGTGATCAGTTCCGTCGGCTCAGGCCCTGATCTCGACGTCGCAAGGGGGGTCAATTTTGGACGCCGATAGGGGGTCAGTTTTGCATGCCGGTTGACAACCTTCGCAGCGAAACGTTTCCCCAACCAGATGGGGCGGTTAGCTCTGGCGCGGCACTGAGCGCGTTGCAGGCAACACCCGCAGCCTCCGGCCCGCAGACGATTACGCGGATCGGTCGCCGGGCTTCGAACACCTGCGTCCAGAACTGACGGCCGAGTTGAAGGCACGCCCTCCGCTTTTCGGCGGGAACCCCGCTCCATCGGTCGGACCGGAAGGGCGCAACCACACCGGTCAGGATCTCGGTGGGTCTCCGTCCGAGCAGGTCTGCCAGCGCTAGGAACTGGGCGGTGATCGGCGATGCGGTAACGTGCTGTTCCACCTCGTAGGAGTTACCCCGTTCGTCACTCAGCGTCTCCAGTTCCGCCGCCGCAGGTGGCCGTCCAGGGTTAAGCGACAGGAATGCGGTGTCAGTCGTCCCGATCGTCGACCAGGGCGCATAAAGGATCTTGTAGCCCTCGGTGAAGCCGAGCACCTTGCCAGCCGCCCGGACACGCCGGTCCCAAACCTCTCTCGATTCCATTATTGGTCCCCCTTCAGCTTCGAGCACCGACGCTCTCCGACCTCGCGCGCCGGATCCTTCTTTGCATTTTTATCCGCAAAGTTCTTATGGGGCCGAACGGGCGGAATTGTGGCGTAGATCTAAGAGCAGCAGCGAGTAGTCTCTGGAGTTCGCGCGGCACGGACGGCGCCGAAGGGGCAATCATCGGCGGCGGGGTCCACTCATCGCGGCCGCGAGGTACCTTGCATGGGTCTTTTGCGTCCGGTGATCGGGCGATCCTTGCCGCCGCGTGGCGGATACCTCAAAACTGGCGCCTGGAGCGCTGTCAAGAGTGGAGGAGTAGGGTGTGCGATGGCGGTCTCGGCCCAAACCAGACTCTCAGCACCTCTATCACAATCTGCGACCGTGCCCGCATTGCGGACGTTCGCTGCAAGAGCAACACCTAACGAGCTTGGAACAGACAGATTACCTAGTACTGGGACATTGGTGCTGTCATCCAGAGGACGGCGTGCGGGCCTCCGTTATCTCCTCCCTGCGCTTCTTGCACAGACACTTTACTTCTTAAAATCAGCGTCTCGATTGGCATCTCGCTTGCGCTGAGCGACAATTGCGTTTTCGAACCGCGATACTGTCTTGTCCACCCAGCGGTGAACTAGAGGATTGGACGAAACGCCTTTCAGTTGAAGCAGCCGCGCTCTCTCGGTTTCGAGTTTATTGGCGTATGATCCCATCCAGGTCCCAGAGGTAATTCTTGAGGTGACGGAATCCAAAGCGTCCAAATCATCAATGTGTTGGTCTATGAAGTCGACAAAGTTTGCCGACCACTCGCTATTTTCTTTGCTACCTGAAAATAGCTCGATCCACTCAAGCATGAATGGAAGACGCTCTTTCTTGCCATCGAGCATCCATGCGACGCTAATTTCCATGGGTATATCGTTAAGGACGCCAGCGCCTGTAGGGTTTCCTAATCCGGCCTCGAAGAGGCTGTTAAGCCGATACTCCTGCATGGCATCCGCACTTTTGAGGCGCTCATGAAATTTCTGCCATACACAGTCGGGGTCGACCGAAATAAGCTTTCGAAGAGCTTTTTGCGCGTAGTCGTTAAAGGAGAGCTGGACATTGTATTCCTCGATTTCTATCACACTCAGAATAAACTCCAATAATTCTTGTGCGAAAGCTTGGTCCGCAAGGCCTTCATCGAGTAGTTTCTCCACAATGTCGTGCCAATGGTACCAATCCATGTGCGAATAGTTTTCGCGCTCAAAGAGGGTAGGATTTGCAACAACTTCTTTGACGACATCAACAAGCGGTTGTCGATTTAAACTCTTCTTGTAGAGCATCCGTCCAATGAAATCGATGGAAGCCCATGCGCCAGCGCTGCCACGTTGACTCATGATGTTGAGCAAATCGACGATGAGACCAGGGGCAATGCCTTCCAACGTCTCAGAAAAAGCAATCGCATCAGTGGTGCGCGGCTCGATTTTTCTCCGCTTCAGCAGCTCGATCACGCGTCCCATAAGTGCGTCATCCAAACCTGCCGCAGCGATCAAGTTTACTGCATGCGGAACAAGCGCTTCGACAGTGAGGGCTTCGTTCAGGCATTCAAGCGCGGTGTCACGGTTGTTCCGGCGTGCGCCCCCGATAACGCTACCTGCAAAAATCGCAAACTTCGTTGTATCATCATGCAGCGACTGCAAGCCTATTAGATGTTCAAATAATGTGTGCGGGTCATCGACGTGGGCGGCAATTTTATCGACAGTGATCCATCCTGAATTGAAATTTCCAGCGGAAAGCGCATCTAAAACCGGAAAAAAATACTTCGCGGTTGTTGGGCTGCGTGCCACGATTTCTTCAACCTGGTTGGTGCTGTAGTTAAAATCGTTGTCGCCATCGCGATGGTACATAACATCCGGGTCATGAATGTCAATCGCCCATCCTGAACTGTAGACTAGCAAAAGCTCAAGATCGGATTTCGGCAACAGATCGTCATAATATGTGCGGAGCTTGTCCTGATAGTCTTCAGGAGCCTCGTTTCTGTCGAAGTATAGCCATTGGTTGACACCCATAAGCGGTTTGGTCCAATGTGGATGGCCCTGAAGTAACCGAGCAATCATGTCTTGAACCTCGCTCAACATTGGTTGGATACGAAGCAAGCTCCTCAGATGCGAACCGATGGAGTTCAGAGCAATTCTTGCATGCTCTTTTTGGTCGCCAAGTGCGATTCGCTCTAGGCGTTTTAGCGCTTCGCGATAGTAATCCCATATCTCTCGGTAAGTCTTGGGACGCCAATCATCGAGCGCTTCATCTGCACCGATGTTCTCGCTCCCACCTGATCTGGAAAAATGCCCACTTTCCAGCATCCTATCGAGTGCTGAAAGGCAAATTTCTTGCACACGTTTGTCTTCATGAGAGAGACCCTCATCAAGAACAATCAGTTTCTCTCGCGGACTTGCCTCCGTTCCAGAAAGGTGAAGCTGATAAAGGCCCTCAAACTGTCCCGTTGCGTTGTTGGCCCAAGTTTCATTTTCTGCCGCACCAAGGTGAAGCAGAAGTCGGGCGGCTGGAATGAAAGTCTGGTGCCGAAATGCCAGCTTCTCCAAGGCCCAAACCACATGGCGTCGTCCGGCTTCAAACGACTTCAGCTCGTCAATAGATTTTCCACCAAGTAACCGCTCCAGATGGTCCATCGCCGCGTCGGGTGCGAGATGGACAAATCGATCAAGCAATTTTGAGCCGAACTCGGTATCCAGAAAGGCTAGGTCAGGCAATGCTTCTCGGACTAGTTTTTGGGCGAACTCTCCGACTCTTTCAGACCATGACATCCACCGCAGACGTCCGACCATGCGAAGTCTCATGTCTTCACTCAAAGACCAGAAAAAGCTTGCCAATGTCCCCGATGGTTTGGATTCCAACCACATGTTCGCCAATCTCATAGCGAGCGGGAGAGGTTGAGCAGCGGCATAGTCTCCCTGCCTAAGAACTACGCCGGTTACCGCAAAAGATGCCAAGTCGCTAAAAATCGCTTGCGAGTCACGCCCCGCAAATTTGGCGACTTCTTCGAGTTCAACACCTACATCTCCTTCAACCCCGACTAGCGTAAATAGACTGACGAGCTGGAGGCTTTCCAGCGCGGATGCGTCCTCACCACGCTCGCCCCAAACGATGCGGGAAATCAATGCCTCGACAGAGCCCAGTTCGAAGTCTTTGTCTTCCAACGCCCTCGCAGCAAAAACTGCCATTTGTGGAAACCCTTGGGCTAAATCGCGCACCAACGTGGCATTGCGTCCCTTTGCGCGTTCGTGAACGGCGCTCGCGATGTCGATGATATGCTCGTCCGAAGCCGGATTGAGTTTCACGACAAGGTTCTTCCGCATCGACTGTGCTTTGGATTCGACACCAATCGTGATGACATTGCACTTGGAGCCTTGACGGTGCGCGATCTCGCTTAGTCGTGTGTGAATTGGGGTTGGGCAATCATCGATGATTAAAATCGCTCGCGAACCAGAGTCGGCAATCTCGCGGGCGAGATTGAGCAGCCGATCACCGACATCTTCATAGTTGCAGTAGACGACTTGGTTAGCATCTAATGCATCGTCCAGTTCGATGCCGGTATTAAAGAGTTCATAGACGAAACGCGTCTTTCCAAACCCCGAAGGTGCAAAAATCCGAAGTGCGTTGCCTTTGTCGCTGAAAAACTTGGAGATAATCTGACGAATTCCCTGCAGATCCTTTTCTTCGGCGACACTCGGGTCATCGTTTTTCCAAATCCGTATTGCTGAGCCTTGCGCCAGATATCGAGGCTGTTCGCTGACTTGATAAGGAATCTCAGATATTTCGGGCGATTTTGACCAATCTTCGTGGGTCTGAAACCCACCCAAATGTACATCGCGCAACATGGCGTTGAGCCAAAGTGCGATAGACGGATGAGTGTTTGTCCACGCCGCAAGTTTGTTGCAGTCAAATATCTCTATTGAGGTGAGCCTGCTTGGATCGTGCCCAGCCTCCTTAATGCCATCGCGAATAGCGTTGATGCGGTCTGCTTGTTTTGTTCCAACGACTGCCGTTGCTGTGACGATAATATACGCTCCACTTTGCTCAATGGCCTGAACAAGAGCTTCATTTAAAATTCTTTCAGTCTCGGTCTTTTGAGAGGCTTTAGTCCAAGTTTCTTTCTTAAGTCCCGATGGTGAAGTTGCGCCACGCTTGCTCTGAAACACTGAGTAGCGACTTGGTAGCCAATCTGTTTGATTTGGGCCTCCGGACCACTCTACTCTACCGTCTTCGCCACCATCAGCGATGGTTATCTGGGCAGGTACACTGCCAGAGCGGAGTGGAATTCCGTGTTTGAGAAGTTCCGCATGGACGAGCCGACGCAGCAGTTCCACGATCTGGTTTGCGCCTAGCCTTTCTATTTGGTTTGCAACAACTTCTAAGATCATTTTCTTCCCGTTTCATAGCTTTTCAAATGCGCGTGTGCAGCGAAAGTCCGGAATCCGCCCTCTATCGCCCGTACTGCATCGCCCTCAATCTCTGCCGAAAGTACCCCTCCACCCCAACCGCCAGCGCAAACGCCGGCGCACCCAGCACCACTACCACCCCCGACAGCCCCGCCACCGCCACCACCGGAGCGCGCCCATCTGCCTCGACCGCCCACACCAGCCCCCAACTCGCCAGATACGCCAGCGAGCACACCCCCATCACCCTCATCACCGGGCGCGTATACCGTCCCACATCCGCCTGCATCCGCTCCGTCGTGGCCATCTGATGGCGCTGCCACGCCTCGGTTTGCTTCAGCTCCATCGTCATTCCCTCAGCAGTTCGATCCAGGTGTGGACATCGTCCATCGCGATTTCCTTCCCTTCCAGGAAGGACCGGTACCAGCGGGCCGCAATCGCCCCGCGCTTCTCGCTCCGCAGTTTCGTGCCGCTCTCCGACAGGTGCTTGTCCAGCGCGACCTCGAAGGCTTCCAGCGCGGCCAGGTCGTGCTTCATCCGCACCGCTTCGACGCCGAGCAGGATCCAGTTCAGGTCCACGTCGTACTTGCGGTGCAGCTCGACCAGCGCCTCGACCGGAATTGACCGTTTTCCGAGCTCATAGCTCTGGTAGGCGCGCAGCGACATGCCAAGGGCCTCGGACATCTTCGCCTGCGACAGCCCCAGTTCGTTGCGCGCAATTGCGATGCGCGCGCCTAGGGCGGTCAGGTAGTCGTAGGGTCGAGACACTATTCTTGCCATCAGGTCACTTGTCATCGCGTACGTTAAGGTGTTAAGCGCACATTTGAGCGTTATTCGCGCCGGTTCACTATCGGACCATGGCGGCGCGGGGCTTTCAACAGGATTCATGGACTGTCAGGGAAGGATCAGGTTTTGGCACAGGAAAAGCTACTGTCGCCCAAGGAACTCGGCGACATCGTCGGGCTCAGCACGGCGCAGGTTCGCGCGTTGATGAACGACGGACGGCTCGAATTCGTCGAGATTTCGTCGAAGACGAAGATGCTGACCATGAGCGGCTGGGACCGGTTCCAACGCCGCGCGACGAGGGTCCGCGCGCGGGAGAGTGAGAGGTCGGGTGTGGCTTCGGGTGCCAACTGACGAAGAGGAGAGATCCGATGGCCACGACCAATCTCAACATCAGCGTGATCGACAAGCGCATGCTGAAGCAGGCCGAGGCGGCCAGCTATACTGGCCTGCCGGTGAAGCACTTCAAGGCGGCCTGTCCGGTGCGGCCGGTGCAGCTGGCTCAGGGCTCGCTGCTCTGGGATCGCCGCGACATCGATCAGTGGATCGACACGGTGAAGTCCGGCGAGGTGATGGAGACGCGGGACGACATCCTGGGCCGGCTGTGATGACCCAGGTGCGCGTCAAAGGGTTCAAGGTCTTCAAGGATCGTCACGGGCGGATACGGTGCTACCACCGCGTCACGGGCCACAAGGTCGATCTGCAGAAGGCACCGCTGGGGTCGGCCGAATTCTTCGCAGAATGCGAGACCATCCGCACCATTGCCGAGGCGCAGAAGGCCAAGGCCCCGAAGGCCGGGACGCTTGGCGGGCTGATCCTGTCCTACTTCCAGACCGAGCACTTCCAGAACCTCGCCGAGGCGACTCGCCGCGACTACCGCAAATGCGCGGATTTTCTGGAGCCTATCCGGAACACTCCGGTCCATGTGCTCGACACACCGCTGGTGTCGGGCATCCATGACAAGGCCGCCGCGAAGATCGGCTGGCGGCGGGCCAACATGGTGCGCACACTGCTGAGCGAGGTGTTCCGCTACAACATCCCCAAGGGGCTGATCGCCGCGAACTACGCCAAGGACGTGATCCCCAAGCGCCGCCCGCGCGACCGCGCCTATGCCAACCGGCCGTGGAGCATCGAGGAGCGCGACATCGTCTTGCCCCGGGCCAAGCCGCATGTGCGCGTGGCCTTGGCGCTGATGATGAACACCGGGCTCGACCCGTCTGACGCCCTGAAACTGCGCAAGGACCAGATCGACGGCGACACCATCTGGGGCGTGCGCGGCAAGACAGGAGAGGAGGTCGCGATTCCGGTTAGCCCGACCCTGCAGAGCGCGCTCGACAGCATGCCTGAGCATGAGGCCGAGACCGTGCTGTGCAACTCGCGTGGCGAGCCCTGGACCTACAACGGGTTCTCGACCGTCTGGCACCGCTTCAAGGCTGATCTGGAGAAGGAGGGCCTGATCGAACCCGGCCTGACCCTCAAGGGCCTGCGCCACACCGTCGCCACCACGCTGCGCGAGGCGGGGCTTGATGAGAGGCGCATCGCGGACCTGCTGGGGCAGAAAACCCTGTCGATGGCGCGGCATTATTCCCGCTCTGCCAATCTCGCCGCGAAGAACCGCGAGACGATGGCGACGCTGGAAACCGAGAATGCGCGCCGGGCGCAGATTGTCAAACCTTCCGCGAAAAGCGGCAAACCCAAGCCGAAACAGGCGACGGAGGCAGTGCAGAAATGAATGATTTCATGAGCTTAAGTGGTGCCCGGAGACGGATTCGAACCGCCGACACGCGGATTTTCAATCCGCTGCTCTACCAACTGAGCTATCCGGGCACAGGACGATCCGGTGTGATCGGCCGGGGCGTTACCGCCTTGGTGGCGCGGTATTAGGGGAAGGGGCGGGGGCTGTCCAGAGGGTTCTGCGCAAAATTCCGGGGCTCGGCGCGGTTTCCCGTTGCTGTCCGGGAAGCTCTCAGTGCGGTTTCCGGCGGGCCCCATCCGCGGGGTCTTCCGACGGTCCCTCGGGCGCCGCCTCGTCCTCCTCCAGCGCCTCGCCAGGGATCACGTAGCTGCCGGTCAGCCAGCGGCCGAGGTCGATGTCGGCGCAGCGGCGCGAGCAGAAGGGGCGGTATTTCTCATCCGTCGTCTTGCCGCAGATCGGGCAGCTCATGCGCGGTCCTCCTTCAGCACCTCGGCCAGAACCTCGGCCAGCGGCTGGCGGGCGCGCTTGCGTTGCAGCTCGTAGAGGCCGAGCGGGGTCCAGCCGGCGAGGCTGGTCTCGGCCCCCTCGGCGCGGAAGGCGGCGCGCAGCTGCTGTTCCAGCGTGGCGCGGTCCTTCTTCGGCATCGGCGCGAAATCCACGGCGATCTGGCCGCCGAGCCCGCGCAAGCGCAGTTGGCGGGGCAGGTCGCGGGCGGCGGCGATATTGGCCTTGAGGCCGGCGGCGGGCGAGGTGTCGGCGCCGGTGTTCACGTCCACGGCCACCAGCGCGCGGGTTGGCTCGACGGCCATCGAGCCGCCGCCGGGCAGAGGCACCACCGGGTCCAGCAGCTCCAGCGCCAGATCCTCGATGCCGTGATCGGCGAATGCGGTCTCGCCCTCGGCCACCTCGTCGGGGGCGGGGTCGGCCCAGTCGCGCCAGGCGGTTTCATGTGGGCCGGCGGCATCGACCAGCAGCTCCGGCCCGCCGGCCAGATCGGCGCTGACCGCCTCGGCCAGCGCGCGGGTGGCGGCGATGTCTTCGGCCAGTTCGGCCGCGTCCATGCCCTCGGCGGCAGAGCGCACGATCAGGCCGAAGTCAGAGCCCGCCATCGCCTCGGCGGCAACGGCCTCCAGCCGCGCCCGCTCCTCCTCGTCGCGCACCCGGCGCGAGAGGTTGAGGCCGGGCACGCCGGGGGTGACGATGGCGAGGCGCGACTTGAACAGCAGCCGCAGGCTGACCGGCAGAGCCTTGCCCGGCTCGGCATGGCCGGAAACCTGCACCAGCAGGGTCTGGCCCGGGGCAAGCCCGCCGGTTTCCCGAAGAAAGCCCTTCAAGCCATTGGGGAGCTTGACGAAAACCCCGCCCTGGCCCTTCATCTGCCGGTCCACCACGGCACGGAAGATCGCGCCGACGCCGGGGGGCGCGTTCTCGCCCGGCTCGATCAGCAGGTCTTCCAGCCGGCCATCGACCAGCAGCGCGGCAGCCTCGCGGCCCCGCAGGCTGCCCAGAACCACGACCCGGCCCTTCATGCGCGGCTCCAGACCGGATAGCCGGCGGCGGCCAGCAGATGCGCGGTTTCGGCGACGGGCAGGCCCATCACCGCCGAATAGCTGCCCTGGAGCCAGGGGAAGAACGCCCCTGCCGGGCCTTGGATGCCATAGGCGCCGGCCTTGCCCTGCCAGTCGCCGGTGGCGAGATAGCCGTTCAGCTCTGCATCCGAAATCGGTTTCATCTTCACCACGGTCTCCACCAGTCGCTCCCACGTTTGCGCGCCGCGCCGCACCGCCACTGCGGTCAGCACCCGGTGCCGGCGGCCGGACATCGCCAGCAGGAACTCTGCCGCCTCGCCCGCGTCGCGGGGCTTGCCAAGGATGCGGCGGCCAAGCGCCACGGTCGTGTCGGCGCAGAGCACGATGTCATCGCCATCTGCCTGAACGGCCAGCACCTTTTCGCGGGCGATACGCTCGCAGTACGGCCGCGGCAGTTCGCCCCGGCGCGGGTCTTCGTCGATGTCGGGGGCGCGCACCGCGTCGGGCGTGATGCCAAGTTGCGCCAGAATTTCCTTCCGGCGCGGGCTGGCCGATCCCAGGATCAGCAGCGGCCCGGTCTTACTTGAAGCGGTAATTGATCCGCCCCTTGGTCAGGTCGTAGGGGGTCATCTCGACCTGCACCTTGTCGCCCGCGAGAACGCGGATGCGGTTCTTGCGCATCTTGCCTGCCGTATGTGCGATGATCTCATGGCCGTTTTCCAGCTCGACCCTGAACGTCGCGTTCGGCAGGAGTTCCTTCACGACGCCTGGGAATTCGAGCAGTTCTTCCTTGGCCATGGTCACTCCGTCTTGAAACACCCGCCTGTTCGGCGGGCGCCGCTTAAATGCTCCTACCCGGGCAACAATTCAAGGCTTATTGCGGTTCCCGGCCCGCGAATGTCACCCGGGCGGCGGGGGCGGCCTGTTCGGGCCAATGGGCGAAGGGCATCACGCCGCCATCGGCGCGGCTTTGGCGGACGAGGTCCAGCGAGACCTCGGCATAGACCCAGCCGGGGGTGTTGAGGGGACCTTCGGCGAGGATGCCGGTCTCGGGCCAGCCTTTGTCGGCAGGTCCGTAAATGCCTGCGCGGCCTATGTTTTCATCGACGGGGGGGCACCAGGGGGCGGGACCGACAGTGGGGGCGTGGACGACGACGCACTGGTTTTCGAGTGCCCGGGCCATGCTGCCCACGCGCACGCGGGTGAAGCCGGCGAATGTGTCGGTGCAGGAGGGGGTCAGCAGGATTTCCACCCCCGCCTCGGCCAAGGCCCGCGCCAGCAGGGGAAACTCGCTGTCGTAGCAGATGGTGACGCCGATGCGGCCGAGGGCGGTGTCGAAGACCGTCAGGCTGTTGCCCGCCACCACGTCCCAATCCTCGCGCTCGAAGCGGGTCATCATCACCTTGTCCTGATGGCCGATCAGGCCAGCCGGGCCGAAGAGGCTGGCGCGGTTCACGGGGCGGGAGCCGGCCTCCGGGTAATATGGTTTCGATGCAGAAAGCATATGTACGCCATACATACGCGCGAGCCGGTCCTGCAGCGCATCCGCCGCCGGCCCGTGCTGCGCGACGGTGCGGATCGCGGCCTCGAGATCCGCCGCGACCTCGGCCCCGCCAAGGCTCGCCAGTTCCATCGCGCCATATTCGGGGAAGACCAGCAACTCGGCGCCCTGGCCCGCGGCCTCGGCGACCCAACGGGTCAGCTTGTCCTCGTAGCCCTGCCAGTCGTCGAACCAGTCCAGCGGGTAGGCGGCGGCGGCGATCTTCATGGCGGTGTCCTTTGCGAGGCGGCAGGTCGGAGGGGCAGGGGAGTCAGAGATCCCGAATCCAGAATTGCAGCGGCTTGCGGCTGTCCTGCGCCTCGCCGACATCGGTCCAGAAGAATTGCGCGACGGCGCCGGGCAGGGGCGCATAGCCGCGGCCGCGCCAGAAGGCATCGAGGGCGCGGTAGCCGGCGGGGCGGGCCGGGTGATCCTCGGGGCGGACCACCGAGCAGAAGGCGGATTTCGCGCGGCCGAGGGCGCGGGCATGGGCCTCGCGCGCGTCGAAGAAGGCATGGCCGATGCCGCGCCCCCGGTATTCGGGCAGCAGCACCGATTCCGCGCAGTAGAAGATGTCCTGCAGCGCGAGGCCCGTTTCGGCGAAGGCGGCAGAGAACTCGCCGGCATGGTCTTCCATCGGCGCGCCGGTGGAGGCGCCGATCAGGGCCTCGCCATCGAAGGCGCCGACCAGCACGGAATTGGCCGAGGTCTGGTAGTTGCGCAGGTAGCGCCGTTCGTAGTCCAGCGTGCCTTCGTAAAGATAGGGCCAGTCGCGGAACACCGCCATGCGCAGCCGGGCCACATCATCCAGCGCGGCATCCAAAGCCGCGCCGGTCAGCACCCGGATCTGCACATCCCGGCTCATGCCGCCGAGACCTGCTTCACCCAGTCCGACAGGTTGTAATAGGTCGTCACGCGGGTGATCAGCCCGTCCCGCAGCGCAAAGAAGGTGCCGGCGGGCAGGATGTAGCGCTGGCCCTTGGCCTCGGGCAGGCCGGGATCGGTCTGCAGGTATTCGCCGTTGACGGTGAATTCGGCCGCGGCGCGGGTGCCGTCCTCGCTTGCGAAGATCACGATATCGGTCAGCGTTTCGCGGTAGCTGACGCCCATGTGGCTGCAGAACTCGGCGAACAGCGCCTTGCCGCGGCGGATGCCGCCTTCGTTGACATGGTGTTCCACATCCTCGGCCAGCAGCGCCAGCATCCCTTGCGCATCGCCGGCATTGAAGGCGCGGTAATAGGCGGCGATCACGTCGCCAGCATCAACGGTCATGTTCCTGTTCCTTTGGTTGATGGTCCATCGGCGCCTGTTCGGGCGCGGGGCCGAAGCGGCCCAGAATGCGTTCGCGGATCTGGTCGCGGGTCTGGCGATAGGCGGCCAGCTTGCCCTCGCGCCCCTCGGCAAGGCCGGTCGGGTCGAGGATCGGCCAGTATTCGACATCGAGGTGGAAGAAGCGCGTCAGGTCCAGCGCCCGGCGCTGGCTGGCGGGCGACAGCGCCACCACCAGATCGAAGCCCGACAGGTCATCGCCCCAGTCCTGCATCTGGTCGAAGCTGCGCACGCGGTGGCGTTCCAGCTGCACCCCGATTTCCGCGCAGACGGCGACGGCGAAGCCGTCCACCTCGAGATCGCTTTTGACCCCGACCGACTGCACATAGACCTTGTCGCCGAACAGCTTCTTCATCAGCCCCTCGGCCATCGGCGAGCGGACCGCGTTATGGTCGCAGCAGAACAGCACCGAGGTGGGCAGCGGCCTTGCCACATCAGCTCCCGCTATTGAGGACGCAGATCAGGGTGAAGAGGCGCCGGGCGGTGTCGATGTCGAGTTCCGCCTTGCCCTCCAGCCGTTCTTGCAAGATCCGCGCGCCCTCGTTGTGGATGCCGCGGCGGGCCATGTCGATCGCCTCGATCTGGCTGGGGGGCAGGCGCTTGACCGCCTCGAAATAGCTGGCGCAGATCTGGAAGTAATCCTTCACCGCCTGCCGGAACGGGCCCATGGACAGGTGGAATTCGGCGGCCTTGGCCCCGGCTTCGGTGGTGGTGTCGAACACCAGCCGCCCCTCGCGCATGGCAAGGGCCAGCACGAAGGGGCCTTCGGGGGCCGGGGTGCCGGGGCGGCCGGGCAGGATGAAGCTGTTGTCTTCCAGAAGATCGAAGATCGCCACCCGGCGCTCCTGCTCGATTTCCGGCGTGGGGGCGGGCAGGCCCGAATCGTCGATCTCGATGCGGCAGATGCGGGTCATTCTGCGCCCTCGTTCAGCCGGTCGAGCCTTGCGCGGACCGAGAGGCCGTGTGCCTGCAGGCTCTCGGAGATGGCGAGGCGTTCGGCGGCGGGGCCGATGGCGGCCAGCGCGCCGGGGGTCATCTTGGCAAGGGTGGTGCGCTTGACGAAATCCATGACCGACAACCCGCTGGAGAACCGCGCCGAACGTGCGGTGGGCAGCACATGGTTCGGCCCGCCCACGTAATCACCGATCGCTTCGGGCGTCCAGCTTCCGAGGAAGATGGCGCCGGCATGGGTGATGCGGGTGGCGAGGGCGTCTGGGTCGGCCACGCACAGCTCCAGATGTTCGGGGGCGATGCGGTTGGAGAGGCGGGCGGCTTCCTCGAGGTCTTGGGCGATGATGATGGCGCCGTTGGCCTGCCAGCTGGCGGCGGCGATGGCGCGGCGTTCCAGCGTTTCAAGGCGCTTGGCGACGGCGGCGGCGACGGCGCGGCCGAAGCCGGCATCGGGGGTGATGAGGATCGACTGGGCGCTTTCGTCATGCTCGGCCTGGCTGAGAAGATCCAGCGCGATCCAGTCGGGATCGTTGTCCGCATCCGCGATCACCAGAATTTCCGAGGGGCCGGCGATCATGTCGATGCCGACGCGGCCGAAGACTCGGCGCTTGGCGGCGGCGACATAGGCATTGCCGGGGCCGGTGATTTTGTCCACCGGGGCGATGGTCTCGGTGCCATAGGCAAGGGCGGCAATCGCCTGCGCGCCGCCGATGCGGTAGATGGTGTCCACCCCGGCAATGCGCGCGGCCAGCAGCACCAGCGGGTTCACCACGCCGCCGGGGGTGGGGCAGCAGATCACCAGCCGCTCCACCCCTGCAACGCGGGCGGGAACCGCGTTCATCAGCACCGAGGAGGGGTAGGAGGCGAGCCCGCCCGGGACGTAGAGCCCTGCCGCCGAAACGGGGGTCCAGCGCCAGCCGAGGGTGGCGCCATGCTCGTCCTGCCAGCTGGCATCCTCGGGCAGCTGGCGGGCGTGATAGGCGCGGATGCGATCCGCCGCCAGTTCCAGTGCGGCGCGATCCTCGGTCGAGACCTTGGCGCATTCCGCCTCGATCTCGGCTGTCGAGAAGGCGAGGGTGGCGGGGGTCAGGTCGAGCCGGTCGAATTTTGAGGTCAGCTCGATCAGCGCCGCATCGCCCCTTGCGCGGACATCGGCGATGATCGCGGCCACCGCGTCATCGACATCGGGCGCATCCTCGCGCTTGAGGCCGAGGAGCGCGGCGAAGGCGGGCTCGAACCCGGCATCGGCGGTGGTCAGGAACTGGGGCATCGGGCACTCCTGCGGCTGTCGCCTCACCGCTTACAGGGGCGGGGGGCGGGCCTCAAGACTACTCGGGGTGGCCGGGCAGTTTGCGCGAGGGGGCGATGTAGGGCCGCGTCACATCGCGCAGGGTCAGGTCGAGGCATTCGACATCCGCCGCGATGGCGCCATCGCCGGCGAGCACCAGCACCAGCCGCCCGGTACCATCCTCGCCGGGCTGCCAGTCCAGCGACAGCACCGACAGCACGGTATCGGCATCGCCGCGCGGCACGCCCTGCGAGGCGACGCGCTGCACGTCGCCGATCACCAGCAGGCTGCGCACCCGTTCATAGGGCCGCCCCTCGCGTTCGGCCGCCTCGCGGTCTTCCCAGCGGAAGCGGTTGACCAGCAGCGCCAGCTTGCGCGCGGCGCGGTCCCAGCGGATTTCCGAGGCGGGCAGCACCGCGTCCTGCAGCAGGGCCGAGATCACCGTCAGATCCTCGGGCGACTGCGCGAGCAGGGTCAGCGCGCTTTCGGCGCCGTCTTCAAAACGTGCGTCGGTCATTCGGTCCGTCCCTTCAATCGCCCTGCACCCGCTCGATGGTGGCGCCGCAGGCCCGCAGCTTCTCCTCCACCCGCTCATAACCGCGGTCGAGGTGATAGACGCGGCTGACCACCGTCTCCCCCTGCGCCGCGAGCGCGGCCAGGATCAGGCTGACGCTGGCGCGCAGGTCGGTCGCCATCACCGGCGCGCCCTTGAGCTTGTCCACCCCGGTCACGGTGGCGGTGCCGCCATGCACCTCGATCCGCGCGCCCATCCGCATCAGCTCGGGCGCGTGCATGAAGCGGTTCTCGAAGATCCTCTCCTCCAGCACGCTGGTTCCCTCCGCCGTGCACAGCAGCGCCATCATCTGCGCCTGAAGGTCAGTCGGGAAACCGGGGAAAGGTTCCGTCACCACATTGACCGCGTTCACGCGGCCATTGCGGCGGGTGACCTTGAGCCCGTCTTGCGTTTCCTCGACCGCGACGCCGGCCGCGTCCAGCCGCTCGGCAAAGGCGCCGATCAGCTCCATCCGCCCGCCGAGGCATTCGACCGAGCCGCCGGTGATCGCCGGGGCCAGCATGTAGGTGCCAAGCTCGATCCGGTCCACCACCACCGGATGCGTGGCGCCGCCGAGCCGGTCCACGCCCTGAATGGTGATGGTGTGGGTGCCTTCGCCTTCGATCTGCGCGCCCATGCGGCGCAGGCAGCGGGCGAGATCGACGATTTCCGGCTCGCGCGCGGCATTGTTCAGCACCGTGGTGCCGCGGGCGAGGGTGGCCGCCATCAGCGCGTTCTCGGTGGCGCCGACCGAGACGAAGGGGAAGTCGATCACCGCGCCGCGCAGCTCGCCGGTCGGGGCACTGGCATGGATATAGCCCTCGCGCAGCTCCAGCTCTGCCCCCATCGCCTCCAGCGCCTTGAGGTGCAGGTCCACGGGCCGCGCGCCGATGGCGCAGCCGCCCGGCAGCGAGACCACCGCCTGCCCGTGCCGCGCCAGCATCGGGCCGAGCACGAGGATCGAGGCGCGCATCTTGCGCACGATGTCATAGTCGGCATGGAGGTTGGACAGATCGTGGCTGGACAGCGCAAGCACCTGCCCGCCCTGCAGGCTGGCGACCTCGGCCCCCAGCGATTGCAGCAGGGCGGTCATGGTGCGGATGTCCGACAGCCGCGGCGCATTGGTCAGCGTCAGCGGCTCATCCGTCAGGATCGTCGCCGGCATCAGCGTCAGGCAGGCATTCTTGGCCCCGGCAATCGGAATCCGCCCGTTGAGTTCCGCGCCGCCCATTACCCGTATCGAATCCATCTGCCTGCCTCGCCTTGCTCTTGTTGATTATGCGGGGGAGGGGCTGCCGCCCGTGCCCTGCTATTGTCTGTTCCGCGCTGTGCGGCGGGTCTCGTCCTGCCCGGGCTGCCGGCTCGCTGCCGGGCGGGGTGCCCGCGCGCCTATCCTTCGTCCGCGTCGCTGCCCACATCGCCCTGCGGACCCTCGGGCGCGGGGCCATCCTCCGCCGCGGCCCGCGCCTTGGCCTGCCCCTTGCGCCGCGCAAGGTTGGCCTTCAGCGCCGCTTTCAGCCGGGCATCACGCCCGTCCGTTGCGGTCTTGCCCTGCTTTTTCCCGGCTTCGCGTTCCATCTGCGCCTCTGTAGCGCGGATGGCGAAAAGGGTCCAGATTGCGCTTGCGCTGCCCCGGCTTTGCGTCTAAATCCGCGCCCACACCGGCCGAAACGCAGATGCGATGAGGCCCCGGCGCTGTGGTAGCTCAGTGGTAGAGCACACCCTTGGTAAGGGTGAGGTCGAGAGTTCAATCCTCTCTCACAGCACCATCTTCTTCCCCCGATCGCGGCAAAAATGCCTGATTTCAGCAGGTTGCTGGCGTTTGTTCATGTTGGGCGCAAGATCGGGCGGCGCCCCCGGTCACGCGACGTCCTCTCGCAGTCCTTCCGCCACGATTTCCAGCATCCCGTCCGGCAGCGGCCTTTGCAGGCGCAGCGCCTCGGGGGCGGGGCCGGTCAGCCATAGGCGCCACTCTTCGGGGTGGGTCAGGATCAACGGCATGGCCTTGGGATGCACCGGTGCCACCTCGACATTGGGGGCGCAGGTGAGGAAGCCGAAGAGCTCCGCCGTCACCTCGCCCTCCTTCAGCTTGCGCACCGAGGTCCATTCGGTGCGCAGCCCGGCGAAGAAAGCCAGCGGCCGCTCCGGACCAAGCGCGAACCAGACCGGGTGGTTGCGTGGCGCGCCGGGGCGGGCGTCGAGCTCTGAGAAGCTGGTGAAGGGCACGAGGCAGCGGTTCTGCACCCCGAGCCAGCGCCGCCAATGCGGCGAGGCGGTGTTGCGGATATTGGTCACGCCCGGGTCGGTGCGCTTGCCCACCAGGAATTGCGGCGGCGTCGGCATCCCCCAGCGGGCGGTGGCAAGCTGCCAGCCGCGCGGCGCGGGCCGAATGATGGGCGCGGTGTAGTCGGGATAGATGCCCGGCATCGGCGGCAGGTTGCCGGAGATGTCTTCCACGATCTCGCCCGCCTCGAGCACGGCATCGAAGACCTGCCGCATCGCGTCCTGGCTCTTGGTCTGCGAGTAGAGGTTGCACATGGCGCGGGCCTCGTCCGGCTGGGGTTGGAGAACCATAGCGGCAGGCCTTGCCGCGGCAACCCGCCTTGGCTGCAGCGCGGGCGCCATCGCGGCCCGTCGGCCTTGCCGGCGCATCCATGGCTGCACCAGGCTCTTGCAATCGGTCGGCGCAGCCGGTAAATGCGCCCGCAGTGCCGCCTTAGCTCAGTTGGTTAGAGCACCAGATTGTGGATCTGGGGGTCACCCGTTCGAGCCGGGTAGGCGGTACCATCCCCAGATGATCCAGTCGCTCATGCACCCGGACCGCGGCGTGGCACTGCGTCGGCGCGACCCCTTGATCTTCGGCGCGGGAACGCCCAGATGATCGCGCTGGCGGCGGGCGCGTGCCGTGGTATTTTTGCGAGGGACGGCAAGGTTTTGCGCATTGCAGCATGAAGATGCTGCGCTTGCGAGGGGACTGCGCTATGAGTGTTCGGACGGGGTGCGTGACAGGGCTGCGATTCGGGCCGAAAGGGCCTGTGTCCGCAGCAAGACAAGGCCGGCATTCGCGCCGGAACGGACAGTCAGAACGGTTCGGTTCCGCCGTTGACGGGAACCAGCATTGCGATCGTCAGACAGAATGAGAACAAGAAACGACACCCCCCCCAACATGATGACCCGGCGCGGATTGTTCGGGTCTGCCGCGTGTTCCGCGTTGCTCGTCGCGGCGACCGGGCAGGCCTGGGCGCAAGAGGCGCCGGCCGCGGCCCCGGTCGAGGCCCCCGTGGCAGAGCCGGCCCCACCGCCACCGCCGCCCTTCTCCTTTGATCTGCTGACCGAGACGATGCGCGAACGGGCGCTGCGCGATCCCGAGCCGGTGCCGCCGCTGGAGGGGTTCCTGGCCGACCTTGGCTATGACGACTACCGCCAGATCGCCTTCCGCCCCGACCGGGCACGTTGGGCTGCGCCCGGTATCCGCTTTCGCGCGCAGGCCTTTCACATGGGCTGGCTCTTTGCAGAGCCGGTGCGGATCTACGATGTGGTGGAGGGCGCGGCGCAGGAGATCGTTTTCTCGACCGACGATTTCGAGTACCGGCACGAGCTGGGAGAGCGGGTTCCGCAGCATTTCAACCTGCCGGGCGTGGCCGGGTTCCGGCTGCACTATCCGCTGAACCGCGCCGATGTGCTGGACGAGCTGGTGTCCTTCGTCGGCGCCAGCTACTTCCGCGCGATCGGCCGCGGCAACCTCTACGGGCTGTCGGCCCGCGGGCTGGCGATCAATACCGGGCTGCCGGGGGGCGAGGAGTTTCCGCGCTTCACCGCCTTCTACCTGGAGCGCCCGGCCGAGGGCGCGCAGCAGGTGGTGGTCAATGCCGCGCTGGAAAGCCCCAGCGTCACCGGCGCCTATCGCTTCGTGATCACCCCCGGCGCCGATACGGTGATGGAGGTGACGGCGCGGCTGTTCTTCCGCGCCGATGTGGCGCAGCTGGGTGTGGCGCCGCTGACCTCGATGTTCCTCTATGCCGCCAACAACCGCGAGTTCTTTGCCGACTATCGCCCCAAGGTGCATGACAGCGACGGGCTGATGATCGTGCGGCCGGGCGGCGAAGTGCTGTGGCGCGCGCTGAACAACCCGCCGCGGCTGTCGGTCTCGGTGCTGGCGGAACCCGCGATGCAGAGCTTCGGGCTCTACCAGCGCGACCGCGATTTCGAGCATTACCAGGATGCCGAGGCGCATTACGAGCGGCGCCCGTCGCTGGCGGTGGAGCCGCTGGGGGACTGGGGCGCCGGATCGGTGCGGCTGGTCGAGATCCCCTCGGATCTTGAGGTCAATGACAATATCGTCGCCTTCTGGGCGCCCGATGCGGCGATCCGCGCCGGCGAGATGCGCGAATTCCGCTACCGCCTGCACTGGGGCGCGCTGGCGCCCGACCCGGACGGCGATCTGGCCTGGGTGGCGGATACCCGCGCAGGGACGGGCGGGGTTTCGGGTGCCGAGGCGGAACCGGGAACCCGCAAGTTTGTTGTGGACTTTGAAGGCGGCGTGCTGGGGCAGCTTCCCCCGGATGCCGAGGTCACGCCGGTGGTCAACATCATGGGCGGCGAGGCACTGACCACGGCGCTGTCGAGGATCGACGGAACCCGGATCTGGCGTCTGGTCGTGGATGTGCGCGGCCGTCCCGGAACCGTGACAGAGATGGTTGCCCACATCGCTGGGTATGATCGCAAATTGACCGAAACCTGGCTGTATCAATGGGTGCAGGAATGAGCTTTGAGAAGGGCGACATGCTGATGCAAGACGCCGATCACGTCGGAACCACCATCGGGGCACTTCCGGCCGCGCCCTTGGCCATGCCCCGGCAGGTGCTGGAGCAGCCGGTCACGCTCTGGTCGCGGATTGCCACGGCCTTTGGCGCAGGCGTCCGAAGCCGCGGGCTCGGAAGCTAGACCTTGCCCTCCCGCCAGACGAGCCTGCCCCGGACCTGGGCTGCGCGCAGCCTTGCGCTGGTGCTGGCCATTGGCCTTGGCATCGCCGCGGGCGCACTGTTTTTGCAATACGGCTCGGGCGACGGGCTGCAGGCGATGGACTGGCTGCGCAGCGGGCTTATCCTGCTGTCCACCTTCTGGCTGGCCTGGGGGGCCTGTCAGGGGATGCTTGGGCTGTTGACCCGGCACCGCGCCACGGTGATCCCCGCCTTGGCAACGGATGTCCCGGTGATCCACGGACGCACCGCAATTCTGGTGCCGGTCTATAACGAAGACCCGGCGCCTGTCCTCGCCCGTGTGGCGGCGATGGATGCCTCGCTTGCGGCGCTGGGGCTGACGGCCAAGTTTGACTTCGCCATCCTGTCGGATACCCGCAATGACGAGATCGCCGCTGCCGAGCGGCGCTGGTTCCTGCGGCTGATCGCCGAGCGCGGGGCCGAGGGGCGGATGTTCTACCGCCGCCGCGCGATCAACACCGGCAAGAAGGCCGGCAATATCGAGGATTTCATCGAACGATCCGGCGCGGCCTACGACTTCGCGCTGATCCTCGATGCCGACAGCCTGATGGAGGGCGGCACCATCGCCGAGATGGTGCGGCGGATGGAGGCGGAGCCCAGGCTGGGCCTGTTGCAATCGCTGCCCAAGATCATCGAGGCGGAGTCGCGCTTTGGCCGCGCCATGCAGTTTTCCGCCAGCTTCTACTCGCCGATCTTCGCCCGCGGCCTGGCCACGATGCAGGGCCATACCGGGCCGTTCTGGGGCCACAATGCCATCGTGCGCATCGAGGCCTTTGCCCAAAGCTGCGGGCTGCCGGTGCTGGCGGGCGATCCGCCCTTCGGCGGCCATATCATGAGCCACGACTATGTCGAGGCGGCGCTGCTGGCCCGCGCGGGCTGGAGCGTGCGGGTCGATGTCGATCTCGAGGGCTCGTTCGAGGAAGGCCCCGAGAACATCATCGACTATGCCAAGCGCGACCGGCGCTGGTGCCAGGGCAACCTGCAGCATTCGCGCCTGCTGATGGCGCCGGGGTTGAAACCCTGGAGCCGCTTCGTCTTCGTGCAGGGCATCCTTGCCTATATCGCGCCGCTGTTCTGGCTGGGCTTCATCACCGCCTCGATCGCCGCGATCGTGCTGGCGCCGGTGCCCGACTATTTCCCGCGGCCCTACGAGCAGCTGTTCCCGACCTTCCCGCACAACGACACCGCCAAGGCGGTGGAGCTTGCCATCGGCATCTTCGGCCTCTTGCTGCTGCCCAAGCTGCTGATCGCGGCCCATGCCGCTTGGACCGGGCGCGCCCGCGGCTTTGGCGGCGGCTGGACCGGGCTGCGCTCCACCCTGACCGAGCTGGTGCTGTCCAGCGTGATCGCGCCGGTGATGCTGATGTACCAGACAAGGTCGGTCGCGCAGGTGCTCTTCGGGCTCGACAGCGGCTGGCCGACCAACAACCGCGGCGATGGCACGCTTGGCATCTCCGAGGCCTGGGCCAACAGCCGCTGGATCGCGCTGACCGGCCTTGCGGGCCTGCTGTTCGTCTGGTGGCTGACGCCGGTGCTGGTGGCCTGGCTGCTGCCGGTGGGGCTGCCGATGCTGTTCGCGCCGCAGCTGATCGCCTGGTCCTCGCAGCGCAGCGGCCCGGCGCGGACGGGGGGGGCGCGGCTGTTCACCGTGCCGACAGAGATCGCGCCAAGCCCGGTGATCCTGGCCTGGAAGCATATCCTTGCGGTCTGGACCGGCACTGCCGAGGCCGGGACGCCGAGCGCCGGCGCCACGCCAGAGCCTGCAACGGCCTATGCCTGATACCGCTCCGGCCGCGTCAAGGCGGGATGCACGGCTGGACGTGTTGCGCGGGCTGGCGCTGGTGATGATCTTCATCAACCACGTTCCGAACACCTATTGGGAGGGCTGGACCAGCCGCAATTTCGGCTTTTCCGATGCCGCCGAGGGCTTCGTGTTCATGTCGGGCCTCGCCGCCGGGCTGGCCTATTCGGCCGGCTTCAGGCGCCGCCCGTTCTGGCCGGCAGTCACCCGCGTCTGGGGCCGGGCCTGGACGCTGGTCCTGGTGCACATGACGGTGACGGTGCTCGCGCTCGGGATCACCGGCGCGGCGGTGCTGTGGTTCGGGCTGCCCGGGATGGCCGAGATCAACAACGTGCCGCCGCTGCTGGCCGATCCGCTGGCCGGGTTCCTGGGGCTGGCGCTGATGTCGCACCAGCTGGGCTACATGAACATCCTGCCGATCTATGCGGTGCTGCTGGCGGTGACGCCGGCGCTGCTGCTGGCGGCGCTGCGCGCGCCGCTGGCGCTGGTCGCGCTGTCGGTGGCGGTCTGGCTGGTCGCGGGCAGCCTGCGCATCGCGCTGCCGACCTGGCCCACGCCGTCGATCTGGTTCTTCAACCCGCTGTCCTGGCAGCTGCTCTTCGTGCTTGGCCTGGTGGCGGGGGTGGAGATGAAGCAAGGCCGCCGGCTGGTGCCGGTGCGGCGCGGGCTGGTGGCGCTGTCGGGGGCGGTGGTGGCCGGTATCCTGGTCTGGGCGATCTGGGACGATCTTGGCGCGCGGCTGAACGCCGGCATGTTCGCGCTGCGCGACACTCCGCTGCCGGATTTCATGCTGGATTTCGACAAGACCTTCGTCTCGGGGCCGCGGCTGCTGCACTTCCTGGCGCTGGCCTATCTGCTGTCGGCGCTGCCGGTGGTGCGCCGCGCCTGCGCGCACCGGGCCGCCTGGCCGCTGGCGGTGCTGGGGCGGCATGGGCTGGCGGTGTTCGCGCTGGGCACGGTGCTGGCCTTTGCCGGGCAGGCGGTGAAGCTCGCCGGCCTGCGGGTGGGGCTGGAGCGGGATCTGCTGCTGGACAGCGCGATCCTTGTCGCCGGGCTTGGCCTGCAACTTGCGGTGGCGATGGTGCGCGAGCGGGCGACCATCGCGCGGCGGGGCCGCTGAGCGGCGCGGCAGAAAAGCCCGTGCATTCTGTCATGGCCCTGTTATGCTGCGCTGCAGCAAGAGGAGGGCAGGCCCATGGCCGGCAAGGTGATCGCGGCGGCGCAGCAGAAGGGCGGATCGGGCAAGACCACGCTTGTCGTCAATCTGGCGGTGGCCTTCGCACAGCAGGGCGCCAAGGTCTCGCTGCTCGATACCGATCCGCAGGGCAGCCTCGGGCGCTGGTTCATGGCGCGGCGGGCGCGGCTGGGCGATCCGGGGATGGAGTTTTCCACCTCCTCGGCCTGGGGCGTCGGCTATGAATGCGAAAAGCTGCGCCGCGATGCCGATTTCATCCTGGTGGACACGCCGCCCAAGGTCGATGCCGACCTGCGCCCGACGCTGCGCGAGGCCGACCTGATCCTGATCCCGGTCGCGTCCAGCCATGTCGATCTGTGGGCGACCGAGGGCGTGCTGGATCTGGCGCGGCGCGAGCGCAAGCGCACGACGGTGGTGCTGAACCGCGCCAAGGCCGGCACCCGGCTGGGCGAGGAGGTGGCGGCGGCCGCTGCGGCGCTGGAGGCGGAACTGGCCGAGACGCGGCTGGCGAACCGCATCGTCTATGCCGAAACGCTGGGCGAGGGGCTGGGGGTGCTGGAAGCCGCGCGCCGCGGGCCCGCCTGCGACGAGGTCCGCCGCCTGGCCGCCGAGGTGCAGGCGCTGCTGTCGTGAGTCAGCCGGCCTTGCTGCCGGGGCCAAGCAGCATCCACCAAGCATAGGCCGCCGCCGCGCCGAACAGCAGCGCCCAGAGGGCATTGCCATTGTAAAGCTCGACCGCGGCCCAAAGCGCGGGGGCGATCACCACCGCGCGCCGGCGCCAGATCGGGCGGAAGAACGGGTCGGCGGGGTCGAGGAATTTCATCGCTACTCGCTTTCAGGTGCGGGCTTGAGCACTGTTTCGGGTTCGGGGAAGGGCCCCGCAAGTTCCGCCGCGCGGCTCTGCTTGTCGAAGATGCAGGCATAGCGTTCGGACGCGCCCTCGGGCAAGGCCAGCGTGATCAGCGCCACGCCGTAGCTGGCCGATCCGAAGGGCTCCACCTCCACCATGGGCTCGCCGGGGCCCGGGATCAGCGCGCGGCAGGCGCTGTCCACCTCGGCGCGGAAGGCGTCCCAGGCGTCCTCGGAACTGGCAGCGGCGGGGAGCGCGAGGAGCGTGATCAGGGCTGGGGTCAGCAGGCGTAGCATGGGAAATTCCTTTCAGCGGGCCGTGCAGGGATGCACGACTCGGGCCAAGGTGCCAGAGTGGCCGGCAGAGGAGGACCCCAGATGACCACAATTTCCCGCGAGACCACCTGCCAGACGGTGCTGACCACCTTCGAGATGACGCCGGGCACCTGCAGCGACCTGCAAGAGGCGCTGGCCGCCGCCTATGCCGAGGTGATCCGCCATCAGCCCGGCTTCATCTCGGGCGCGATCCATGTGAACGATGCGCAGACCCGGGTCGCCAGCTACAGCCAGTGGCGGCGGCGCGAGGATTTCCAGGCCATGCTGCGCACACCGGAAATGCGGGAACGCAACCGGGCCATTGCGGCTTTGTGTTCCAGGTTCGAGCCGGTGATGTACGAGGTGGCAGAGGTGTTCTGACACCGCCCGGCGCGGCAATAGGGAAAGGAATACGGGATGGAAGCTTTTGTCGAGGCCTTGGGCTGGGTGGCGCTGGTGCTGCTGGTGGTGATCGGGCTGATGGCCGGCTGGGGTGCCAGCGCGGTGTCGGGCGGCCGGCATCTGGGCCGGTATTTGCTGGTCGGCGTGGTGACGGCGCTGGCGGTGCCGCTGCTGGTGATCGCGGCCGGCATCGGGGCGCTGGCGGCCTCGGGGCTGGTGATGGTGCTGCTGGTCGCGGCGGTGGGCGCGGTGATCGTGCTGGCGCTGGTGCGGATGCTGTTCGACTGAGCGGCGGGGCCTGGTTGGGGCTTCAGAACTCCAGCCAGGTGCCCAGCTTCACCTTGGCCTCGCCCTCGCCCTGCACGGGCGCCGAGAGCCCGAGCTGGACCTTGATGCGCTTGCCCAGAGCGCGCACCGCCGAGGCGCCAAGCCTTGCGCTGGTCTCGCCCTCCAGCTCCCGTTCCATCTGCAGCTGCGCCATGACGATCAGACCCGGCCGCGCGGTGGCCCCCAGCGTCACGTCAAGCTTGGCGCTGGCGGTGGTCAGCAAGGTGCCGTCCGTGTCCAGCACCAGTTGCGGCGGCCATTCGCCCGTCAGGCCGAGGCCCATGCGCAGTTGTGGCTCCACCGCGACCCAGCCGGGGCCGAGCGGGGTGCCAAGGCTGCGGCCCCAGGCGGCGCCCATCATCCCGAAGGCTTGTGGTGCCTCGCCGGTCTCGACCCCGATGCCGCTGGAAAAGGCCAGGCGCCCGGGCCCGTCCTGCCGGCCCATGGCGCGTTGCACGAAGATCATCCCGGTCTGGGTATCGGGGTTGCTGCCGAGGTCGAGCCCCAGCGTCCAGCGCGGGGTCAGCCCGTATTCGGCATAGAGCGCGGACCAGCCTTCGGTGCCGCTGGCCACCGCCTCATGCGAGAAGGACAGGAACAACGCGTCTTTTGCGCGCGGCCAGGGGCCGGCAGAGGCGCCATTGGCCAGAAGGCAGAGCGCCGCCAGCACCACGCCCAGCCCGGCCAAACGCAAGGAAAGATGCGGAACCATCGGCTGCCTCCTGTCCCGGCGAGGGTGCAGGAGGCGAGGTTAACAAGACGTTAAGATCGGGCGGGGAGATGGAGGCGGCGGGCGAGGGAGGCAGCGTACGCCAAGCCGCCACATGTTGAAAAAATGCAATTTCCGGCGCTGCCGACCGAAGAATTTGGCCCACAGATCGAGAAATCATAAACCGCTATCGCCCGCGCCGCGCCTTGCCGCCGCGCATCCCGCCGCGCCCGCCGGTGCTGCGGCCCGATCCCTTGACCGCGGCCTCGGCCGCTTCCTCCACCACCGACTGGCGCGCCAGCGGATCATCGGCAATCGCCAGCTCCACCGCCTCCAGCCGCTTCACCTCATCCCGTAGCCGCGCCGCCTCCTCGAACTCCAGGTTCTCGGCCGCCTTGCGCATCGCGGTCCGCATCGCATCGAGATGCGCCGCCAGATTGCCGCCGACCATCGCCTTGCCGATCTTGGCGGTGACGCGCGACTGGTCGGTATCGCCCTGCCACAGGCCCGAGAGCACGTCATCGACATTCTTGCGGATCGTCGTCGGGGTGATGCCATGCTCTTCATTATAGGCGATCTGCTTGGCGCGGCGGCGGTCGGTCTCGCGCATCGCCCGTTCCATGCTGCCGGTGATGCGGTCGGCATACATGATCACCCGGCCTTCGGAGTTGCGCGCCGCCCGGCCGATGGTCTGGATCAGCGAGGTTTCGGACCGCAGGAAGCCTTCCTTGTCGGCATCGAGGATCGCCACCAGCCCGCATTCGGGAATGTCCAAACCCTCGCGCAGCAGGTTGATGCCGATCAGCACGTCGAACGCCCCCAGCCGCAGGTCGCGGAGGATCTCGATCCGCTCGATCGTGTCGATGTCGGAATGCATGTAGCGCACGCGGATGCCCTGCTCATGCATGTATTCGGTCAGATCTTCCGACATGCGCTTGGTCAGCGTCGTCACCAGCGTGCGGAACCCGGCCTGAGAAACCTTGCGCACCTCGTCCAGCAGGTCATCGACCTGCATGGACACGGGGCGGATTTCCACCATCGGGTCGATCAACCCGGTGGGGCGGATCACCTGCTCGGTGAAGGTGCCGCCGGTCTGCTCCAGCTCCCACGCTGCCGGGGTGGCCGACACAAACACCGATTGCGGGCGCATCGCGTCCCATTCCTCGAATTTCAGCGGGCGGTTGTCCATGCACGACGGCAGGCGGAAGCCATGCTCGGCCAGCGTGAACTTGCGCCGATAGTCGCCCTTGTACATCGCGCCGATCTGCGGGACCGAGACGTGGGATTCATCGGCGAAGACGATGGCATTGTCGGGGATGAACTCGAACAGCGTCGGCGGCGGCTCGCCGGGGGCGCGCCCCGTGAGGTAACGGCTGTAATTCTCGATGCCGTTGCACACGCCTGTCGCCTCCAGCATCTCCAGATCGAAGGTGCAGCGCTGCTCCAGCCGCTGCGCCTCCAGCAGCTTGCCTTCGTCATTCAGCTGCGCAAGGCGCAGGGTCAGCTCCTTGCGGATGCCCTTGGTCGCCTGCTGCATCGTCGGGCGCGGGGTGACGTAGTGGCTGTTGGCATAGATGCGGATCTGCTTGAAACTGTCGGTCTTGGCGCCGGTCAGCGGGTCAAACTCGGTGATCGCCTCCAGCTCCTCGCCGAAGAAGGAAAAGCGCCAGGCCCGGTCCTCGAGGTGGGCAGGCCAGACCTCGACACTGTCGCCGCGCACCCGGAAGGCGCCGCGGGCGAAGGCGGCGTCGAGGCGCTTGTATTGCTGGGCCACCAGTTCCTGAATGAAGCCGCGCTGTTCGTAGTGCTGGCCAACAACCATGTCCTGCGTCATCGCCGAATAGGTCTCGACCGAGCCGATGCCGTAGATGCAGCTGACCGAGGCGACGATGATCACGTCATCCCGCTCCAGCAGCGCCCTTGTAGCCGAGTGGCGCATCCGGTCGATCTGTTCGTTGATCTGCGATTCCTTCTCGATATAGGTATCGGACCGCGCGACATAGGCTTCGGGCTGGTAGTAGTCGTAGTAGCTGACGAAGTATTCCACGGCATTCTCGGGGAAGAAGCCCTTGAACTCTCCGTATAATTGCGCCGCCAGCGTCTTGTTGGGCGCGAGGATGATCGCGGGGCGCTGCGTTTCCTCGATGATCTTGGCCATGGTGAAGGTCTTTCCGGTGCCGGTCGCCCCCAACAGCACCTGGTCGCGCTCGCCCGACCGCACGCCCGCCGCCAGTTCCGCGATGGCCGTGGGCTGGTCGCCCGCCGGCTGGAACGGGCTGTGCATGACGAAACGGCGCCCGCCTTCCAGCTTGGGCCGGGTCAGCACCTCGGGGCGGTGCATCGGCATGTTCATGTTGTTATGGGGCATGGCAGACCTCGGGCTGCGGCCCTGTTAATTTGATCTGTTTTTGTTCCGGTTCAAGCGGTGATCGCGTCCGGGGGCAGGGATTTCGGGAAGGTTAAGGGAATGCTTGGCATTTTCGGCACTTGGCTCTGGCCCGGGCCCGCGAATCCATTGCGCCGCGCCGCGGATGATCCTAGTTTGTTCCTGCAAGCAGCAATAAGGCTGCCGACCGGGTGCACCACCCACCCACCCCTCGCTCCCACGCCCCGGTCGGCAGTCGCCTTTCCCCCCGTCACAGCGCTTCGGCGCCTGCATTCCTCTTGCGGATGGGTCCGGTTTTGCCGATAACGGCGCTGTCTCAGAAGGAGGGTTCAGCCATGCGAGTGCGTATCTACCAGCCAGCCAGAACCGCCATGCAATCGGGCGCCGCCAAGACCAAGACCTGGGTGCTGGACTATGCCCCCGCCGCCGCGCGCGAGATCGACCCGCTGATGGGCTGGACCAGCTCGGACGACACCCAAAGCCAGGTGCGCCTGCGCTTCGAGACCCGCGAAGCCGCCGAGGAGTACGCGCGCGAGCATGGGCTGGCCTATGACGTGCTGGAACCCCACCGCCGCAAGCAAAACATCCGCCCCCGCGGCTATGGCGAGAACTTCGCCACCGACCGCCGGGGTGCGTGGACGCATTGAGGCTTGTAGCTCGGGGCATAGTTGGCCCAGTTCGGGGCACAGGTTTCGTAAGCACTTGATTTCGCAATGACCGCCGCGGGCGGTCATTTTCGTTTCACGTGAAGATGATCCTGCGCCGCCGCCGTGGCGGCGCGCGACCGGGAAGCTCCCCTGCAGTTCCAGCGTACGACGGCAGTGGCTGGAGGAAAGATCGGCCATGCCATCCGCCAGCAGAACAGCGGCGGTCGCCCATCACGTCCTGCATCCGAAGCTCATCGTCTGGCAAGTGCCTGATGTCCTTTTGGGCGCAGCCGCCTGCGTTGCCTGTATCTGGCCCTGACGATGCCCCGAGGCAGCGATGTCCTCGGGCGACCCTCACAAGATCGTCATGTCTGTAACGCGCGGCCCGGCGCCCGCGAAGGGAAGGGAAAGCATCGCATCCCTGCATCCACCGCGCAGGCTCAGACAGGCCAGACAAGATCGTGCAGCCTTGCCACACCCAAGGCCATCTGCCCCGCCGGCGCAGCCGGCACCCGACGGTCATCGCCCGCCCTGTTACGGCGCGCGGCGGCTTGCGGGCCTGCAAGATTGCCCCCAAGCGCTGGAGTGCCGGATGGACCTGATGCTTGCGTACCTCGCCGGCCTTCTGACGCTGATCAATCCCTGCGTCCTGCCGGTTCTGCCCATCGTCCTGGCCAGCAGCCTGCACCGTGACCGCCGCGCGCCGGCGGCGCTGGCCGCCGGGATGAGCCTGTCTTTCGTGACCCTTGGCCTTGGGGTGACGGCGCTGGGGCCCGCGCTCGGGTTCGACACCGACAGCGTCGCCCGGATGGCTGCGCTGGCGATGGCGGGCTTCGGGATGGTGATGCTGTTGCCCGCGCTTTCGGGCCGCTTTTCCACCGCCACGGCTGGGTTTGCGGCGCGTGCCGATGCGCAGTTCGACAGCGCCTCGGGCGCGGGGCTTGGCGGGCAGGTCCTGTCCGGCGCCCTGCTGGGCGCGGTATGGAGCCCTTGCATAAGCCCCACCCTTGGCGCGGCCATCGCCCTCGCCTCGACCGGGGAAAGCCTCGGGCGGGCGGGCGCGATCATGGCGGGTTTCGCGCTTGGGGTCTCGACGCTGATCCTGGCGCTCGGCTATGGCGCCAAGTCGGCGATCCGGCGCCGCCAGACGCTGCTGCGCGGCCTTGCCGACCGCGCCAGGCCGGTGATGGGCGTGACCTTCGTCGCCGTCGGCCTCGCGCTCTGGTTCGGGCTGCACCACGGGGTCGAGCGCTGGCTGATCGAGGCGCTGCCCGCCTGGCTGATCGACTTTTCCGTTTCCATCTGACCCAAAGGAGCCTCCCCGATGCACCGCCGCCATTTCCTTGCCCTGTCCGCCGGCATGACCCTCTTTCCCTTCGCCTCCGGCGCCATCGCCGCGACCCCCTACACCCCCGGCGTGGCCGAGGCGGCGATGGATGCGGGCAAGACCGTCCTGCTGGATTTCTGGGCCAGCTGGTGTTCGACCTGCGCCGCGCAGGGCCGGGTGCTGGCGGAGCTGAAGACGGGAAACCCCGCCTATGAGCAGAACATCCTGTTCTTCGTCGTGGACTGGGACCAGCACGGCAAGGGCGAGCTGTCCCGGGCCCTGAAGATCCCGCGCCGCTCGACCCTGGTGGCGCTGAAGGGCCGGCAGGAACTGGGGCGGATCGTGGCGGGCACCTCCAAGGCCGATATCAAGGCCCTGCTGGACATGGCGCTCGCCTCCGCCTGACGTGTGCCACAGCAGAGGCGAGGCGGCCATCAGGCGCCCGGTGCAGGAAGCTGCGCCCGGCGCCGTTCGACCTTGGCCAGCAGGACCAGGCTGGCGGTCAGCAGCAGCGCGCCGTTCATGGGGTGGAGCGAGAGCATCGGCGCGGCGCCGGCGGCCAGCGCGATCTGGCCGAGGTACAGCAGCGTGGTCAGCCCGGCCCACCAGCCGAAGCCGTTCAGCCGTTGCAGCAGCAATGCCCCGCCCGACAGCGCGAAGACCGGCAGGGACAGCGCCCCGCCGACCGCGCCGTGCAGCCCCCACAGCGCCCCGTCGTGGAACAGGGCAGTCCCGGCGCTGAGGAACTGCGCGAGCAGGCCAAGCGGCAGCAGCCGGGCCGAGAGGGTGAACCAGCCGGGCGTGCCGCGCGGCAGGTCGGCGAAGGTGTCATGTGTCTTGTCCATTGCTCAGGCCACCCGCTCCAGCGGGCTCGCAATCCAGCGCGCGAGGGTTGCGGCGTAGCGGGCCCCCGCCTGCTCCAGTTGCTCGGGCGTCAGATCGCCCGCACGGTAGAGGAGGAAGGGCTCGGCCCAGTCCAGCCTGCAGCGATGCGCCGTGGCGCGCAGCGGGGCGAAGAGCTCGGTCATGGCGAAGAGGTTGGCGCCGCCGGGCCGGTAGGCCTCGGGCAGGTTGCCGGCCGTCGCCGCGATCATCAGCGGCGTGCCTTCAAGGCGGCGGCCCTCTGCCTCGTAGCGGATGTAGAACATCCGCGTCAGCACGGCATCTTGCCAGGCCTTCAGCAGCGGCGGCGTCGAATACCATTGCAGCGGGAATTGCAGCACGATCCGGTCCGCTGTCAGCAGCCGCGCCGCCTCGGCCGCGCCGTCGCCGTAGGGCTTGGCGGGGTCCATGCATTCCGCCTGCATGTCGATCACCTCCACCCCCGGCAGGGTGGCGGCAGCGCGGGCCAAGGCGGCATTGGCGCGCGAGCGGGCGGGGTCGGGGTGGAACATGTAGATCAGGGTGCGGGTCATCTTCGTCTCCTGTGGTTGGGATGATCAAGGATGCGGGATGCCAACAAATCACTCCAATCGATTTATGATCTGATCTATTATCTGCCCCATGAATTTGCGCTCCCTCGACCTCAACCTGCTGGTGATCCTCGATGCGCTGCTCGACGAGGCGCATGTCAGCCGCGCGGCCGATCGGCTGAACCTGTCGCAGCCGGCGGCCTCGGCGGCGTTGCAACGCTGCCGGCACCTGTTCGCGGATGCGCTGCTGGAGAGGGGGCGCGGCACCATGCGGCTGACGCCGAAGGCCGAGGCCCTGCGCGCACCGCTGAAATCGCTGCTGGCGGGGGTGGCCGATCTGGTCGATCCGGTGGCGCCGACCCTGGCAGAGCTGCAGCAGGTGCTGCGGATCTCCATGACCGACTTCCCGGCGCTGATGGTGATCGGCCCGCTGCAGCAGGCATTGGCGAGCTCTGCCCCGGGCATCGACCTGGTGGTCCAGCCCTGGCACGGGGCCGAGGCCACCCGCGCCGCCCTGATCGCCGGCACCACCGACATCGCCATTTCGGTGCTGCCGGGCCCGCAGGACGAACTGGAGGTGACGGAACTGCTGGCAGAGACCTACCTGATCGCGCTGCGCCCCGGCCATCCGGCGATTCCCGGCTTCGATCTGGATCGCTGGCTGGCCTACCCGCATATTCTCGTCTCGGGCCGGGGCGACGTCCGCAGCCCGCTGGATGCGGGCCTGGCCCGCATCGGCCGCGCCCGCCGGGTGGGGCTGGTCGTGCCCAGCTTCGGCATGGTGCCGGACCTGCTGCGCGGGTCGGACATGATCGCCATGCTGCCCTCGCGCATCCTGCCCGCCGCGCCGGACCTGATCGGCCTGCCGGTGCCGATCCCGGTTGCGGGGTTCCCGCTGCATCTGGCCTGGCACCGCCGCCGCGCCAGGGATGCCGGGCTGCAGCATGTGGCGGGGCTGCTGGCCGGGATGCTGGCCTGATGGTTCCTTTTGCCGGCGCGAGGCGGTAAACCTGCGGGGGGGCGATACGAGGAGAAGGCCGATGCGCAGAGCAGTTCTTGGGATGCTGGTGGCAACCGTTCTGGCCCCGATCTGGACCGCGCAGCCGGCCGCCGCCGCCTGGCGCGACCGCTACGAGGTGCACGGCGTCGAAGCCGATGACCTGCTGAAGATGCGCGCCGGGCCCGGAACCGGCTATATCGTGATCGCGGGCTTTCCCAATGGCACCGTGTTCCGCATCCAGTCCTGCCAGCAGACCGGCAGCACCCGCTGGTGCCAGGTGTCGCTGGACCGGGCGCCGGGGCTGAAGGGCTATGTCTCCTGGGCCTATCTGCGCAAGAAGTGAGCCAAGAGCCTGTGGCGGGCCCGCCTAGTTCACCCGCAACCCGCGCCGTTGCCCCTCGCGCGCCAGAATCTCGGGCGCGGGATGCCCGGCGATCGGTACCGCCAGATCGGCCGCGATCTCGCCCGCGGCGATCAGTGCGTGATAGCGCGCGCAGCAGACCCGCAGGAACGAGGTGAAGTTGCCGAGGTCATGATCGGCATCCATCGCCTCGTGCCAGAGCCGGGTGATCAGCTGCGCGACGGTCATGCCGTCGCGCGCGCCGATCTCGGTCAGCGTCTCCCAGAAATGGGTCTCGATCCGGATCGAGGTGGCGACCCCGTCGATGCGCAAGCTATGGGTGCGGCTTTGCCACTGTCCGGCATCGGCCTTGATGAAGAGTTCGCACATCGCGGGGCCTCCCGTCCCTTGGATGTCAGAGCAGCGCCATGAACTGCTTCATCCAGGCCGGATGGGCCGGCCAGGCGGGCGCCGTCACCAGATTGCCATCGGTCATCGCCTCTGTCACCGCAATATCGGCAAAGCTGCCGCCCGAGGCCGTGACCTCATAGGCGCAGGCCGGGTAAGCCGAGCAGGTGCGCCCCTGCAGCACCCCGGCCGCCGCCAGCAGCTGCGCGCCATGGCAGATCGCGGCGACGGGTTTGCCGGCCTCGAAGAAATGCCGGACCATGGCCAGGACCGCCGGGTTCATCCGCAGATATTCCGGCGCGCGGCCCCCCGGCACCACCAGCGCGTCATAGCTGGCGGCATCGACCGCGGCGAAATCGGCGGTCAGGGCAAAGTTGTGGCCCGGCTTCTCGGAATAGGTCTGGTCGCCCTCGAAATCGTGGATCGCGGTTTTCACCGTGTCGCCCGCGGCCTTGCCGGGGCAGACCGCATCGACCTCATGCCCGCAGGCCAGAAGCGTCTGGAACGGGACCATGGTTTCATAGTCCTCGGTGAAATCGCCGGTGATCATCAGGATCTTCGCCATGCTGCATCCTCCGTTGCTGATGGTGGTGCAAGGGTAGGGCAGGGCGCGGGCGCGCGGGTGTTAGCCGGATACTACGGAGGCTCTGCTCACGGCGTCAGCAGGTATTTAGCGCCCGTCGACTTGCGCATGTAGGCGGCAACCGTTTCCGGCTCCAGCGCCTGCTCCAGCGTGATGCGGGCGGTGTAATGGCTGGCGAAGGTGGTGTCCATTTCGTCAACCACCCGCTGCCGCATCGCCTGCACCTTGGCCGGATCGAGGCGTTGCAGCGCGTGGAACAGCAGCCAGCCGCCGATGCTCCAGCTGAAGCCAAAGCCGCGGCGCAGGGTGGTCGGGCCGGTTTCGAGCGCGCCGTAGATGTAGCCTTGCTTCAGCACCGCCGAGCCGTAGCGGTCATAGCCGGCCATGCTGCGCGCCGCGACCGCCTCCATCGCGTTGAGGATGGTGCTGGTCATCTCGCCGCCGCCGATGGCGTCGAACGAGATCGTGGCGCCGGTGGCGGCGATGGCCTCCGTCAGGTCCTCGCGGAAGCTGTCGCTGCTGCTGTCGATGACATGTTCGGCCCCGAGGCCGCGCAGCAAGGCGACCTGCTCGGGGCTGCGGACGATGTTCACAAGGCCGATGCCGTCGGCCTTGCAAATCCGCACCAGCATCTGCCCGAGGTTGGAGGCGGCGGGGGCGTGGACGATGGCCGTATGCCCCTCGGCCCGCATGGTTTCGGTAAAGCCAAGCGCGGTCAGCGGGTTGACGAACAGCGCGGCGCCGGCCTCCGCCGAGGCACCCTCGGGCAAAGGCAGGCAATCCCTGGCCGCGATCAGCCGCAGGCGGGCATACATCGCGCCGCCCAGCATGGCGACGCGCCGGCCGACAAGCGCCTGCTGGTCGGGCCCCGCCGCGATCACGGTGCCCGCGCCCTCATTGCCGACGGGAAGCGACTGGCCGATGCGGGCGCGCATCGCGGGCATGGCGCGGTCGGGGATGCGGGCGGTCAGCGCGCCGCCCTCCTTCGCCAGCGTCGCCATGTCGGCCGGGCCGAACATCAGGCCCAGATCCGAAGGATTGATCGGCGCCGCCTCGATGCGCACCAGAAGCTGCCCCTGCCCGGGCTCGGGCAGGGTGACGGGCTCGAGATGAAGGCGCAACGTGCCGTCTGCGGTGACGGTTGATCTCAGTTCCAGGCTGTCATGGGTCATGGGCTCTCCAATCCGGGTTGGGGCGAGTCTCCCCCAGCGGGCGCCCGGGCGCAACCTGCGTCCCCCTAGACCCGCCGTTTGCCGCCGATCCACACCCCGGCAATGGCGCGGTCGTCGCCCATCATGATCGTCGGGAACAGCGCCTCCCACAGGTCGGCGGCGCGCGCGGAGCGCTGCGCGATGGCGGGGGTGGAGCCAAGGTCGATGGCCACCAGATCCGCCTCCATCCCCACCGCAAGGTTGCCGACCTTGTCCTCGATGCGCAGCGCGCGGGCCGAGCCGACGGTTGCCAGCCACCACAGCTGCGCCGGGTGCAGCGCCGTGCCGCGCAGCTGCGCCAGCTCATAGGCCGCGGCCATGGTGCGCAGCATCGAGAAGGACGACCCGCCGCCGGTATCGGTGGCAAGCCCGACGCGCAGGCCCGAGGCGACCAGCCCGGCCATGTCGAAGATCCCCGAGCCGATGAAGGTGTTGGAGGTCGGGCAATGCACGACGCTTGCGCCGGCCTCGCGCAGCCGGTCGCGTTCCCGCGGCGTGAGGTGGATCGCGTGGCCGTACACCGCACCCTCGCCCAGCAGGCCCTGCGCCTCGTAGGTGTCGAGGTAATCGCGGGCCTGCGGGAAGAGCGCTTTCACCCATTCGATCTCGTCGGTCTGCTCGCTGAGGTGGGTCTGCATCAGGCAGTCCGGGTGCTCGCGCCACAGCTGGCCGAGGACCATCAGCTGCTCGGGCGTCGAGGTCGGCGAGAAGCGGGGGGTAATGACATAGGAGAGGCGGTCCACCCCGTGCCAGCGCTGCAGCAGGGCGCGGCTGTCGTCATAGGCCGATTGCGGGGTGTCGCGCAGGCCATCGGGCGCGTTGCGGTCCATGCAGGTCTTGCCGGCCAGCGCCCGCATCCCGCGCGTCTGCGCCGCGGCGAAGAAGGCATCGACGCTGGCGGGGTGGATGGTGGCATAGCTGCACATCGAGGTGGTGCCATGTGCCAGCGCGAGGCCCATGTAGCGCTCGGCGACCTCGGTGGCATAGGCGGGATCGGCGAAGCGCATTTCCTCGGGGAAGGTGTAGCTGTTCAGCCAGTCGATCAGCCGCTTGCCCCAGCTGGCGATGATCCCGGTCTGCGGATAATGCACATGCGCGTCTATGAAGCCGGCCGAGAGGAGGGCATTGCCCATGTCGGTGACGGCGGCCTGCGGATGGGCGGTGCGGAGGGTATCGGCCTCACCCGTTGCGGCGATGCGCCCGGCCCGGATCAGCACCGCGCCGCGGGACGAATGGCGGGCGGCGGCTGGCCCCTCCACGAAGGGATCGCCGGCAAAGGCAAGCGTCTGTCCGATCACCAGTTGATCCATGATGGCCTCCATCTGCCGGGGTTTCCCGACTTCCAGCAGATCGGGCGGGCGCAGGCAACAGGGGATGCAGGGGTGGGGGTTCGCCAGGACGGTCATCGCCCGGAATTGTCTGCTCAGATGTCGGACCGGCTGGTCCGGCGGGAATAGGCGAGGCACTGCCTCGCCCCCGCCCGCTGCGGGACATGTCAGCCAGAGCCGCTGGCAGCATGAGACCGGATAAGGACAGCGCCCGACCTGGCGGGCGAGAAGCGCCCGCCGAGGGCGGGGCGGGCGCTGGCCGGGCCCTTTGGGGGCCCGTCCGGTGGGTTGAGATGTCACGGCGTGGCGAAGGCGATGGCCTTCGCCAAGGCGCGCGATGCGGGCGAGATGACATGCTGCCGCGTTGTCATCCCGGGTTAAACTTCAAATGAAGGCCCGCCTAGCGCCCCGCCCCCGCTGGCCCTCTCCCACCGGCTCGGCTAAGGTGCCGGCAAATCAGGCGGGGGCGGCATGGCGGATCACACGGCCCAGGACATCGAGCGCGAGGAAGAGGACTATGCCCTCGACGCGGCCCTCGTTGGCCAGATCCTCGATGCCGTCGAGGCGCGCGACACGGCCCGCCTCGAGGTCCTGACGGAGCCGCTGCACGCCGCCGACATCGCCGACCTTCTCGAACAGATCGGCCCCGCCGAGCGCCGCGATCTGCTGCGGCTCTGGCCGCGCGGCATCGACGGCGAGGTGCTGTCCGAGATCGACGAGTCGATTCGCGAGGAGGTGATCGAATACCTGCCGCGCGAGATGCTGGCCGAGGCGGTGCGCGAACTCGAGTCCGACGATGTGGTGGACCTCATCGAGGATCTCGAGCTGGCGCAGCAGGAGATCATCCTCGGCGCGCTGGACCGCTCGGACCGCGCCGCCATCGAGCAGTCGATGGCCTATCCGGAATATTCCGCCGGTCGCCTGATGCAGCGCGAGGTGGTGGCGGCGCCAGAACACTGGACGGTCGGCCAGACCATCGACTTCCTGCGCGCCGAAGAGTGGCTGCCCGACCAGTTCTACCATGTGGTGCTGGTCGATCCGCGCCAGCACCCGGTCGGCTATGTGACGCTTGGCAAGCTGCTCTCGGCGCGGCGCGACGTTGCCCTGCGCGACCTGGTCGAGGACAGTTTCCGCACCTTCAGCGTGTTCCAGGAAGAAGGCGAGGTCGCCTATGCCTTCAACCAGTACCACCTGATTTCCGCCCCGGTGGTGGACGAGGATGACCGGCTGGTCGGCGTCATCACCATCGACGACGCCATGAACGTGCTGGACGAGGAGCATGAGGAAGACGTACTGCGCCTTGCCGGCGTTGGCGAGGAAAGCTCGATTTCGGACGGCGTGCTGGAAACGGTCAAGCAGCGGACCCCCTGGCTGCTGGTGAACCTCTTCACCGCGAACCTCGCCGCGCTGGTGATCTCGCAATTCTCGGGCACGATCGAGGCGATCGTGGCGCTGGCGGCGTTGATGCCGATCGTGGCCTCGATGGGCGGCAATGCCGGCACCCAGTCGCTGGCCGTCGCGGTGCGGGCGCTGGCGACCAAGAACCTCACCAGCTCCAATGCCGGGCGGGTGGTGCGGCGAGAGGCGGCGGTGGGGGCAATCAACGGGGTGATTTTCGCCGTGCTGATGGCGGCGGTGGGCTATGTCTTCTTCGGCTCGCTGCTGCTGGGGGTGGTGATCGGCATGGCGATGGTCATCAACCTGATCGTGGCGGCGCTGGCGGGGGTGCTGGTGCCGCTGGCGCTGGATCGCTACGACCTTGATCCCGCACTCGCCTCGGGGACCTTCGTCACCACGATGACCGATGTGGTGGGCTTCTTCACCTTCCTCGGCCTCGCCACGGTGATCCTGCTATGAGCGCCCTGGAGCAAAAGGCGGCGGCGCGGGCCGAGGCCCTTGCGGCGCGCAAGGTGGCCTTCGCCGGCGGGCAGGGCACGGCGGCAGAGCGGCTGGCTGCCGTGCTGGCGCCCTGCCGGGGGCAGGTGCTGGCGGGCTACATGCCGATGCGGACAGAGATCGACCCGCTGCCCGCGATGGCCGCGCATCTGGCGGCGGGGCAGGGCGGGCGCGTCTGCGTGCCGGTGATTCCGGGGCCGGGCCTGCCGCTGCGGTTCCGCGAATGGCACCCCGAGGCGGCGATGGAGCCGGGGGAGTTCGGCGCACGGGTGCCGGCGGCGGGCGAGTGGCTGGTGCCCACGGTGCTGATCGTGCCGCTGCTGGCCTTCGACTGGCGCGGCTACCGGCTTGGCTATGGCGGCGGCTTCTACGACCGCACGCTGGAGGCGCTGCGCGCCGCGGGCCCGGTGATCGCGGTGGGCTTCGGCTTCGCCGCGCAGGAGGTGGAGGAGGTGCCGGTGGAGCCGACCGACCAGAAGCTGGACCTGATCGTGACCGAATGCGGGGTGATCCGGCCGGGGACATAGGAACTCTCACGTCCCGGCCGGGTTCGGCTGGCAGGACTGGAGGGGCGATGAAGGCGACAGCGATCCTTGAAACGGTGATCTACGCCGCCGATCCGCAGGCGGTGGCCGCGTTCTACATGGATGTGTTCGGGCTGGAGCCGGTGCAGTCGGTGCCCGGCCGCCTGGCCTTCCTGCGCTGCGGCGCGCAGATGCTGCTGATCTTCAACCCCGAGGCGACGCGCGATGCTGGCCACCAGAACGGCATTCCCGCGCATGGCGCCACGGGGCCGGGCCACCTGTGCTTCCGCGCCGAGGACCGGGCCGAGCTGGACCGCTGGCGCGCCCGGCTGGCGGAGCTGGGGATTGCGGTCGAGCATGAGCAGAGCTGGAAGACCGGCGCCCGGTCGATCTACCTGCGCGACCCGGCCGGAACTTCGGTCGAGATCGCCGAGGCGGCGATCTGGGGGCTGTGACCGGCTGGCCAAGGCGCCCCTGGCAGGCGGCGGGGGGCCTTCTGCCCCCCGTACCCCCCGAGGATATTTGGAAAAGGCAAAGGGGAAGGGGCGGTCAGTCCTCGATCTGGACCCTCTGGCGCAGGGCGCCGGTGGCGGCGTCGAAGATCAGGATTTCGTTCTGTTCGGTGACGACGGCGTACCAGCCGGGGCCGAAGGTGACGGCGCGGGCGGTGGTGCCGGCGGGGAGGGTGACGCTTTCGGGCAGGCCGGGCGCGGCGGGCTCTTGCGAGAAGCGGATGACAAGGATCGCAAGGATCGCTAGAAGCCCGACGATCATCACCCCGGCCAGTGCCGTCACCAGGGCCTTGAGGAAGCGCAGTTCCGGCAGCGCGGCCTCGGGCCCGTTCGGAGTATCCCCTTTGTCAGGCATCGCCCCCCGCCTTTTGAATGTCATCATCGGGCCCGACCCGCCCGAGCGTCTTGATAAGGCGCTGGCGCGCGAGGTGCCAGAGGAATGGGCGCTGTCGCGCTCGCGCCTGACGAAGATGATCGCCGAGGGCGCGGTCAGCCGCGGCGGCGTCGTGCTGACCGACCAGAAGGCGCGGGTGGCGGAGGGCGACCGGATCGACCTGACCCTTGGCGAGCCGGAGCCGGTGGAGACCGAGGCCGAGGATATCCCGCTGTCGGTGGTCTGGGAGGATGACGAGCTGATCGTCATCGACAAGCCCGCCGGCCTGGTGGTGCATCCGGCGCCGGGCACGCCGTCCGGCACGCTGGTCAACGCACTGCTGCATCATTGCGGGGACCGCCTGCACGGCATCGGCGGCGAGCGGCGGCCGGGGATCGTGCACCGGATCGACAAGGACACCAGCGGGCTGCTGGTCGCTGCCAAGACCGACCGGGCGCATCACGGGCTGGCGGCGCAGTTCGAGGCGCATACGGTGGAGCGGCATTACCTGGCGCTGGTGCATGGCGTGCCGGACAAGGCCGATCCGCGGCTGCGCGGGATCAAGGGCGTCAGCTTCGAGGCGGGCGGCATCTTGCGGGTGGCGACGCAGCTGGCGCGGCACAAGACCGACCGGCAGCGGCAGGCGGTGGTGGAGCATGGCGGGCGCCATGCGGTGACACGGGCGCGGCTGGACCGCAGCTTTGGCACGCCGCCGACCCTTGCGCTGCTGGACTGCTGGCTGGAGACCGGGCGCACCCATCAGATCCGGGTGCATCTGGGCCATGTCGGGCATGGGCTGGTCGGCGATCCGACCTATGGCGGGCGCCGCAAGCCGGCCGCGAAAAGCCTGGGCGAGGCGGCGGCCGAGGCGGTGGCCGCCTTCCCGCGCCAGGCGCTGCACGCGGCGACGCTGGGCTTCGAGCATCCGGTGACCGGCGAGCCGCTGTCCTTCTCGGCGCCGCTGCCGCCCGACATGGCGGCGCTGCTGGCGCTGCTTCCCCGGGCGTGAGCATGGGCATCCGGCCCGAAAAGTTCACCCTGCACCCGCGCACAGCCACATAAGCGTGATAGCGCTGACATGGGGCTGGCGCGGCGACGGGCGGAACTGCATCCTGCGTTGAACCGTTCAGTACACCAGGGGCGGCCCCTTGACATCGGGCCGCGTACTTCCCAACTTCACCGGTCGCCGTCCGCCCTGGCGGAGGGGAACAGGGGGTCAGACAAGATGAGCAGCTACGCCAACCTACCCGCACCCAGCCCCGAACAGGGGATGAACCGCTACCTTCAGGAGATCCGCAAGTTTCCGCTGCTGGAGCCTGAAGAAGAATACATGCTGGCCAAGCGCTGGGTGGACCATGAGGACGCCTCGGCCGCGCACCGGCTGGTGACCAGCCACCTGCGGCTCGCGGCCAAGATCGCCATGGGTTATCGCGGCTATGGCCTGCCGCAGGCCGAAGTGATTTCCGAGGCGAATGTCGGCCTGATGCAGGCGGTCAAGCGATTTGACCCCGAGCGGGGGTTCCGCCTTGCAACCTATGCAATGTGGTGGATTCGCGCCAGCATCCAGGAATACATCCTGCGGTCGTGGAGCCTGGTGAAGCTGGGCACCACGAGCGCCCAGAAGAAGCTGTTCTTCAACCTGCGCAAGGCCAAGTCGAAGATCGGCGCGCTGGAAGAGGGCGACCTGCGCCCCGAGAACGTCGCGCAGATCGCCAAGGACCTGAACGTGACCGAGGCCGAGGTCGTGTCGATGAACCGGCGGCTGTCGGGGGGCGACGCCTCGCTGAACGCCATGGTCGGCTCGGACGGCGACAGCGCAACGCAATGGCAGGACTGGCTGGAGGACGAGGATGCCGACCAGGCCGGCGACTACGAGGCGCGCGATGAGCTGGAGGCGCGCCGCGCCCTGCTGGTGCAGGCGATGGACGTGCTGAACGAGCGCGAGAAGGATATCCTGATGCAGCGCCGGCTGGAGGACAATCCGGCGACGCTGGAGGACCTGTCGGCGCAATACGAGGTCAGCCGCGAGCGTATCCGCCAGATCGAGGTGCGCGCCTTCGAGAAGCTGCAAAAGCGGATGCAGGAACTGGCCCGTGACCGCGGGATGCTGGTCGAGGCCTGAGCGGAAAGCCCCGCATCCTCGGCGGGCTGTTGCCCCCACTGGGCAAGGTCCGGCCGCCCCGGGCAGGTCGCGGTTGCGCTTTGCTGCGTTGCAGCTAAGGTGCGCCCGGGGATGAGATGGTGGCCCGGCAAGGCCAATCTGACAGGACAGGCAAGATGAACGCGAACGCATTCCGGCAACGCCTGATCGGGGCGATCTTGTGCCTGTCTTTGCTGGCCCTGCTGGCCGGGACGGTGCCAGTGACGCAGGCGCTGCTGTCCCCGATGGGAACCATCGCCCGGGTGCTCGACAGCCTCGCGCCGCAGATGCTGGTGGCCGCGCTGGTGCTGGCCGTGCTGGCCGCGCTGCTGGGAGCCTGGCGCGCCGGCGGGGCGATGGCGGTGCTGACACTGGCGCTGGCAGGCTGGTTCGGCCTGCAGCATGTGCAGCGCTCGCTGCCGCTGGCGACCGACATGACGCCGGAAGTCCGGGTGCTGTTCTTCAACGTGCTCAACGAGAATACCGCCAACGCCGAACGCATCGCGCAATCCGCGCGCGACTCGGGTGCCGATGTGCTGGCTTTCGCGGAAAGCGGGGCGCTGGCGGCAGTCCTGCCACAGTTGCGCGCAGAGTATCCGCATGAGGCGGCCTGCGAGGCGCGGTGCGATACCAAAGTACTGTCGAGGTTCCCGATCGCGCCGATCGAGGGCGATGCCAAACCGAACTGGGGGGGACGGCTGGCGACCGTGACTGTCACTCCCGCCAGCGGCGCCCCGTTCACGCTGATCGTCGCACACAAGCTGAAGCCGTGGTTTGCCAGCATGGTCGAGCAGCAGGACGCGCAACTGCGGGCTCGCGTCAACGACATCGCCGGCCCGCTGGTCGTGGTCGGCGATTTCAACGCCGCGCCTTGGAGCGCGCCCTCGCGCGAGCTGATCGATGCCACCGGGCTGCGCGCCCCGCGCCTGCCGGTGCCGACATGGCCGGTGGAGGCGGGGCGCTTCGGGGTGCCGATCGACAACATCTTCGTGCGGGGCGGGGCGCGGCTGACCGATCTTCAGCCCTTCGGCGACGATCTCGGCTCCAACCATCGCGGGCTGCTGGCCGAGGTGGCGGTCGGTGGCTGACGCCAGCCGACCGCCGGAAGCTCAGTCCTCCATCGCCTCCAGCTCGTCGATCATGCCCGAGATCATCGCCAGCCCCTTGTCCCAGAAGGCCGGGTCGCTGGCATCGAGCCCGAACGGCGCCAGCAGCTCCTTGTGGTGCTTGGACCCGCCGGCGCGGAGCATGTCGAAATACTTCTCCTCGAAGCCCGGCAGCCCTTCCTCGTAGGCAGCATAAAGCGCGTTCACGAGGCCATCGCCGAAGGCATAGGCATAGACGTAGAAGGGCGAATGCACGAAATGCGGGATGTAGGACCAGAAGGTCTCATACCCCTCCATGAAGTCGAACACCGGGCCGAGGCTTTCGGCCTGGATGCTCATCCACAGGGCATTGATGTCCTCGGGGGTCAACTCGCCCTCGCGCCGGGCGGCGTGCAGCTTGCACTCGAAGTCGTAGAAGGCGATCTGCCGGACGACGGTGTTGATCATGTCCTCGACCTTGCCAGCCAGCAGGATCTTGCGCTCGGCCGGGGTCTTGGCCGCCTCCAGCAGCTTGCGGAAGGTCAGCATCTCGCCGAAGACGCTGGCGGTTTCGGCCAGCGTGAGGGGGGTGGAGGCCAGCATCTCGCCCTGGCCCGCCGCCAGCACCTGATGCACGCCGTGGCCAAGCTCATGCGCCAGCGTCATCACGTCGCGCGGTTTGCCAAGGTAGTTCAGCATCACATAGGGATGCACCTCGGTGACGGTCGGATGGGCAAAGGCGCCCGGGGCCTTGCCGGGCTTCACGCCTGCGTCGATCCAGCCCTTGTCAAAGAAAGGCTCGGCAATCTTCGCCATTTCGGGGGCGAAGTCGGCATAGGCATCCATCACCATGGCGCGGGCGGTGGGCCAGTCCACCACGCGCGCAGCCTCGGTCGGCAAGGGCGCGTTGCGGTCCCAGACCTGCAAGCGGTCCAGCCCCATCCACTTCGCCTTCAGCGCATAGTAGCGATGGCTCAGCCGCGGATAGGCGGCGACCACCGCATCGCGCAGCGCCTGCACCACCTCGGGCTCCACATGGTTCGACAGGTGCCGGCCATATTGCGGGGTCGGCATCTTGCGCCAGCGGTCCTCGATCTCCTTTTCCTTCGCCAGCGTGTTGTGCACCCGGGCAAACAGCTTGACGTTCCGCGCGAACACCGCCGCCAGCGCCCGCGCGCCCGCCTCGCGTTTCGCGCGCACCGGGTCCGACAGCAGGTTCAGCGTCGCCTCGAGGTTCAAGGGCTCCGCCTCGCCCTCCACGTCGAACATCAGCCCGGCCATCGTCTCATCGAACAGCCGGTTCCAGGCGGCAGCGCCGACGGTGGACTGGTCGTGCAGGAACTTCTCCATCTCGTCCGACAGCTGGTGCGGGCGCATGGCGCGCATCCGGTCGAAGACGGGGGTATAGCGGGCCAGATCGGCGCTTTCCTCCAGCAGGGCGGCCAGATGCTCATCGGGCAGGCGGTTGAACTCCAGGCTGAAGAACACCAGCGGCGTGGTGAAATCGGTCACCTTGTCCTGCGCATCGGCCATGAACTTGGCGCGGCTGGCATCGAGCGTGTTCTGGTAATAGCGCAGGCCGGCATATGACATGATCCGCCCTGCCACCGTCTCGATCCGCTCGTAGCGGTGGACGCAGGCCAGCATCGCATCCGCGTCCAGATCGGCGAGCCGCCCCTCGAAATCATCGGCGAAATCGCGGCAGGCCTGCTCCAGCCAGGCCATGTCGTTGGCGAATTCGGCCGCGTCGGGCGCGGGGTAAAGGTCGGTCAGGTCCCATTCGGGCAGATCGCCGAACGCGCCGCCAGCGGCCGGGTTCGCATCATGCAGCGGGCGGGGAAGGCGGATCGGCATCGGGAAACCTCATCTTTGTGCAGCCCCAGACATAGGGGCGCAGGGGCGCGGGGTGCAAGGGTGGCTTACCGCCTCGCGCCCCGCAGTATGCGCGGCTAGCGCCGCGCGGCCAGCAGACCCTGCGCCGTCTCCAGCGTATCCGCCTCGGCGGCAGGCTTGTCGCGCCGCCAGCGCAGCATCCGCGGAAAGCGCAGCGCGATCCCCGACTTGTGGCGCGGGCTTTCCTGGATGCCCTCGAAGGCGATCTCGAACACCAGCGCCGGCGTCACCCGCCGCACCGGGCCGAAACGCTCCAGTGTGTTCTTGCGCACCCAGGCGGTGATCTCGCCGAACTCGGCATCGGTCAGGCCGCTATAGGCCTTGGTCACCGGCACCAGCTCATCCCCCAGCCACAGCGCGAAGGTGAAATCGGTGTAGAGGTTGGCGCGGCGGCCATGCCCCGCCTGCGCATAGACCATCACCGCGTCGAAGGTCATGGGATCGAGCTTCCACTTCCACCAATCCCCCCGCTTGCGCCCCACGTGATAGGGCGAGCCGAGGCGCTTGATCATCACCCCCTCCGCCCCCGCCGCCGCAGCCTCGGCCCGCAGCACCGCCAGCGCCGGCCAGTCCGCGAAGGGCAGGGCAGGTGACAGCCGGAAGGGCGCGCTTGGCGGCACCGCCGCCGCCAGCCGCCGCAGAGCCGCCTGCCGCGCGGCCAGCGGCTCGCCGCGGATATCGCGGCCCCCGTCCTCCAGCAGGTCATAGGCCATCAGGATCACCGGCGTGTCGGCCAGCAGCTTCTTCGACACCGTCTTGCACCCGATCCGCTTTTGCAGGGCGGCAAAGGGCAGCGGCGCCCCTTCGGCCGAAAACGCCAGGATCTCCCCGTCGATCACCGTGCCATCCGGCAGCCGGTCCGCCAACTCTGCCAGCTCCGGGAAGCGGTCCGTCACCAGCTCCTCCCCGCGCGACCACAAGGTAAACCGCCCGCCCCGCAGCACCGCCTGGCCGCGGATGCCGTCCCATTTCCAGTCCGCAGCCCAGTCCGACGGCTCCCCAAGCGCCTCCGGCTCCTGCTCCAGCGCGTGCGCCAGACAGAACGGATAGGGCCGCGTCAGGTCCGCGCCCGGATCGCCCGTCAGCACCAGCGCGCCGAATGTGGTGCTGTCCGGCGTCCAGTCGCCCATCAGCCGCAGCGCGAGGTCGGGCTCGGCAATCCCCGTCGCCTGCGCCAGCGCCCGGGTCATCAGCCCCTGCGCCACCCCCATGCGAAACCCGCCGGTGATCAGCTTGTTGAACAGGAATCGCTCCGACCCCTCCAGCGCCGTCCAGGCCGCCAGCACCGCCACGCGCCGCTCCGGCTCGGGCAGGGCGGCGAGGGCGCGGATCCGCCCGATCCACTCCGTCAGGGTCAAAGCCTCCGGCGCCTCGGGCGGCGGCAGGATCAGCGCGATGGTCTCGGCCAGATCGCCGGTCACCGCATAGCTCTCCTCGAACAGCCAGCCCGGCAGCCCCGCCACCTCCGCCGCCCACTCCGCCAGCCGGGTGGCATTCACCGCCCGCTTCGGCCGCCGCCCCGACAGCAGGGCAATGGTCCACAGCCGGTCCTGCTCCGGCGCCTCGCGGAAATACCCCGCCAGCGCCGCCGTCTTCTCTGACGTGCGGGTGGTGGTATCCAGCGCAGCGAACAGCGCCGCAAACCGCTTCATCGCGCCGCCTCCCTGCCGAAGACCCCTTGCCCCTCGTTCTGGTCCAAATATCCCGGGGGGAGCCGAAGGCGGGGGGCAGCGCCCCCCTCCGCCGCCAGCCGCAAGCGCCTCATTTCGCCCCCTCGCCCGGAACCTCGGCCTCATCCCCCTGCCAGTCCGTCGCCACGATCCCTGCGTCATAGCCCTGATCCGCCAGCCAGCGCCGGAACACCGCCGTATAGCCGTGGGTCACGAACACCCGTTCCGCCCCGGTCTCGCGGATCGCCAGGTTCAGCCCGTCCCAGTCGGCATGGTCCGAGATGACGAAGCCCCGGTCCACCGACCGCCGCCGCCTTATGCCGCGCAGGCGCATCCAGCCCGAGGCGAACCCCTCCGACACCGACCCCAGCCGCCGGGCCCAGGCCGAGCCAAGCGCGGCGGGCGGCGCCAGCACCAGTGCGCCCGGATGCGATTTGCCGTCCACCCCCGGCACCACGCGGATCGTCGGCGGCAGCGCCAGCCCGTCCTCGCGCAGCACCCGGTTCATCTCCTCGACAGCGCCATGGGTCAGGATCGGGCCGATGCCGGGATCGAGCCCCGCCAGCAGCCTTTGCGCCTTGCCCAGGCTGTAGGCTCCCAGGATCGAGGCCCGTCCGTCCGCGGCATTCTGCGCCCACCAGGCATTCACCTCGGCGCGGATCTCGGCCTCGGGGCGCCAGCGGAACACAGGCAGGCCAAAGGTGCATTCGCTGATGAAGGCGTGGCAGGGCACCGGCTCGAACGGCTCCGACAGCCCGTCGGGCCCGGTCTTGTAATCGCCCGACACCACCCAGACCTCGCCAGCCACCTCCACCCGCACCTGCGCCGAACCCGGGACATGCCCGGCGGGGTGCAGGCTGACGGTGGCCCCGCCGATCCGCAGCGGAACCCCGAACTCCAGCGCCTGCGCGTTGATCGGGCCAAGGCGGTGGCGCATCGCGGCGAGGCTGCGCGGGGTGGCAAGGTAATGGCCCATCCCGGCCCTTGCATGGTCGGAATGGGCATGGGTGACGATGGCCCGGTCCACCGGCCGCCAGGGGTCGATGTAGAAATCCCCCGCCGGGCAGTGGATGCCCCTGTCGGTGAAGCAAAGAACCGGACCTCGTGCCATCCCCTGAACTTAGGGCCCGCACCGGCAAAGGGAAGCCGTTCAGGCGGCAGCGCGCCGGGGCGCGCGCAGGCGCAGGCCGGCGCGCATGTTCAGCCCCAGCAGGCCGAGGTTGACCAGCCCCGCCAGCATCTCTGCCCGCTGCAGCCAGAAGAAGCGCTCCTCGACCATGCCCCGGCTGGCAAGCCACCACAGCGCGATCGCCATCGGCAGCAGCACCAGCAGGCCATTGGCAGCGATGATCCGCATCCGCCGGGTCTTGGCCGCGATCTCGGGGCGCCTCCAGCCGCGCCCGAGCACGGTGCCGCTGATCCCGGCCCCGGCCAGCGCCGGGACCAGCACCAGGCCGATGCCCCAGAGGATTGCCACCCGCGCGGCAAGGATGTCTTCGGGATAACCGCTCGCCTCGGCGCGCCATAGCAGGGCCTGGAACGCGAGGATCGTCAGCATGGCGATGCCGCCGGCGGCGGCGTGCAACTTGGCTTTGACGGGACGGGACAGCATGGCGAGTCGCTCCAATTGAATAGGATGCTATCCATATAGAACTTGCATAGCGTGCTATGCAAGTGACAGATGGCTGCATGACCTTCGACAAGACACGCTCCGCCGGCTATCTCGCCAACCATCTCGCGCGGCTTTTCGCGCAGCATCTGGCCGCCGGGATCGCGCCGCTCGGCCTTGCCCCTGCGCAATTCATGACGCTGCTGGAGCTTTGGCCCGAGGACGGGCTGACCCAGGCCGAGCTTTGCGCGCGGCTGGATGTGGAACAGGCGACGATGGCCGGCACCTTGGGCCGGATGGCCCGCGACGGGCTGATCGAGCGGCGGGCCCATCCCCTCGACCGCCGCGCGCAGACCGTTCACCTGACCGAACGGGCGCGCGCCTTGCAGGTGCCGGCGACCGCAGCGGCAGCGGCGGTGAATGCGCGGGCGCTGGCCGCACTTCCCGAACAGGATCGCGCCGCCTTCACCGCCTCGCTGCTGCGGGTCGTCGAGGAATTGCGCCGCCACAAACCCTGATCACCCCCGGTTCTGCCCAAAAATAGGGCAGATGCCCGAAATGCGGCAAGCCTTTGGTGCGCTTCGGCGTTAACATCATGCGGCGCCTTCCCCTGCCCGGCGCCGCTGCCTAACACTTGGACAAACGCCCCTGAATCGTCGGGGGACACCAGGGCGGGACATCGGCACGAGTGATGGCGACCGAATATTTCAACGAGATGTACGAGGGCGGCGCCGTGCGGGCGCCTTATGCGCGGCTCGAGGACTGGATGCGCTCCATGCCCGCTGAACTGCGCCAGATGAAACAGGCCGAGGCCGAGGATCTGTTCCGCCGCATCGGCATCACCTTCGCGGTCTATGGCGAGGGCGGCGATCCCGACCGGCTGATCCCCTTCGACATGTTCCCCCGGGTCTTCGCGCAGGACGAATGGCGCAAGATGGAACGCGGCATCAAGCAGCGGGCGCGGGCGCTGAACGCCTTCCTCGTCGATGTCTATGGCCGGGGCGAGATCGTGAAGGCCGGCAAGATCCCCTCGCGCCTCGTCTATCGCAACGAGGCCTATGAGAAGGCGGTGTCCGGCTTCGTGCCGCCGCGCGGCGTGTTCAGCCATATCGTCGGCATCGACATCGTGCGCACCGGGCCCGGCGATTTCTTCGTGCTGGAGGACAACTGCCGCACGCCAAGCGGCGTCAGCTACATGCTGGAAAACCGCGAGATCATGATGCGGATGTTCCCGGCGCTGTTCCAGAACAACCGGATCGAGCCGGTGGACAACTATTCCGACCTCTTGCGCCGCACCCTCGCCAGCGTGGCGCCCGCGAAATGCGACCGCGACCCGACCATCGTGATCCTGACCCCGGGGCATTTCAACAGCGCCTATTACGAGCACAGCTTCCTGGCCGACCTGATGGGCGTGGAACTGGTCGAGGGCGCCGACCTCTTCGTGGAAAACGGCTTCGTCTGGATGCGCACCACCGAGGGGCCGAAGAAGGTCGACGTGATCTACCGCCGCATCGACGACAGCTATCTTGACCCGCTGTGCTTCCGCCCGGATTCCATGCTGGGCGTGCCGGGGCTGATGGATGTCTACCGCTCGGGCGGGGTCACCATCTGTTCGGCGCCGGGGGCAGGGGTCGCCGATGACAAGGCGGTCTATACCTTCGTGCCCGACATGGTGCGCTTCTACCTCGGCGAGGAGCCGATCTTGCAAAACGTGCCGACCTGGCAATGCGGCAAGAGCGATGACCTGAAATACGTGCAGGCCAACCTCAAGGAGCTGGTGGTGAAGGAAGTCCACGGCTCTGGCGGCTACGGGATGCTGGTTGGCCCGAAATCCACGCCCGAGCAGATCGAGTATTTCGCGGGCCGCATCGCCGCCGACCCCGACAACTACATCGCCCAGCCGACGCTGGCGCTGTCCACCGTGCCGACCTTCGTGGAAGAGGGCGTCGCGCCCCGCCATGTGGACCTGCGGCCCTATTGCCTGGTGGGCGAGCGGATCGAGCTGGTGCCGGGGGGCCTGACACGGGTCGCGCTGAAGGATGGCAGCCTGGTCGTGAACTCGTCGCAGGGCGGCGGGGTCAAGGACACTTGGGTACTGGCGGAGTAGAGATCATGCTGAGCCGCACCGCCGACAACCTGTTCTGGATCGCCCGCTATATGGAGCGGGCCGAAACCATGGCCCGCCTGCTGGAAGTGGGGGCGCGCATCGCGCTGCTGCCCTCGGCCGGGCATGGCTATCGCAGCGAATGGGACAGCCTGCTGCAAGCCTCGGGCACCGCCGCGGGCTTTGCCAAGAAATACGGCGACCCGGTGCAGCGCAACATCGAGAGCTACCTGTTCTTCGACCATGACAACACCTCCTCGGTCGCCACCTGCATCAGCCGCGCCCGTGAAAACGCCCGAATCGTGCGCACAGCGCTGACGACGCAGGTCTGGGACGCGCTCAACACCGCCTTCCAGGAGATGCGCCAGCTGGAGCGTACGCCGCGCTCGCAACTGGAACTGTCGCGGCTGACGGAATGGACCATGCGCCATGCCGCGATGGTGCGCGGCGCCATCGACGCCACCTTGCTGCGCAACGATGGCTGGGATTTCCTCGGCCTTGGCTACAAGCTGGAGCGGGCCGACAACACCTCGCGGCTGATGGACGTGAAATACTACGTGCTGCTGCCGCGTGCCGATTACGTGGGCTCGGGCCTCGACAATTACCAATGGACCACGCTGCTGCGCGCCATGTCCTCGCACCGCGCCTTCCACTGGGCCTATGGCGGCGAGATCACTGCCGGCAAGATCGCCCATTTCCTGATCCTGAACCCGCAATGCCCGCGCTCGCTCATCACCTCGATCGAGGGCGCGACCGGGCATCTGGACCGGCTGGCCAAGGGCTATCACAGCAGCACCGAGGCGCAGAGCCGCTCGCGCGCGCTGCTGGGGGAGTTGTCCGAGATGACGGTGGACGACATCTTCGAGGAAGGCCTGCACGAATATCTCAGCCGGTTCATCGGCGATGTCGGCGAGGTGTCGCACCTCGTCGGCGAGATCTATCTCAGCGGGGTGGCGCGATGATCCTCACCGTCTCTCATACCAGCATCTACAGCTATGACGCCCCCGTGCGTGGCGCGGTGCAAAGCCTGCGGATGACACCGTCGAATTGCGACGGGCAACGGGCGATCCGCTGGCATATCGAGGTTCTGGGCGGCACCCGCGGCGCCAGCTTCCGCGATGGTGCCGGCGACTGGGTCGAGGGCTGGTCGCTGCGCGGCCCGGTCACCGAGATCACGGTCAAGGTCACCGGCGAGGTCGCCACCACCGACATGGCCGGCGTGCTGCGCGGCCACCGCGAGACGGTGCCGCCCGAGGCCTACCTGCGCGAGACCGGGCCGACGCGGGCCGATTCCGGGCTGATGGCCCTGGCGCACGAGGCCATCGTTGGCGCTGCCGATGCGCTCGACCGCGCGCACCGGCTGGCCGCCGCGATCAGCGAGGCCATTGCCTACCGCCCCGGCGCCACCGATGCCCATGGCACCGCCGCCGAGGCGCTGGCGCTTGGCGAGGGCGTCTGCCAGGACCACGCCCATGCGCTGATCGCCTGCGCCCGCCATCTCGACATGCCGGCGCGCTACGTCTCGGGCTACCTTCACGCCGGCGCCGAGGGCACCCCGAACGAGGCCTCGCACGCCTGGGCCGAGGTCTGGATCGACCGGCTCGGCTGGGTCGGCTTCGACCCGTCCAACGCCACCTGCCCGGATGCGCGCTACATCCGCCTCGGCTCGGGTTTCGACGCCGGCGACGCGGCCCCGATCCGGGGTGTGGCGCATGGTCGCGTCGCCGAGTCGCTGGATGTGACGGTTGCGGTCGAGGCCGTGCAGCAATAGGGTCGCCCGGCGGGGCGGGGACCGGCGGATTTCGAGGCATTGAGATGACCTATTGCGTAGGCCTTTTGTTGAACGAGGGCATGGTGCTGCTGTCCGACACCCGGACCAATGCCGGGCTCGACAACATTGCGACCTATCGCAAGATGTTCGTCTTCGAGGATGCGGGCGAGCGGGTGATCGCCATCCTGACCGCCGGCAGCCTGTCGGTCACCCAGACCACCATCGCCCGCCTGCGCGAGGCGATTGACGAACCCGATGCCGATGCCGGCAGCTCCATCATGTTGGCGCCGACCATGCTCAAGGTGGCCGAGATCATCGGCAATACTCTCGCCTCGGTCCGCCAGGACATCGACGAGAAGATGACCGCCGCCAAGGTCAGCACCTCGGCCAGCATGATCGTCGCCGGGCAGCGGGCGGGCGGCGCGATGCGGATGTTCCTGATCTACCCCGAAGGCAATTTCATCGAGGCAACCGACGACACGCCCTTCTTGCAGATCGGCGAGCACAAATATGGCAAGCCGATCCTCGACCGGGTGGTGAAGCCCGCCACCTCGATCTCCGAGGCGCAGAAGGCGGTGCTGCTGTCGATGGATTCGACCCTGCGCTCGAACCTGTCGGTCGGGATGCCGCTGGATCTTGCAGTGATCGAGAAGGATGCCTGCCGCGTCACCACCCGCCGCCGGATCGAGGCGGGCGACCCGCAGTTCAAGGCGATGAGCGAGGCCTGGTCGGTGGCCCTGCGCGAAAGCTTCACGCAGATCACGATCTGACGATCACGGATGCGCGTCGAACAGCGCCGCCGCGCTGTCGTAGAAGCGGCGGCGGATTGCCGCTGTCTCCATCATCATCTCATGCTCGGCGCCGGGCACCACCTCCAGCCGGCCGCCCGGCCAGCGCGCCATGATGCTGCGGATGCGGCCGGTCTCGACCACGCGCTCGTTGGTGCCCATCAGGCACAGGCAGGGCGGGGCGGGCGGCACCCGTGCCGCCAGCGCCCGCGTCTCGCGCAGCGCCTCCAGCAGCCAGTGCAGCGTCGGCCCGCCAAGCGCGAGGTCCGGATGCGCGCGCAGCTGGCGCTGCATGAACGCGTACATCGCGGGATCGGTGGTCAGCACATTGCCCGGGGCATCGTTCGCTAGCACATAGGTCACCGGGCCGGTCGAGGGCGCATAAAGATGCCCGCGCCCCGCCAACCTTGCGCCAGAGCCGACGGCCCAGGCCAGCGGCCGCGCCGCCGCATGGATGCGGATGCCCCACATCGGCGCCGAGAACACCGCCGAGCGCACCGGCAGCCCTTCATGCAGGGCGCGGAGCCCGATGCTGCCGCCCATCGAATGAGCGATCAGGTGGAAGGGTTCGGGTAGGCCCGCCTCGCGCGCCGCCGCGACCAGTTCAGCCACGTCGCGCTGATACTCGGCAAACCGCCCGACATGCCCGCGCGCCTTGTCGGCCAGCGGCCGATCCGCCAGCCCTTGTCCGCGCCAGTCGATCGTGGCCATCGCATAGCCGCGCGCCGCCAGCTCGCCCGCCGCGGGGCCGTATTTCTCGATATATTCGGTGCGGCCGGGGAACAGCAGCACCGTGCCCTTCGCGCCCGCGCAGGGCCAGGTCGCCACCCGCACCCGCACCCCATCGGCGCAGGCCCGCCACGCGGCGATGCCCCCGGCGGGGGCATCGGCAATGTCGCTGTAAAGGGGGGCGTGGCCCGCGTCCATCAGGACAGCAGCGCGCCCAGTTGCATCGCCATGCCCATGTTGCCATCGACGGCCAGCTTGCCGGTCATGAAGGCCGCGGTGGGGTTGGTGTCGCCCGAAAGGATGCCCTGGAAGGTCTCGCTCGACGCGGTCAGCGTCACGTCGGCATCGTCGTCGCCGGCGCGGGCGCCATTGCCGTCGATGATGATGGCGCCCTCGCCCTCGATGACGAACTTGGCAATGCCGGCAAAACCGCTGGAAAGCCGCTCGTTCAGCGCGGCCACGGCTGCGGTGATGGTCTCGCTCATGGGTATCCTCCAAAAGTGATGGCCGGGGCCTCGCATTCCCCGGCACATGCGTTACACTTGGTCTTGTTATGGGTATTTTGACAAGCTTTCACAAATATGCCGTGACGGCATTTCTGGCGCTGCTGCTGGCGGCGCCTCAGGCGGGGGCCCAGGCTGGCGGCCCGCGGGCGCAGGATCTGCTGCGCGAGCTTGCCGATCCCGCGACTGAGGATTGGCAGCGTGTCGAATCCGACCTGTTGCGCGAATGGTCGAAATCCGGCTCCGCCTCGATGGACCTGCTGCTGCAACGCGGGCAAGAGGCGCTGGAGGCGGGCGATCCGCTGGCCGCGCTGGAGCATCTGACCGCGCTGACCGACCATGCGCCGGACTTCGCCGAGGGCTGGAACCTGCGCGCCACGGCCTTCTTCGTCGCCGGCCAGTTCGGCCCGGCGCTGGAGGATATCCGCCAGACACTGGTGCTCAACCCGCAGCATTACGGCGCGCTGGCCGGGCTTGGCATGATTCTCGAACAGCTGGAACGCGAGGAGGAGGCCGCGGAAGCCTACCGCGCGGCCCTTGCGGTCAACCCCCACCAGCCCGATCTGAACGAGGCGCTTACCCGGCTTGACCAGGCCACCGGGGGCACGGAACTCTAGGAGCCTTCGGATCATGGCGAGCGAGACGAGGATCACGGCGGTCCTCGGGCCGACCAACACTGGCAAGACGCATTATGCCATCGACCGGATGCTGGCGCACCGGACGGGGGTCATTGGCCTGCCTTTGCGCCTGCTGGCGCGCGAGGTCTATGACCGCGTCGTGGAAAAGCGCGGCCCCTCGGTGGTGGCGCTGATCACCGGCGAGGAGCGGATCGTCCCCGAGCGCACCCAGTACTGGGTCTGCACCGTCGAGGCGATGCCCGAGGGAATCGGCGCCGATTTCGTCGCCATCGACGAGATCCAGCTTTGCGCCGACCCCGAGCGGGGCCATGTCTTCACCGACCGGCTGCTGCGGTCACGGGGTCTCTTGGAGACGATGTTCCTGGGCAGCCACACCATGCGCGGCGCGATTGCCGCGCAGGTGCCGCGGGTGCAGTTCATCGGGCGCGAGCGGTTTTCGACGCTGACCTATAATGGCTCGAAAAAGATAAGCCGGATGCCCCCCCGCAGCGCCATCGTCGGGTTCTCGGTTGAAAATGTCTATGCCATCGCCGAGCTGATCCGCCGCCAGAAGGGCGGCTGCGCGGTGGTGATGGGCGCGCTCAGCCCCCGCACCCGCAATGCCCAAGTGGCGCTGTACCAGAACGGCGACGTGGATTTTCTCGTCGCCACCGACGCCATCGGCATGGGGCTCAACCTCGACATCGGCCATGTCGCCTTTTCCGCCACCGCCAAGTTCGACGGCCGCCGGATGCGGCACCTGTTCCCGCACGAGCTTGGCCAGATCGCCGGCCGCGCCGGGCGGCACACCCAGGCCGGCACCTTCGGCGTGACGGGGGAGGCCTCGCCCTTCGATGAAGACCTTGTCGATGCCCTCGAAAACCACCGCTTCGCTCCGATCAAGCGGCTCAGCTGGCGCAACTCGGCGCTGGAATTCGGCACGGTGGAAAAGCTGATCGCCTCGCTCGAGGCGCCTACAAGTGACGAATGGCTGACCCGCGCCCGCGAATCCGATGACGTGCAGGCGCTCAAAAGCCTGATCGAGGCGGGAGAGGTCCGCGGCCGCGTCACCGGCCCCAAGGACGTGAAGCTGCTCTGGGATGTCTGCCGCATCCCCGACTTCCGCGGCATCTCGGGCGCCGAACATGCCACGCTTCTGACCCGCATCTTCGGCTTTCTGCGCGATGATGGCCATGTGTCCGACGATTGGCTGGCTACGCAGATCAAGCGCATCGACCGGACCGAGGGCGATATAGACGCATTGTCCAAACGATTGGCGTTTATCCGCACCTGGACCTATATCGCGCAGCGCAAAGGCTGGGTTTCGGACGAAAGCCATTGGCGCGGCGAGACGCGCGCGGTAGAAGACCGCCTGTCGGATGCGCTGCATGGTGCCCTGACCCAGCGTTTCGTGGACCGGCGCACCAGCGTATTGCTGCGGCGGCTCAAGCAGAAGGAGAGCCTTGTGGCCGAGGTTAACGACAAGGGCGAAGTGACGGTCGAGGGCGAGTTCGCCGGCCGTCTCGAGGGGTTCCGCTTCCAGCAGGACGCCAGCACATCCCCCGATGCCGCGCGCACGCTGCGGCAGGCGGCGTATGAATCGCTGCGCCCGGAGTTCAGCCTCAGGGCAGACCGCTTCTACAACGCCCCCGATACCGAGCTCGACTTCACCGAGCAGGGCGGGTTGATGTGGGGCACGACTGCGGTGGGCAAGCTGGTCAAGGGTGCCGATGTCCTGAAGCCCGGCGTCGAGGCCTTCGTGGACGAGGAAGCCGGCACCGACGTGGCCGAGAAGGTCAAGCGCCGCCTGCAGCATTTCATCGACCGCAAGGCCAGCACGCTCTTCGAGCCGCTGCTGGCGATGAGCCGCGATGAGACGCTGGTCGGGCTGGCCCGCGGCTTTGCCTTCCGGCTGGTGGAACAGCTCGGGGTGATCCCGCGCGAGACCGTGGCCGGCGAGGTGAAGGAGCTGGACCAGGAGGCGCGGTCCGCCTTGCGCAAGCATGGCGTGCGCTTTGGCCAATACACCATCTTCCAGCAGGCGCTGCTGAAACCCGCGCCGACCCGGCTGCGGCTGGTGCTGTGGAGCCTTGCCAACAACCTCGACGAATTTCCGCAAAGCCCGCCGCCGGGGCTGGTGACGATCCCGAACATCCCCGACGTACCGAAGACCTATTACACCCTGTCGGGCTATCACCCCGCAGGCACCCGGGCGATCCGCATCGACATGCTGGAACGGCTGGCCGACCTGCTGCGCGCCAAGGACAGCCGCGCCGGCTTTGAGGCGACGCCGGACATGCTGTCGATCACCGGCATGACGCTGGAGCAGTTCGCCGACCTGATGGCCGGCCTCGGCTACAAGGGCGAGAAGGCCGAGCGCGCGAAGGGCAAGACCGAAGCGAAGGCGGAGGCGAAGCCTGCGATGACCGCGCCCGACGCGGCTGTGGTGGTGGACGCTTCTGCAGCGCCCTCCGGCGCCGAGGCCGCCGCAGCAACTGCGCCCGAGGCTGTCGCCGCGGCCGCGGTGGAGCAGGGGGCAGAGCCGGTGGCCGAGGCACCCGCGCCCAACCCGATCCCCGAAGGCGAATCGGCGATGCCGGTGGAGGAGGCCGCCCCCGAGGCCGCCCCCGAGGCCGCCCCCGAGGCCGCCCCCGAGGCCGCCACCGAGGCTGGCGCCGAAGCCGCGCCCGCCGAGATGGAAAGCTACTACACCTTTACCTGGGCGCCGCGTCCGCGCGGCAACCGCGGCGAGCCGCGGGGCGAGCGTGGCCCGCGCCGCGACGGCGCCGCGCCGCAAGGCCAGCGCCGCGAGGCAGGCGCCCCCGGCGCCGCCGCCGGTGCGGAACGTGGCCCGCGAGAAAAGCGCGAACCCCGCCCTCAAGGGGATCGGCCGCAGGGTGACAGGCCGCAGGCCGACCGTCCGCAAGGTGATCGCCCGCAAGGCGACCGGCCCCAGACCGACCGGCCCCGGGGCGAGGGCAAGCCGCGCGAGGATCGCCAGGGCGGCAAGCCCAAATACGGCGACAAGCCCGCCGGCAAGTATGGCGACAAGGGCGGCAAGCCCCGCAGCCGCGAGGAAGACCGTCCGCGCAGCTACGAGGCCCGCCCGCCCAAGGAGCAGAAGATCGACCCCGACAACCCCTTTGCCGTGCTGGCGGCGCTGCGCGACCGGAAGTAACGCTTGCAGCCAGGGCCGACGCTGAGGCTGGACAGGTGGCTGGTCTTCGCCCGGTTGGCGAAGACCCGAAGCACGGCGGCTGCGCTGGTCGAGGCGGGGCGCCTGCGGGTGAACGGCCAGCGCGTGCTGCGTCCGGCGCATCTTGTGGGGCCGGGCGACACGCTGACCCTGCCGCTGGGGCCGCGGGTGCGGCTGCTGCGGGTGCTGGCCTGCGGCACCCGGCGCGGCCCGGCCGCCGAGGCCGCCGGGCTTTACCTCGATCTGGACGCCGGGGCCCTGCCGGAAGCCAGCGGGCCGCCCGGGGAAACCGTGCCACCGCGGCCGGACGGGCCGGAACACGCGTCCTGATCCGTGCCCCATCGCCGCAGCGACCGTCTTTCCTGCGCGGCCGCGCTTGATCCCCGCCGCGGCGACGGATAACTACCCCCAACAGCCAGAGCTTCGTGAAGGCCCGCCATGACCTATGTCGTCACCGACAACTGCATCGCCTGCAAATATACCGACTGCGTCGAGGTCTGTCCGGTGGACTGCTTCTACGAAGGCGAGAACACGCTGGTCATCCACCCCGACGAGTGCATCGATTGCGGCGTCTGCGAGCCCGAATGCCCCGCCGATGCCATCCGCCCCGATACCGAGCCGGACATGGACAAATGGGTGGAATTCAACCGGAAATACTCCGAGATGTGGCCGGTGATCACCCAGAAGCGCGACCCTCTGCCCGGGGCGGCGGAGCGCGACGGCGAGACCGGAAAGCTGGAGAAATACTTCAGCGAAGCCCCCGGCCAGGGCGACTGAGTCGCCGCGATTCGGCCCGAGTCGTGCCGGCTGGCGCTGCGGCTGCAGCGGGCCGGGCCGGGCGATGGCCGAAGCTGTACCTCGCAGGGGCTTGAGATTCCACACACTCCTGCCAAGGGGGCAGCTGGCGGAAACTCATTTTCCGCGGCGCTTTGAAATCGCGGAATTTTCTGCTATATTTCCGTCACAATGGACCTGGAGACCAGACACCATCCGCGGCGCTGCTCGCCCGTGAGGTGGTTTCTCAGCGCCAAAATGAACATGCTTGCGGGGGCAAAGGCGCCGCCGCGGTGGAATTTGTTGGCTCTGGGGCATGGTGCCGTGCAAGGAAACGACTGAATGACCAAGACCAAGAGATCCGATTTCCGCCCCAATGACTTCGTTGTGTATCCGGCGCATGGCGTTGGCAAGATCATGTTGATCGAAGAGCAGGAAATCGCCGGCCTGAAGCTGGAGCTGTTCGTGATCTCGTTCGAGAAGGACAAGATGACGCTCCGCGTGCCGACCCACAAGGCGACCGAGATCGGGATGCGCTCGCTCTCGAGCCCCGACGTGGTGACGCGGGCGCTGGAAACGCTGAAGGGCAAGGCCAAGGTCAAGCGGGCGATGTGGTCGCGCCGGGCGCAGGAATACGAACAGAAGATCAACTCGGGCGACCTGATGGCGATTGCCGAGGTGGTCCGCGACCTGCACCGCACCGACGACCAGCGCGAGCAGTCCTATTCCGAGCGTCAGCTGTATGAGGCGGCGCTGGAACGGCTGACCCGCGAAGTTGCCGCCGTGTCGGGCGTGGACGAGGCCGGCGCCGCGAAGAAGGTCGATGACGTGCTGGTGTCGCGCGCCGCCTGAAGGTTTGCTGATGAGAGATGGAAGGGGCCGCGGGGTGATCCGCGGCCTTTCGCTTTTGGTCATCGCGCTTGGCTGAAGCTGCGGGCCGCTCAGTTCGGGCGGGAACAGGCGAGGCACTGCCTCGCCCCCGCCCGCTGCGCGACCTGTCCCCCAGAGCCGCTGGCAACCCAAGACCGAATGAGGACAGCGCCCGACCTGGCGGGCGAGAAGCGCCCGCCAGAGGCGGGGCGGGCGCTGGCCGGGCCCTTTGGGGGCCCGACCGGTGCAAAGGGCGATGTCACGGCGTGGCGAAGGCGATGGCCTTCGCCAATGGAGAGCGCGAGTGGCTCCCGCTCACCCCTTCGCCTTGCGCCCCTCTTGCGCGGCGTAATGCTCGGTCAGCGCCGCCTCCAGGTCGCGGTTCAGCTCCTGGCTGCGGGCAAGGTATTCGGCATTTTCCTCGACCGGGATGCCCGGCTTCCAGACCTGCGCCAGGTCGCGCACCGCGGCACGGTCGAGCTTGAAGAAGATCCGCTCCGCCTCGGCTGCCTCGAAATCCGACAGGCCGGAGTTTTCCAGCACATAGCGCGCCGCCCGCAGGCTGCTGTCGAACAGCTCGCGCACGATGTCGTTGGCGCCGGCCTTGTACAGCTCGAACACATGCACCCGGTCGCGGGCGCGGGCGATGATGTGCAGGTCGGGCCGCATCCGCCGCGCATAGCTCACCAGCCGGATCGCCGCCTCCTTGTTGTCGAGGCAGACGACCAGAATCCGCGCCTTCTCCAGCCCCGCCGCCTTCAGCAGTTCCGGCCGCGTCGGATCGCCGAAATAGCCCTTGAAGCCGAACTTCCGCATCAGCCGGATGGTGGAAAGGTCATGGTCCAGCACCGTGGTCTTGAAGCCGGACATGGTGACCATCCGGTTCACCACCTGGCCAAAGCGGCCGATGCCGGCGATGATGATCGGCTCTGGCTGGTCGATGGCATCGGGCTTGTCGGGCTCGGCGCTCTCGGTCAACCGGCGGGCAAGATAGTCATGCAGGATGAAGAACAGCGGTGTCAGCAGCATCGACAGCGCCACCACCATCATCAGCACCTGCGCCGCGCCGCCCGGCAAGATGCGCTGGCCAAGCGCGAAGGAGATCAGCACGAAGCCGAATTCCCCCGCCTGCGCCAGCCCCAGCGTGAACAGCCAGCGGTCGCGCCCGTGCAGGCCGAAGATCCGTGCCAGCCCATAAAGCACCGCGCCCTTGGTGCCCATCAGTGCCAGCGTCAGCCCGATCAGCTGTGCCGGGGCGCTCAGCAGCAGGTCCACGTCGATCCCGGCGCCGACGGTGATGAAGAACAGCCCCAGCAGCAGCCCCTTGAAGGGCGCGATGTCGGATTCCAGCTCGTGCCGGAACTCCGAGTTGGCCAGCACCACCCCCGCAAGGAAGGTGCCAAGCGCCGGCGACAGCCCCACCAGCGTCATCAGCGAGGCGATGCCTACCACGATCGCCAGCGCCAGCGCTGTGTTGATCTCGCGCAGGCGGGCGGCGTGGACCCAGTGAAAGGCCGGCCGGATCAGGTAATGCCCCGCCAGCACCACCGCCGCCACGGCGCCAAGCGTCGTCAGCGTGACGCCCCAGCCCGGCAGGCTCTGGATCATCGTCACCGCGGCATGTTCGCCATGGGCGGCATCGGCCTGCGCCAGCGCCCGCGCCCCCGGCAGCGCCAGCAGCGGCAGCAGCGCCAGCATCGGGATCACGGCGATGTCCTGCGTCAGCAGTACCGCGAAGGTCGACCGCCCGCCCGCCGTCTGCATCAGCCGCTTTTCATCCAGCGTCTGCAGCACGATGGCGGTCGAGGACAGGGACAGGATCGCCCCCACCGCCAGCGCCACCCGCCACTCCTGCCCGAAGGCCAGCGCCACGGCGGCGACCAGCAGCATGGTGCCCGCGACCTGCAGCCCGCCAAGCCCGATCAGCTTGTCGCGCATCGCCCACAGCGCCCGCGGCTCCAGCTCCAGCCCGATCAGGAACAGCATCATCACCACGCCGAATTCGGCGAAATGCTGCAGGTCCGCCATTTCAGACCCGACAAGGCCCAGAAGCGGGCCGATCACCACCCCCGCCAGCAGGTAGCCCAAGACAGAGCCAAGCCCGAGCCGCGAGGCGATGGGTACCGCGATCACCATGGCGATCAGGTAGAGCGTGGCCTGGAACAGGAAGGCGTCCATCTGGGTCCGGTCAATGAATTTTGCCGCAGATGCGGCAGGATGCGGGGCTCAGCTTAGGCGGGGCGCCGCGTGATTTCCAGCCGCGAACGGGGCCCGCGGCAAGGTTCCGGCGAGCCCCTTCGGGGCGATCAGCTTTGCTGGATCATCCGCAGCACATGGCTGCGCCCGCCCTTCACATAGGTCAGCTGTCCCTCGCCTATGGCGGTGACCTGGCCGCCGTCGATCCGGTCGCCGATCTTGACCCGCAGCATCCGGCCATTGGCGAGCCGCACCAGCGCGCGGCGGCTCGACGAGGCGCCATAGACCCCGATCAGGTTGATCTCGCGCAGCGAGATCGCCCCGGCAATGGTGGCCTGCTTGGCGACCGAGGCGCTGGTCGGGATGCTCGGCGCCGCCGCCACCGGCTCGGGCTCGTCGATCTCTTCGGGCTCGGGCGCGGGTTCAGGGGCAGGCGCCACGGCCGCGGCGCTGCGGGTCGGCGCGGCGGCTGGCGCGGGCGCGGCGGGCGCTGGCTGCGGCGCCGGGGCCGCGGCGGCGACGACCGGCGCGGTGGTCGCGGCCATCGCCAGCGCCGCCTCGATCCCCTGCGAGAAGTTCGGCGGCCGGCTTAGCGGCTTGCGCGAGCTGGCGACGGCGCTGGCTGTGGCACTGGCCAAGGCGGCCTGCAGCGCCGCCTGCTCGGCGGCGCGGGCCTCTTCGGCGCTGCGGGCAGCCGAGGCGGCGGCAACCGCCACAGAGCTGGCCATGCGCGGCTTGAACCCGGCCAGCGCCGGATCGGCGGCCAGCGGGGCGGGCAAGGCCGCGCCATCGCCCGGGGCTGCCGGCGGCACCTCGGCGCCAGCCTCGGGCGCGGCTGTGGCGGGCGCGGCTGTGGCGGGCGCCTCCGCCGCGGCGGGCACGTCAAGCGTGGCGGGACGGGGCAGGGGCCTGAAACCTTCGAGGGCGGGATCGGCGGCAGGTGCCGCGGGGGCCGGCTCAGCCGGCGCTGATGCAGCCGGCTGGGGTGCCGCCGCTTCCGTCGTGGTTTCTGTCTCGGGCCGGGCAGGCGGCACCTGCGCCGGGGCCCCGGCCACCACGGTGACACCCTCGGGCGTCAGCGCGCCATCGGGCGTGGCGACAACCAGCCCGTCTTCGCTGAACTCGAAGCCGGTGCCATAGGGCAGCGGCGGCTGCGGCGGCGCGGGCGGCGCATCGGCGCCCTGGGCTGCAGTATCGGGCAGGGTCTCGGCGCTGCGTTCGGTCACGGCCGGGTCGGCTGGGCGGGGCGGCAGGCCCTCGATCGCGTCGGGCTGCGGGCCACCGGCGACCTCCGCCGGCACCTCGGGGGCTGCGGTGGCCAGATCCGCCGCGGCGATCTCGCCCGCCTGCCCGGCAGCCACCCCCGCTCCGGCGGCGGCAATCGCCGCGGCAGCGGCCGCATCCGGCACGCCCTCGGCCTGCGCCTCGGGGACGTCCGGGGCTTCCTGCGCCACGATGTCTGCCGGCTCCGGGGGAAGCTCCTCGGGCAGATCGACGGGCAAATCGACTGGCAGATCGCCGACCGCCTCCCCCAGTTCCGGCTCGCCCGCGCCCCCCATCGCCTCGAACCCGCCATCGGCGGCGATCTCGGCCTCGGTCATCGCCTCGGCCTCGAGCGCATCGACGGTGGGCACATCCTCGAACTCCGGCACCTCGGCCAGCGTCTCCACCGCGGTGGTGCGCAGCGGCGCCGTGCTCGACACCGCGTCGGTTTCGGCGGTGCCGGTCCCGTCCAGCAGGCTCGACCACAGCGCCACTGCCAGCATCAGGAACACCAGCGCCCCCGTCAGGATCAGGCCAAGGTAGCGCGGCTTGCCACGGGCCGGGGTCGCCCGCCGCGCGCCGAACACCGTCAGCGCCTCGGCTTCCGAGCTGGTGCGGGTGCGCGGCGCAACCGGGCCCGGCGCTGCCTCGACCCGGCGGTCCGCGCTTCGGGCGTTCTTCGCGGCCTTGGCCATCTTGCCGGCGGCGATCACCGCCTTGCCAAGGCCCGAGGCGCGCGATTTCACGCGGGCGGCGGGCTCTGCCCTTGCCTCGGCGCGGGGCTCTGCCGCGATGCCAAGCCGGGGCGAGATCACCGAGGCCGCATCGCCGGCCAGCGGCCTTGCCGGGCCGGCGCGGCCGGGCTCCGCCGCGCCAAGGCGCAGGCGCGGCCCAGGCAGGACGGGCGAGAGCGTCGCCGCCGCGGCAAAGGGTGTCGGCACGCCGTCTGCATCAAGCTCGGGCGGCTGAGAGGCAGGCAGGTCGGGGGGGGCGGGCAGGTCGGGCGGCAGGTCGGAGAGCGTGGCCGCCGCGTCAGCATCCGCGTCCGCATCCTCGTCCTCGACCGCGAGGAAGGGGGCTTCCTCGGCCTCGTCCGTGGCAGACGGCGCTCCGCCTGCCTCGGCATCCGCCTCATCCTCGGGCTGATCATCTTGCTGCTCGCGGGCGAGGTCCGGGGCGGGCTCGACCTCATCCCCAATCTCGCCCCCGGCATCGACCAACTCTTCCGGGCCGGGGACGGCTTCGGCCTGCAGCGCCGGCTCCGAGGCGGAGACCTCCGCCTCATCGGCAGCCGGCTCTGCCTCATCGGCGACCGATGCCGGCAGAGGCGCTGGAGGCGCGAGTTGTTCGGGGGCCGGCGCCTGCGGCAGGGCGGTGCCCTCGGGGGACGGATCGCCGGCGACTGGCGGGGCGGGCGGGCCTGCCTCGGCCGCGTCGAACCCGAAGCTCGCCTGCCGCGCCAGGGCTGCGGCGGCCTCTGCCTCGGCGCGTGCCGCGGCCTCGCGCTCGCGCCGCTCTGCCCGTGCCCGGCGCCGCGCTTCGCGCGGGCTCGGTTCATCGGCAGGAGCATCGGTGGCTGGAGGCTCGGTGGCTGGGGGCTCTGCGGTGGGCGCCTCGGGCAGGGGCGCCTCTGCAGCAGGTTCATCCACTGCCGGATCAGGGGCGACCGCATCCGCGGCGGCCACTGGCAAGACCTCTTCTTCAGCCGGGTTGGCGGCAGGCGTTTCGGCTGCCTCGGCCGAATCCGCGACGCCAAGCGGCACATCGGGCGCCGTGCCGCTGGCCGGCGCATCGGGCGCCGTGCCGGCCTCGTCCGGCGGCTCGCTCGCTTCAGCCGGCGCAGTTTCCGCCACCTCGCCCGCCACCAGCAGCCGCCCCAGATCGGCCTCGCCGGCGATGCGCACCGGGTCCTGGTCGCGCACCAGCCGCTCGCCCTCGGGGATGTAGCTGCGCGCCTTGGCGGTCTGGCCGAAGAACGGCTCGCCGGCAAAGCTGCCCTCCTCGGGCATCGCCACGAAGGACACCGGATTGAAGCGGTGCTCCTGCGCGAAGGCCTCGGCCTCTTCCAGCGTCTCGCGCGCCACCACGGCCACGTTGACCCGGCCGCCGGTGCCCGACCAGTCGAAGACCAGATCCTCGGCGGCATAGGGGGTGCGGCCCTCCAGCGCGCGGGCGATCTGCCGGCGGCGGTTGGCGGCGTCCGGGCCCGGGGCCTCGACCTGCGTGTACAGGATCTGCGAGGCCGGCAGGATCAGCTTGCTGGCAAAACCCTTTGGCGCAAGGCCAAGCGCGGTCTTGCGCAGGTAGCCAAGCGCTTCCGCCATCTCGGGATCGTCCAGCGCCACCTTGCCGACCAGCAGCCAGCCGCGGCTGGTCCGATGCAGCAGGCTGATACCGTCGGGCGAGAGGTTCAGGGCAAAAGCTGGTTTCATTCCATGGCTCTGGCTGGGGGCGAGGCCCGGGACAGGCGGTGCCGCAGGCGTGCCCTGTCCTACAGCAGCTTTCCGCACATGTGAAGGAAAACACCCCCGCCGCGGCTTGCGATGCGCAGCAACACGCCCAATGTGATGCCAGTCAAACCGGAGGACAGAATGCGCATTTTCAACGTGGTTGCGATGGCCCTTGCCCTTGGCGCGGGGACGGCTGTCCCGGCGCTGGCACAGTCGGACGAGGGTCACATCACCGTGACCGGCAATGGCAGCGCCGAGGCGGTGCCCGACATGGCCTCGGTCAGCCTGGGCGTGGTGACCGAGGCGCCGACGGCGGCCGAGGCGATGGCCGCGAACTCGGCCGCGCTGGCCGAGGTGATGGCCACGCTGACCGGCGCCGGCATCGAGCGGCGCGACATCCAGTCGAGCGGGCTGAGCCTGAACCCGGCCTATGAGGACAACTATCAGGGCGGCCCCGAAGGGCCCAAGGTGCGCGGCTTCATCGCGCAGAACATGGTCACCGTGCGGGTCCGCGCGCTGGACAGCCTCGGCGGGGTGCTGGACGCCGCCGTGGGGCAGGGCGCGAACAACCTCTACGGCCTCAGCTTCGGCCTGCAGGAGCCGGAGCCGAAGCTGGACGAGGCCCGCCGCGATGCCATCGCCGATGCCCGCCGCAAGGCCGAGCTTTACGCGCTGGCGGCAGGGGTGACCTTGGGCGAGGTGGTGTCGATCTCGGAGCAGACCGGATACGACCGGCCGATGCCCGAGATGCGGGCGGCGAGCTTCGCCAAGGATTCGGGCGTGCCGGTGGCCGAGGGCGAGTTGAGCCTGACCGCCTCTGTCACCGTGGTCTATGACCTGAACGACGACTGACGCAGTGGCCCGCCCCTGTCATGGGGGCGGGCCGATCTTTCAGGCGGTCGCGGCGGCCAGCGCCTGATCGAGATCGGCGATCAGGTCTTCGACGTTCTCGATGCCGATCGACAGCCGCACCACATTCGGCGCCGCGCCCGCCGCCTGCTGCTGCTCGGGCGTCAGCTGGCGGTGGGTGGTGGAGGCCGAATGGATCACCAGGCTGCGGGTGTCGCCAAGGTTCGCGACATGGCTGAAAAGCTGCAACGCATCGACCAGCTTCACGCAAGCCTCGTAGCCGCCCTTCACCGCGAAGGTGAACAGGGCGCCGGCGCCCTTGGGGCAGATGCGTTCGACGCGGGCGTTCCAGGGCGAGGAGGCAAGCCCGGCATAGGTGACAAACTCCACCCGCGGGTCCTTCTCCAGCCATTCCGCCACCGCCTTGGCATTGGCGACATGCTTCTCCATCCGCAGGCTCAGCGTCTCGATCCCCATCAGCGTGTAATGCGCCGCCTGCGGGTTCATGGTCATGCCGAGGTCGCGCAGCCCGATGGCGATGGAGTGGAAGGTGAAGGCCATCCCGCCAAGCGCCTCGTGGAACTTCAGCCCGTGATAGGCGGGCTCGGGGGCTGACAGCGACGGGAACTTGCCCGAGGCCGACCAGTCGAAGGTGCCCGCATCGACAATCGCGCCGCCGGTGACGGTGCCATTGCCGGTCAGGTATTTCGTGGTCGAATGCACCACCAGCGTCGCGCCATGCTCGATGGGGCGGCAGAGGTACGGGCTGGCAAGGGTGTTGTCCACGATCAGCGGGATGCCGGCCTTGTCGGCGATCCTGGCGATGGCTGGCAGGTCGGTCACATAGCCGCCGGGGTTGGAGATCGATTCGCAGAACACCGCGCGGGTGTCATCGTCGATGGCGGCGGCCACCGCGGCCTCGTCATCGAAATCGACGAAGCGCGCCGACCAGCCGAAGCGTTTGAAGGTCTGGCTGAACTGGGTGATGGTGCCGCCGTAAAGCCGGGTCGAGGCGACGATGTTCAGCCCCGGCCCCATCAGCGGGAACAGCGCCATGATCTGCGCCGCGTGCCCCGAGGAACAGCACACCGCCCCGACCCCGCCCTCCAGCGCCGCGATCCGGTTGGCCAATGCGGACACGGTCGGGTTGGTCAGGCGCGAGTAGATGTAGCCCACCTCCTGCAACCCGAACAGGCGCGCCGCGTGATCCGCATCGCGGAACACATAGGCGGTGGTCTGGTAGATCGGCACCTGCCGCGCGCCGGTGGCCGGGTCGGGCGCAGTGCCCGCGTGAACCTGCAACGTGTCGAAACCCTGGGTCATGCCGTCACTCCTCCCGTGATGCTCCGGGCGGCAGGCTAGGGGAAGCCGCCGAAGGGTGCAACGGCAGGGGAGGGGAACGGAACCGCGGTCAAGGGCAAGCCGCGGGAACGCCCGTTCGCGGGCGCGCAGCCCGCCCGGATCAGGCGCAGCCTGCGCGCCGGCGGCGCGGGCCGGCGGTCTTTTCTGGCCGCCCCCTCAGATCTCGGGCACGCCCGCCAGCGGCGAGGCGCCGCCGAACAGCCGCGGGATTTCCATCTTCGGGCAGCGGTCCTCGACCACGGCCAGCCCTGCCTTGCGGGCCGTCTCCGCCGCCTCGGCATGGGAAATGCCAAGCTGCATCCAGATCGTGCGCAGATGCGGCAGCGCCGCCATCGCCTCCTCCACCACCCCGGGCACCGCGTCGGACTTGCGGAAGATGTCCACCATGTCCACCTCGGTCTCCGGCGGAATATCCGCCAGCCGCGCCACCACCGTCTCGCCCAGGAAGGTCTTGCCCGCCTGCCCGGGATTGACCGGGATCACCCGGTAGCCCTGCGCGCGCAGGAACTCGGCAACGTAATGCGAGGGGCGCGAGGGGTCGGGCGAAAAGCCCACCACCGCGATCACCTTGGTGGATTGCAGCGTATCGTGCAGGAATGTGTCGGTCGTCGTCATCCTGAATACTCCATCTGGGGCGCCGCCAAGAAAAAAGCGCCCGGACTAGAAGCCCGGGCGCCAGTGGCGGAACGAGGGACAGTGAAGAGAAACACGACAGTTCCGGTGTCGCCTTCCAAGACTAAAGATAGGGAGGCTAATGTGGCGTTAAAGCCACGCTCTCGCAGTCGTGATCCGCACCGGCTTGCGCCCGTCGGCGCCGGGTGCCCTACCGCCCGCGCAGCTTCTTCCAGGCGGCATCGGCCTCGGCGATCAACCCCGGCTCCTGCACGATGCGCGCCATGGCCTCGCGGTTGCGCGCCAGATAGAGCTTGCCCTCGCGGATCACGAACAACTCGGGGTTGCCGGGCTGCGGATCGCCGGCGATGACCGATACCGGGCAATGCCCGCCATAACGCGGCGCATAGGCCGAGGGGTTCATCTCGAAGCTGGAAAGGTTCTGGCCGCTGGCGAAGAACCACACCGCCCCCCGCCATTTCAGCGCATGGTCGGCCGTGCCCGGCACGGCGCGCCCCTCGGCGAAATAGGCCACCGCATCCCGCCCCGCCAGCGCCACGCCCGAGGCGGTGGCAATGGCCCGCTCCTCCGCCAGGGCAGGCGCACTGCCCAAGGCCGCAAGCAGCAGCGCGGGGCCAAGCGAGGCAAGGAAGGGGCGACGCGGCAGCATGGCAGGTCTTCCGTTCGGGCAAGTTGGGTGGGTGCGCAGCGCGTCGCGTCACCGGATGGCCGTACAATGCCAGCCCCCCCGCCGCGGGGGAAGCCCACGCCCGCACACCTTAGCGTGTGGCCGCCGCGTAAAGCGCGATCGCCGCGGCGTTGGATACGTTCAGCGAGCCGAAGCCCCCGGTAAAGGGGATCTGCGCCAGCCGGTCGCATGTCGCCCGCGTCTTCTCGCGCAGCCCCGGCCCCTCGGCCCCCAGCACGAGGCCGACCGGACGGCTGCCAACCTCGGCCAGCGCCTCGGCCAGCGTCACATCCGCCTCGGCGGCAAGGCCGATCAGGATATAACCCGCCGCCTGCAGCTCCTGCATCGCATCCGCCAGGTTGACGACGCGCAGATAGGGCTGGCGTTCCAGCGCGCCGCTGGCGGTCTTGGCCAGCGCCCCGGTCTCGGGCGCTGCATGGCGGGCGGGGGCGATCACCGCCCGCGCGCCGAACACCTCGGCGGATCGCAGCACGGCGCCGACGTTATGCGGGTCGGTCACCTGGTCGAGCAGCACCACCAGCGGGTTGCCCGGCCCGTCGATGCAGACCTCGGACACGGGGCCCCAGCGCAGCGGCTTCACCTCCAGCGCGGCGCCCTGATGCACGCTGTCGGGTTGCAGCGGCACCTCGACGTCGAACTTGCGGGCATCGACGATCTCGGGCTCGATCCCGGCGGCGGCCACCGCCTCGGCCAGCTTGTCATAGGCGTTCTTGGTCAGCACCAGCCGGATACGCTCACGCTCCGGGTTGGACAGCGCATCGCGCACCGCGTGCAGGCCGAACAGCCACACGGTTTCCGCCGCGGCCGCCCGGCGGGCGCGTTCCTTGTCAATCACCCAGGTGGGTTTCTTCATGGCGCAAAGTCCCCGTTCCAACCGGCGTTCCGACAGCAGCGGACAATGGCCCGCCCGGCCGCCGCTGGCAAGGCCGAGCCGGGCATGGCCCCGGGAAATCCGCGCGAAAATGCCGCTTGACGCCCCCGGGGCCGTTCGGTATCCCCCCGCCAGCGTCGGGCGACGTGCTGCAAGGTGCGGCAGCGGACTGTAACTCCGCCGGGGAGACCCACGCCTGGTTCGATTCCAGGGTCGCCCACCATTTCCCCCAGATCCGACGCATCCGGCCCCCTTGCCATCGCCGTTCAATAAACCCGCGCCGAGGGCGCGTGACCGCCTTCCCGTAGTGGCAGCTTCTGCCTATACTGCACTGCAGCAGCGGCTTCGCTGCGCAAGTTCAGTTGGTAACCGGGACCCTGCCAATGGCCGCACGCAAGCCCAAGACGCGCGCCTTCAACGTTCTGGCCGTGGTCCAGCAGGGCCGGCTGGAATACGAGGCCGTGGTGCTGGCCGCGAGTTTCCGCCTGCAGAATCCGGGGTTTGCGGGGCGGCTGATCCTGGCAGAGCCGCAGCCGGGGCCGCGCTGGAAGTCGGACCCGCGCATCTCGGCCCCGGTGCGCAAGCTGCTGGAATCGCTCGGCGCCGAGATCGTGCCCTTCGAGAACCGGCAGTTTGGCCAGAGCTATCCCTATGGCAACAAGATCGAGGCGCTGGCGGCATTGCCCACCGATGTGCCCTTCGTGTTCTTCGACACCGACACGATCTTCACCGGCCCGCTGGCCGATGTCGCCTTCGATTTCGACCGCCCCGCCGCCTCGATGCGGCGCGAGGGGACATGGCCCGAGGTGCCGCTTTACGGGCCGGGCTATACCGGCATCTGGAAATCGCTCTATGACCGCTTCGGGCTCGAGTTCGCCAGCTCGCTGGACCTGAGCCAGCCGGATGAATACTGGGCGCGCTACCTCTATTTCAACGCCGGCTGGTTCTTTTACCGCGATCCCGCGGCCTTCGGGCAGCGGTTCCTGGACTATGCGGTGACGATCCGCAATGACCCGACCGACGCGCTTGCCTCGCAATCGCTGGACCCCTGGCTCGACCAGGTGGCGCTGCCGCTGGTGATCCACAGTTTCGGCGGCGGGCGTCCGGGGCCGGGTCTGGCGGGGCTCGATGGCGCGGTGAGCTGCCATTACCGCAGCTTCCCGCTGCTTTATGCGCGGGAAAGCGACCGCGTGGTCGAGGTGCTGGAAGAGGTGACCGCGCCCAATGCGGTGAAGAAGGTGCTGAAGGACTGGGAGCCGATCAAGAAGATCGTCTACCAGGGCAAGGGCGCGAAGGTGCGGGCGATATTCGACCGGGCCGACCTGCCGCGGCGCGAGGCGATGATCCGCAACAAGATCAAGGCCGAGGGGCTGTGGTTCCGCTAACCCCGCCAAGGGGTTGCGGGGCGTTCTTCATCCACGCGCGGCCTTCTCGGCGATCCCCGAAACCCCCTCGCGCCGCTCCAGCTCCGTCATCACCTCCTCCAGCGTCACATCGCGGGCGGCGAGCATGACCAAGAGGTGATAGAGCACGTCGGCGGCCTCGGCGGTCAGCCTGGCGCGGTCGCCCTTCACCGCCTCGATGATCGCCTCCACCGCCTCCTCGCCGAACTTCTCGGCGCATTTTTCCGGCCCTTTGGCGAGCAGCTTGGCAGTCCAGGAGCTGTCGGGATCGGCGCCCTTGCGGGCCGCGATGGTGGCGGCGAGGCGGGAGAGGGCGGTCATGACAGCCTCATGGGAATGCCGGCGGCGGCCATGTGCTCCTTGGCCTGCCGGATGGTGAAATCGCCGAAATGGAAGATCGAGGCGGCGAGGACGGCGGAGGCGTGGCCCTGGGTGACGCCTTCCACCAGGTGATCCAGCGTGCCGACGCCGCCCGAGGCGATGACGGGGATCGGGACCGCATCGGCGATGGCGCGGGTGAGGGGGAGGTTGAAGCCGGCGCGGGTGCCGTCGCGGTCCATGCTGGTGAGCAGGATCTCTCCGGCGCCCTTGGCGGCGACGGTGCGGGCGAAGTCTACCGCGTTGATCCCGGTGGGTTTTCGCCCCCCGTGGGTGAAGATTTCCCAGATGCCGGGGGCCACCGTCTTGGCGTCGATGGCAACCACGATGCATTGGCTGCCGAAATGGTCAGCAGCGCGGGCGACGACGTCCGGATCGGCCACCGCGGCGGAGTTGAAGCTGACCTTGTCGGCGCCCGCCAGCAGCAGGGCGCGCACGTCTTGGGGGGTGCGTACGCCGCCGCCCACCGTCAGCGGCATGAAGCACTGCTCGGCGGTGCGGGTGACAAGATCGTACATTGTTCCGCGATTTTCGTGGGTTGCGTGGATGTCGAGGAAGCACAGCTCATCCGCGCCGGCGGCGTCATAGGCCTTGGCGGCCTCGACCGGGTCGCCGGCGTCGCGCAGGTCCACGAAATTCACGCCCTTGACCACGCGGCCATCGGCGACATCGAGACATGGGATGATGCGGGTTTTCAGCATGGCTCGGCTCCGGCGGCTCGCCTGTTCATAGGAGGTCGGGCGGGGCGATGCAAATGGCATGTGGAAACCATGCAGACCCTATGCAGATGTCATGCATACGATTTGCCGCATGACCGAGGTGGAAGTCCGTGCGGCTGAGGGCGGCAGCGGGGGTTTCACACCCCCGCACCCCCGTGGGATATTTGGAAAAGGCAAAGGCGAAGGCGCGGCCCCGTCAGGCCCTGAGTTCGGCCAGCGCCTTGGGCAGGTCGAGGGCGCCGTCATAGAGGGCGCGGCCGGAGATGGCGCCGTTGAGCGGGGCGCCGCAATCGCGCAGGGCGATCAGATCGGCGAGCGAGGAGACGCCGCCCGAGGCGATGACCGGGATGTGCACGGCGCGGGCGAGGGCGGCGGTCGCGTCGATGTTCGGGCCGCCCATCGCGCCGTCGCGGTCGATGTCGGTGTAGATGATCGCGGCGACGCCGGCATCCTCGAAGCTGCGGGCGAGGTCGGTCACGGTGATCTCGGTGTCCTCGGCCCAGCCCTTGGTGGCGACGCGTCCGCCGCGGGCGTCGATGCCGACGGCGACCTTGCCGGGGAAGGCGGTCGCGGCCTCGCGCACCAGCGCCGGATTCTCCACCGCCACGGTGCCGAGGATCACCCGCGACAGGCCCTTGGTCAGCCAGGCCTCGATGGTGGCCATGTCGCGGATGCCGCCGCCGAGCTGGCAGGGAACCGAGACCCGGGCGAGGATCGCCTCGACCGCCGCGGCATTGACCGGCTGGCCGGCAAAGGCGCCGTTGAGATCGACGAGGTGCAGCCATTCGCAGCCCGCGGCCTCGAAGGCGGCGGCCTGCCTGGCCGGGTCGCCCGAGAAGACCGTGGCCTTGTCCATCTCGCCCCGCAGCAGCCGCACGCATTGGCCGTCCTTGAGGTCGATGGCGGGGTAGAGGATCATGGCCGCATCCTTTCGGCAGGTCTTTGGCCGCCTCTTGCCACAGGCGCCGGGCGATTGCAAAGCGCGGTGCGGGGGCGGGCGCGGGCGGCGGCGGAAAGTCACCGCGCGGCGGGGGCGGGGGTGCACGCAACGCCACGTCATGCTTGCCGGGAGGGTGCGGCCGGGAGGATGATCGGCGCAGGGATGAGGAGATCCCCGTTTCAGGGAGGAGATGTCATGAGAATTCTGGCTTTCGCGGCGGCCATTGCGCTGAGTGCCGGCGCCGCCCTTGCCGACCCGGTCGAAGGGGTGTGGCAGACCGAGGTGGATGACGGCGCCTATGCGCATGTCGCCATCGCGCCTTGCGGGGACAAGCTCTGCGGCACCATCGCGCGCACCTTCAATGCGGGCGGCGAATATGCCTCGCCCAATATCGGCAAGCCGATCGTCTGGGACATGGTGTCCAAGGGGGACGGCGCTTACGGCGAGGGCAAGATCTGGCAGCCCTCGACGGACAAGATCTACCGGTCCAAGATGGCGCTGTCGGGCAACACGCTGAAAGTGTCGGGCTGCGTCGGGCCGATCTGCAAGGGCCAGACCTGGAGCCGGGCGAACTAGTCCGGGAAGTCGCAAGCCTCGATCCAAGCCTGCGCAGATGGTCTTGCGGGCCGGGCGGAAGGTGTCGGCGCGCTTGTCATGGCTTGCGCGCCGATCTGGCCGCGCGGCGCCGCTGGCAGGGGCCTTGGCGGCAAGCATGGTGCTGCGCGACGCAGGCGGCCTGCCGGCGATCCAGGAGCCGTCTGTCAGCACCGGCTTGCCCCGAACGCCAGCGAGACCGGCTCCTGAAGCCCCCCCGCCTTGCGCCCAGGCAGGAAGCGGCCGCAGCGGCAGGGGCAGCGGCCCCGTCGAAACCTGCCCGTCGGAAACTGCCCGGTTGAGACGCGGCGCAGGGCAAGGCTTCATTCGGAAACTCGGAAACTCGGAATCTTGCAGCGCTGCGGCGCGCAAGATGGTTTATGACGGCCTGGGCGCGCTGCGTTTGCAGCCGGCCCGGTTGACAATCCCCGCCCGCCCGATAGGTGAAGCGCCATGACCGATCCCCGCCCCCTGATCCTGTCCGGCGCGCCCGAAGGCTATGATGCCCGCCTGCTGGCGCGCGAGCTGGAGCGCGGCGCCGCCGTGTGCCATGTCGCGCGCGATGACAAGCGGATGGAGGCGATGCGCTCTGCGCTGGCCTTCTTCGCCCCCGCCGTGCCGGTGCTGGTGCTGCCGGCCTGGGACTGCCTGCCCTATGACCGGATGTCGCCCAACCCCGATGTCTCGGCGCAGCGGATGGCGACGCTGGCGGCGCTGGCACAGGGGATCGGCGCGCCCTTCATCCTGCTCACCACGCTGTCCGCCGCGACCCAGCGGCTGCCGGCGCGCGAGGTGATCAAGGATGCCGCCTTCACCGCCAGGGTCGGCGGGCGGCTCGACGAGCGCGCCCTGCGCGGCTGGCTGGCGCGGATGGGCTTTTCGCAATCGGCCACCGTGTCGGAGCCCGGCGACTATGCCGTGCGCGGCGGGATCATCGACATCTATGCGCCGGGGGCGACCGGGCCGGTGCGGCTCGACCTGTTTGGCGATGTGCTCGATGGCGCGCGGCGCTTCGATCCGGCGACGCAGCGGACGACCGAAAAGCTGGCCCGGGTGGAGTTTGCGCCGGTGTCGGAGGTGATCCTCGACGAGGCGGCGATCACCCGGTTCCGGCAGAACTATCGCATCGAGTTCGGCGCGGCGGGGACCGACGATCCGCTTTATGAGGCGGTGAGCGCCGGGCGCAAGCACGCCGGGATCGAGCATTGGCTGCCCTTCTTCCATGAGCGGCTGGAGACGGTGTTCGACTATCTGCTGGGCGCCTCGGTGATGCTGGACGACCAGCTTGACGCCGCCCGCCTGTCGCGCTGGGAGGGGATCGCCGACCAGTATGACAACCGCCGCGAGGCGCTGCGCCGCAAGGACCGGACCGAGAGCACCTACAAGCCCTGTCCGCCGGGACTGCTGTATCTGGACGATGCCGGATGGGCGGGCGCGCTGGCCGGGCACCGGGTTGTGCAGCTCACGGCATTGCCGCAGCCGGTGGGGCTTGGGGTGCTGGATGCCGGCGGGCGGATCGGGCGGAATTTCTCGGCGGAGCGGCAGCTGGAAAATGTAAGCCTTTTCGGGGCCTTGGCGGATCATCTTAAGGTAAAGTCTCAAGAGGGGCAGGTCGTCGTCGCCTCCTATTCCGAAGGCGCGCGCGAGCGGCTGCGCGGCTTGCTGGACGATGAGGGCGTGAAGAACGTCATCGAGATCAAGGACTTCCGCGACGTTCCTGCGGGCCGTGGCGGGCTGTTCCTGGCGGTCTGGGCGCTGGAGCAAGGCTTCGAGGCCGAAGGGCTGACCGTTGTGTCGGAGCAGGACGTTCTGGGCGACCGGCTTATCCGCCCTGTGAAAAAGACAAGGCGCGCCAAGGACTTCCTGACCGAAGCTCAGACGCTTTCGCCCGGCGATCTGGTGGTCCATGTCGATCACGGCGTCGGCCGCTACAAGGGCCTTGAAACGCTGACCGTCACCGGCTCGGCCATCGAATGCGTCTCGCTGGAATATGCCGGCGGCGACAGGCTTTACCTGCCGGTGGTGAACATCGAACTCCTCAGCCGGTTCGGGCATGAGGAGGGCCTCCTCGACAAGCTGGGCGGCGGGGCGTGGCAGGCCAAGAAGGCCAAGCTCAAGGAACGCATCCGCCAGATTGCGGAGCGCCTCATGCGCGTCGCCGCCGAACGCGCGCTGCGCCATGCGCCGATCATGCAGGCGCCGCATCATGATTGGGAGGCGTTCTGCGCGCGCTTTCCCTATTCCGAGACGGATGACCAGTTGAGCGCCATCAACGACGTGATCGGCGATCTGGAGCAGGGCAGCCCGATGGACCGGCTGATCGTCGGCGATGTCGGGTTCGGCAAGACCGAGGTGGCGATGCGCGCGGCCTTTGTCGCGGCGATGTCGGGCGCGCAGGTGGCGATCATCGCGCCGACCACGCTGCTGGCGCGGCAGCATTACAAGACCTTCGCCGAACGCTTCCGCGGCACGCCGCTGACGGTGCGGCCGCTGTCGCGCTTCGTGTCGGCCAAGGATGCCGCCACAACCCGCGCGGGCCTTGCGGATGGCACGGTCGACATCGTCATCGGCACTCATGCGGTGCTGGCCAAGGGGGTGAAGTTCCGCAACCTCGGCCTGCTGGTCATCGACGAGGAGCAGCATTTCGGCGTGACCCACAAGGAACGCCTGAAGGAGATGCGCTCGGAGATCCACGTGCTGACGCTGACCGCGACGCCGATCCCGCGGACGCTGCAGCTCAGCCTGACCGGGGTGCGCGACCTGTCGATCATCGGCACGCCGCCGGTGGACCGGCTGGCGATCCGCACCTATGTGACCGAGTTCGACACCGTGACCCTGCGCGAGGCGCTGCTGCGCGAGCATTATCGCGGCGGGCAAAGCTTTTACGTGGTGCCGCGGATCAGCGACCTGCCCGAGATCGAGGCGTTCCTGCGCGACCATGTGCCAGAGGTCACGGTGATTTCGGCGCATGGCCAGATGGCGGCGGGCGAGCTCGATGACCGGATGAACGCCTTCTATGACGGCAAGTATGACGTGCTGCTGGCGACGACCATCGTGGAGTCGGGTCTGGATATTCCCACGGCCAACACCATGATCATCCACCGCGGCGACATGTTCGGGCTTTCGCAGCTCTACCAGATCCGCGGCCGGGTGGGGCGCGCCAAGACGCGGGCCTATTGCTATCTGACCACCAAGCCGCGCTCGCCGCTGACGCCTTCGGCGGCCAAGCGGCTGCGGCTGCTGGGCAGCCTCGACAGCCTTGGCGCGGGGTTCAGCCTTGCGTCGCAGGATCTGGACCTGCGCGGCGCGGGGAACCTGCTGGGCGAGGAGCAGTCGGGCCATATCCGCGAGGTCGGCTATGAACTCTATCAGGCGATGCTGGAGGATACGATCGCGCGGCTGAAATCGGGCGAGTTGCAGGGCACCGTCGAGGATGATGGGCAATGGGCGCCGCAGATCAACCTGGGCGTGCCGGTGCTGATCCCGGAAGAGTATGTGCCCGATCTCGACGTGCGGCTTGGCCTCTATCGCCGGCTGTCGCAGTTGACCACGAAGGTGGAGCTGGAGGGTTTTGCCGCCGAGCTGATCGACCGCTTCGGCCCGCTGCCGCGCGAGGTGAACACGCTGATGCTGGTGATCCGCATCAAGGCGATGTGCAAGAAGGCCGGGATCGCCAAGCTCGATGCCGGGCCGAAGGGCGCGACGGTTCTGTTTCACAACGACAAGTTCGCCAATCCGGCCGGGCTGGTGGAGTTCGTCCATGCCGAGCGCGGGGCGGCGAAGATCAAGGACAACAAGATCGTGCTGGCCCGCGACTGGCAGACCGAGGCGGACCGCATCAAGGGCGCCTTCGCCATCGCCAAGGACCTGGCCGAGAAGCTGATCGAGGGGCGGAAGGCGGCGAAGGTGGAGCCTGCGGGGAAGGTGGACGTGAAGGTGGTTCCGAAGGCAGTGCCGAAGCGGCGGTAACTCCTTAAAGGCGTTTCGCGCAACGGCTGCCTCCCAGAATTTCGGCCGTCGACGAAATTCTGATGTGCCCGCCCCCCCTTGGCGGGCACATACGTGCCCACCGGGGCGGTCCCCTCAGAATTTGGCACCCTTCGGACCAAGCTTCGCCCCCCTCGCCCTGCGGCTTGCGCCTCCGGGCGACCGTCGCGGGTGACTTGCCACTGGCAAGTCACCTGATCGCGCCGGAACCAGATCAGCCAGCCCTGGACAAAGAGCCGTCAGCCCGTCGTCACCGTCCGCCGCATCAGCCACCACGCGATCGCCGAGCACACCAGCACCCCCACGATCAGCGGCATGGCGGTGCCGTCGAACATCAGCCCCAAGGGCGCCGCGATCACCACCGCGAGGATGGTCGAGACCGCGGCGACGATGGAGGCGGCCATACCGGCGATATGGCCCATGCGTTGCAGGGCCAGCGCGTTGAGGTTGCCGAAGGTGACGCCGGCCATGAAGAACACCGAGGTGACCCAGAAGAAGAAGGCCGGGAACTCGGCCCAGGCCGGCAGCGCGCCGGTCAGTGCCAGCAGCAGCATCGCCGCCGAGATCCAGGTCTGCATCATGTAGGCCATCACCGCGATCCGCCGCATCCCCAGCCGCACCACGAAGCGCGCGTTGAGGATCGAGCCGGTGCCCGCCAGCAGTGCCATGCCGGCAAACCACAAGGGGAAGCTCTCGCCGCGCCCGTAGGTTTGGGAAAACAGCTGCTGCGAGGAGGAGAGGACGGCGAACATCTGGCCGAAGCCAAGCGTCATCACCACGGTGTAGACCCGCACCTCGCGGTCGGCCAGCACCTCGCGCGCGGCGGCGGCGAGGCTGATGACGGTCAGCGGCCGGCGCCTCTCGGGCGGCAGCGTCTCGGGCTGGCGCAGGTTCAGCCACAGCACGCCGATCAGCCCGAAGACGATGAAGGCGCCGAAGATGCCGCGCCAGCCGGTAAAGGCGATCACCACCGCGCCGATGGAGGGGGCGACGGCCGGGATCAGGATGAAGATCATCATCACGAAAGAGGTGACGCGGGCCATCTCGCGGCCCTGATAGAGGTCGCGGATGAGGGCGAGGCTGACGATGCGCGGGCCGGCGGCGCCAAGGCCCTGCAGGAAGCGGGCGAGCAGCAGCATCTCGATGCTCTGCGCGCGCCAGGCGAGCACGGCGCCGATGATGTAGAGCGCGAAGCCCCCCGTGATGGCGATCTTGCGGCCGGTGGCGTCGGAGATCGGGCCGGCGAAGAGGGTGCCGACGCCCATCCCCAGCACGAAGGAGGTGAGGATCAGCTGGGCGCGGTTCACATCGTTCGGCACCAGTTCTGCGGCGATCTGCGGCAGGGCGGGCAGCATCGCGTCGATGGAGAAGGCGATGGTGGCGAAGAGCGTGGCGAGCATGGCCACGAATTCGGGCATCGCCAAGCGGCGGATGGCGGGGCCTTCCGGGGTGCTTTCAGGGGGCGTGTCACGCATCGGGGGCCTCGTCTTGCTGCGAAAGCCCCTGGGTGACTTCCTGGATCACCTGCGCCCAGAGGGCGGGCTCTTGCGCGCCGATCAGGGCATGGCGGTCGGCGACGATGAAGGTCGGGACCGAGGTGACGCCGCGGCTGCGCGAATGGGCGATGCGCTGCGCGATGAGGTCACGGTCGGCATCGCTGGCCAGCAGGCGGGCGGTGAGGGCCTCGTCCATCCCGGCCTGCGCGGCGATCTTCGTGAGGGTCGCGGCATCGCCGATGTCCTGCCCCTCGCGCCAGTAGCCGCGGTAGAGCGCCGAGACGACGGCCGCCTGCCGCCCCTCCAGCGCCGCCCAATGGGTCAGGCGGTGGGCGTTGATCGTGTTGGGCGTGCGGGTGATGGCGGGCAGGTTGAACTGCACACCGGCCTTTTCGGACATCGCCAGCAAGGGCTCGTGCACGCGGGTGATGGCGGCGACATCGCCGAAGCGGGCGGCCATGTATTGCAGGCGGTCCATGCCCTCGGGCGGCACGCTGGGGTCGATCTGGTAGGGATGCCATTCCACGATGAACGGATGCTGCGGATGCGCCTCGAGCGCGCGGTCCAGCATCGCCTTGCCGAGGTAGCACCAGGGGCAGGCGTAGTCGGCGATAATGTCGAGCCGGATCAAGGGACTGTCTTTCGGTTTGCGTCGGTCCAACCCTCGCGCAGCGCGCGGCGGTTGGCCTTGCCATTGGCGTTTTTCGGCAGGGCGTCAACTTGCAGCCAGAGCCGGGGTTCCTTGTAGCGGGCGAGGCGGGTGCGGGCGTGCTCCTGCAGTTCCGCCTCGGTCACCTCGGAGGAGGCGACGTAGAACACGGCGATGATGCTGGCACCGGCCTTCACCGGCAGCTCGACCGCCGCCACTTCGGTGATGGCGGGATGGGCGGCGATGGCGGCCTCCACCTCCAGCGGCGAGACGCGGAAGCCGCCGGCGTTCATCATGTCATCGGCGCGGCCGAGATAGGTGATGGCGCCATGGGCATCCATCTTCACGGTGTCGCCGGTCACGTACCATGTCCCCTGCATCCGCGCCGCGGTTTCCTCGGGCGCGTCGAGATAGCCAAGGAACAGGCCCGGATCGGCGCGGTCCACCGCCAGCGTGCCGGGGCTGCCGCGGGGAACGGGCTGCCCCGCCGCGTTCAGCACGGCGACGCGGCGGCCGGGTTGGGGCCAGCCGGTCGCCTCGTCCGGGGCCGGGCGGCCGGGCGCGGCGGAGATGAAGGTGGAAATCTCGGACATGCCGAGCGCCTCGTAGATCTCGGTGCCGGTCGCGGCCTCCCACGCCGCGCGGATCGGCGCGGGGAGCTTCTCGCCCGCCGAGAGCCCGTGGCGCAGGCGCGGCAGCGGCAGGTTGGGCGCCTCGCGCAGCATCTGCCGGAAGACGCCGGGGGCGGCGGCGAAGATGGTGGCGTCGAAACGCTTCAGCAGCAGCGGCAGCTGCGCGGGCGTGGTGCCGGCGCCGGGGATCAGCGCGGTGGCGCCGACGGTCCAGGGGTCCATCAGGCCGGTGCCAAGGGTGTAGGTCCAGTTGAAGGCGCCGGCGTGCAGCAGGCGGTCGCCAGCCTCCAGCCCCTCCCACCCCTGCAGCATCATCGCCCGGCCCAGGATGGCGCGGTGGGCATGGACGACACCGCGCGAGATGCCCGAGGTGCCAGAGGTGTAGATGATGTAGGCGGGCCGCTCGGGGTCGCCGAGGTGCCAGGGGGCGGGGGGCAGCGATTCAAATCCGCGCAGGGTGTCTTCGGTCAGCACCGGGGCGGCGCAGCCCTCGGGCAGCGCCACGCCCGCGCCGGCCACGATCAGCCGCGCGCCAAGGCCCGCGGCCATGCCGGTGATCTCGGGCACCGTCAGCTGCGCCGAGGTCGGCACCGGCACCAGACCGGCGGCAATGGCGCCGAGGAAGGCCACCGGAAACTCCACGGTATTGCCAAGCCGCAGCAGCACCTGGTCGCCCGGGACCAGCCCGGCCTGCAGGAAGCCGGTCGCGGCGCCGCGCACCGCCCCGATCAGCCGCGCATAGCTCCAGCGTTCCGCGCCGGTGGGGCGCAGGATCTGCAGGGCGCTCTTGTGGGGCGCTGCGGCACCCGCGGCCAGCACATGCGCCGCAAGGTTGAAGGGCGACGGGATGGCAGGGGCGCTGCCTTCGGAATAAATGGACAGCATGTGCCGTTGCTACGCGGCGCGGCGAGGCGTTGCAAGGCGGCGCGAAATGCCCCAGAAGCACGCAAACCTGTGCGGGAATGAACATGACGCGGCAGAGCGGGCCCAAGAAACCAGTCGAGACGCCGGCCACCAGCGCCGACCAGACAAGGATCATCCGCATCGCCCGCGAAAGCGGCGAGGCGACGGAGCTGCCGGAACCCTTGAACCTCGGCGAGCGGGTGCGCGAGCTGCGCAAGGCCAAGGGCTGGACGCTGGAACAGGCGGCGGCGCAGGCGGGGCTGGCGCGGTCAACGCTGTCGAAGATCGAGAACGGGCAGATGTCGCCGACCTACGAGGCGCTGAAGAAGCTGGCCGAGGGGCTGGCGATTTCGGTGCCGCAGCTCTTCACCCCGCCCTCGAGGGCGCAGGTGACGGGGCGCATGGCGGTGACGCGGGCGGGCGAGGGCCAGGCGCAGGCGACGGTGACCTATGAGCATGAGCTGCTGGCGGGTACCCTGCGCGCCAAGCAGATGCTGCCCTACCGCGCCCGCATCCGTGCCCGCAAGCTGGAGGAGTTCGGCGGCTGGGTGCGCCATGACGGCGAGGAGTTCCTGTACGTGCTGACCGGGGTGATCCGGCTCTATTCCGAGTTCTACGAGCCGGTGGACCTGCGCCGCGGCGACAGCGCCTATTATGACGCGACGATGGGTCATAACGTGATCTCGGTCAGCGAGGAGGACGCGACTATCCTGTGGGTGACCTCGCTGGTCTAGGGCGGCCGCGGGGGCGCAGGCGGCGCAGTTTTTCCCTTGAATCCGCCAAGCCCTCGCGTGTAAAGACCGCCGCAACGGATCGGTGGCCGAGTGGTCGAAGGCGCACGCCTGGAAAGTGTGTAGGCGGGGAACCGTCTCTAGGGTTCGAATCCCTATCGATCCGCCAAACCCGCCGATTGCTCTCTATGGCCCGATATTGCCGCCGATCGTCGCACACCACCATCCGGTATAGAGAACCGCCGATTCCACGCTATAGCCCGACAGTCACAGCATCACCCTGCAGCGCGTACGCCGCTCGCCGCCGGTATATCGGCAATCGTCGCGTAAGCTATCAGCGGCACGATGATGAGGCTGAACGCGACGGTAATGATTGCCTTGCTGCCGATCGCCGTGCCCGGCGTGAGCAGACCGTCGCCTAGCATGGGCAGGACCAACGCCAGTGGGAGCGCAAGGTTTGCGGCGCAGAGGGCTGCGACGACAACCGCCCGGACGAGCAGATTGCGCGGCAGTCTTGTCGTCAGCGGATGTGCGCTAAGCTTCGACTCGCGGATCATTCGTCCATCGGCCAGCGCTTTCCGGATGAATGGCGTGCCCAGGAGTACCGAGAGCAGGCCGATCCAAATCGGTGTCATTGCCAGGTCCGCGCCGATCCGGTCGAGCGACAGCACAGGCTCGCCGTGCCAGAGCCAAGCGGTATAGGCTGCATTGCAGAGTGTGTTGAACGCCGCGACACCCAGCGCCTGCGCAATCAGATAGGTCTTCCAGGTCATCTCTGTCTCCTTTCAGTGAGTGTCAGGCGAAAGCAAGCCAGCGCCCTGCTGCGGGCGGTCAAGGCAGCCCATGTCGCCCAGCGTCGTCGCGATGGAATGGTCGAGCGGCGTATGCGGCTCTGTGCCGAGCAGGTCCACGAGACGTCGGTTATCCAGGCGCATCGGATGCTTCCACACCGGCTCGATCTCCAGTGCTTCCCTTGGAAACCCGCCAAAGGGGGCCGCAAGACGCATCATCCACCATGGGAATGCGCGCTCGGGCACGTTCTTGCCCACGACCCGGCGGACCGCGTCGCGCATCTGCGTGCCTGTCGCATCCCAGTGACCGGCGAACTGAACCGTTTCGTGAGGCCGCAACCGCTCGGGGATCGACAGCAGACCGGCAAAGGCCGCCGCAAGATCGGGCAGATAGGCGTAGGCATGCGGAACGCCGGGCGCCATGCTGATGAACTTCCGCACCGGCTGCCCCGGCTTCACCATCGCCTGCGCGAACCAGCTTGCTCGTGTCGCCGGCCCGAAGAAGTCTCCCGCCCTTACGATGAGCGACGGAACCTCCGGCGCGGCCTGCGCCAGTTTGCGTTCGAGCGCGATGCGGGTCTGGCCTTTCTTTGTACGCGCGTTCTGTTGCGTGTTGTCGTCGATCACGGGCGTGCGCGCCGGGTCATAATTATAGACCGTACCGGGCAGGATGATGCGGGCCCCGCCTGCCGCGCGGGCGGCCGCCAGCGTGTTGTCGATCATCGGCAGCACGAGCGATGACCAATTCCGATAGCCCGGCGGATTGACCGCATGAACGATGGCTGAGACGCCGTCCTCCATAGTGGCGGCACGCACGACAGCGGCTTCATCCATGACGTCGCCCGCCAGGAATTGCGGCGCCGGGCAATCATGACGCCAGCCGGACGTCGCCGCTTCGATGTCGCGGCATAGGGCGCGGACCTGCCATCCATCCCGGATGAGCTGGGCAGTGATCGCACCCCCGATGCCGCCTGTGGCGCCTAGCACAAGGGCAGGCCTGCGGACCCCGTTTGCTGAAACAGTGTGAACCATGAGCGATCTCCTTTTCGACGGAGAGAGCTTCGGCCAGAATGGGTCACAAGAAAATTGCCAGCTTTTGTCTATCAGCCTATAGGAATTTTATGAACAAGAACGTGGGATGGGATGATCAGCGCGCCTTTTTGGCGGTGATGGACACGGGCAGCCTGTCGGCCGGGGCGCGCCGGCTAGGGCTGTCACAACCGACGGTGCGCGCGCGCATCGAGGGGCTGGAAGCTGCGCTGGGCACAGCGTTGTTCACCAGGTCGGTGCATGGACTGGTGCCCACGCCAACAGCCGAGGCGATGGCCGCGCCCGCCCGTGCCATGGCACATGCATCGGAAGCCATGCTGCGGGCGGCGTCCGCCGATTCAGCGGCGGCCGCAGGCCGGGTCCGGCTCAGCGTCTCCGAATTCGTAGGGCAGGAAGTCCTGCCTCCCATGCTTCGTAGCCTGCGCGACAAGCACCCGCAGCTCACGGTGGAGTTCGAACTGAGCAACGCCAGCGCCGACCTGCTCGACCAGCAGGTGGATGTCGCCGTGCGGATGCATCCGCCCGAGCAATCCGCCCTTGTGGCGAAAAGGGTGCCGTCGATCCCCCTCGGCCTGTTCGCTCATCGCGATTATCTTGGGACCTATGGTCGCCCAGCTTCCAGGGCCGAGATTGGCGATCATCTGTTTATCGGGCCCGACCGCAGCCGAGGTGATCTCGCGGTTGCGGCACGGATCGGAGATCCCGCGCACATCCGCTGGATCGCGCGGACGGACAGTCATCCCGCGCAGCTTGCGCTCGCTCGCGCCGGCCTTGGCATCGCCGTCGCGCAGATGCCCGCAGCCGCGCATTATCCCGAGCTGGAGCGAGTTTTGCCCGACATCGAGTTTCCGCACCTTCCGACGTGGATCGTAACGCACGAGAACCTTCGTCGGCTGCCGCGGGTCGCGGCACTGTTCGACCATCTGGTCGAGGCATTCCAGGCTTATGGCAATGGCTGATGCGTTCGGCGGCAAGAATCGGATATGAAGCGGATAAGCTCCGCCGATTGTCCGATAGAGCCGCCATTGGCTACCCATTCCCCGCCGATGGCCACCGATTGCCGCATAAAGCCTGATGCCTTTAATGAAATCAGAGGCTTATGACGATTTCGCAGTGCTCATCTTCATCGGGCCTGGCCCGCCAGAAATACCCGAGCCCTGTCACCGCCGCCCTGACGGCCGGGCCGCGTTCTCCCGCACCATCGCAAGGAAGGCCGCGAACCCGGCCGAGGGGTTGCGCCGGCCGGGGTAGTAGAGGCTGAAGCCGGGTCGCGGCGGCGTCCAGTCTTCCAGCAGGCGGATCAGCCGGCCGCTGGCGATGTCGTCGGCCACGTCCTGCTCGATGAAGAAGCCGATGCCGGCGCCGTCCAGCACGGCGGCGCGGGCGATGGCGGGCTCGTCCAGCGTCAGGCGGCCCTTGGCGTCGAACGCAACGTGCTCGCCCTGCCGCTCGAACTGCCAGCGCAGCAGCGCGCCGTTGGGCAGGCGGGCCCGGATGCACTCTCGCGCCGGAAGGTCGGCCGGGGTCAGCGGCACCCCATGCGCCGCGAGCCATGCCGGCGCGGCGACGACGGCGAAGCGCTGCGGCTTGCCCAGGGGCAGCGCGATCATGTCGCGCGGCACCAGATCCGCGGGACGGATGCCAAGATCGAACCCCTCGGCCACGATGTCGACCAGCCTACCTTCCGTCACCAGATCGACCTGCATCTCGGGGTGGCGGCGCAGGAAGTCCAGCACCAGCGGCGCAATCTCGCGCCCCGCCTGAACCGAGGCGTTGAGGCGCAAGAGGCCGGAGGGCGTCTCGCGCTGCGAGCGGGCGCCGTCCATCGCGGCGCGGATCTCGGCCAGTGCCGGGGCGAGACGCTGGGTGAAGTCCCGCCCGGCATCCGTCAGCGAGACGCTGCGGGTGGTCCGGTTGAACAGCCGCACCCCGAGGCCCGCTTCCAGCCGAGCGATGCTGTGCGACAGCGCGGTGGTGGACATGCCAAGATCGAGCGCTGCCGCCCGGAAAGAGCCGCGGCGCGCCACGGCCAGCGCGGCCTCGAGCCCCTTCAGCCCTGTCTCCGGCATTGTCCCGATCCTGTCATCGTCAGATGCAGGATTATCCCGATTATCGCGGCCTGGGTCCAGGCCTATCTTCCGCTCATCAGAAGAAGGACCACAGTCATGCACCTCCCCGCTGCGATTCAGACCTATTTCACCGCCGAGGCCCCGCAAGATGGCGAGGCGTTCGCCGCAGCCTTCGCCGCCGATGCCGTCGTCCATGACGAAGGCGAGGTCCACCGCGGGCCCGAGCAGATCCGGGCCTGGTGGCTGGCGGCAAAGGCGAAATATCGCCACAGCGCCGAGCCGCTGGACGTGGCGGAGGCTGCCGGCAAGATCGCCGTCCGCGCGAATGTCAGTGGCGATTTTCCCGGCAGCCCGGCGATCCTGACCTTCCGCTTCGGGCTGGCGATGGGCCGGATCACCGATCTGAGGATCGGCTGATGACCGGGTTTCTCACGCTGCGGGGCAAGCGCGCCCTGGTCACCGGCGGCACGCAGGGCGCCGGCGCCGCCACCGTTGCCCTGTTCCGCGAGCTGGGGGCAGAGGTGCTGACCACCGCGCGCAGCCGCCCCGCGGATATGCAAGGCGCCCTGTTCGTCGCCGCCGACCTGACCACGCTTGAGGGCTGCGAGACCGTCGCCGAGGCGGTGCGCAGCCGGCTTGGCGGGGTGGACATCCTTGTCCATATGCTGGGCGGCTCCTCGGCGCCGGGGGGCGGCTTTGCGGCGCTGGGCGAGGCGGAATGGCAGGCGGAGCTGAACCTCAACCTGCTGCCCGCGGTGCGGCTGGACCGGGCGCTTGTGCCGGGAATGGCCCGGCAAGGATCGGGCGCGGTGATCCATGTCACCTCGATCCAGCGCCTGCTGCCGCTGCCTGACGCGACCACGGGCTATGCCGCCGCCAAGGCCGCGCTGTCGGTCTACAGCAAGGCCCTGTCCAAGGAGGTGTCGCCCAAGGGCGTGCGGGTGGTGCGGGTGGCCCCGGGCTGGATCGAGACCGAAGCCTCGGTCCGGCTGGCCGAACGGCTGGCGCAGGAGGCGGGGACGGATTACGAGGGCGGCAAGCGGATGATCATGGATGCGCTGGGCGGCATCCCCATCGGCCGGCCCTCGACGCCGGCAGAGATCGCCAGCCTGATCGCCTTCCTCGCCTCGGACCGTGCCGGCACCATCACCGGGGCGGAATATGTGATCGACGGCGGGACGGTGCCGACGGCGTGACCCCGGGGGGCGGCGCGGGCAGCGGGGACATTGCGCCAGACGGGTGCCTGCCTGCGCCGCGCCCTGTTCCGCTTGCGGATTTATAGTGGCGTCTATATTGTCTCACGGCAGTGATAATCCTGCCCATCTTCCAGCCGCCGGACATGACACGTTGCCCCATTCAGAGCCCGAAGACAGCGCGGCGGAGTTCGACGCAGAAAGCAGCGCCGAAGGCTTCCAGAAGACCCGCAACGCGCGCCGGACGGAACTGGTCGAGGACTATGTGGAACTGGTGGCGGAGCTGATCGCCCGCGAGGGCGAGGCGCGGCAGGTCGAGATCGCGCGCCGGCTTGGCGTGGCGCAGCCGACCGTGGCCAAGATGCTCAAGCGCCTCGGCGAGGACGGGCTGATCCAGCAAAAGCCCTATCGCGGCGTGTTCCTGACCCCGGCGGGCGAGACGCTGGCGGCGGAATGCCACCGGCGCCACGAGATCGTGGAAGGCTTCCTGCGCGCGCTGGGCGTCAGCGACGAGGTTGCGCGCCAGGATGCCGAGGGCATGGAGCATCATGTCAGCCAGCAGACGCTGGAGGCCTTCGAGGCCTTCGTCGCCACGCGCAAAGGCTGACGGCACGGCGGTGCCTGCGGCTGCCGCAGGCCGCTCGACGGAGCCGATACTTGCCTTATCTCCAGGAGAGGACCGGCGCGCAGCTGGGCGCTTGACGACTGGCGGCGCAAAGTATAGCTTGTGCTAAGTTCAATAGCAGTTGCGCTGACACTTAGGAAAGGCTCTTCAATGAGGCACGTGCTTGCAACAACTCTCGCCACCGGACTCGGCCTGGCGATGGGGCCGGCCCTTGCCCAGCAAGAGCCGCTGAATGTGGTCGCAACCATCGGCATGATCGGCGATATCGCGCAGAATGTCGGCGGCGACTGCGTGGAGGTCACCACGATCATGGGGGCCGGCGTCGATCCGCATCTTTACAAGGCCAGCGCGGCCGATGTGCGGACCTTCCAGGGCGCCGAGGTGATCTTCTACTCGGGCTATTCGCTGGAGGGGCAGCTTGGCGAAGTGCTGGCGAAGTTCGGCGAGCAGAAGCTGGTCGTCGCGGTCGCACCCGCGTCGATCGATCCGGGCGAGCTGATCACCACGCAGGACGTCTATGGCGTTGATCCGCATCTGTGGATGGATGCCGGCCTGTGGTCGCGCATCGCGCCGACAATCGCGGAAACGCTGGCCGAGGTGCGGCCGGACTGCGCCGAGGCCGTCGCCGCCAATGCCCAAGGCTATGTGGCACAAGTGACTGCGCTGGATGCCTGGGTGCGCGAGGCCATCGCGTCGATCCCCGAAGGCCAGCGCGCGCTGGTCACCGCACATGACGCCTTCGCCTATTACGGCCGCGCCTATGGCATCGAGGTCGCCGGCATCCAGGGCATCAGCACCGAGGCAGAGGCCAGCGTTGCCGATATCCGCGCATCGGCCGAACTGGTGGCGCAAAAGGGCGTGCCGGCGCTGTTCGTCGAAAGCACCATCAATCCGCGCACCATCCAGTCGGTGATCGACGCCGCGCGCAAGCAGGGTGCCGAGGTCGAGATCGGCGGCGAGCTTTTCTCCGACGCGATGGGCGAGGCGGGCACCGCGGGCGGCACCTATATCGGCATGATCTTCGAGAACACCCGCAGCATCACCGAGGCCCTGGGCGGCACGGTTCCCGCGCTGCCGGAGGCGCTGGCGAGTTGGGCGGAGGAGTGGAACGTGACGGTGGACGCGCAATGAACCTTGTTTCTTACGCCTTGGCGCCGGCTCATGCTCGCGTCAACGCCCCGGCCCCGGGAAACGCCCATGTTGACTGACCCCCTGCACGAGCCGCAGCTGGCCCTTCATGTCGAGGATCTGACCGTCAGCTATGACAGCAAGCCTGTCCTTTGGGATATCGACGTCGATATCCCGCCCGGGGTGATGGCGGCCATCGTCGGCCCCAATGGCGCGGGCAAGAGCACCTTCATCAAGTCGGTGCTGGGGCTGGTGGCCCCGACAGCGGGCCATGTGCGCATCTTCGGGCGGCCCTATGCCGCGCAGCGCCGCCGCGTCGGCTATGTGCCGCAGCGGTCCTCGGTGGACTGGGATTTTCCGACGACCGCGCTCGATGTGGTGGGCATGGGCCTTTACGGCCGGCTGGGATGGCTGCGCCGCCCGGGCCGGGCAGAACGGGATGCGGCCGCGCTGGCGCTGGAACAGGTCGGGATGCAGGATTTCGCGGATCGGCAGATCAGCCAGTTGTCGGGCGGCCAGCAGCAGCGGGTGTTCCTGGCGCGGGCGCTGGTGCAGCAGGCCGACATCTACTTCCTCGACGAGCCGATGGCGGGGGTGGATGCCACCACCGAACGCGCCATCGTCGATATCCTGCACCGGCTGCGGGCAGACGGCAAAACCCTGGTCGTGGTGCACCATGACCTGCAAACGGTGCGGTCCTATTTCGACTGGATGGTGATCCTGAACGTGCGCGCCATCGCGCAGGGGCCGGTGTCCGAGGTCTATACCCCCGAAAACCTGCGCAAGGCCTATGGCGGCCAGATCGCGCTGATCGAGCGCGAGACCTTTGCCGGCGAGCCGCCTGCCGAAACCGAGGGCACCGCCTGAATGCTTGCGCTTCTCAACGACTACACCATCCAGACGGTTGCGATGGGCGCGGCGCTTCTGGGCATTTCCAGCGGGGTGCTGGGTTGCTTTGCGGTGCTGCGCCGGCAGAGCCTGCTGGGCGATACGCTGTCCCATGCGGCGCTGCCGGGCGTGTGCCTTGGCTTCCTCTTTGCCGGCTCGCGCGAGATCGGCAGCATCCTGGTCGGCGCGCTGCTGACCGGCGCCGCGGCGGCGCTGATCGTGCTGCTGCTGACGCGGACCAGCCGGCTGAAGACCGATGCCGCGCTTGGCATCGCGCTGAGCGTGTCCTTCGCGCTTGGCGTGGTGCTGCTGACCTATATCCAGGGCAGCGGCAATGCCTCGCAGGGCGGGCTCGACTCGTTCCTGTTCGGGCAGGCCGCCGCGATCTTGCGCAGCGATCTGTGGATCATGGGCGGCATCGCGGGGGCGGCGCTGATCCTGGTGGCGCTGCTGTGGAAGGAGTTCAAGCTGGTCTCGTTCGACCCGGGCTTTGCAGTGTCGCTTGGCCTGCCGGTGGTGGCGCTGGAGATCGCCATGACCACGATGGTGGCGCTGGCGGTGGTGGTGGGCCTGCAGATGGTGGGGGTCGTGCTGATGACGGCGATGATCATCGCGCCGGCGGTGGCGGCGCGGCAATGGACGCGCAGCCTTGGCGGCATGGTGGTCCTCTCGGCGGTCTTCGGAACGCTTGCGGGCGTGGTCGGCGCGGTGGTCAGTGCTACGGCCCGCGGGCTGGCGACCGGGCCGCTGATCGTGCTGGCGGTGTCGGCCATCGTGCTGGTCTCGCTGCTGTTCGCGCCCGAGCGGGGGCTGGCCTGGGCCGCGCTGCAACGCTGGCGCAACCGGCGCGGGCTGGAGGGGCGGCAGGTGCTGGCGACGCTTCATGCCATGGCGACGCTGCATGGCGACCGGCGCTATCCGGTCGAGCTTGGCGCCCTCGACGCCTTTCACGGCACCGCCACCCGCGCGACGCTGTCGCGGCTGGAAGCGCGCGGCCTGATCCGGCCGGTGCGGCACGAGCCGGAAACCACGCCGCATTGGGAACTGACCCAAGACGGGCTGGCAGAGGCCCGGCGGCTGGACCATGAGATCGGCGGGGGGATGCTCTGATGCTCGAGTCCTTCTTCGCCAGCATCCCGACGATGATCATCCTGACCGGCGCGCTGGTCGGCTGCGCCTCGACGCTGGTCGGCACCTTCCTGGTGCTGCGCGGCAACAGCATGTTGTCGGACGCGATCAGCCATTCGATCATCTTCGGCATCGTCATCGTCTGGATGATCACCGGCGTGGCCAGCGGGCCCGTGCAGATCATCGGCGCGGCGCTGACCGGCGTGCTGACGGTGTTCCTGACCGAGCTGCTGTTCAGCACCCGCCGGGTGAAATACGACGCCGCCATCGGGCTGGTGTTCCCGGCGCTGTTCTCGGTCGGCGTGCTGCTGCTGAATGTCTATGCCCGCGACGTGCATATCGACCAGCACACGGTGCTTCTGGGCGAGATCGGCTTCATCTGGCTCGATACCGTTACGCTGCTGGGCTACGACATCCCGCAGGCGCTGGTTTCCATGGCGCTGGTGACGGTGGTGAACCTGCTGTTCGTGACGCTGCTCTACAAGGAGCTGAAGATCACCACCTTCGATCCGGGGCTGGCCGCGGCGCTTGGCTTTGCGCCGGCGATCCTCTTCTACGCGCTGCTGTTCCTGACCAGCGCCACTGCCGTCGCCGCCTTCGACGCGGTGGGTGCGGTGCTGTTCGTCGCCTTCGTCATCGTGCCGCCCGCCGCGGCCTATCTGCTGACCGACCGGCTCTGGCTGATGCTGGTCTATGGCGCCGCGATCTCTGTCGCCTCGAGCCTGTGCGGCTACGTGCTGGCGGTGGCCTGGAACGTGTCGATCGGCGGCATGATGGCGGTGATGACCGGGGTGTTCCTGATGCTCGCGCTGCTGTTCGGGCCGCGCTATGGCATCATCGCCCGCGCACATCGGCGCAGCACCGAGCGGCAGTCGAACGACCTGCGGACGGTGGCGATCCACCTTTACTCGCACGAGAACACCGCCGGGCAGGACGAGGAGAACGTGGCGCGGGCGCTGGTGTCGCATCTGGGCTGGAGCGACGGCCATGCCCAGGGCGTCATCGCCGAAGGCATCACCCGCGACATGATCCTGCGCCAGGGCAACCTCTTGCTGCTGACGCAGAAGGGACGCGCCGAGGCGCGGGCGATCCTGGAGCCCTGGCGGCAGGGGTAATGTTGCACGCGTGACCCGGTCCAGCACAGCGAGGCGTCGTCTGCTGATCATGGTACTTGACTAGTTCCATCAGATAAGCGAAATCCCGCACATACACAAATTACGCCAACGCCAGCATCCGCCAGCGAAGCCAACAACCGCTTCCTTGGGGGATTATCCATGCGACCTACCCACCGGCATCTTGCCGCCGTTCTGCTGGGCAGCACCTGCCTTGTCGCCGCGCCACTGGCCGCGCAAGAGGCCATCCAGCTCGATACCATCGTGATCGTCGGCTATAACGAGGACGGCACGCCGATCTTCGCCGGCGAGAACACCACCAGCCTCGATGCCGAAGAGCTGCAATCGGGCGTCGGCGTCACCGATGTGAACGGCATCCTGCGCCGCCAGACCTCGGTCTTCACGCAAGCCGACCCCGGCAACCCCGGCATCGCGGTGAACATCCGCGGCTTCGAGGGGTCGGGCCGGGTGGCGATGTCGGTGGACGGGGTGCCCCAGCAGTTCCGCCTGACCGGCCATGCCCAGCAAAGCGCCGCCTTCGTGGACGAGAACTTCCTGGACGGGGTCGAGATCATCCGCGGCGCGGTCACCACCACCGGCGGCACCGGCATCGCCGGGTCGGTGAACTTCTCGACCATCGACGCCGAGGATGTGGTGCAGGAGGGCCGGACCTTCGGCGGTGTCTCGCGCCTGACCTATGGTGACAATGGCAACAACTTTTCCGGCATGGCGGCGGTGGCCTACCAGGACGAGCGCTTCGACATGCTGCTGGGCGTCAGCCGGCACGACGGCGACGATTATGAGGATGGCGACGGCGATACCGTCGCCAATACCTACGAGGATATCGGCTCGGCCCTGTTCAAGCTGGGCTACAATATCGACGCCAGCCAGCGCATCAGCTTCATGGCCTCGCGCTATGACAGCGACTTCTATGCGAGCAGCTATTTCCAGGAGCTGACCAGCGACATCCAGAAGCTGAGCTACAGCCATGACGCGGGCGACAACCGGATCGACCTGACGGCCAACCTCTACCGCGCCAATACCGAAACCGAATGGGTGGATGGCACCGGGTCCTATGTCGGGCGGCTGATGTCCACCGAGACGCTGGGCGCCGACGTCACCAACATCTCGCGCCTTGCCTTCGGGGCCTGGTCGCTGACCAGCATCAACGGGCTGGAGCTGTCGCAGGATGAGCTGGGCGGCGAGGATGGCGGCGTGAACCCGACCGACGGCACCGCAGAGCGCGCCTCGATCTTCTCCGAGAACATCTTCGTCAACGGCAACTGGGAGCTGACCGCCGGGCTGCGCGCCAACCAGTACACGCTGGACGGCGAGGCCTCGCAGGGCGACATCGACATCGACAATACCTCGATCGACCCCAAGCTGACGGTCGCCTACCGCGTCACCGACTGGTTCCAGCCCTATGCCACGGTGTCGCGCACCATGCGCTCGCCGACCTTGCAGGAGACCATGCTGGGCGGCACCCATCCGGGCGGCGGCGTGGGCATGGTCGCCAACCCCGAGCTGGAGGCCGAAACCTCGACCGGCTACGAGCTTGGCTTCAACCTCGACCGGCAAGACCTCTTTGCCAGCGGCGACCGGCTGTCGGGCCGGGTGAACTACTACCGGATGGATGTCGACAATTACGTCGTCGCGGCCTTCGGCTTCACCAACGCCTTCGGCCAGACCGGCGTCGCCTTTGCCAATGTCGATGGCACCTCGGAAACCAGCGGGCTCGAGGTCGAGCTTGCCTATGCCTGGCGGCAGCTCGATCTGGGGCTGTCCTATACGAAGAACGACAGCGACATCCCCAGCCAGGTGCCTGGCCTCGGCGCCGGGCAGTACCTGCCGGACTCGACGCTTACCGCCAGCATTGCCGGGCGCTTCTTGCAGGACCGCATGACGGTGGGGGCGCAGTACAGCTACGTCTCGGGCGGGCTCTACACCGATGTCTATGACACCGAACCCTATCAGCGCGACGACAGCTACGAGCTGGTGGACCTCTTCGCCAGCTACGAGTTGGCCGACAACATCGTGCTGAACGCCAAGCTCGAGAACGCCTTCGACACCGACTATGTGCCGTGGCTCTCTTCGGGCGAAAGCGGGCAGGGCCGCACGCTCTATGTCGGCACCAGCCTGCAATTCTGATCCTGACTTCGGGGGGCCTCTGGCCCTCCCTTGCAACCTTGCCTGAAAGGAGCCGCCATGAGCGCGCATAGCCCCGAAGAGATCCGCGCCGCCCGTGCGGCAGAGCCGAAGCTGCGCGCCCGCGATCTGGCGGAAAGCCTTGGCATCGCCGAGGCCGAGATCTGCGCCGCGCTGGTCGGGACCGAGGCCACGCGGATCGCGGCGCATCCCGATGCGATCATGCCGCGGCTGACGGCCTTTGGCCCGCTGATGGCGCTGACGCGCAACGACAGCTGCGTGATCGAGAAGGTCGGGGTCTATGACGACTACCGCCCCGGCCCCCATGCGGCGCTGGTGGTGAACGAGACCATCGACCTGCGGCTGTTCCCCGGCCATTGGGTGCATGGCTTTGCGATGGAGGAGGCGGGGCCGAACGGCCCGCGCCGGTCGGTGCAGGTCTTCGACGCGGCGGGGGATGCGGTGCACAAGATCCATCTGCGCGCCGAAAGCGACGCCGCGCACTGGGCGCCCTTCGTCGCGGCGCTGCGGCTGGAGGATCAGGGCCAGGTGCTGGACCTCTCGCCGCGCCAGCCGCCCGAGGTGCCGAAGGCCAACCCCGACCGCGCCGAAGAGCTGCGGCAGGGCTGGGACGACATGACCGACACCCACCAGTTCATGCGCCTGACCTCGCGGCTGAAGATGAACCGGCTGGGGGCCTACCGCATCGCCGGCGCGCCCTATGTGCGCCGCCTTGCCCCGAAATCGGTGGAGGCGCTGCTGCACAGGGCCGCGGAAACGGCCGTGCCGATCATGGTCTTCGTCGGCAATCGCGGCATGATCGAGATCCATACCGGCCCGATCACCCGCGTGGTGGAAATGGGCCCCTGGATCAACGTGCTGGACCCCGGGTTCGATCTGCACCTGCGGATGGACCATATCGCCGAGACCTATGCGGTGGTGAAGAACACCCAGCGGGGCCCGGCGCATTCGGTGGAGTGCTTCGATGCCCGCGGCGCACTGATCGCGCAGATCTTCGGCGTGCTGCGCGCCGGCGAGGAGGCGGTGGCGGGCTGGAACGCGCTGGTTGCGGAGCTGCAGGGCCTGGAGGCGGTGGAGGCATGAGCGTGCGGGTTGTTCTGGCGGCCGCCCTGGCGCTGCTGCCGCTTGCCGCCGCGGCGCAAGAGCGGGTGCTGGCCATCGGCGGCTCGGTGACCGAAATCGTCTATCGCCTGGGCGAGCAGGGCCGGCTGGTCGGGCGCGATACCACCTCGAGCTATCCGCCCGAGGTGGAGGCGCTGCCCGATGTCGGCTACATGCGCGCGCTCTCGCCCGAAGGGGTGCTGTCGGTCTCGCCCGAGTTGATCCTGATGGAGGCGGGCGCCGGCCCGGCCGAGACGCTGGACACGTTGGCCGGTGCCGGGGTGGCGACGGTGACGGTGCCGGACGGCTACAGCCCCGAAGGCGTGCTGGCCAAGGTGCGCAGCGTGGCCGAAGCTTTGGGCGTGCCCGAAAAGGGCGAGGCGCTGGCGGTCGATCTGCAGGCGCAGATGCAGGCGGCACTGGCAAAGGTCGCGGCCGAGGAGGGGCCGCCGCCGCGGGTGCTGTTCATCCTTGGCAACAGCGGCGGGCGCTTGATGGGGGCGGGGACCGATACCGCCGCCGCCGCGATGATCGCGCTGGCAGGCGGCACCAGCGCAATCGACAGTTTCGAGGGCTACAAGGCGCTGACCGACGAGGCCATCGCCGTCGCCGCCCCGGACGTGATCCTGGCCATGGAGCGGGGCGAGGGTGCATCGCATGGCGATGACGAATACCTGTCCCATCCTGCGCTGGCGCAGACGCCCGCGGTCCTGGGCGGGCGCGTGGTGCGGATGCCGGGCAGCTTCCTGCTGGGCTTCGGCCCGCGCACGCCCGACGCCATCACCGCGCTGCACGCCGCGCTGTATCCGGGCGCGCCCTGAGATGACCGCTGTTCCCTATGCACCCCTACGGGCCCCGCGCATTGCGGTGCCGGCGGTCACCACCGGCCTTGCGCTGCTGCTGGCGGCGATGGCCTGCCTCAGCCTCAGCATCGGTGCCTCGAACCTGCTGCCCTGGGAGCTGTTCACCCGCGAGCTGAACCCGGCCGAACGGGCGATCTTGCTGGACATCCGCCTGCCGCGGCTGATCCTGGGGATGCTGGTCGGCGCCTCGCTGGCGGTATCCGGCGCGCTGATGCAGGGGCTGTTCCGCAACCCGCTGGCTGATCCGGGGCTGGTAGGGGTCGGCGCGGGCGCGGGCCTTGGCGCGGTGATCGCCATCGTGCTGGGGGGCGTGATGCCGGCCGCGGTGCAGGCGGTGACAGGGATGTACATGGTGTCGCTCTTCGCCTTCTTCGGCGGGTGGGCGACCACGCTGATCCTCTACCGCGTTGCCAGCCTGCGCGGGCACACCTCGATTGCCACCATGCTGCTGGCGGGGATCGTGCTGGGGGCGCTGGCGGGGGCGGCGACGGGCATCCTGATCTATCTGGCCGATGACAACCAGCTGCGCGACCTGACCTTCTGGGGCCTTGGCTCACTGGCGGGCGCGAACTGGGTGAAGGTCTGGGCCGCCGCCCCGGTGCTGATCGCGGGCCTTGCCGCGGCGCCGTTCCTGGCGCGCGGGCTGAACGCGATGGCCCTGGGCGAGGCGGTGGCGCGGCATCTGGGCGTGCCGGTCGAGGCGGTGAAGCGCGGCGCGATTCTGGCGGTGGCGGCGATGACCGGCGCCTCGGTCGCGGTGTCGGGCGGGATCGGTTTCGTCGGCATCGTGGTGCCGCATATCCTGCGGCTGGCCATCGGGCCGGATCATCGCACCCTGCTGCCCGCCGCCGCGCTGTTCGGCGCCACGCTGCTGATCGGGGCCGACACTTTCTCGCGCATCATCGTCGCCCCGGCCGAATTGCCCATCGGCATCATCATGGCGCTGATCGGCGCGCCGGTGTTCCTGTGGATCTTGCTCGCGCGCCGCGCCACGATGGAGATCTAGGCCATGCTTCTGGCAGCCGACCTTGGGGCCAGCCTTGGCGGGCGCGATGTCCTGCACGGGGTCGATTTCGAGGCCCGCCCCGGCCATATCACCGCCATTGTCGGGCCGAACGGGTCGGGCAAGACCACCCTGCTGCGGCGCCTGACGCGGGATCTGCCGGGGCAGGGGTCGATTAGCCTCGATGGTGTGCGGCTGGCGGACCTGTCCCCCCGGCAACTGGCGCTGCGCCGGGCGGTGCTGCCGCAGGCCACGGCGGTGGGCTTCCCGTTCACGCTGCGCGAAATCGTGCGGATGGGGCATGAGGCGGGCCATGCCGCGCCTCTGCCCGGCATCGTCGAGGCGGCGGTGGCGGAAGTGGGACTGGCGGACAAGATCGACGGTTTCTTCCAGGACATGTCGGGCGGCGAGCAGGCGCGGGGGCATTTGGCGCGGGTGCGCGCGCAGGTCTGGCAGGCGCGGCAGCGGGACTATCCGTGCTGGCTGTTCGTCGATGAGCCCGTCGCCAGCCTGGACATCGGCCACCAGCTGCAGGTGATGTCGGTGCTGCGGCGCTTTGCCGATGCGGGGGGCGGGGTGGTCGCGGTGATGCACGACCTGAACCTGACCGCGATGCACGCAGACCGCATGGTGCTGATGGCCGAGGGCCGGATCGCCGCCGCGGGCCGCCCGGCCGAGGTGATGACGGGTCCGCTGCTGTCGGGCGCCTATCGCTGCCGGCTTTGCGTCAACACCGCGCCGCCGGGCGGGATCTGGCTGCTGCCGCAGGCGGCGCAGCTGGCGGGGTAGGGCGCCCGGGTTTAGGGCGCCCGTCGCTCAGGGCCGCGCGCCGGCGGGCGGGCAGCCAGATCGCCAGCTCCACCGCCGCCAGCAGCAGCATCGACAGGCCGACCAGCGGGGAAGACCACCCCCGCCGCCAGCGCCTTCGGCAGCAGCGCGCGCGGGATGCGCCAAGATCACGAGGCCTGCGATGAAGTGCCAGCGCCAGATGGCATTGTAGAGCGCGGCACTGGCTGCGCGGGGGGCTTGGGCCATGGGTTCATTCCAGAGGTCGCGCCGCCGCAGCGGACGCCGGCAAGGGAAGCCCGGCGGCAGGGACACCGGGAGGATCGGGGCGGGGACGGCTGGTGTGCCGTCAGGCCGGGACCGCAGGCCCTTGGGGCGTGGTGAAGGTTGCGGGCCTGCGCCTTGCGCCAGAGATCGGCGCGCTGCTGCCAGCCGTCATGCGGGGGCATCCGCAGCCCGATGCCGGCATGGCCGATCGCCGGCGCCTTGGGCAGGGCGTGGCAGAACGGGCAGGGGTGGCCCGCCCGGGGCTGTCGCCGCAAAGATCGTCAAGGCCGCGGCCCAAGGCCAGCTGGTAAAGCTCCAGCTGCGCATCGCCGCAATCCAGCGCCATCGCGCCGGCCGAGGTGATGCCGCTGCCGGTGACGATCATCGCCAGGATGAGGGCAAGCAGGGGCGTCATGACGCGGCTCCACATGCGGGCTGCTTGCCATGGACCGGGATGGCCCGGAAGCGCGATCTGCGCCGGGAAGGGCAAAGCCGGCAGCGATTGACGAAATGGCGACACTCCGACATTACCATGACCCTCGAAACCCCAGCAGCAGGCGGACCTCTCATGCAGCACTCCAGGGCCCGGGCCGCCGCCCCGGCGGCCGCCCGGCGATGACCATACGGGTCTTTCGCCGCCAGTCGCTGCGCAGCTGGATCGCGCTGGCGATGGTCTGCGCGCTGCTGCCGCTGCTGGCCAGCGCCGGCATCGGCTATGCGGTCTATCACCAGACCATCGTGCAGCCCTTCCGCGACGTGCTGACCCGCCAGCATGACCTGCTGCTCGCGCTCGAGCGGATCCAGGGCGACTATTGGACGATCTCCGAAGCGCTGAACGCCTATGTGCTGACCGGCGATGCCGCACAGCGCGAGACCTTCGATGCCGCCGCCGCCCGGGTCGAGGCGCAGTTCGCGCGGCTGGAGGCTGCCGCCGTGGCGCAGGGCGACGGGCAGGGCGACGGGCAAATCGGGGCAGCCCGGCAGGAATGGCACAGGGTCTTTGCCGATGCGGGCACCGTCTTCGCGCGTCCCCGGGGCGGGGTGGCGGCTGTCGCCGATCTGGAGCAGGTGCTGGCGGTCGAGCGCGAGCTGCCCGCCGCAGCCCGGCAGCTGGAGGCGGTCCTGGACCGGATGCGGGCCGACAGCGAGGCCAGCCATGCCGAGGCGCTGCTGGCCTTCCGCCGGATGGAGCTTGGCGCGCTTGGTGCGCTGCTGCTGTCGCTGGGGATGATGGGCTTTGGCGCCTTCATCGTGAACCGCGCGATCGTGCTCAGCGCCGATGCGCTGGTGGCGGGGGCGCGGCGCTTCGAGGCGGGCCAGCATGACACGCCGGTCGAGGTCACGGTCCCACCCGAGCTGGCGGCCGTGGCGGAAGCCTTCAACAGCATGACCCGCACCATCCAGCAGCAGCGCGCCCAGCTGGCCGATCAGGCGCGGCGCGACGGGCTGACTGCGCTGCTGAACCGCCGCGAATTCGATGCGGCGCTGGCGGCAAGGATCGCGGCGCTGCAGGCCGGCGCGCCGGGCTTTGCGCTGCTGATGGGCGATGTCGATCATTTCAAGCGGATCAACGATCTGCATGGCCATGTCGAGGGCGACAGGGTGCTGCGGCGGGTGGCGGATCTGCTGGAGGCCGGCGCCCGCGCCGGCGACCGCGTCTTCCGCTATGGTGGCGAGGAATTTGCGCTGATCCTGGGCGATGCCGGCCCCGAGGGCGCGGCCGTCCTGGCCGAGCGTCTGCGGCGGACCATCGCCGAGGCCTTCGAGGCGGAGCCTGCGGGCGCCGCGGAAGGGGCTGCCGTCACCATCAGCTTCGGAATGGCCTTCTGCGCGGCGCCCGTGGCGCCCGAGGCGCTGATCCGCAGCGCCGATGCCGCGCTCTACGAGGCCAAGGCGGGCGGCCGCAACCGGCTGGTGGTGCGCAAGGGGTGACGGGGGGGGGCCGCCCGCCACCTCCCACCGGCACCTGGCCGCTTGCCAGCTGCCCGCCCATCAGCGCATTTTTGCTGAAGACCTGTCCTGGGCTTGGCGCGGATGAACCGGCGGCGCCCCGGCGTGGTTGGTCCGGTGGAAACCGGAGGTCCGATGATGAAATCCATGCCGCTTGTCCTGCTGCTGCTCATGGCCGCCTGCACCCAATCCGGGCCAGGGACCTCTGCCGAAGGCGCCCCCCCGCCCCGGCCGATGGACGAGGTGCCGGTCCAGCAGCGCCTCGCCAGCGGCGAGCGCGAATACCGCTTCGTGAATGGCTGCGTCATCGTGCTGCAGGCAGGGCAGGCGGTCGTCCGCCGCGAGAGCGCGCCCTGCGATCTCTATCACCGCGACATCGCGCTGCTTTATGCCTCGGCGGATTGACGGGCCGCCACCGGACCGCGCAGGCGGCAGCGCCAGCACAAATCCAACTTCCTGCGGAATGAGCGCAGGCGAAGGCGGCTGGCAGCTTGCCATAATCCTGCAAGATCGCGTGCCGGCGGCGGCGGCGCGGAGCCGTCTCTTGCCGGTCGATCCGGGCTTGCCATCGGCGGCGGCCTCGGGCTTGATCCCCGTCGCCCCGCCCTGATCCGCGTTCCCCGAAAGGCCTGCCATGACCGCCGAGATCCACGCCCGCCACGCCCTGGCCCTGACGCTTGCCGTGGAGGCCGGAGCGCTGGCGCTGGCGCATTTCGGCAACCGCGAGGCGCTGACGGTCGAGACCAAGGCCGGTCCGCAGGACGTGGTCAGCCGCGCCGACCGCGAGGTCGAGGAGCTGATCCGCGCGCGGCTGGCGCAGGCCTTTCCCGAAGATGCCATCCTGGGCGAAGAGGGCGGCGGAGCGGCGGGCGCCGGCTACACCTGGGTGATCGACCCGATCGACGGCACCATGCCCTTCCTGTCGGGCCTGCCGCATTGGTGCGTGGCGATTGCGGTGACCAGCCCGCTGGAAACCGTGGCCGCGGTGACCCATGCCCCGGTTCTGGGGGAAACCTACGATGCAGTCCTCGGCGGCGGCGCGAGGCTCGGCGGGCGGCCGATGCGGGTCGATCCCGATCAGGGCCTTGCCGGCCGGATGACCGCCATCGGCGGCAGCCATCGCACCGACCCCGGCCATATCGGCGCGGTGGTGGCGGGGCTGATGCAGGCGGGCGGGATCTTCTACCGCAGCGGATCGGGGGCGCTGATGCTGGCCGATGTCGCCGCGGGGCGCCTTGCGGGCTATTACGAGCCGCACATGAACGCCTGGGACTGCCTTGGCGGGATGCTGATGGTGACCGAGGCAGGGGGCCGCGTGGCGCCCTTCGATCTGGGAGCCATGCTGGCCGAGGGGGCCCTGGTCCTGGCCGCCGCCCCGCCCGCGATGGCGCAGCTGCAAGCGGTGCTGCGCGCAGCAGGCTAGGGCGGGCCAGGCGGCGTCAGGACTTCTTGCCGAGGATGATCATCCCCAGGATCTCATCCTCGGTCACGTCGCCGACGCGCTCTGTCCCGACGAGCTTGCCGTTCTTCATCACAGACACCCGGTCACACAGATCCATCACGTCATGGATGTCGTGCGAGATCAGGAAGATGCCAAGGTTCTGCCGCTTCAGCTCGGCGATCAGCTCGCCCACCATCCGCGTCTCATGCGGGCCAAGCGCGGCCGTCGGCTCGTCCATGATCAGGATCTTGGCGTTGAAATAGACCGCGCGGGCGATGGCGACCGACTGGCGCTGGCCGCCCGAGAGGGCGGAAACCGGGACATTGAACTTGCGGAAGTTCGGGTTCAGCCGCGCCATGATGCGGCGGGTCTCGGCCTCCATCCGGTCGTCATCGACAAAGCCCGAGGGAGACACCAGCTCTCGGCCGAGGAAGAGGTTCGAGGCGGCGTCGAGATTGTCGGCAAGCGCCAGCGTCTGGTAGATCGTCTCGATATTGTGGGCGCGGGCGTCGCGCGGGTTGTTGATGGTGACGGGCTGCCCGTCGATCAGGATCTGCCCGCTATCCATGCGATAGGCGCCGGACAGGCACTTGACCAGGGTGGACTTGCCCGCGCCGTTATGGCCCAGAAGCCCCACCACCTCGCCAGGGTAAAGATCGACGCTGACATGGTCGATCGCCTTGACGCCGCCAAAGGACAGCGCGATGTCGCGCATCTCGACCAAGGGTGTCATTTCAGCGCCCCGCTGCGTTTGCGATAGAGGATGTCGATGAACACCGCCAGCACCAGGACCGAGCCGACGACGATGTTCTGGAACGGGCTCTCGACGCCGACCATCGCCATGCCCGATTGCAGCGACTGCATGATCAGCGCGCCGAGGATGGCGCCATAGATCGTGCCGACCCCGCCCGACAGCGCCGTGCCGCCGATCACTGCGGCGGCGATCACCCGAAGCTCGTCCAGCGTGCCGATGTCGTTGGCGTGGTTCGCGGCGCGGGCCGAGGCCACCACTGCCGACAGCGCGCAGAGCGCGCCCATCAGCGCGAAGATCTTGACCGTCAGCAGGCGGGTGTTGATGCCTGACAGCGCCGCCGCCTCGGGGTTGCCGCCGGTGGCGAAGACGTAGCGGCCAAAGCGCGTGCGCCGCGCCACCACCGTCATCGCCACCACGATGGCGATCAGCACGAGCACCGAGATCGGCAGCCCGTAGCCTTCGGTATAGCCCTCGGGCAGGGTGTCGCCGCGGGCAGCAAAGATCCGTTCCAGCCGCGCCACCGGAACCTGATAGGCGTTGAGGATGGCGACAAATCCCAGGATCAGCGCCGCGACGATGCCCATCATCACGGCCTCGGCCCACAGCGGCTTGACCGTGAAGCCATGGCCCGCCTTCTTCTGCCGCGCGCTCCACATGAACCACAGCGATGCCGCCACCGCCAGCGCGCCCACCACCCAGGAGGCCGCGACCCCGATGGTGCCGTTGATCCCGCCGAACAGCTGGAAGTTCGGGTCCAGCGGCCCCAGCGTCTGGCCCGAGGTCAGGTACCAGGCGACATTGCGCCAGACCAGAAGCCCGCCAAGCGTCACGATGAAGGCGGGGATCGACAGGTAGCCGACCAGCCAGCCGTTGAACGCCCCGATCGCGGTGCCGACGACCAGCCCGGCCAGGATCGCCAGCGGCGCGGTCACAGGATGGCCGATGCCAAGGCCCAGAAGCTGCGGCATCACCCAGACCTGCACCAGCGCCATCACCGCCGAGCAGACTGCCAGAAGCGAGCCGACCGACAGGTCGATATGGCGGGTGACGATCACGAACACCATGCCTGTTGCCATGATGGCGACCGACGCGGTCTGGATCGTCAGGTTGAAGATGTTCCGCGGCGTAAGGAACCTCTGCCCCGTCAGCAGGTGAAAGACGAGGCAGATCGCCACGAAGGCTCCGATCATGCCCAGCAGCCTTGTATCCAGCTGCAGGGCACGGGCCAGCGACGTCTTCGAGCTGTCGCCGGATGTGGTGTCGGTCATTCCAGCGGCCTTCAGTTGCAGGGCGCCGGGCCGCCGGACACACCTTGGCACAGCGCCTCTTGGGTGATCCAGCCCGCCTCGACGATCACCGGCAGGTTGTCTTGCGTGACAGGAACCGGCACCAGGAACTTCGAGCGCAGGACCGTTCCCGCGGGCGAGGTCCATTCCACCTGGCCCTCGACACTGGCCTCGGGATCGGCCGCAAGCGCCAGCGCGATCTCGGCCGCCTCGCGGCCCAGTTCGCGCGAGTCCTTCCAGACCGAGACGGTCTGCGTGCCCTGCGCGATGCGGTTCAGCGCCGCGTGATCGGCATCCTGCCCCGAGACCGGGATGCCCTGCATCCCCTGCGCGGTCAGCGCCGCGACGGCGCCGCCTGCGGTGCCGTCGTTCGAGGCGACGACCGCGTCCACAGCGTTGTCATTGGCGGTCAGGAACTGCTCCATGTTGCGCTGCGCGTTGGCGGGCAGCCAGCTGTCGGTATAGGCCTCGCCGACGATGGTGATCTTGCCCGCGTCGATGGCCGCCTGCAGCACTTCCTGCTGGCCGGCGCGCAGGAAGTCCGCGTTGGGATCGGTGCTGCTGCCCTTGATCATCACGTAATTGCCCTCGGGCACACGCTTGAACACTTCGGCGGCCTGCATCCGGCCCACTTCCATGTTGTCGAAGGTCAGGTAGAAGGCGCGGTCATCCTCGATCAGCCGGTCATAGGCGACGACGGGGATGCCCTCGTCGGTGGCGGCCTCGACGGCGGGGCCGATGGCGGCACTGTCCTGCGCCAGGATGATCAGCACATCGACACCCTGCGAGATCAGCGCCTCGATGTCGGACAGCTGCTTGGACGAGGAGGATTGCGCATCGGCCGAGACATAGGTGGCGCCGGCCGCTTCCAGCGCGCCGCGGATCGCCGCCTCGTCGGTCTTCCAACGCTCTTCCTGGAAGTTCGACCAGCTGACGCCGACAGTCTGCGCGAAGGCAGTCGAGGACAGAGCCGTGGTCACGACCGCGGCGAGCAGAATGGTAGAGCGCATGTGGTTCCTCCCCAGGACATGCCGGCGACTCCCTCGCCGGACAGCGTCAGAATGTCGCGCATTAGTTCAGCTGTCAAAATAAATATCCGGGGGCCCAAGGCGGACTTGGTCCGCCTCGCAGCGCGCATTTGCCAGGCCGGCAGGTGACATTCCGCCGCGGGAACCGGGAACGGCCTGGCCCCCTGCACGTTTGACCCCGGTGGCAGGCAGCGGAGCGGCAGCATGAAGACATTGGCACTAAGGCTCGGACTCAGGGTCGATCCGACAATCTTCTTCTTCTCGGCCGGCCTAAGTCTGGTCTTCGTTCTGCTTCTGGTCGCGGCACCCGGGCCCATCGGCTCCGCCTTTGCCGCGGGTCGGGCCTGGATCGTCACCAACCTCGGCTGGTTCTTCATCCTGGGGGTGAATGTCTGGCTGGGGTTCCTGATCTACGCGGCGATGTCGCGCCACGGTCATATCCGACTGGGGCCGCGCACGTCGCGGCCGGACTATTCCAACATTTCGTGGTTCACCATGCTGTTCGCCGGCGGCATAGGCACGGTCCTGATGTTCTGGGGCGTCGCCGAGCCGATCAGCCACTACCAGTCGCCACCGCAGCCGGGCGTCGAACCCTTCACCATCGAGGCCGCACAGGACGCCATCTCGATCTCGCTCTATCATCTGGCGCTGCATACCTGGACGATCTTCGCGCTGCCGGGGCTGGCTTTTGCCTATTTCATCAACCGCTATGACCTGCCGGTGCGCGTCAGTTCCGTGTTCTATCCGCTGCTGCGCGAGGCGATCCACGGCCCCGTTGGCAAGGCGATCGACATTGTCGCGATCCTCGGCACGCTGTTCGGCGTCGCCGTGTCGCTCGGGCTCGGGACGTCCCAGGTGGCGGCCGGACTGTCAGAGCTGTTCGGCTGGCGCGACGATACGGCGCTTCGGCTTGCGATCCTCGGCGTGCTGACGCTGGTGGCGACCGCCTCGATCGTGGCCGGGCTCGACAAGGGGGTCCGGGTCCTGTCCAACATCAATATCGCCATGGCCGTCGGCCTGATGATCTTTGTGCTGGTCACCGGCTCGACGCTGTTCCTGCTGCGCGGCATCGTCGAGACGTTCGGTCTCTACCTGTCGAACCTGCCCCGGCTGGCCTTCTGGAACGACATGCTGCATGGCGGCGGCATGGGGACCGGGGACTGGGGCTGGCAGGGCGACTGGACCGTCTTCTACTGGGCCTGGACGGTGACCTGGTCGCCGTTCATCGGCCTGTTCGTCGCCCGCATCTCGCGCGGGCGAACCATCCGCGAGTTTGTCTTTGGCGTGCTGCTTGCGCCCTCGCTGTTCACGGTGATCTGGTTCGCCATCTTTGGCTGGCAGGCGCTTGCCTTCGATGGCCTGGGCGCAAGCGCGCGTGCGGCGATGGGTCCGGCCGCCGGGTCGATCAGTGCGGCGGTTTCAGAATCGATCCCGCTGGCGATGTTCGCCTTCTTTGCCGAACTGCCATGGGCGCCGCTGATGCAGGGTATCGCGGTGCTGGTCGTCGCCACCTTCTTCGCAACCTCGTCGGATTCGGCCTCCCTGGTGGTCGACATGCTCTGTTCCGGCACTGCCGAGCCGGGCCCGGTCCGGCAACGGGTGTTCTGGGGGCTGTCCGAGGGGGCGATTGCCGCGACCCTGATCCTGCTTGCCGGCGAGGCCGGTCTTGATGCCCTGCAGCAGGTGATCACGGTCGTCGGCCTGCCGATCTTCGTGCTGGTGTTCCTCATGATCCCCGCATTGATCCGCGGCTTTGCCGCCGAGGACATCGACCATGTCACCATCGGCAACCGCCCCGACCTCAGCGAGTTCGATGTCGTGACGGTCACCGGTGATGGCGATGACCTCCCGCCCGTTGAGGCGCCGCGCCGGACGTGACGGGCAGGACCAGCGGGCCTGCATGATGCACCCTTTGCCGGCGGCGCGGTCATGCGGGCGCCCTGCAGCCCGGCGGATTGCCCCCGGGCGACGGCTTTCGGCGGACGGATCAGCGCGCCGCGTCTATCCAGCTTGATATTTGCGCAATCTTCTTCATACGCTGAAATAATGAGATGCCTGTCATCCGACCTTCAGCCAGCCCAGGGGTGTGGCCCGATCATCCCCCGCTTCGAGGGCCAGCGCCCCTTGCGCCAACAGGTCTTCGAGCGCATCCGCGCGGCCGGCCGCATTCCCCGGGCCGAGCTTGCCCGCGAACTGGGGATCAGCCCGGCCTCGGTCACCGCGCTGACGGCGGACCTGATCGCGATGGGCATGATTGCGGAAACCACCCGCGAGGCGGATGGCGCAAGGGGGCGCCCGCGCGTGGCGCTTGCCGTGCGGCCCGATGCGCATCTGGTCGTCGGCATCAAGCTGTCGGTGCACAAGCATACCGCCGTGCTGGTCGATTTCGCCGGGCGCCTGATCGCCGCGGAAACGCTGCCCCGCACCCCCGGCGTGATGGCGCCCGGCGCGCTGCTGGACGCAACGGCACGGCTGCTGGAGCGGGTCTGCGCCCAGGCCGGCGTCAGGCCCGCCGACCTGTCCGCGGTTGGTCTTGGCGTGCCCGGCTTTGTCGATGCCGAGACCGGCACGGTGTATTGGAGCCCGGTCCTGGACTGCCGCAACATCCCCCTGGCGCAGGAGGCAGAGCGCAGGCTGGGCCTGCCGGTGCATGTGGACAACGATGCCAACCTGGTGACGATGGCCGAGCTGTGGTTCGGCGCGGGCCGCGCGCTGTCGCATTTCGCGGTGGTGACGATCGAGCATGGCGTGGGCATGGGCTATGTGTTCAATCATCGCATCCACCGCGGCTTTCGCGGCGTGGCGATGGAGCTTGGCCATACCAAGGTGCAATTGGACGGGGCGCTGTGCCGATGCGGCCAGCGCGGCTGCCTCGAGGCCTATGTCGCCGATTACGCGCTGGCCCGCGAGGCCTCGGCGGCGCTCGATTGGACGCATCACGACATGCGCTCGATCAGCGTGATGCTGGAAAGCCTGCACGAGCAGGCCGAGGCGGGCAATACGGCGGCGCGGTCGATCTTCTTGCGCGCGGGACGCTATCTTGCGCTTGGATTGGCCAATGTCGTCAACCTGTTCGATCCCGAGCTCATCATCCTGTCGGGCGAGCGGATGCGCTATGAATACCTCTATGCCAGCGAGACCCTGGCCGAGATGGCGGATTTCTGCGTGGCGACGGGGCGGCCGTCGCCAAAGGTGCAGATCCAGGCCTGGGGCGACCTGCTCTGGGCCCATGGCGCCGCGGCGCTGGCGCTGTCCGCGATCAGCGAGGCGCTGATGACCCCCCGGGGCGGCTGAGAGGCCCAGCCGCTGGCGGATCGCGGGCCCCGGCGCGGCCCGCGCTGGGGAAGGCGCCTTGCGGCGCCGGGTGCCGGGCTCAAGGCGTGCAAACCCGCTGCACCGGCCCTCGTTCTGCGCTAGGATGGGAAAAACACCACGAGCAGGACCGACACATGACCCGAACCCGACCCGCCCTGCGCCTTGCCGGCGCGGGCCTCGCGCTGGCGCTGCTGGCAAGCTGCGGCGCGCGGCACAGCGAGCTCGACTGCATGGAACGGGCGATGTATTTCGAGTCCAACCGCTCCAGCCTCGACGGCATGGTGGCGGTCGGAAGCGTGGTGATGAACCGGGTCGAGTCCGGCCAGTATCCGCGCAGCGTCTGCGGCGTCGTCGGCCAGCGCAACCAGTTCGCGCCGGGTGTCATGAGCCGCCGCATGGACACGCGCAGCGCTCCGCTGGTGCGCGACGCGGCGCGGTCGGTGCTGCGGGGGCAGCGCCATCCGCTGATCGGCAATGCGCAGTTCTTCCATGCGGCCAGCTACCGGGCCTCCTACGACAACATGCACTATGTGCTGACCGCCGGCGGGAACGCCTTCTACGAACGGCGCAACCCGGCGCTGGTCACCCAGCCGGTCCCGCTGCCGCCGCTGGAGGGCATCGTCGCACGGTGAGGGCGGTCGGTGCCTCGGCGCAGCTGGAACGGGGGCCGAATGGCGGGATCGTCGCGCTGAGCGCGCTGTCCTGGCTGCAGCGGCGCAAGGACTTCCTGCAGTCGATCTGGAACGAGGACGAACGGCTTGAGGAAGGGTCCGAGGGCGCCGCGATCGAGGCGGGGAGGGTGATCTTTGTCCCTGTGGCGCGGGACGGTTCGATCTTCAATCCGGATCTGATCCGGGGCGGCAAGTACCAGATCGGCGCCAAGGGCGAGGAGCAGGATTTCGACAGCTTCGAGGCGGCGCTGGACGCGCTCAATGCCATGCCGGTTCCGCGCTGGCGGCGCCCGAACGAGCTCGGTAACTGGGGCAGTCTCAGCGGCATCGCCTGGCAGCGCGTCGAACGGCACTGAAGTAGGAAAACCCGGAAATGTTCAGCAATCTGCGCGCCGACGCGCGCCCACCTTCCGCCGAAGCCATCCTCGAACATCTGCTGGCGGCCAGCCCCGCCGTGACCAGCGCGGCGCCACGCGACTGCCGTGGCATCTACGCCCTGATCGATCATCTCGGCGACCTGCGTTACATCGGGTCGACCAAGGCGGTCAACGAGACGTTCTACAAGCGCATCCACGGTCGCCACCGCACCGGCTCGGAAGATTCCAGCCACTACTTCTCGCGCATGTACAACACGGGGCGGATGTGGCGGCTGCGCAATGACGAGGCCACCAGGGCAGACGGCGACATCGCCAAGGCGCTGCGCAACGCCTTCATCGCCGACCATTGCCGGGCGGTCTGGTTTCCGTTGCCGGACAACGCGGAGATCGCGCGGATCGAACAGGAGGTCATCGCTCTGGCGCCCGCACCGGCAATTGCCTGGAACCGGCGCGCGATGGACGCATACGAGGAGCCGGTGGCGCTGGTGGACGAGACGCTTTCGCGGCTCGGCTTCGGGCCTGCGGAACTGGCGGCGCTTGACCGCCAGCGCCGGAGGTGTTCCGGCGCAGGCGCGAGCAGGGATCAGGCAGTGACGCTGCGGGCGGCGGCGCAGCCACAGCGCCTGATCCCGCCGTTCCCTGCCGGGCCGTTCCGCTTCTTCGCACTCGACGTCGAAACCGCCAACAATGATCGCTCCAGCATCTGCCAGATCGGTGTGGCCGGTGTCCGTCCCGATGGGTCGATCACCACCTGGGTGTCCTATGTCGACCCCGGGACGCGGGACTGGTCCTGCAGCTGGGTCCACCAGATCACCGGAGCCACCGTCGCCGGAGCCCCGACCTTCGCCGAGGTGCTTCCGGTGCTGGAGCGGGCCCTGGAACGTGCCGTGGTCTATCAGCACTCGTCCTTCGATCGCAGCGCCATCGCCGCTGCCTGCGCACGGCTCGGGCGGCAGATGCCGGACTGGGAGTGGCACGACAGCGTCAGGGTGGCGCAGCGGGCCTGGCCCGAGTTGAAGGGCAATGGCGGGCACGGGCTGGCGTCGCTCAAGGGCTACCTGGGTCTCGACTTCACGCATCACGACGCCGGGGAAGACGCGCGCGCCTCTGCCGAGATCGTGCTGCGGGCAGAGGCGGGGCATCGCCCGGCGGTATACGCGGCCGTGGTGAGCCGTGATGCAGGCGACTTCGACGTGATCGAGTGTCCGGACGAGGTGGTGCTGTCGCCGTCGCCGATCCCCGTGGTCCGCCGTGTGGCCGCGACGCCGCTGGCAGGATGCCGCATCATCGGGACCACGCAGCTGACGCAGGGCAACATCGACAACCATCACATCTACCTGCGCGAGTTTTTCGCGGCCTTCCCTGCGGATGCAATCGGCGGCTCCAGCTCGGCCCAGGCGGCGGCGCGCCAGATCACCGTCGACTGGGGCGGCCCCGATCCTGCGGAAACCGACCTCGACGGCCAGAAGAAGTTCTTCCGAAAGCGTGGCTGGGTGCGGACGTTCTTTGCCCAGAACCGCGCTACTGCCGGACAGACGGTGGTCGTGGAGGAGGTTGGCGCATACCGTTACCGCGTGCGGCTGATACGGTAGGCGTGACCGACGGCTGGCGCGGCGCGGGTGCCGTCACCAGCCCGGGTATCGGTCCGCGAAGCCGTCCGGCAGATCCTGTCCGCTGCGCGCCCGCTCAAAATCGGTCGTCACCCGCTGGACCAGTCGGCACATTCCACCCCGGCGCGCCAGCGATGGGCGAGGGCTTCGTCCGGGAAGAGAAGCCCAGGCAGGTTGCGTGCAATCGCGCCGGTGCTGTCGCCGGAATGGGTGACGGCTTCCTGCGCCGGGGTGGAAAAGCCTTGGTCATCCAGGCGGTGCATCCCCCGGCAGATCCGTCGAGGAAGATTTTCACCCCCCCGACCCGAAGCATGTCGTCGCCGACCCCGGTGACAAGCCCCGCGCTCCAGCAGTCCTCGACGATCGAGGTGCCCGGGTCGCCCAGCAGCGTCAGCCAGGTCCGCACCGGCAGTCGGCCGGCGAGTTTGGCGAACTCATAGGCCTTGATCTCATCAAACCCACTGATCTGGCCCACCGCCGCATCCATGCAGCTGGTGATGCCAAAGGACAGCAGGTGCTTGCCGGCCCGCTCTATCCCGCCGATCAGGTCGTCCAGCGAGGGTTTGGGAATGACCGAAGAGACGAGGTTCTGCGCGTTTTCGGCCAGAAAGCCGTTCAGCCGGCCCTCGGTGCGACCGATCACCCCGCCTTCAGGATCGTTGGTGCCGTCTGTCACCCCGGCCAGCTCCAGCGCCCTGGAGTTGACGATCGAGACGTGCCCGCAGGCGCGCGTCACCATCACCGGGTGATCTGGGACGGCGCGGTCCAGATCCTCGCGCGTGGGATGGCGGCCGGTGTCCAGCTTGACCTGGTCATAGCCGCGGGCGCGGACCCAGCCGCCCTTGGGAGTGCGCGCGGCGCCCTCGCGCAAGCGGTCCAGCAGGGCGGCAGCGGTCGGGGCGGCCTCTGCCGTGACATCGACCCAGCCCATCACCAGCCCAGTGGAGATAAGGTGCAGGTGGTTGTCGATCAGGCCGGGGCTGGCAAACCGCCCCTCAAGGTCGATCACATCGGTGTCCGCTCCCTTCAGGACCAGCATCTCCGTATCCGTGCCATGCGCCAGCACCTTTCCCTGCCAGATCGCCAGTGCCTGACAGCGCCCTTCGGCACGGCCGCGCCAGATGTTTCCATTGGTCAGGATCAGGTCGGCTGCGACGGGGTAGGACAAGAGATGCTCCTCGATTTCGGGCGGGGGCAGTGGAGAGTCACGCAGGTGGCACTCGGACTGGCACTTCACCGGAACGGCGGCCTGGGAAACCGTTTCACCATCCTTCCCGCCCGCTCGCTTGGGTCAGGGTGGGCGAGCGGGAGCCTGATTGGCCAATTCGCGTTTGGCAAGAAATCATTCCGAATTTGCATAAGGCAATAAAATCAGTGCACTATGGGTCGATGTCAGCTGAAGGAGACTGCCCGGTGGAAGTGAAGTGGCTTGAGGATTTCGTCACGCTGGCCGAGACATCCAGCTTTTCACGCGCGGCCGAGGCTCGGAATGTCACGCAATCGGCCTTCAGTCGCCGCATCAAGCAGCTTGAGACGTGGCTCGGGGCAACGCTGATCAGCCGCGCGACGCTGCCTGCCGAACTGACTGAGGCCGGGCGGGCGCTGCTGCCAGTGGCGCAGGAAACCATCCGCACTTTCTATGGCTTGCGCGAAACGCTCCGACCGGCGGGCGAGGCGGGACTGGTGCGCTTCGCGGCCCTGCATACACTGACAGTGACGTTCTTTCCCTGCTGGCTGCAGGGACTGGAGGCTGAGCTCGGCGGCTTTGGCACCTCGCTGATCGCGGACCGTGGCGGGATCGAGGCCAATCTGGAGGCGCTGATCAACAACGAGGCGAATTTCTTCCTCACTTACGCCCATCCCGAGGTGCCCTTCCATCTGGACCAGGCCCGCTTTCACGGCCTGACCATCGGGCAAGACCGGCTGATGCCGCTGGCGGCGCCCGAGGTGCGGATACTCGGACAGGTGCACAAGGGGCAGGGGCTGCTGGACCGGGCACTGAAGGACAAGCTGACCCTTCCGGTGCTGAGCTATGGGTTCAACTCGTTCTTCGGTGTTGCCCTCGGCCGGCTGTTTGCCCGGCGCCCGCCCTTCCGGCAGCGCACGCTGCATGAGAATTCGATCAGTGCCGGCCTGATGAACCTTGCCGTCACCGGCGTCGGCCTGTGCTGGTTGCCCCTCAGTCTGGCGCGAGATGAGATCGAGGCGGGGCGGCTGGTGGCCGCCTCGGACGATCCTGGCTGGGAACTGGACCTCGACGTGCGGTTGTATCGGAATGCAGAAAAAGGCGGGCGGGCTGTTGAGGCCCTGTGGCGGGCCGTTGGCAAAATACCCGGCCAGGAGCGACTGAACCAACTCTGGCTGTGACAAGGGGTGCCGCGCGCCGGGCCATTGGACCAGAAGGCTGACCACCGCGAGGGCAGCGCCTTCCGCCGGCTGTCACCCGGTCGCGACGCCAAGCTGGCGCAGCCATTCGGGCCGCGCGCCCGGATCACAGCGGGTCGAGGCCGGGTTCGCGATGCATCCGCCCACGCCCCGTTGCCGCCGCGCGTTGCTGCCCGCCGAACCACCCGCCGCGCCTGCCGACGGGGGCAGGGTTAGCCGACCATTCCCACGTGGCACCTGACCAGCGCATCGGCTTCTTGATAGGGACGCCGGCCAGGCTTGCTTGTGTGTCAAGGCGGCCGGCGCGCCGGAAGTCCTGCTCAGCCAGCCTGGCGTCGCAGCTCCCGAACCTGGTCGGCCGTCAGGTACCCGCTTGCGCGAAGTCCCTCATCCCGTTGCCAGGTCGACAGGGCACGGCGGGTGTTGGCGCCGATGACTCCGTCAACGCCGCCCGTGCTGTAGCCAAGCGAGGTCAGCTGCCGCTGCACTTCGCGGCGCTCGTTGGCAGTCAGGCTCAGCAGGCCTTCCTCGACACGATCCTCGGCTGCTGCGGCTGCCCCCGGGGTCGGCGCGGTCTTGGAGCCTGCCTGGTCCTGGATCAGCCTGACCTCCTGGGCCGTGACATAGCCGGTGGGGGAAAGCTTGTTGGCGGTCTGCCAGCGCTTGATCGAGCCGCGGGTGTTCGACCCCCACAACCCGTCGGCAACCCCGTTCGGATAGCCCAGCGACGTCAGCTGCTGCTGGATCTCTACCCGCTGCGCCCGCGTCAGGCCAATAGCCGACTCGACCGAGGCTGAGCTTGCCTGCGCCTGCGAGGGCCGTCCCGGCGGGGTCTGCTGAGGGCTGCCCGGCTGGGCGCGCGGCGGGTTGGCCCCGGCGTCAAGTGCCGCGACCGCCGTTCTGGCCTGCGCCGCGAAGGCGCCTTGCGGGTACTGTTCCAGATAGCTGCGGTAGGCGGCGGCCGTGTTCAGCCCCTGTGCCTGCGCATAGGCCTTCTTGTCGAGTTCCTGTGTCACCATCGTCCGGGCAACCCCGGAGAGGATGTCGCGCAGATCGTCTTGTGCCGCCAGAGGTGTTGCAACGGCCAAGGCAGTGGCCAAGTAGATCGGGAGCGTGATGCGCCGCATGGTGTGTTTCCTTTGGAGGTCGAGGGATATCGGAACCTCCTGCAACCCCAACTCCACAGATGCCAAACGGTTTCCCTCCCGTCGCAGATGGCCGGATCCGAGGCCGATCTGCGTCTGTGTCGGAACGCGGAAAAAGGGGTGCGCTGTCGCGGGCCCGTGGCAGGCGGCGATCCTGCCCGACCGGGGCGCCGGGGCATTAGCGGGACCGGCCGGGAAAGGGGCCTTCAGACAGTGTTGCCGTGAAGCCAGTCGGCCAGCGCGGGGAAATGGCGGCCGTTGCGCCCGGGCGTGGCCGAGGCGTGGCAGAGGCTGTTGAGAACGGCCTCCTGGGTGGCTTCGGCGGCGGCGCGGAAGGGCAGGTCGATCAGCGCATCGTCCAGCCTGCGCTGGGCGGCAAAGGCGGTGCCTGGGGCCTGCGAGACCGGATCAGCCGTGGTGAAGCCCAAGGCGATATCCCCCGAGCCATGCCCCCAGAAGGCGCCCAGCCGTGCCAGCCCGGCCCCCGCCCGCCGCACGACCCGCTGCAGCTGGCGGTCGCCAAGCGGCAGGTCGGTGGCCAGAACCACGATCACCGACCCCCGTTCCGGCACGGCAGGGCCCCTTGGATCGGGGCGGCGCCCATCCGGAAGAACCAGATCGCCGCTTGCGCCGAAGTTGGCGAGGACAAGCGCGCCGAGGGTGTAGGTCGCCCCCCCGATCTCCATCAGCCGAGAGGCGCTGCCGATCCCGGCCTTGAACCCGAAGGCCGTCATTCCCGTGCCCGCACCTATGGACCCTTGCTCCACGCTGCCACCCTGCGCCGCCTCCAGCGCGGCCATGGCATCGGGGGGAGTGACGGCAAGCGCCTGGATGTCGCTTATCGCGCCATCGTTGCACTCGCAGACCACGGGATTGACGGTTCCCATGTCTCGCCCGATACCGGGATTCGCCGCAATGGCGCGGCGGATCAGCGCCTCGGTGCAGGCGGCGACCCCGAACGTGTTGGTCAGCAGGATCGGGGTTTCCAAGGTGCCGAGCTCAGCGACCTGCATCAACCCAACCGACTTGCCGAAGCCGTTGATGACATCGACCGCCGCACGCATCTTCTGCCGGAACAGATCGCCGCCATGTGGCAGGATCGCTGTCACTCCCGTGGCGAGCCCGCTGCCCGCCAGCGTGCGATGCCCCACACGGACCCCCGCAACGTCGGTGATGGCATTCCACCGCCCGGGCCGCAGTCCGCCACAGATCAAACCCAGATCGCGCGCAGTTGGCATGCCAATCCCCTCTCCCTGCCGATATAGCGGCATGTCCGGCGAAACATCCAGACGCAGCCGTGAGAGCAAGGGTCAGACCCGTTGATCTTGCCCGTGCGAGGGCCCTGCGAGGGCCGCGATGGACAAGACTTAATGGACGTCATCGGTCAGTGGAACAGCGCCCTCTTCGCTGGCCTTCTTGCGGCGCCGCTTCACGTGCACGGCCGCGCCCCGGCGGCCATGTCCGCGGAATGACCAAGGCCAAAACAGTTGGACAGGCGCGCGCAGGGCGGCATCGTCACCGTGCAGCACCCGGCGGCAGAGATCGGGCAGGGCTCGCGCACCGTGATGCCGATGATCCTGGCCGAGGAGCTGGATGCCGACTGGTCCCTGGTCCGCGCCGCGACCGCGCCTTTCGACAGCGCCTATGTCAATCCGGGCTTCATGTCGAACGGGGTGCCGCGGCTGGTGACGGCGGACAGCACCACGACCCATGGCTATTGGCAGGTGCTGCGCGAGGCGGGGGCGCAGGCGCAGGCGCGGCGGGTGCTGATGCGCTACGAGCGTGTTGCGCGCCGCCGGGAGATCCGGTCCTCGGCCGCCTGAGCAACCAGATAGAACGCGACGGACAGCAGGACGCTGACCGCGGCGACCGCCCAGATCATGCTGAAATCCATATAGCCGCGCGACTGGTTCATCAGATTGCCAAGGCCGCGGCCCGTGGCCAGCCATTCCGCGATCATCACGCCCAGAAGCGCGCGGGGCGCCGTCGTGCGGATGGCGGCGAACACCCATGGCAGCGACGCCGGGATCGCCACCAGCCGCAGCTCGCGCCAGGCACTCGCGCCATAGGCTCGCGGCAGTTCCAGCACGCTGCGCGGCACCTGGGCCAGGCCTTGCGTCATCATCACATAGGCCGGGAAGAAGGTGACAGAGATCGTGATCCAAAGCGTCACCGCCGTGCCGCGCCCCAGGATCAGCACCAGAAGCGGCGTCAGCGCAACCAGCGGCATGGTCTGCGTCACCAGCGCCACCGGCAGGAAGGCGCGGGTGAAGGCCGGGGCAAGCCGCGAGGTCACGGCAAGGCCAAAGGCGAAGGCCATGCCCGCCGCCATGCCCAGAACGGTGATCGGCAGGGTTTCAAGAAGAGCGGACAGCAGCCGCGCCTGCGCCTGCGCCGCACCTTCGAGGATGAACAGGTAGGCGAACACATCCCACGGCGTCTTGCCGATCATCGGCGGAACGCGCAGGGCGACCAGCAGGCCCCACCACAGCGCAAAGGGCAGCAGGGCCGAGATGATGCCGATGCCGATGCGGCCGCCGATGCCGGCGCCCAGGCCTTTGCCGGACACGGCCACGGGGGGCGCGGCCGGGTTCAGGGTGACGGCCCGTGACGCCCCCAGCATCCGCGCCGAGAGTGCGGCGAAGGCGGCATAGGAGATCGCGGCGATCAGCGTGGCGGTCAGGCCGATGCCCCACAGCCGCGCCGGCTCGCCCCGCCCCAGCGAGCCCAGCAGATAGGCGCCAAGGCCCCAGCGGCCGCCGCCGCCGAATTCGGCCAGGATGGCACCCAGCACGGCATTGGGCGCGGCGACGCGCAGCCCGGACAGGATCGCCGGAACCGCCCCGCGAAACTGGACGAACCGCATGATGGCGCGGGGCCCGCCGCCATAGGCGCGCACGACATCGGCCGCGCGGGTATCGAACTGCGTCAGCCCGGTGACGGTGGCTTGCATCGTCACGAAATAGACCCCAAGCGCCGCCAGCACGATGCGCGGCGTCATCCCCTCCAGCGTCAGGGCGAGGATCGGGGCGAGGGCGATCGGGGGCAGCGCAAAGATCGCGATGTTCAGCCCGCGCGCCATCCGGCCGGTTGCGGGCAGCAGCACGAACAGCAGCCCCGCCATCACCGCGACGGCGTTGCCGATGACGAAACCCGCGGCCGAGGCATTCAGCGTTGCCAGCACATGGCGCGGATAATCCGCCCTGTCGGCCCAGAACCGGACAAGGATTTCGGACAGTGCCGGCAAGGCGCCGCCGGCGACCCAGTCAAGCCGCCCGGCCACCTCCCACAGCGCAAGAAGCGCGGCATAGGGCCAGATGCGGCGAAGGCTAGGCGACATGCAGGGCCCCGGCGATCTGGTCGCACAGCTGGTGGAAGCCGGGGTCCGAGAACAGGGCAGGCTGGCGCGGCCGTGCGAAGGGCACATCCACCACGCCCACGATGCGCCCGGGACCGGCCTGCATCACGGCGACGCGGTCGGCGAGGAACACGGCCTCGTCGATGCCATGCGTGACCAGCAGCGTGGTCACTCCGGTTTCGGCCCAGATGCGCTGCAGCTCGATGTTCATCTGCCGCCGCAGGATCTGGTCCAGCGCACCGAAGGGCTCGTCGAGGAACAGCACGCGCGGTTCCGTCACCAGGGCGCGGGCGATGGCGACGCGCTGGCGCATCCCGCCTGACAGCTCGCCCGGAAGCGCATCCTCTCGGCCGCCAAGACCCACGAGGGTGATCAGCTCTCGGATCCTTTGTCGGGCGGCGCCGACAGGGCGGCCCAGAACCTCCAGCGGCAGGGCGATGTTCTGCGCCACCGTGCGCCAGGGCAGCAGGGCGGAATCCTGGAACGCGACGCCCGTCACCCCCGCCTTCGTCGCATCCCGCGGCGGCTGCCCTCCGATCAGCACCGCGCCGGTATCCAGAGGCTCCAGCCCCAGGGCGGCGCGCAGTATCGTGGATTTGCCGCAGCCCGAGGGGCCGATCAGCGCGGTGAAGCTGCCGGGCGGGCAGTCCAGCGAAACCTCCCGCAGGGCTTCGACGGTGCGGCCATGACCGGCAAAGGTCTTTGACAGGCCGGACAGCGAAATCCCTGCGGGAGCCAGCATCAGATTTCCTCGAGCAGCGTGGTGTCGAACATGTCGCGCGTGCCGGTGATGCCGACCTTGGACAGTGCCTCGATATTGGCGGCGATGCCCTCTTCGGTCATGGCGAAGACACCGGCCGGGCTTTCCATCAGCGGTTTCTGCGCCGTGTTGAAGAACACCTCGTTGTCGATGCTGCGCCCGGTGCCGGCGAAATGCGTGGTCTCCCATTTCGGCGGCCAGGCGGCGGGATCGACGAAGTTCGCGTCCCAGCCCTTGCGGCTTGCGCGCAGCCAGGCGACCAGTTCCGTGCGCTTGGTCGCCAGCGTCTCTTCGGTCACGACGACGGTATCGTTGTAGATCGTGTAGCCGAAATCATACAGCAGGAAGGACGTTGCCTCCTCGCCAAGCGTCTTGATCGTGTAGGGCACGTTGGTGGTGAAATCGAGGCTGGCGTCGATTTCGCCCTTGATCAGCGGGGTCGGGTCATAGGCATAGGGCACGATGTTGACGCTGGCCCGGTCGATGCCGTTCATCGCAAGCAGCGCCTCGACGCTGATGGTGTTGACGGGCGGCACGGCGATGGTCTTGCCGACCATGTCGGCGGGGGTGGCGACGGGGTTCTTCGCAAGGCTGACGATCCCGATCGGGTTCTTCTGATACTGCGCGCCGATGATCTTGAATTTGGCGCCCTGCTCGACGATCGCCTTGATCGTGGTGTCGGGCGTGGTCAGGGCAAGGTCGGCGCGGCCGGCGACGATGCTGCCCTCGGGGATCACATCCGGGCCGCCCGGCAGATAGGCCAGATCGAGGCCCTCGGCGGTGTAGAAGCCTTCGTCCATCGCAAGGAAGTAGCCGGCGAACTCGGCATCGTTGATCCAGGCCGCCTGCATGGCGAACGGGGACGCCGCCCGCGCCATGCGCGGCATCAGCGGCAAGGCCGCAGCCGCGGCGGAGGCAGAGAGGAAGGAGCGGCGGTTGAGCGCAATCTTCATGGAAGCGATCCTGTGTTGAAGGGACGGGGGACGGGAGGTCTCAGGCAATGCCCTGGATGCGCTGCAATTCCTGCAACGGCGGGGTGTCGGCGATCTGCTTGGGGTCCAGCAGGTTCCACTTCACGCCGCGCGGGCGCTTGGCCCGGCGCTCGACATGGTGCATCCGGCTTGGCGTGGCGATGTGATCGACGAGGATGTCGGTTTCCGACGGGGTCAGCTTTTCCTCGACCATCTGGCAGTCATGCACGACGGCAACCACCGGCGTCGTCTCGTCGACCAGCCCCAGGTCGGTGAACATGCCCCATTCCAGATCGAAGAACCCGTGGCCCTTGCCAAAGCGCACGCCATCGACCGACACCGCCGAAGCGCCTGTCGCCATGAAGTCGAACCGGCCGCGGGCAGCAATCTCGGCAAGGCTGATCGGGCGGGCGAAATGCTCCATCCCGTCGAGCCATGCGGCGTAGAGTTCTGCGCCGGGGGGCACCATGCCCGCCTCGATCAGCAAGAAGCCGCGATAGATCCCGTAGGTGGACATGACGAAGGACTTCCCCTCCGCGATCATCCGCCGCCGCAGGTCCACAAGGCAGTTGTCCGGCGTGATGAAGGCAAACCGGCTGGCGGCATATTCCGGCATCGCCACCACATGGTCGGTCGCGGCTTCGGACCCGATGAAATCGGGGATCACTTCGGAGAAGTTGAGGTGAAAACGGGTGTCGGGTTTCGCCACGTCCTGAAGCCGCCCCCAAATCTGCTGGCGTATGATCTTCGATTTCGACATGATCGGCTCCGACGCCGTTTCACAGTTTCATAAACATGAAACGAAAGTTTCATCAAAGCAAGCGCGTTGACGGGACAATCGAAGGCCGATGGCGACTCGCCTAACCCTCAGACTTCAAGAGAAGATTTCTCGGCTGACCAAGGCCGAGCAAAAGCTTGCGGCGCTGTTGCTTGAGAATCAGGCGCTGATCGAAACCCATTCCGCCACAGAGCTTTCCAGCCTGGCGGGGGTGTCCAAGGCAACCACGGCCCGCTTCTTCCGCAATCTGGGCTACACCGATTTCGACGAGGCGCGCACCCAGGCCCGCGAGGAAAGGAACCGCACCCAGCCCTATGCCTATTCGCAGGCCAAGCCGGAAAATCCGGTGCTGGGGAGGTCGATCGGCGAGCATCTGGAGCTTGAAGTCCTGAACCTGACCCGCACCTTCGAGGAGATGCGGCCAGACCTGCTGACCGAGGCGACCCAGCTGATCCAGGATGCGCCCCGCGTCTGGTGCATGGGGTTCGGCGCGGAAGAAGGGATCGCGCAGCTGGCGCGGCTGATCTTCGCGCGGCTGCGGCCCAATGTGCATGTGCTGGCCGGGCATCCGGGGGCCTGGGCCGAGGATCTGGCGATGACCGGCCCGCGCGATGTGCTGATCTTGCTGACGCTGGAGCCGCGCCCCAAGTTCCAGGCGGCCCTGACCGCCTATGCCCGCACCACCCGGATGAATGTCATCACGCTGACCGACCACCGCTTCCTTGCCACGGCACAGCGATTTTCCCGGCTGGTCATCGGCTGCCATGTCGCCAGCTTCGGCCGCCTGCCCAGCCATGCCACGCTGACCTCGATGATCCGCCTGCTTGCCATCGCCTTCATCGGACAGGCCGGCGCGGCGGCGCATCAGCGCATGGCCGTGATCGACGAGATCAACGAAGAGATCGACCTGTTCGAGTGAGCGACGGGATCGGCGTTGCCTTGCTGCCTGCAAGAGCGGGAAACCGTCCCGGGCCTGCGACTGGGCAACAGCGGTGTTGAAACTTCGATGAAATTGGCGGAAACCTGTGAAATCATCATTTCATCCAAAGGGCGGGTCCAGGTGCGCGACCAGACATTCCTGCAACGCATCCGTGCCAGCATGGATTCTTTGCACCCGACGGAACGAAGGCTGGCGACCTTCTTGCTGAACTTTCCGGGCGAACTTGCCTCTTACACCGCACAAGAGCTTGCGGCGCTGGCGCATGTGTCCGCCCCGACCGTGTCGCGCTTCATCAAGCGGCTTGGCTATGCGAACTATGACGAAGCCCGCCGTCATGTGCGGTCCGACCAGAAATCCGGCGCGGCCCTGTTCATGGTGGCGGCGCGCGCATCCGAGCCCGAGGGCCAGATGCGCGCCCATCTGGAGCAGGCGAAAGCCAACCTGGATGCGACGCTGCTGACGATCCCCGCGTCAGAGGTCGATGCCATCGCCCAGTGCATCCTGAACGCCCCGCGCACCTGGGTCGTCGGCTTTCGCACCAGCCAGTCCTTTGCCGGCTATTTTCACTGGCAAAGCTATCAGATCGTCCCCGACATGCAGGTGATCCCGCAGGCCGGGCATACGATGGCCGAGCACGTGGCAGCCATGCGGCCAGGCGATTGCGTCGTGGTCTTTGCGCTGTCCCGCCGGATACAGGCGATGGAGGCGATCCTTGCGGCCATCATCCAGACCGGCGCCAGGGTGGCGCTGATCACCGACGAAGGCATGGACCGGCGATCCGACGTGGCATGGCACCTGCATTGCGCCACGCTCGCGCCGGGGCCCTTGTTCAGCCATGTGTCGGTGATGATGCTGATCCAGCTTCTGGCGACGCGGCTGATAGAGCTTTCGGGGCCCGAGGGGCGCAAACGCCTGTCCAGCATCGAGGTGCTGCACGACAGGCTGAAGGAACTCTGACCCCTTTCACGGCATCCGCGCCGCAGAGTGCCGCTTTTGGCGGCAGCGGACGGGCGCCCTTGGGATGAGGCTGAGATTTCTCACGGCTTATGCATGAAATTATGATTTCTTGTCAGAAAGCGAATCCCCGCCATCCCGACAGGAGCCACAGAATGAAGCATTCCACACCGACTGCGCTGCGCCGTTACTCCGGCGCGGTTTCTGCGTCGCTCTGCGCGGCGGTCCTTGCCCTTGGGCTGGGGGGAGCGGCGCAGGCGCAGGGTACCTTGCGCATCGCCATGACTGCGGGCGACGTGCCGCTACCCAACGGTCAGACCGACCAGGGCGCAGAGGGGATGCGCTTCATGGGCTATCAGGTGTTCGAGGCGCTGATCGCCTATGACCTGTCCTCGCCCGACAAGCCGGTCACGCTGATCCCGGGCCTTGCGACCGAATGGACGGTGAACCCGGACGATCCGACGAAATGGACCTTCAAGCTGCGCGAGGGCGTGAAGTTTCACGACGGGTCGGACTTTGACGCCGAGGCTGTAGTGTGGAACTTCGCCAAGATCCTGCGGCCCGAGGCGGCGCAGTTCGACGAAAAGCAGGCCGCGCAGGGCAAGGGCCGGGTGCCGACCGTGGTGGATTTCAGGGCGGTCGATCCGCTGACGGTGGAGATCACCACCTCGATGCCCGATGCGCTGCTGCCGTTCAACGTGGCGTGGATCGTGATGTCCTCGCCCGCGGCCTTTGCCACAGCCGGAAGCTGGGATGCATTCCTGGCCGCGCCCTCGGGCACCGGGCCGTTCAAGGTGCAAAGCTACACCCCGCGCGAACGCGCGATCCTTGTGCGCAACGATGCCTACTGGAACCCGGCGCGGATGCCGAAGCTGGACGCGGTCGAGCTGATCCCGGTGCCGGACGCCTCGGCCCGCGTCGCGGCCCTGCGCGCCGGGCAGGTGGACTGGGCCGAGGCCCCGCCGCCCGACGCGATGGACAGCCTGACGGGCGCCGGGTTCGAGATCGTGTCCAACGTCTATCCGCATGTCTGGCCCTGGCATTTTTCCATGCTGGAGGGCAGCCCCTGGGCCGACATCCGCGTGCGCAAGGCTGCCAATCTGGCGATCGACCGGGCCGGGATGAAGCAGCTTCTGGGCGGCATGATGGTCGAGGCCGAGGGGATGGTGCCGCCGACCTCGGATTGGTTCGGCACGCCCGAGTTCAAGGTGACCTACGATCCCGCCGCCGCCGCCGCACTGATGGCCGAGGCCGGCTATTCCAAGGAAAACCCGGTCACCGTGAAGGCGATCATCTCCACCTCCGGCTCTGGCCAGATGCAGCCCCTGCTGATGAACGAGCTGATCCAGCAGAACCTTGCCGAGATCGGCATCAAGGTGGAATTCGACGTGCGCGACTGGAATGCGCTGCTGGCCAACTGGCGGGCAGGGGCGGCGGACCCGACGACCGACGGCGCGACCTCGACCAATTCGTCCTACTTCAGCCAGGACCCGTTCACCGCGCTGATCCGCCATGTCGACAGCCGCCTGATCGCGCCCAAGGGCACAAACTGGGGCCAGTACATGTCGCCCGAGGTGGATGCGATCATCGACCGCATCCGCAGCAGCTTTGACCCGGCCGCGCAGCTGACGGCGATCCAGGAGCTGCACGAACACTATGTCGACAACGCGCTGTTCCTGTTCGTGGCGCATGACGTGGCCCCGCGGGCGCTTGCGCCCTCGGTCAAGGGGTTCGTGCCGCCGCAGAACTGGTTCATCGACCTGACCACTGTCAGCATCGAGTAACGGAACGGGGCCGCCGCGATGATCGCCTATCTTCTCAAGCGTCTTGCGGCGGCTGTTCCGGTGGCGCTTGCCGTCAGCCTGATCTGCTTCTTGCTGGTGCAGCTGGCGCCGGGCGATCCGCTGTCGGTGGTGCTGCCGTCGGATGCGACCCAAGAGCAGATCGACGCGACCAAGGCCCGATACGGGCTGGATCGGCCGCTGGTGGTGCAATACGCGCTGTGGCTGGGCAATGTGCTGCAGGGCGATCTGGGCACCTCCATTGCCACGGGTCGCCCGGTCGGGGCCGAGATTGCCAACGCCCTTGGCTATTCGCTGTCGCTGGCCGCGCTGGCGGCGGGGATGGCGGTGGTGCTTGGCGTAGGTCTGGGAATGGTCGCGGGCTATTCCGCGGGTGGCTGGCTGGACAAGCTGGCCTCTGCCATCGCCATTTCTGGCGTGTCGGTGCCGCATTACTGGCTGGGCATCGTGCTGGTGGTGGTGTTCTCGGCGGAACTGAACTGGCTGCCCGCGATGGGCGCCGCCAATGGCGACCCGGGCCTGACCGACCGGCTGCGCCACATGATCCTGCCAGCCATCGCGCTTGCCGCCATGCCGATGGGGATCATCACCCGATCCGTCCGGGCGCTGGTCGCGGAAACGCTGGGACGCGAGTTCGTGTCGGCGCTTGTCGCTCGCGGGCTGGGGCAGGGCGCGGTCTTTGTGCACGTGGCCAAGAACGTGGCGCCCACGGCGCTGGCGGTGCTGGGGGTGCAGATCGGCTATCTTATGGCGGGATCGATCCTTGTGGAGACCGTGTTCGCCTGGCCCGGCACCGGATCACTGCTCAATCAGGCGATCTTGCAGCGCGATCTGCCGCTGCTGCAGGGGACCATCCTTGTTCTGGCGATGATCTTCGTGGGCCTGAACCTGATCGTGGACATCGTGCAACCCCTGTTCGACCCAAGGATCAGCCGCACATGACCGCCACCCTGACCCAAGACGTGCCCATCGAGCGGTCTACCGGCTACTGGGCCGGTGTGTGGTCGCGGCTGCGCCGGGACCCCGTGTCACTGGCCTGCATGGCGGTGCTGGCGGTGATCGTCGGGGCCTGCGTGCTGGCACCCTGGCTGACCAGCCATGATCCTGCTGTCGGATCGGTCATCCTGCGGCTGAAGCCCGTCGGCACCCCAGGCCACATTCTTGGCACGGACGAGCTGGGGCGCGACATGCTGACCCGGCTGCTTTATGGCGGGCGCACCTCGCTGGTCATGGGGGCGGTGCCGGTGGTACTGGCGCTGCTGATCGGCGGCAGCCTTGGCATGGTGGCGGGCTTTGTCGGGGGCCGGGTCAACACGGCGATCATGCGCAGTGTCGATGTGGTGTTCGCCTTTCCATCGATCCTGCTGGCGGTGGCGATTGCGGGCGCGATGGGCGCGGGCATCGTCAACGCGCTGCTGGCGCTGACCATCGTGCTGATCCCTCCGCTGGTGCGCGTGACCGAGGCTGCGACGACGCAGGTGCGCCGTCTCGACTATGTCGAGGCCGCGCGCGCCTCGGGCGCTGGGGCGTTCACCATTCTGCGGGTGCATGTGGTGGGCAACGTGCTGGGGCCGGTGCTGGTCTATGCGGCAAGCCAGCTTTCGGTGGCGATCATCATGGCGGCGGGGCTGTCGTTCATCGGGCTTGGGGCCAAGCCGCCCACCCCGGAATGGGGGCTGATGCTGAACACGCTGCGCGGAGCGATCTACAGCCAGCCGATGCTGGCGGCGCTGCCGGGGGTGTTCATCTTCGCGGTGTCGCTGTCGTTCAACCTGCTCAGCGACGGGCTGCGCCAGGCAATGGAGCTTGGCTGATGACACCCGTTCTGGAAACCGTCGGGCTGAGCAAAGGCTTCGATCTGCGCGGCGGCATCGGCCAGCCCGCGCGCCGGGTGCAGGCGGTGTCTGGCGTGAGCCTGGCGCTGATGCCGGGGCACACCCTGGGCATTGTGGGCGAGTCCGGCTGCGGCAAGTCCACGACCGCGCGGCTGATCATGGGGCTGATGCCCGCGGATGCCGGCGATTTGCTGCTGGACGGCAAGGCGGTCGGCACCGGCGGCGGGGCGATGCGGGCGTTCCGCCGCAATGTGCAGATGGTGTTCCAGGACAGCTCCGCCTCGCTCAACCCGCGGCTGACGCTGGAACGGTCGGTGGCCTTTGGCCCGCAGGTTCACGGCCTGCCCGCCCGCGAGGCGAATGCGCGGGCGCGTGACCTGCTGGCCCGCGTCGGGCTTGACCCGGCCCGCTTTGCCGGGCGCTATCCACACGAGGTTTCGGGCGGGCAGCGGCAGCGGGTGAACATCGCCCGCGCGCTGGCCTTGCAACCGCGCGTGGTGATCTTCGACGAGGCGGTATCGGCGCTAGACAAGTCGGTCGAGGCGCAGGTGCTGAACCTGCTGGCCGACCTGAAGGCCGAGTTTTCGCTGAGCTACATCTTCATCAGCCACGACCTGAACGTGGTGCGCCATGTCTCGGACGAGGTGGTGGTCATGTATCTGGGCCAGGTCATCGAACGCGCCCCTGCCGCCGATCTCTATGCCGCGCCGGCGCATCCCTATACCCGCGCGCTGCTGGCCTCGATGCCCAGCCACGACCCGGACAGGCGCACCACCCATCCGCCGCTGACCGGCGATCCGCCAAGCCCGATCGACTTGCCGCCCGGTTGCCGGTTCGCCCCGCGCTGCCCGCTGGTCGCGGATGTCTGCCTTGCCCGCGCGCCGGCGCTGGCCGTCCGCGGCCGCCATGCCTGCGCCTGCCATCTGGCCGATGCGGGCTCGGGCCATCCGCAAGCGGGGGCCGGCGCATGACCGCCTACCTGTCGCTGCGCGACCTGACGGTTCGCTTCCGCACCCCCAAGGGCATCATCACCGCGATCGACCGGCTGTCGCTGGACCTGAACCGCGGCGAGGTGCTGGGGCTGATCGGCGAGTCGGGCTCGGGCAAGTCGGTGACGCTGCGGGCGCTGCTGCGCATCTTGCCGCAGCGGCGCACGATCATCGGCGGGCAGATGATGGTCGGGGGCCGCGATGCGCTGGCACTGGCGGGGGCCGACCTGCGGGCCTATCGCGGCGGCGAGGTGTCGATGATCTTCCAGGAACCGGCCACGGCCCTTGACCCCGTGCACAGCATCGGCGCCCAGATTGCCGAGGCGGTGACGGTCCATTCCGGCTGCAGCCGGGCTGAGGCCATGGCCCGCGCGCTGGAGATGCTGGACCTTGTCCGCATCCCCTCGGCCAAGGCGCGGCTTGCAAGCTATCCGCACGAGATGTCCGGCGGGATGCGGCAACGCGCGATGATCGCGCTGGCGCTGTCCACGCGGCCAAGGCTGCTGCTGGCGGATGAACCCACGACCGCGCTGGATGCGACCGTGCAGATCCAGGTGATCCTTCTGCTGCGCGAACTGCAACGCGAGCTTGGGATGGCGACGATCTTCGTGACCCATGATGTCGGTGTCGCCGCCGAAATCTCGGACCGGGTGGCGGTGATGTATGGCGGCCGGGTGGTGGAAACCGGCACGGCCGCGCAGGTGCTGAAGCGCCCGGCGCATCCCTATACGCGCGGGCTGCTGGCCTCGACCGTGCATGGCGCGGTTCCGGGCGCGCGCATCGATGCAATTCCGGGGATGCCGCCCGATCCGGCGCGGTTGCCGCCCGGCTGCGCCTTTGCGCCGCGCTGCGCTTACGCTGCCCCACTGTGCAACGCCGCAGTGCCGCCGCTGGTGCAGGGGGCGGATGGCCGCGCCACCGCTTGCGTGCGGATCGGCGCGATCGGCGGTGCCGCGTGACCCTGCGCCTTGCCGTCCTGAACCCCAACACCAGTGCTGCGACCACCGCCCACATGGCAAGTATCGTTCGCGCGCTTGTCCCGCCGGGGGTGAAGGTCGAGGGGCACAGCATGCCGCTTGGCCCCGCCATCGTCACCGACGAGGCCGCCCTTGCCGCCGCCGCGCGCCAGATCGAGACCGTGGGCCGGGCGCTGGCCTCGGACGGGGTGGCGGGCATCTTGATCGCGGGCTTCGGCGACCCGGGGCTGGCCACCCTGCGCGGTGCGCTGTCGATCCCCGTCACCGGAATTGCCGAGGCGGGCATGGCCGAGGCGGCGGCGCGCGGGCGCTTTTCCATCATCACCACCACGCCCGACCTGCAACGATCGATCCTGTCGCTGGTCAGGGCCTATGGTCATGACGCCGCGCTTGCCTCGCTTCGCATCACGCCCGGCATTGCCGAGAAGGTGATGGCCGACCCCGAGGCGTTGCAGCGCGCCCTTGTCGCCATTGCGCGCGACTGTGCTGCCGATGGCGCGGTGTCGGTGCTGATCGGCGGCGGCCCGCTGGCCCGCGCCGCGCGCGCCGTGTCCGATGCCATCGACCTGCCGGTGATCGAACCCGTCGCTGCCGGGGCGCGCCTTGCCCTGCACCGGCTGGGACTGTCCTGCGCCTCCGCATCATTTCCTCCTCAAACAAGGACGCTGCCATGAACCGACTGCTGACCCTGACCACCGCGCTTGCGCTGCTTTCCGCAGTGCCCGCCCAGGCCGAGACCCTGCGCTGGCTGACGCAGACCCAGGCGAACAACGCCCAGTTCCCTATCGAAACCGCCGCCATCGAGGCCGCCGCGGCGGGTGGCCTGACGGTCGAGCGCAACGAGTTTCAGGTGCTTGGCCTGAACCTCGGCGATGCGTTGCGTCTGGTCAACTCGGGCGCATTCCAGCTGGCGACCACGCAGGTCGGATCGGTCGCCAAGGATGATCCGTTCCTGGAAGGCATCGACCTGATCGGCGTCGCCACCGACATGGCAGAGCTGAAGACCGCCGTTGATGCCTACCGCGAGCCCTTCAACGCCCGCCTGACCGAGAAGTTTGGCGTCAAGGCGCTGGCGATCTGGCCCTTCGGCCCGCAGATCTTCCTGTGCAACGAACCCGTCGCCAGCCTTGACGACATCAAGGGCCTGAAGGTGCGATCCTTCACCGCCTCGATGTCGACGCTGCTGGAAGAACTGGGCGCGACCCCCGTCACACTGGCGTTCCCCGAGGTTTATCCGGCCCTGCAACGCGGCGTCGCGTCCTGCGGCGTGACCTCGCCCACCTCCTCCAACACCGGCAAGTGGCCCGAGGTGACGACGCATCTCTACCCGCTGTCCGTGTCGGGCTCCGTGCAGGCGCATATCGTCAACGTGGCCTGGCTGGAGGCGCTGCCGGAGGCCGAGCGCGCCGCCTTCGAGGCTGCGATGGCCGAGATGGAGGCCGCGCTATGGGAGCTTGCGATCACCACCAACGGCGTGGCGCAAAGCTGCTCGACCGGCGGCGAGTGCCCGGCGGACGGTCTTTACACCGGCTACACGATGCAACTGGTGCCGGTGTCCGACGCCGACAAGGCCAAGGTCGCGGACATCGCGCTGTCCAAGGTCTTGCCGGAATGGGCGGCGCGCTGCGAGGCGGGCTTTGCCGGCTGCACGCAGACCTGGAACGACACCATCGGCAAGGCCCGCGGGTTGACCATCCAATGACCGGGGGGGCCAGCAACCTGCCGCCCGTGCTGCGCGCCACTGCCGGCGCCGCCCGCGTTCAGGCGCTGGTCGCCGGGGCGGCGGTGGTGGTGCTGGCCCTGCTGATCTGCATCGACATCGGGGCGCGCAGTGTGCTGCGCGTCTCGGTTCAGGGTTCGGATGAAATCGGTGGTTATGTCCTTGCGCTTGTCGGATCGCTGGGGCTTGCCCATACGCTGCTGCAAAAGGCGCATCCCCGGATCGATCTGGGCGTGCGGCTGTTGCCGCTGCGCCTGCGCGCGCCGCTGCATGTGCTGGCAATGGCGACGATGGCCGCAATGGGGGCGTTCATGGCCTGGCACGCCTGGGGCGAGCTGGGGCAAAGCCTGACCTTCGGCGCCGTCACCAACACGCCGTTGCAAACCCCGCTTTGGGTGCCGCAGGGGCTCTGGCTGCTGGGAACGGCGTTCTTTGCGCTGACGGCCGCGCTGGCCGCCGTCCATGGCGCCGCGCTGCTGCAGCGTGATCCGGCGCGGATCGAGGCGCTCTATGCCCCCACTTCGGTGGAAGAGGAGGTCTGGGCGTTCCTTGGCGACGCAGCCCCCAAATTCCCGGAAGGAGACCGCTGATGCTGGGTATCGAAGGCGCCATCCTTGGCTTTGCGCTGCTGCTGCTCTTGCTGTTCATCGGCCTGCATATCGCGGTCGCGCTGTTCGCTGTCGCCGTGCTTGGGGCGTGGTGGTTCTTTGACGATGCGATGCTGCGCCCGTTCGGCACGATGATGTGGGGCACGCTGAACAACTTCCTGCTGGTGGCGATCCCGCTGTTTGTCTTGATGGGCGAGGTGCTGGTGCGCGGCGGCGTGACCGAGCGGATGTATCGCGCGCTGTCGGACTGGTTGCGCCCGCTGCCGGGGGGGCTGCTGCACACCAACATCCTCGCCTCGACCGTGTTTGCCGCCATCTCGGGGTCATCTGTGGCGACGGCGGCCACCATCGGCACGGTCGCGTTTCCGACCTTTCGCAGCCAGGGCTATTCCGAACGCTGGGTGGCGGGCACCGTCGCTTCGGGTGCGACGCTGGGGATATTGATCCCGCCGTCGATCAACCTGATCATCTATGGCGCGATCACCAACACCTCGATCGGGGCGCTGTTCACCGCCGGCATCTTGCCGGGCCTGATCCTGGCGGGGCTGTTCATGGGGATCATCGCGGTCTGGGCGGCAATCGACCCGTCCATTGCGGGCCCGCGCGGCGCGCTTGCGCCCTGGGCGGACCGGCGGCGCAGGTTGCTCGACCTGCTGCCGCCACTGGGGATCTTCGTGCTGGTGATGGGCTCGATCTACGGCGGCTTTGCCACCCCGACCGAGGCGGCTGCCGTCGGCGTGCTGGCCGCGCTGCTGCTGGTCGGCGCGTCGCGCAAGCTGTCCTGGCCGCTGCTGCGCGATGCGATGCTGGCAACCACCGTGACCACGGCAATGACGCTGCTGATCCTGATCGCGGCCTTCTACCTGAACTTCATCCTTGGCGTGTTGGGGGTGCCTGCCACGGTGTCGGCCTTTGTCGCGGGGCTGGACGTTCAGCCGATGGTGATGATGCTGATCCTTGTCTGCCTCTACCTGATCCTTGGCTGCTTTCTGGATGCGCTGGCGATGATGATCGCGACGATCCCCATCGTCTGGCCCATCGTGCAGATGCTGGGCTACGATGCCGTGTGGTTCGGCATCTTCCTGGTGATGATGTGCGAGCTGGCGCTGATCACGCCGCCGGTGGGCATGAACCTTTACATCGTGCAAAGCGTGCGCGGGCGCGGGTCGGTAGGCACCGTGATCCTCGGTGTGCTGCCGTTCCTTGGCTGCATCCTGCTGCTGGTGGGCCTGATCGCGATGTTCCCCGGTCTGCTGTCTGCGGGGTAACCTGCGCGCGCGGCTCTCACGGCGTCAGCAACGCCCGTCGATTTGCGCATGTAGGCGGTGACCGTTTCCGGCTCCAGTGCCTGCTCCAGCGTGATGCGGGCGGTGTAGTGGCTGGCGAAAGTCGTGTCCATCTCGTTCACCACCCGCTGCCGCATCGCCTGCACCGTGGCGGGGGCCAGCCGCTGCAGCGCGTGGAACAGCAGCCAGCCGCCGATGGCCCAGCTGAAGCCGAAGCCCCGGCGCAGGGTGGTGGGGGCCGGTGTCGAGCGCGCCGTAGATGTGGCCCTGCTTCCGCACCGCCGAGCCATAGCGGTCATAGCCTGCCCTGCTGCGCGCCGCGACCGCGCAGCAGGGCGACCTGCTCGGGGCTGCGGACGATGTTCACCAGGCCGATGCCGTCCGCCCTGCAGATCCGCACCAGCATCTGCCCGAGGTTCGAGGCGGCGGGCGCATGGACGATGGCGCTGTGCCCCTCGGCCCGCATGGTCTCCACAAAGCCGAGCGCGGTCAGCGGGTTGACGAAGAGGGCGGCACCCGCTTCGGCCGAGGCGGAAAGGCAATCCCTGGCCGCGATCAGCCGCAGGCGGGCATACATGGCGCCGCCCAGCATGGCGACCCGGCGGCCGACAAGCTGCTGCTGGTCCGGCCCCGCCGCGATGACGGTGCCCGCGCCCTCGTTCCCCGCGGGAAGCGACTGGCCGATCCGGGCGCGCATCGCCGGCATCGCGCGCTCGGCGATGCGCGCGGTCAGGCCCGCGCCGTCCTTCGCCAGCGTCGCCATGTCGGCCGGCCCGAACATCAGCGCCAGATCCGAGGGGTTGATCGGCGCCGCCTCGATCCGCACCAGGAGCTGCCCCGGCCCGGGTTCGGGCAGGGTGACGGGCTCCAACTGCAGCCGCAGCGTGCCATCGGCGGTGACGGTCGATCTGAGTTCCAGGCTGTCGTGGTCCATGAAGGCCTCCGGTGCGCTTACCGCATCTTCTGCCACGCGGGGGAGTTCAATGGCAGGGGCCCGTCGCCGACCGGGCCAGTTCGCCGGCCCCATGCAAGGGCCGGCGTGCCAGATGACAGGGTCAGTCGAGCGTCACGACACCCGGCGCAACGGCGCTGAGGGCCGCGCCGTCGAGGTAGGGGGCAATCGTCGCGGCTGTCGGTGCGTCGGCCTTGACCACGCCTTTCGCGGCGATCCAGGTGCCTTCGCTGACCAGCAGGTCCAGCAGATCGCTGGACAGCACGGTGCCAAGCTCCACATCCGCCCACATCGCCTGCAGCGCGGCCGGGGCGACAGCGCCGCCCATCGAGGCTGACACGGCCTCGGCGGCTGCGGCCGGATCTGCGGCGACATCGGCATCGGCCTTCACCAGCGCGCCCAGGAAGGCGGTCAGCTCCTCGGCCCGCTCACCCGTCATCGCGGTGGTCGCGGCAAGAACGTAATGCGGGGCATAGCCGCCCGGACGCAGTTCGACATACTTGTCGCCAAGCGCCTGCGCCGCGCCGCCGTAGAAGGTGGGGAAGGGCACGATCGCATCCACGTCGCCCCGGACCAGCGCCGGCACCAGATCGCCGGGCGCGGCATTGATGACCTCGGCCTCGACGCCCGCATTCGTCAGCACCGTCGACAGGAAGTAGTCGACATTGGTGCCAAGCGTGGTGCCGATGCGCTTGCCCGCGAGATCAGCTGGCGAGGCGAGGGCGCCCTGATCGGTGCTGCCGATGATCCGGCTGCCGGTATAGCGCGACAGGTCGGCGACGATGGCGAAGTCCTGCCCGGTCAGCGCGCCGGTTGCGGCGGGAAATTCGGCCATGAACGCCACGTCGACCTGCCCGCCCAGAAGCGCCTCGAACGCCTCGCGGCCCGAGGCGAAGGTGACAAGCTGCACATCGAGGCCGGCTTCGGCGAAGTAGCCATTCGCCAGCGCCATATCGACCTGCGGGGTCTGCGGGTTCGGGGTCCATGCAAAGGAAATCGGGTCGGCCAGCGCCGCAGAGGGCAGCAGGGCAAGGGCGAAAATCGTGTGTTTCATGGTGTCCTCAGTGACTGGAGTGGGAAGGGTGAAGCAGGGAAATGATCTCTTCGCGGATCGGCAGCAGGGTTTCCGCCTGCGCGCGCAGCGACCGGGGGCGGGGCAGGTCCAGCGCATAGTCGCGGATGATCCGGCCCGGGGATTGGCTCATCACGCAGACGCGGTCGGCCAGCAGCAGCGCTTCGTCGACGTCATGGGTGACGAACAGCACCGTGGCACGGCGCTTCTGCCAGATGTCGATCAGCAGGTCGTGCATGACCACGCGGGTCTGGGCATCGAGCGCGCCAAAGGGTTCATCCATCATCATCACCTTGGGCCCGAAGGCAAAGGTGCGGGCGATGGCAACGCGCTGCTTCATCCCGCCCGAAAGCTCTTGCGGGAACTTGCGGGCGTGCTGCACCAGCCCCACCTCCTCCAACGCGGCCATCGCCCGGTCGTGCAGTTCCGCCTTGGGCAGGCCAAGGCGCTTCAGCCCGAACTTGACGTTGCCAAGCGCGGTGAACCACGGGAACAGTGCGTATTGCTGGAAGATGACGCCGACATCCTTGCCGGGGCCGGTAATCTCGCGCCCGTCCAGTGTGATGCCGCCCGAGGCGGGACGCACGAAGCCGGCGATGGCGTTCATCAACGTGGACTTGCCGCAGCCCGAGGGGCCGATCAGCGCGGTGAAGCTGCCCGGTGCAAGGTGCAGCGTGGTCGGGGCCAGCGCCGTGATCGGCCCCTGCTTGCCCTTGAATTCGATGGTGATGTTGTCGACGCGGACGTGGCCTTCGGTCATGACACTACCCCTGCTGCCAGTGGACAAGCTTCTTGCCGATCCAGTGGACGACCAGGTCCACCACCGCGCCAAGCACGCCCAAGATGATGAGAAGCGCGAACATCCGGTCGGTGCGGATATACTGCCGCGCCTCCTGCAACCTGTATCCAAGGCCCGAGGACGCGCCCGACAGCTCTGCCGCGACAAGGCTGAGGAAGGCGAGCGCCACGCCAAGCCGGATGCCGGCAAAGACGTGCGGCGCGGCGGCCGGGATCACCACCTGCACGAATTCCCGCATCCGCGAGGCGCCAAGGGACCGCGAGGCGCGCAGGTAGATGTCGGGGATGTATTGCATGCCGTGATGGGTGTTGAACCACACGGTCAGGAACACGGTGTAGGAGATGACGAAATACTTCGACCCCTCGCCGATGCCGAACCAGACGATCGCCACCGGCACCAGCGCAATGGCCGGGATCGGGCGCAGCAGCGTCAGGAACGGGTTGAGCAAGGTGCGGACCAGCGCGACGCGGCCCGTCAGCAGTCCGAGCGTGACGCCGAGCGTGGTGCCGATGGCAAAGCCGGTGGCAGCCCGGCGGAGCGACACGGCAAGATCATTGCCAAGGGTGCCGTTCGCGGCCATCTCCACCGCCGCCTGCCAGACCGACAGCGGCGCCGGGAAGATCTGCTCGGGCACCAGCCCCGCAGCCGTCACCGCCACCCAGATCGCCAGGATGAAACCGAAGGACAGCAGCGGCTTGGCCAGATGCGCCGCGCCCGTCAGGCCCGCGGCAAGGCCGGAGGCGCCCCGTGCGGCGCGGTCGGTTTGGCGGGCGTCTGACATCGCGTGCCTCCTTACAGCCAGGGCAGCGCGGTCGCGGCATAGCGATGCGCGCGAAAGCAGCTGTTGTGCGAGCCGGTGATGAAGCTGTTCAGCGGCGCGGGATACATCCCGAATTCGGGGATCACGAACTCCCACACCACTTCGCCCGCCGGCGTTACCTCGAACAGGCGGCCAAAGGCGCTTTCGCAGATGAAGGTGTTGCCGTTCCACAGCCGCTGGCAACCGCCCATGTAGGGCGAGAAGAACGCCATCGGCAGGGTGTCGGTGTAGGACCACACGACCTTGCCAGAGGGGTCGAACTGCAGTGCGCGCGAGAAGGGCGAGGTGGATCCGGTGCGCAGGTTGCCATTGTCGAACACCAGGATCGAGCCGTCTTCCATTTCAACCGGCGTGTGCTGCTGCGCCACCACATCGGGGCCGACATGCCAGACGACCTTGCCAGTGGCGCGTTCGACCGCGATGACGCCGGAGGTCGTGCGCAGGCTCATCAGCACGAGGCCATCTTGCGTGACCGACAGGCCGTTGACCATCGGCCAGTGGCGACGGTCGAAGATGGGGTGGATCGGGAAATCGGCGGGATCGAGATGATCCCAGATCCGCCATTCCCACACCGTTTCCCCGGCGCGGTTCACCTCGCGGATGATGTCGGACTGGATGATGCCGTCGGCGCCATCCTTGCGCGGGTCGCCGCCAGTGACGCGGGCGGCCTTGTCGGCGGGCAGGGGGGCGGCAACGGTGTAAAGCAGGTTGCCATTCGCCAGCCATTGCGCATCGTGGTGGTGGAAGATGTCCTCGTGCCGCCAGACGATCTCGCCTTCGGGCGTCGCCTCATAGAAATCGCCGCCATGCCACAGGTCCCATGCCGGGTAGAGCGCGGCGGAAGTGGTGTGGCTGCCGTTGTAGCCAAGGTTGCCGTTTGGCAAGACCACCGCGTCGCGCCCGGGGCGCACCGGCATCTGCCACGAATGCGCCGGTGCGCCTTCGATATCCACCAGCATGACCTTTCCGCCGCCGGTTTGCGGGGCGTAAAGCGTGTAGCCGCCGGCCGTCGCATTCGGGTCATATGCGGTAAGGCCGGTCTGGCGCCGGCGGAGAGTGATCTGGTCCACGTTGGTCATTTGTGCCTCGTAAATCGATTTAATGAGGTGATGACCGCGAATCGCAGTTGAGTAAAACGATTTAATGCGCCAGAACTGGCTTCAGGGGCTGGTTGAATGAAGTTTCGGCGGGGTGCTCGGCAAATGGGCAGGACATGAACGAATTTCGGGCCCGCAGGGCAACGGTCAAGGACGTGGCGCGGCTGGCTGGCGTGTCTCCGGGCACCGTTTCCAACGCCCTGTCCGGCGCGCGGGCGGTGGACAGCGAGACGCGGCGGCGGGTCGAGGCTGCGGTGGCCGAGCTGGGCTATGTCCCCAATCTGGCGGCACGGCAATTTCGGACGGGGCTGTCGAACACCATCGCCGTGATGACCTCGATGCCTTCGGCGGTCTCTGCCGGGTCTTCCAAGCTTGGGTTCCTGATGGAGATTGCGGCCTCGGCGGCGATTTCGGCGCTGGAGCACAATGCGACGCTGGTGCTGGTGCCGCCGGTTTCCGACCCCGAGGCGGCGCTGCGCAACGTGGTGATGGATGGCGCCATCCTGATCGAGCCGGCGCAGGACGATCCGTTCCTGGACCTGCTGACCCGGCGCGGTGTGCCGGTCGTCGTGGTCGGCCAGCCGCCGCGCGAGGGGCTGCCGTGGATTGACATGCATTACCGCAAGACCGCGGCGCTGCTGATCGGGCATCTGCTGGGGCAGGGCGCGCGCTGCATGCCACTGATCATCGGCGCCTCGGCTCGCGCTTCCTATGCCGAGGCGGAAGCGGCCTATCTGGAGCGGATGGCGACCGAGGGGTTGCCCCCGCATGTCCTCCGCATCCCCGAGACGGCGGGCGAAGAGGGCGCGCGGCTGGCGATGCACGACCTGCTTGGCCAGCTTCCGCAACTGGACGCGGTGTTCGTGCCCGTCGATGCGTTTGCAACCGGCGTGATGCGGGCGCTGCGCGAGGCGGGGCGCAGCGTGCCGCAAGATGTGCGGGTGGCAACTCGCTATGACGGCCTGCGCGCGCGCGAGGAGCGGCCGGCACTGACCGCGACCAACCTGCATCTGGACGCGGTGGCGGGTCTTGCCATCGCCCGGCTGATGGATCTGGTGGCGGGCCACGCGGCACCCCTGCGGGTGGAGGGGCCGATGCCGGTGCTGGTGCCTCGCGGCTCAAGCGTCTGACGGCGCCAAGCAATGTGATCAAGTCACGGGCTATTTCAGCCAGCCCCTACGGCGTCAGCAGGTATTTAGCGCCCGTCGACTTGCGCATGTAGGCGGCAACCGTTTCCGGCTCCAGCGCCTGCTCCAGCGTGATGCGGGCGGTGTAATGGCTGGCGAAGGTGGTGTCCATTTCGTCAACCACCCGCTGCCGCATCGCCTGCACCTTGGCCGGATCGAGGCGTTGCAGCGCGTGGAACAGCAGCCAGCCGCCGATGCTCCAGCTGAAGCCAAAGCCGCGGCGCAGGGTGGTCGGGCCGGTTTCGAGCGCGCCGTAGATGTAGCCTTGCTTCAGCACCGCCGAGCCGTAGCGGTCATAGCCGGCCATGCTGCGCGCCGCGACCGCCTCCATCGCGTTGAGGATGGTGCTGGTCATCTCGCCGCCGCCGATGGCGTCGAACGAGATCGTGGCGCCGGTGGCGGCGATGGCCTCCGTCAGGTCCTCGCGGAAGCTGTCGCTGCTGCTGTCGATGACATGTTCGGCCCCGAGGCCGCGCAGCAAGGCGACCTGCTCGGGGCTGCGGACGATGTTCACAAGGCCGATGCCGTCGGCCTTGCAAATCCGCACCAGCATCTGCCCGAGGTTGGAGGCGGCGGGGGCGTGGACGATGGCCGTATGCCCCTCGGCCCGCATGGTTTCGGTAAAGCCAAGCGCGGTCAGCGGGTTGACGAACAGCGCGGCGCCGGCCTCCGCCGAGGCACCCTCGGGCAAAGGCTGGCAATCCTTCGCCGCGATCAGGCGCAGGCGCGCATACATGGCGCCGCCCAGCATCGCCACGCGCCGCCCGACAAGGTGCTGCTGGTCCGGCCCCGCCGCGATGACCGTGCCAGCGCCCTCATTGCCCGCGGCAAGCGACTGGCCGATCCGCGCACGCATCGCCGGCAAGGCGCGGTCGGGGATGCGCGCGGTCAGCGCCGCGCCTTCCTTCGCCAGCGTCGCCATATCGGCCGGCCCGAACATCAGCCCCAGATCCGAGGGGTTGATCGGCGCCGCCTCGACGCGCACCAGAAGCTGCCCCGGCCCGGGTTCGGGCAGGGTGACCGGCTCCAGATGTAGGCGCAGGGTGCCACCTTCGGTGACGGTCGATCTCAGTTCCAGGCTGTCGCGGTCCATTGGTGGCCTCCGATGCGGTTTGGCGCATCTTCGGCTATGGGGGAAGCGAGTTCAACCGGAGGAGGCCGGAGGCCGCGATCCGGGCCAATCGGGCAGGGGACAACGGTGCGCCCCGTGGGGGCGTCAATCCAGGTATTCGCAGCCTGACTCCCTCAACGCCTTGTCGACCCATGCGCGATCCAGGGTTCCGGCTTCGGTTGCAGCCATCTGCTTTTCCTCTGCGGCGTTCTTCGCCCGCGTTGCGGCCAGCACGCGTTCGGCCTCGTCCGTTGGCACCGAGAGCACGCCATCGAAATCCCCCAGCACCAGGTCGCCCGGTGCCACCAGCGCCGCGCCGATGCGGATCGGGAAGCCGATCTCGCCGGGGCCGGTCCGGTAGGGGCCGCGGTGGGTGATGCCCTGCGCATAGACAGGCACGTTGCGCGCGAGGAAGGCTTCTGCATCACGGATGGCACCGCCGAGCACAAAGCCCGCGACACCGCGCCGGATCGCATGGGCCAGCATCAACTCGCCCATCAGCGAATTGGTCAGATCACCGCCCGCATCCACGACGATCACGTCGCCCGGCTCGGCCATGTCGATGGCCTTGTGCAACATCAGGTTGTCGCCGGGACGGCTCCGCACCGTCAGCGCCGGCCCTGCCAGAACGCCGGTGCGATGCATCGGGCGGAACTCTGGCCCGAAGCCGGGCAGGCGCTGCATCGCGTCGCTGACATTTGCAACGGGCAGCTCGCGGAAGGCCGCGACCATCCTTGCGTCAATCCGGGTCCAACTTTGCTTGATCCTGAAGCCGTAGGCCATGATGTCCTTTCCCGGCCGGTCAGGCCGACAGTTCCGATGCGAGGGCGAGGCTGCGCGTGTCCGGCGGATTGCCGTCAAGCACGCTGATGATGTGGCGCGCGGCGATCTCTGCCATCGAGCGCGCCGAGCCGGTGGTCACGCCGCCGATATGCGGCGTCGCGGTGAGGGTGGAGAGCGGCCAGAGGGGATTGTCCGCGGCGGGCGGCTCTTGCGCAAAACTGTCGAGGCCTGCTGCAGCAATCCGGCCTTCTGCCAACGCCAGGGCCAGCGCGGCCTCGTCAATCAGCCCGCCGCGGGCGGTATTGACGATCACCGCGGTGGGTCTCATCAGCGCCAGCCGCCGCGCGTCGATCAGGTTGCGCGTCGCTGCGGTCAACGGGCAATGCAGGCTGAGAATGTCGAGCGCGGGCAGCATGGCGTCGATCTCGGCCACGGCAAAGCTGTCGGCCTGGATGGCGTCGGCGGCATAGGGGTCATGCACCACGACCTCCATGCCCAGGCCCTGCGCCATCCGCGCCGTCTCGCGCCCGATCCCGCCATAGCCGATCAGACCCATCGTCGCCCCTTGGAAGTCCTTGCCAATGAAGGTCGGCTTGGGCCAGCCCCCGGCCTTCACGGCGGCGTTCAACGGCTGGATTTCCTTCAGCAGCATCAGAGCCAGCGCGATGGCGTGTTCGGCGACTGCGCGCGAGTTCGATCCTAGCGAGCGCAGCACCGGGATGCCCCGCGCCGTTGCCGCGGCGATGTCGATGTTGTCGACCCCGACGCCGTGCTTGACGATCACCCGCAGCTTTGGCGAAGCCCCGATCACCTGATCGTCGATCCTGCCCTGCCGGACCATCAGCGCGTCGATCTGCAGGTCTGCAGCCCGGGCGGCGACGACATCGGACGGATCGTAGGGCGGCGAGAAGAACACGTCGATGTCGTGCGCGTTCAGCAGCTGTATGGCGCTTTCGGCGATCTGGGTATGGCTGACCAGCACACGGCGGCTGCGACCGGAGCCATTGGGAGGAGGAAGGTCCATGAGCGTCCTATGTCTGACGGGCGAGCCGGGCGAGAAGCCGTTCGGCCCGAGTGACGATGGGGGCGTCGACGAAGACCCCCTCCAACATGAAGGCACCGCGGCCTGCGGCGGTTTCCTCGCTCGCGGCAGCCAGAACCTTGCGCGCCCAGATCATCTCGGCCTCGGTGGGGGCGAAGGCTTCGTTCAGCACCGGAACGACGCTGGGATGGATGCAGCTTGCACCGTCGAAGCCGTAGTCGCGTGCCTCTTGCGCGGCCTCGCGGATCGCGCCGGTGTCCGTGAAATCGACCGTGCTGCGGAACAGGCCGAAGGACAGAACCCCGGCGGCCTTGGCGGCATAGTGGATCATCAGCTTTGGCACGCGCAGCACCTCGGGCAGGGGCTTGGCGCCCATAGAGGTGGCAAGGTCCTCGGCGCCCGACGAAAGCCCGAGCACGCGAGGACCCTTGGCGATGGCGCGGGCCTCAAACAAGCCCTCGGCGTCTTCGATCAGGGGCACGAAGTGCATGGGCTTGCGCCCGGTCTTGGCCTCGATCGGCGCGAGATGCGCCGCGAGCCGTTCAAGGACGGTGACGCCGGACACCTTCGGCAGGTAGAGCCCGGTAGCCCCGGCCCGGCAGGCGGCTTCGGCATCGTCCAGCAGGCGGTCCGTCATGTTGACCCGGACAAAGACCTCGGCCCCACCTTGTCCCACCTGTGGGACGCTCTGCGCCAGGGCAGCCCGGGCGGCGGACTTCGCAGCTTCCGGCACTGCATCCTCGAGATCAATGATGATCGCGTCGGCCCCGCGTGAGGCCGCCTTTTCCAGGAACCGCGGCGTGTTGCCGGGGACGTAGAGCAGCGAGCGGATCATGCGCCTTCCTCCAGATCCGCCTGCGACATGCCGATCTCGGCAAGGATTTCCGCGGAATGTTCGCCGAGCGACGGCGCGGGCAGCCGCCAGACGCCCGGTGTCTGCGAGAAGCGCGGGAAGATGTTGTGCATGGGCAGGCTTCCGTTGTCGCCATCCTCCACCTCGACGACGATCTCGCGCTCGGCGAAGTGGCGGTCTTCGGCAATGTCGGCAATGTCGTAGACCGGACCCACGGTGGCACCCTGCGCCCGCATCTCGGCCAGCGCCGTGTCGCGGTCGCGGGTCAGGAACCAGGCACCGACCGCCGCGTCGACCAGATCGCGGTGCTGCACCCGCGCCGCATTGCTGGCAAAGCGCGGGTCGGTCTTCATCTCGGGCTGCCCGATGGTGTCGAAGATGCGCATCGCCACGACCTGAGTGGAACCCGAAAGCGCCGCGAACTTGCCGTCACTGCATTTGTAGACGTTGCGTGGGGATACGGTGTTGGAGGCAGAGCCAGCACGCTTCTTTACCTCTCCGGTCTGGCGATAGATCGCCGCCTCAGGCCCCAGCGAGGCGAAGATCGGCTCCAGCAGCGACAGGTCGATCACCTGCCCGGCCGCCATGCCGCGTTCGCGGGCGAAGAGCGCCATCATCGCGGCATTGGCACCGGTCAGCCCGGCAATCATGTCGGCCAGCGCCAGGGGCGGCAGCACGGGTTCGCGGTCGGGAAAGCCGGTGCGGGCGGCAAAACCGCTCATCGCCTCGACCAGCGTGCCAAAGCCCGGCAGTTCCGCATAGGGGCCGGTCTGGCCGAAGCCCGAGATCCGCACGGTGATGAGACGCGGGTTCAGGGCCAGCAGCACCTCGGGGCCGAGGCCCATCTCCTCCAGCGTGCCGGGGCGGAAATTCTCCACGAAGATGTCGGCGCCTTCCAGCAACCGGCGCAGCGCCTGCATCGCCTGCGGCTGACGCAGATTGAGCACCAAGGACCGCTTGTTGCGCCCATAGGTCTTCCAGTGCAGCGACTGTCCGTTGTCGCGCCAGTCGCGCAGGGGGTCGCCTTGCGGCGGCTCGATCTTCACCACGTCCGCACCGAAATCGGCCAGTTGCAGCGACAGCATGTTGCCGGCCACCAGACGCGACAGGTCGATCACCCGCACCCCTGCCAGTGGCCCCTGCGCCGCGGCGTTGAAGCGAATGGGGTTGTCCTTCGTGCGCATCCTCAGTTCCCCACCGGCTTTTCGCTGAAAAGGGCGCAGGCATCGGCGGGGATGTGCAGCAACACTTCTGGGGCGTCGATCTCGAAGGTGGTCTGGATTCGGAATTCGACCGGGCCGCTGCGGACCACATATTGCCAGACCGAGCCGAGGTAGACCTTCTGTTCCACCTTCGCCCGCAATGTGTTGGGGCCCTCCGCGGTTGCGACCGAGATCCGCTCTGGCCGCACGGCAACCACCAGGGTGCCATCTGCCGCGGCCCGTCCCGGCGCGGTTGTCAGCCGCGTGCCATCGCCCAGTTCGACCAGCGCGTGGTCGGTGCCGCCCTCGATCATCCGCGCGTCGAGGAAGTTCGACGAGCCGATGAAGTCTGCGACGAAGCTGTCGGCAGGCGTTTCGTAGATCTCGCGCGGCGAGCCGAGCTGCCGCATCCGCCCCATGCTCATCACCGCGATCCGATCCGAGACGGCAAGGGCTTCGGACTGGTCATGGGTCACGTAGACGGTGGTAACCTTCAGCCGCTCCTGCAGCTCGCGCAGCCAGACGCGGGCCCGCTCGCGCAGCTTGGCGTCGAGGTTCGACAACGGCTCGTCGAGCAGCAGAAGCGGCGGGCGGTAGACCAGCGCTCGCGCCAGCGCGACGCGCTGCTGCTGGCCGCCCGACAGCTCGAAGGGGAAGCGCTCGGCATAAGGCAGCATCTCGACCAGCCCGAGCGCCTCCTTGATCCGCTCGTCGCGCTCCGACTTGCCCATCTTGCGCAGGATAAGCGGGAAGGCGAGGTTGTCGGCCACGGTCTTGTGCGGCCACAGGGCGTAGCTTTGGAAGACAAGACCGATATTGCGCCGCTCGGGCGGCACGGTCGCCTTGCGATCACCGTTGAACAGGATGCGGTCGCCGACCCGGATGGTGCCGGAGGTCGCATGGTTCAAACCGGCCACCGCGAACAGCGTCGTGGACTTGCCGCAGCCCGACGGGCCGAGCAACGTCAGGAATTCACCCGACGGCACGTTGATGCTCAGGTTCTCGACGGCAGTGACCTCGCCGTATTTGATCGTGAGATTCTCGATGATGAGATCAGCCATAGATCTTGGCTCCCAGCAGGCGGCGCGCCAGGAAGACGAACAGCGCCGTGATGATGACTTGAATGGTGGCGAGTGCCGAAACCGGACCGTTGTCGCCCTGCGCCACCAGCTGCAGCATGGTCGTGCCGATGATCTCGGAGCCCGGCTGGTAGAGGAACGCCGCAGTCACGTATTCCTTGAAGAAGTGGATGAAGAGCAGCGCATAGCAGGAGAACAGCGCGGGTTTCAGAATTGGCAGGATGATCCGCGTCACTGTCGTCCACCAGTCGGCGCCCGATATCCGTGCCCCGCGATCCAGCTCATCCCCGATCTGGGCAAGCGCGGGGGCGATGGCGCCAAAGCCGACCGGGATATAGCGCACCACGAAGGCGAGGATCAGCACGAAGATCGTGCCCCGGATCGCATCCAGCCCCGGCATCCAGATCACCGCGTAGAAAAAGCCCAGGCCGGCGATGATGCCGGGCAGGGCGCGGGGAAACAGCGCCACATATTCCAGCGGACGGCGGAAACGAAATTCGGACCGCCGGGCGATCAGCGCAATGACAACGATGAAGAAGGTGCCGATGGCGGCCCCGACCACCGAGACGACCACCGAGTTGACGATCGACCGGACATAGGTTTCAGAACTCAGCACCAGTTCGAAATTGCCGGTGGTCAGCACCTTCCAGATCGGGATCAGCGGGGTCAGGAAGGTCACGACCGACCGAAGGAAGATGCCGCCGAAGATCGACAGGATGGTGAGCAAGACGAAGCCGAACACGAATGCGAAAGCTGCCCATTTCCATGGCCCGAGGTCCAGCGTTGACGGACGGCTCGCCTTGCCCCGCACCGTGACGAAGCGACCTGCACCCTGCATCAGTCTGCCCTGCAACCAGACAAGCAGGGCCACGACGATCAGCAGCAGGATCGCCGCAGCGCCGACGATGCCGTATTCGGGGCGCACGGCGGCGTTGATGCCCTTGTCATAAAGGAATGTCGTCACCGTCTGGATGCCGCTCGGCCCGCCGAACAGCAGCGGGATGGCCAGCATTTCGATGCCGATCACGAAGTTCAGCACTGCAGAATAGATCATCGCCGGACGGATCATGGGAATGGTCACCGACCACAGCGCGCGAAACGGCCCGGCCCCGGCAGAGCGGGCGGCATCCTCAAGCTGCGGATCGGCCTTGGTGACGGCTGCGAGGCACATGAGATAGGTCAGCGGTGCCTGGCTCAGCCCGGCGACGATGCCCATTCCGGTGACGGAATAGAGGTTCCAAGGCGCACCGCCGAGATAGGTGCGGGACGCCAGCGTAATGAAGCCCGAGGGGCCATACATGGTGAACCAGCCGAAGGCGATGACGAGGTTGGACACGAACAGCGGCCAGATGAAGACCTCACCCATCCAGCGCCGCCCCGGCAGGTTGGTGCGCCCGACCAGGACTGCCATCACTGCGCCGAAGACCTGCGCAACTGCCATCGTCAGCGCGCCGAAATACAACGTATTGAGGAAGATGCGACCGACCCCAGGCTCGCTGAACAGGCGACCGAAGTTGCCGAGCGTAAGGCCCGCGGTGTCGTCGTAGAGCGGCTTGTCGAGAAAGGCCTGAAGGATGATTGGCAGGATCGGGCCGAAGACCAGCACGGCGGTCAGCAGCGAGACACCCCAGAAGATCAGGCGCGATCGGTCAAAGGCCGGGCGCCCTGCGCCGGCATCGGTTAGGTCCGTCATCGGGTTTTCCTTTGAAGCGGGCGGCCACGCTGGGCCGCCCTGTGCCGGTCAGGTCACTGACCGCCCATCGCGGCAGTCCACTGCTCCGCGAACGCCTGCGCCTCGGTGATCAGACGTTCGTCGAACCCGGCGATCACCATGTTGTCGGCGCCGATCAGATCGGAAATGCCCTGGTAGGTGTAGCGCACCTGATCTTCCGGCACGTCCTCGCGGTAAGGAACCAGGCCGCCTTTGCCGACGAGGGTCTGGCCCTCGGCGCTCAGGGCATAGTCGAGAAACAGCTTGGCCGAGTTCGGGTTGGCCGCTCCGGCGGGGATGCCCATCCCGCGCAGCATGATGATGGTTCCGTCATCGGGGAAGGCGAAGCCGAGGATCTCGCCGCCCGGCTGTTCGAGCCGCGGGAAGATGGTGATGCCGGAGACGGCAATGCCCATGACATATTCCCCGGTGGCGATCTTCTCGTTCATCGGGCCGCCGGAGGTCTCGCCGCGGATCATCGGGCCGATCGCGCGCAGATTGTCCCAGCCCTCGTCGCCCTTCACGTTCATGTAGTTCCACCACGCGGCCAGCCCAAAGGAATTGCGTGCCGCGTCGTAGGTGGTGATGCGCCCGTCGAAGGTGCCGGGATCAGATTCTGCGGCGGCAACCAGCGAGGCAAACCCGGTGGGGCGCTGTTCTTCCGACAGAAGCGCCGCGTTATAGGTGATGACCAGCGGGTCGGAGGACATTACCGCCACGCCGGGGTAGGGGTGGCCAAACTCGGGGAGCTTTGCGAACTCGGGGCTCTCGTAGGGCTCCATCAGCCCCTCCTTGCCGTAGCTGGCCCAGCGATCGTTCGCGCCCGACACGAGGATGTCAGCCGTCCGCGCATTGGAGCCTTTCTCGGCCTCCCAACGGGAGTGCACGGTCCCCGACCCAAGGTCGACCGTCTCCACCGTGATCCAGGGAAACTGCGCCCGGAAGCCCTCGAGCAACGGCTGCCAGTTGTTGTCAGCCATGTTAGAATAGATCATCAGCCCGCCTTCGCTGCGCGAGGCTTCGACGATGTCGCCGTAGGAGTCGGGATAGTAGTCTGGCAGGTTTTGCGCGTGAGCGCCGGTGCCGAGCAGGGCAAGCGCGGCAGCCGCGCCGAGCAGTTTCATATAAGGCGACATGTGACGTTTCCTCCCTCACATAGTTCTGGATGCGCGCCGGCCAATATCCTCCGAGACGGCGCGTGCAGTTTCGAGCACCGCTTGGGTAGCTCGGTCGGAGTGTTCGGCGATCCGCGCTTGCGGACCGGAAATGTTGATGGCCGCAACGGCCCGCCCCTGCGCGTCAAGGATGGCCGCGGCAACGCCTGCGGCCCCTTCGACGACGCCCTTGAGGTTGAGGCAGAAGCCGTCCCTGCGGGCTAGACCTACGACCCTGCGGACCTCTGCCGCTTCGGCATCGCTCAACGCCGCGTCGAGGCAGTAGGCATCAAGCGCGCTCTCGCTTTCCGCCGCGAGCAGCACGATGCCGCTTGCGACGCGGTGCGCCGGGCGCGTGCGTGAGATGTCGCGGTCATAGCGGATCTCGCGCGCTGGCAGGATCTTGTTCAGATAGCGGATCTGGCCGCCTTCCAGCACGGCAACGAATCCGGACTCTTCGGTGGCGGCGACCGCCGCCTCCAGATGCGGAGTTGCCAGTGCGAGGATGGCACCCCATGGCTTCCGGGATCCCGAGACATCGCCCGGCAGACGGACGAGCACGTAGTTGCCGTTCTCAAGGCGCTGCACATAGCCGCGATCCACCAGCGAGCGGAGCATCATCAGCGCGCTGGATTTCGGAAGGTCCAGAGCCTTGGAGACATGCGCCAGCGCCGCCGGCGCGGGATGCGCGGCAAACCATTCAATTAGATCGAGGATCCTCTCCACCCCGCGTCCGCTCACAGCAACCTCCCCGTAGCCGTCCGATCAGAATCATTCAGTATAGTGAACGAAGTTAGTATATTGAATGATGACCGGCGTCGCGCGGTGAGTCAAGCCGCCCGATGCTCTGGCCGCAGAGCGAAGTGTGTAGATCATGAGCGCTTGGAAGGGATGGTGGGGCCGTCACCGTCGCTGCCGGGTAATTCCACCGCCCGGAGGTCCGAGGGCGATGTCCATGGCCAGATGCATCTTGCGCCAGTGGCGTGCCCTGACCGCCATGCTTGCGGGCCTGCCAATCGCCATCAGCGAGGAAATTGATCCCAGTGCAGTCGATCAGGAAAGAGCGTCCTGACCGCAAGAACGCAGAGCAAGTGTTCATAGGGCAAGCAACCTGCGACTATCGGCCGGCCGCGGGTCGAGCCCTCCTTCATCCCCGGGGTTATCGACCACATGATCCGCGTGCCTGATGCCGCCTCCATAGCTGCAATGCATGTGCTGTCCGACCGGCTGTTCCGCCGGGTCGGCGGCTCCACCGGAACCAATTTCTTCGGCCTGTGCTGGATCGCGGCCAACATGCTTCGCGAGGGGCGGAAGGGCTCGCTGGTGTCCCTGATCTGCGACAGCGGTGAACGCTATGCGTCAACCTACTACAGCCCGGACTGGCTGGCGGCCCAGGGTCTCGACATCGCGCCCCACAGGGCGATGATCGAGCGGTTTCTTGACACGGGGGACTATGTCCCTGTGGTGTGAGGCATTCCTGGCTGTCTTGCAACGCGAACCACCCGGCGGCGGACCCGCGCAGGCCGCTTGATGCCCAGGTGCTGAAGACCTGATATCCGGCGTGGTTGATGCTTCCGTCTCGCTCGATCTCCAGACTCGCCCGCACCTGCCGCTTCTGTTCTGGACCACCGATTGCACGCAGCTTGCAGCTTGCCGATCGGCCCCGCCCATCATAGCCTCACCTCATGCACCCCCTGCGCACCCATATCCCTTCAGCCAATGCTCTTTTCACTTTCGAGGCCGCTGCCCGGCGACGAAGCTTCACCGCCGCTGCGGACGAGTTGAACGTTTCCCAGCCCGCCGTCTCAAAGATGATCCGGCAGTTTGAAGCCTCGCTCGGCTTCAAACTCTTTCACCGCGACACGCGGCCCCTGGAACTGACCGCCGAGGGCAAACGGCTTTTCGCCGACGTCGAGCGCAGCTTCGATCTGCTGAACTCCTCGATCCTGGCCATGCGCCAGGGGGAGCGACGGGACACGGTCCGCGTCTCGTTTTCTGCCTCGTTTCTGCAACTCTGGCTCTTGCCCCGACTGTCCGATTTCACCGAAACCCACCCCGGCGTTGACCTTGCCATCCTGGAAAGCAGCCATGACGACATCGACCTATATGCCGAGGGTATCGAAGTCTCTGCGCGCCTTGGTCATGGCAACTGGCCTGACCTGAACGCGCAAGAGCTTGTGCCCGAGGTGATTTTTCCCGTGGCCCACCCGGGCTTCATTGCCAAGACCGGGGGCCAGATCGGCGATCTCGGCCGCGCCCGGCTCTTGCATTTCCGCGAGAGACACCGGGTCCGCTTTGGGTGGCGCGACTGGCTGTCGGCGAGCGGAGGCCTCGGCGGGAGGGTGGAAGAGGCCGTGGTTTTCTCGGATGCCCTGGGCTCCTTGGGTGCGGCCAGCCTCGGGCACGGTGTGGCGCTTGGATGGTCGCATCTGGTGCTGGACCAGGTGCTGGCGGGCAACCTGCAACAGGTCGGGTCGCGGCGGCTCGCTACGGGAAATTCGGTCTGGCTGGTCACGTCGCGCCGCAGGTCCCCGTCGCCGGCGGCGGAAGCCTTCCTTGGGTGGATGCTGCGGCGGATGGGTCAGGACCGCGCCGCACATCCGGGGATATTCCAGCCACAAGATAACCTGAAGGCATGATGCCGGGCAGATTTTGTGCCGTTCCCCATGGCCGGGGCGCCGGCTAGGCTTGCGCCTGCAAGAGGCGGGCGGGCATGGCTCTGGTTTGCAAGGGGACAGATGATGCAGGCACATGCGAGGGCTGTGGTGATCGGCGGCGGCTGCGTCGGGGCAGGGATCCTTCTGGGCCTGGCGCGGCGGGGCTGGTCGGACGTGGTGATGCTGGAGCGCACCCGGCTGACCGCGGGCTCCACCTGGCACGCGGCGGGGCTGATCCCGTCCTATGCGCGCTCTCGCCCCATCGGGCTGATGATCCAGAAATCCATCGAGATTTATGAGGGGCTGGAGGCCATCTCGGGCATGAATGTCGGCTGGCACAAGTGCGGTCAGCTGCGGATCGCGAAATCCCAGGACCGGGTGGACGAATTCCAGAGCTACCTTGATACGTTCCAGACGCAGGGGATCCGGGCCGAATGGCTGGACAAGGCCCGGGTCCATGAGCATTGGCCCCTGTTGCGCGACGACGAAGAGATGCGCGGGGCGTTGTATCACCCCGATGACGGCCATATTGCGCCCGCCGATGTGACCATGGCCATGGCGAAGGCGGCCCGCGATCTTGGCGCGAAGGTTCATCAAAACACCGAGGTCCTGTCGGTCGCCCGCACCCTTTCGGGCGAGTGGGAGATCACCACGACCAAGGGGGTGATGACGGCGGAACATGTAATCTGCGCGACGGGCAATTACGCGCGGCAGACCGGGGCGATGTTCGGGCTGGACCTTCCCTGCATCCCGATCCTGCACCAATACTGGATCACCGAAGCCGTTCCCGCGATCCGCGCCCGCAAGGCCGCGGGCCGGCCCGAAATGCCGATCCTGCGCGACGAGGCCTTTGAAGGGTATCTGCGCGAGGAAGGCGACGGGCTGATGTTCGGCCCCTATGAACGCCCGGAAAAGCTGCATCTCTTCGCGGAAGACGGGGTGCCTTCGTGGTTTGGCGCCGATCTCGTGGAGGAAGATTTCGACGCCGTTTCCTGGAACTGGGAGGCGGCGATGACGTCCGTTCCCACCTTGGGCGAGGTTGGCATCAAGGCCAATGTGCGCGGTCCCTTCCAGATGACACCGGACGAGCTTCCGCTGGTGGGCAAGGCCTGGGGCGGCGCCCCGAACCTGTGGCTGGCCGAAGGCGTTCCCGGCGGGATCCTCTGGGGGGCGGCCATCGGGCACTACCTGTCCGAACAGATCGTCGAAGGGGGAAACGACCTTGACACCTCGGCCCTGGATCCGCGCCGGTTTGGCGACCATGCCAACAAGACCTGGCTGAAACCCAAGATCATCGAAAGCTGGGGCACGCATGGGATGCAGCACTATCCCGGCGAAGAGCGCGAGGCGGGAAGGCCCGAAAAAACCGCACCGTCGTATGATCTCCTTGACCGGAAAGGCGCGGTCTGGGGCGTGCTGAACGGATGGGAGCATCCCAACTGGTTCGCCCCCGAGGGTGTGCCGCAGGTCAACCAGTCCGGCTGGCGCTGGACCCCGAAGGGGGTCTATGTGGGGCAGGAGGTCAAGGCCGTTCGCGAGGCGGCGGGCCTTGTGGAAATGACCTTCATGTCGAAATTCGAGGTCTCTGGCCCCGGCGCGGCGGCGTGGCTGGATGCGATCCTCGCCAATCGCCTGCCCAAAGTGGGGCGCGCCAACCTCTCGCATCTTTTGTCCGTGAAGGGGACGGTGGTGGCCGAATTCACCGTCTCCCGCCTGTCCGAGGATCACTTCTACCTGATCGGCACGCCCTCGGCCGAGCAGATCTATTTCGACGAGCTTTCACGCCTGAAGCCCGGCCATGTCACCCTCCGCAACGTTTCGGCCGAGCGGGCGGGGATGACGGTGGTGGGGCCGAGGGCGCGGGAAATCCTGCAGGGGCTGACGGAAACTTCGCTGGAAACCAAGGACTTTCCCTGGTTCGGCGTGCAGACCGTCAATCTTGGTTTCGCATCGGATGTCCGGATGCTGCGGATCAACTACTCCGGCGAACTGGGCTGGGAGATCTACTGCCCGATCGAATACCAGCGCGGACTGATCGCGCAGATCTTCGCCGCCGGAGAGCCGCTGGGTCTGAGACCCGTAGGCACCATGGCGTTGGAAAGCCTGCGGCTTGAGAAATCCTACCGGGCCATGTTCCGCGACATGAACAGCGAGTTGACCGCCCTGGAAAGCAGCCTTGAGCGGTTCCTGGACATGGGCAAGGACTTCCGCGGCAAGGCGGCGCTGAAGCCGCCGGGGCAGCGCTCGGTCACGGTAAAAATCGCGACCGATGGGGCCAGCCTGATCGGAGGCGAGACGCTGCTGGCCAATGGCAAACCCGTCGGCCGCATCCTCTCGGGCAGCTACAGTTACACCTGCGGCTGCGACTTAGGGATTGCGCTTCTGCCCAGTGGCACGGCCACGGGCGCGGTGTTCGACTTGACGATCCTCGGCACCCCGCACAAGGCCGAAGTGATCGCGGAAAGCCCCTACGACCCCGCCTCGACAAGGGCGCGGGCCTGACGGCCGCTATCCGTCGACCAGGTATCTTCACCCCTGTGGTTCAGGCTGAAGGTGTTTGTCTGAGCGCGTCGCTTGGCCATTTGCGCAAGAGCATCTGGCGGCCCGGTCTCGTGCCGCGATGCGTTCGCCGGCGGCTTTCAAGCAGCGCATCCTGGCCTCGATCCGGCTTCGCACATCACATCCGGTCCAGCGCTTTCAGAAGGGCCGGCGGCAGTGCCAGATGGCGCACGGGGCTTCGTTTCGGGCGAGTGTAGCGGGGCATCCCTCGTTCCAATGCCACCTGTGTGTGAACGTGAAGGCCGCCCAGCCTTAATGGAGGTCAATCCGATCTGGGCGACCAAGGTCCTGCTCAGCCGCAAGCCAAGCTACGAGCTCACCCGCAACCTCGCGCAATCTGTTCCTGATTTCACACTCCCAAACGATGGCAACGCGCCAACCTAGAGCCTCGAGGCTGTCTGCAACCCGTTCGTCCCGCGCAACGTTGGCATCAAACTTCGTCTGCCAGAACTCGGGCCGTGTGGACGGCGTCGTCGCGTATCGACATCCAGCATGGCGGTGCCAGAAGCAACCATGCACGAAGGCCACCGCGCGGTAGCGAGGGAACACCAGATCGGGCGATCCTGGCAGATCCTTTCGGTGGAGGCGAAACCTGACTCCATAGGCGTGCAGCGCCTTTCGAAGCGCCACTTCTGGACGGGTGTTGCGCCCGCCAATCGCGGCCATCATGCGGGATCGCACATCAGGAGTCACGATATCGACCATCTTCCCTTGCGCTCCACCCTCGGACCTGGGACAAGACAACCCAAGCATTCACAACGAGTTCCGCAATGACAAGCCCGGTCAGCATCGTCGATCTCTTTTCGGGTCCGGGCGGCCTCGGCGAAGGATTCACATCTGTCCGGGTTGGCGATGACGCCGCCTACAGGCTGGAGGTATCGGTCGAGAAGGAAGCCTCGGCACACGCGACCCTGCGCCTGCGCGCCTTTCTCAGGCAGTTTCCGGCCCTTCCGCCGGCATATCTGAACTGGCTCCGCGAAGGAGGCAGGCAACCCGACTGGGCCAAGCTCTATCCATCGGCATGGGCCGCGGCCGACCATGAGGCTTGCTGCGTCGAGCTGGGCACCGAAGCCGCGGCGACGCTTCTGGAAGCGCGGATCCGGGGTATAGAGGCATCAGGTCAGCGGAAGACCCTTCTGATCGGCGGGCCGCCGTGTCAGGCATACTCACTGGCGGGACGGTCCCGAAACGCTGGTATTGCGGATTACGATGCCCTGCTGGACCACCGTAACTTTCTCTATGAGGAATACGTGCGCGTCCTTGGTCGCCTCAAGCCGGCAGCGTTTGTCATGGAAAACGTGAAGGGAATACTCTCCTCTTCGGTGAAGGGGCGGGCAATCTTCTCGACGGTGATGAAGGATCTGACGGCGGCTGGAGACGGTTACCGCCTGTTCGCGCTGTCTGCCGACAGGCGCCTTACCGACGAGCCCCGTCCGACGGATTTCTTGGTGCGAACCGAAGAGCACGGCGTTCCTCAAGCGAGGCATCGTGTGATCATCGTTGGCATACGTGCCGATATTGCCGCCGGACTGCCGCCGGAAATTGCACCGCGGCTTGATCGCGCCCGCGAGATCGTGACGGTGGAACAGACCATCGGGCATCTTCCGCAGCTGCGGAGCGGGCTGAGCCGTGGAGACAGCACAGACGCGTGGATGGCTGCCATGTTCGCGGCGATCGAAACTGTGGAGGAGTGCCTGGAAGAAGCGAACTCCACGCGGCCCGGTGCCTTCCGCGCCCTTCTTGCCGATGTCCGAGGTGAGGTGGGTTCATTGGCCGCACAGGGCAGGGCCTCAACCAGACTGGCGTCCGGCACCAACAGGCTTCCGCAAGAGCTTGCCGCGTGGCTGGCGGGCAGGCCCCAAGGTGTCCTGACGCTGCACGACACCCGCGGACACATGCCGTCCGACCTGGCGCGTTACTTGTTCGCGACCTGTTACGCTAGGATTGAAGGGGTCAGCCCCCGCGCAAAGGATTACCCGCCCGCGCTGGCACCGGATCATAAAAGCTGGACGACAGGGAAATTCAACGACCGTTTCCGCGTTCAGCTTGCCGGCCAGCCAAGCACGACCATCACGAGCCACATCTCCAAGGATGGCCACTACTTCATTCATAGCGACCCTGTGCAATGCCGTAGCCTGACAGTGCGTGAGGCGGCAAGATTGCAGACGTTTCCCGATGACTACCTTTTCCTGGGCAATCGCACGCAGCAATATGTGCAGGTCGGCAATGCCGTTCCGCCTTGGCTTGCTCATCAGATCGCGAAGGCGCTGTTGCCAATTTTCGATTTTATCTGAGCCACTTGCTTCGTCGGGCCAAAAAAAGCCAAGGAGTCGTCAAGGTTTGGTTGCAACCTGCAGACAGTTAGGTTCCATTAACTTTCGCGGGAGTTGTGGTCGCCATGGTGCTTCAAGGGATGGAGGGGTTCGGTCTGGACATGGCGCGCTTCGAGCCCGCCATTTCAAGCGTTGAGAGCAATCCTCCGTCGCCTTTGGCACAAGACACCCCGCGTGTTGCAGTGGACGAACGCGGACGCACCCTCCTTCATATGGCTGCTGCGGCCGGAGACGCGCATGCCTGCCGAAGCTTGCTAAATGCGGGTTTTCAGCCTTACCAGCCCGATCACCAAGGCAGGTCTGCGTCGGACCATGCGCGTTCGGCTGGTCATTTCGAACTTGCTGCTGCGTTGGAAGGCAGGTTGGATGCGCCGGGGGACGTCGCAGCGCGCGCGCCCCTTGACCTGCGAGAGCTGATGGGGCTGGTCGGCGACAACACCCAAGTCGCCCAGCAGATCATTGATGCCAGGCGCCTGCACGCGCGCGACGCGAAGGGCGATACTCCACTGCACATCGTTGCCATGCGCGGCAAGATGCAGGTTGCCGACCTTCTCGTTCGGGCGGGCGCCGATCTGCACGCGATCAACGGCGCTGGCCTGACTCCGGCACAAGCCGCGGCCGCGAACGGTCATCCCTTGTTGGCGTCCCTTCTCCAGGCAGCGGCGGGTAGCGAAATCGTCGAGACCCCGGCATCCGGGATCCAGATTGTGGTAGAAGCCGAGCGGGCGGCGCCGGTCGTTGCAATCCCCCCGGACATGAACCTAGACGAACTGGATGGGCTCGACTTCGAAGGCGAGGTTGAAGCCGAAGAGTTTCACAGCCTCTCGGGCCGCATCGCCGCACAAGGCAGTTTCTTGCGCGTCTCGGACGATATCCGTCTGCGGACCGGTGACGAAGACGGCGCCGTCGACTGGACACCGAGCACGACGCGGAGCGATATCAGTGGAGACGGCCTCGACGACGCAGTGCCGCCGGAGGCAACGGAAGATGACACCCGTGGCGTCTTCGGCGACCGGGCTCCGCGCAGGAGCGCACCGCCCTCTGCGTGGCGGCACTTCCGGATCGATGAAGCCGGCTGCTTGCCCGTTGCTGACCGCATTGTCAGCGCTGGGCATTTCAGCGACGATGATCTCGATGAGATCCTTGGCCAATGTCATGGTCGCTTCGACGCAATCGACCTCCGGCTGAACATCCTGAGAGAGCTCGAAGCTGCCGGGTTCCCCCTCATCGACGCTGCCGAAGCGTTGGGTTGGGATGCAGCCACCACTGTCACCGCGGATGAACTTGTCGAGGCACTCGTGGCCACTTGCAGCAGGGCTGCCGTCTTGCCGGGAGCAGCTGGTCAGGTCGTCAGGCAAAAATCGATGCTGCGTCTGATCGAAACCATGGCCGATGCCCGGCGCAAGATGCTTCTCGGGTTGGCCGAAAGCCCTGCGGCGATCGGCATCATCCTCTACATGGCCGCCCGGGTTCTGGAAGGCGAAGTAGAGGCGGCTGCCATGACTGCCCGCGAATTCAATCCAGCGCACCTTTCCGACGAATGCACGGAATTCGCCGAAGCCGTTGACGTGCTCAGACACCTGCGGGACGACGTCGCTGCAGGATCAAGGCGCGCGATGCGGCGTGCGGCCGACGCCGCGGAAGCGCTGGAACTGCGGCAGGAGTTCCTGCGTGATGTTGCGGACGCCATGGCGGAGGCGCCAGAACTGCTGACGCTTGCCGCAGATCTCCAGCGGAACCTCGACGCCCTTGATGCGACCGCACAGGCGGTCGCAGTCGCCGCGCTCCCTCTTTGCCGCCGCTATGCGGCGCAGAATGCCGGTGAAGATGATGATCAGGAGGATGTCTTCCAAGTCGCCTTCCTTGGCCTCCAGCGAGGCGTCCTTCGCTTCAAACCTGAGGTGAGCATCAATTTTGCGGCGTATGCTTCCTTCTGGCTAAGGCAGTCGGTGGTTCGGTGGCGCGCAGATGAGGGCAGGCTGGTGCGGGTGCCGGTGCACCGTCAGGGCTTGGAAGCGGAGTGCCGCAACGTCGCCGAGATACTGGAGATGCGTCTTCAACGACTACCTGTCCCGGAGGAGGTCGCGGCAGAGCTTCGCCAGCGGCCCGAAATCGTGACGCAGATCGCTCGCATCCCGGCGTTCCCGGTGGAACTCGACGTGCTTGAAGAGACGGCTGTTCCGGAAGACGTGCATGGCATCCCCGAGAGCGTCCTGCAGGACGATATTGCTACCCTCATCCATGAGGAGCTGTATCAACTCGACGAGCGGCAGGCCGACGTCATCTGTAGACGCTTCGGCATTGGTTTCGACGATGAGATGACCCTGGAAGAGGTGGGCCAGATCTACGGGGTCACCCGCGAACGCATCAGGCAGATCGAGGCCAAAGCGTTCCAGCGACTGATGCATCCGGGCCGTATGCGCTACCTGAGCAGAGCGCTCTGAGCAGCACATGAAAGTCAGGAACGCGCCGCCCCATCCAGAAGCCATGCTCGAGTCCCTCAGGGGGCTAGGATATACGACCGCCACGGCACTTGCGGACATCATCGACAACTCGATCGGAGCAGGTGCCACCGAAGTTGACGTCCAGTTTCACTGGGACGGCCCGAACAGCTGGATCCGGGTGGTCGACAATGGCAGCGGAATGAGCGACGCAGAGCTGGAGACGGCGATGCGTCTGGGGGCCAAGGATCCGCGGACCGGACGGCATGCCACCGACCTCGGGCGTTTCGGCATGGGGCTTAAGACGGCAAGCTTCTCGCAGGCGCGCCGTCTGACCGTCGCCAGCCGCCGCGCCGACGAGGGAGCGGCCTGTCTTCGCTGGGATCTTGATCGGCTGGCAGAGGGCATCGCGGGAGGATGGCCGCTGTTCGAAGGCCCGCATCCTGGGTCGGAAAGCGTCTTCTCTCCCTTGGAGGCCATGCCGCACGGGACCGTTGTCGTCTGGGAATGCATGGACCGCGTCGTGACTCAGGGCTTCGTGGCTCAGGACATGATCGATCTGGCGGATGTGGTCGAGCAGCACCTTGCGATGACCTTTCACCGTTTGCTGGATGGATCGGGGGCGCTACTGGTCCTGCGCATCAACGGGCGGAAGGTGCAGCCGTGGGACCCCTTCATGCTCGGTCACCCCGGCAAGGCGGAGGAATCCACCGAAATGCGTCTGGTGAATGTCACCGGCGTCAGCGTCCAAGCCCATGTGCTTCCGCACCGCGACATGCTTTCCGCTCCGGAACTGGAACGTGCGGCAGGGCCAGCGGGCTGGACTTCGCAGCAAGGTTTCTACATCTACCGCAACCGCCGGCTTCTTGTGGCCGGCGGATGGCTTGGGCTTGGCGAGCGCGGCCGGCTCTGGACGCGCGACGAGGCGCATCGGCTGGCCCGAATACGCCTCGACATTCCGAACTCTGCCGACGCGGAGTGGAAGATCAACATCCTGAAATCGACGGCCAGCCCGCCGCTCAGGTTGCGCTCGCAGCTGCTGCGGATTGCATCGAACACGCGAGACCGTGCGAGAACCGTATTTGCTCACCGGGGCCGCCTCCTGCCTTCGGCGGGCGGCAAGGCGGGCGGCATGCCGGACCTCTGGGACGCCGTGAAGACGCGTAAAGGGACATCCTACCGCTTATCGCGTGAGCATGATCTGGTGGCTTCTCTCCTTGATCGCGCAGGTCCACTCAAACCCGACATTCTCGCGCTGCTTCGCCTCGTCGAGGAAAGCGTGCCGGTTCAGCGCATCTGGCTTGATACCGCCGAGGACCGCGATACGCCAACCACCGGCTTCACGGCTGCCAAGGAGGATGACGTGCGGCAACCTCTCTCGGCCCTGTTCCGTGTTCTCGTGACGCACAGCGGCCTGACCGAGGAAGAGGCAAGGGAACGCCTTCTCCGAACCCATCCGTTCGAGCGCTACCCGGCGCTCGTGGCCGACCTGACCCTGAAGGACATCCCCAGCAAATGACAATGATCGACCAGAAGGCCTTCGACGCCGTGCTGAGCATGGCGCAGAAGCTGCTGCTTGTTAACGCGGGGGAGGCGGGCACGGCCATCACGCCGGCGATGATCGAGCAGCAGCTGGACATGCTGGCCACGATCATGCCAGCCCAGTTCGCCGTGATCGATCGGGAAGCGCTGGTAGACGAACTGATCCGTCGCGCCAGCCAGCGTGTCGGCACCAATGCAACGCTCAAGGACACCGGCGATCACATCGACTGGTTGAATGCTGACCGGAAGAAAGATTGGCATTATTGGCGCCGCTACCACGAATACATGGACACGAAGATCCCGTGGAAGGCACTGGAGGCGCTGGATGGAGCGACAGATGAGGTTCTGTCACAGCTGGAAGATCCGGATCGGCAAGGGTCATGGGATCGTCGCGGCTTGGTGGTCGGGCATGTCCAGTCCGGCAAGACCGCCAACTACACCGGCCTGATCTGCAAGGCCGCCGACTCCGGCTATAAGATCATCATTGTCCTCGCGGGCCTCCACAACAATCTGCGCTCCCAGACCCAGATCCGTCTGGACGAGGGATTTCTGGGTTTCACCACCCTCGCCAACACCGACCACCTGCCGGCGATCGGCGTGGGCCTCATCGATACCGACCATTCGACCAGGCCCAACTATGCCACGAACCGCAGCGAGAATGGCGACTTCAACAAGCAGATGGCGGCGCGACTGGGGGTGAGCCCCGAGCAGCGACCCTGGCTCTTTGTCGTCAAGAAAAACAAGACGGTCCTCGAGCGGCTGCTCTTCTGGATCCGCAACCGCGTTGCCAACCACACCGACCCTGTGACGGGACGGAAGCTGGTGACGAACCTGCCGCTGCTGATCATCGACGACGAAGCAGATCACGGTTCGGTCGACACCGGCGAGAACGTGGTGGACGAGTTCGGCAACCCAGACACCGAGCACAACCCGACCGTGCTGAACCAGCTGATCAGGTCGATCCTGCACCACTTCAGCCGCAAGGCCTACGTCGGATACACGGCAACGCCTTTCGCGAACATCTTCATCCACGACAAGGGCCAGACGGAGGAGCATGGGCCGGACCTCTTCCCGTCCTCCTTCATCACCAGCCTTGCGGCGCCATCGAACTATATCGGACCGGGGAGGGTGTTCGGTTCGACATCCTCCACGCCCGACAACCTGCCTTTGGTGCGCGAGCTGAAGGAAGAGGAATACGGGCCGTGGATCCCCCAGAAGCACAAGAATGGCTTTCGGCCGACCTGGCGGGGAGAGGCGCAGATCCCGGACAGCATGGCCGAGGCAATCCGTTCCTTTATCCTTGCCTGCGCCGTTCGCAAGCTTCGTGGCCAGGGAACCAGGCACTCCTCGATGCTGATTCACGTGTCGCGGTTCACGTCAGTGCAGTCCGAGGTGGTGACTCAGGTTGGCGAACACCTGCGCAACCTGCGGGGAAGGTTTGTTAGGGGAATCGACCTGGCAGATACTGAAGCACTCATGCGGGAGGACTACTTGCAACGGTTCCTGCCGGGCATGCTGCGCATTCGCGACGGCCTGAACCCCGACGAGCCTCATGCCGCCGACTTCACATGGGAAGAAGTCCGAGAGGTGCTTACGGACGTCATCAGCGACATCAAGGTCCGAGAGATCAATGGCTCGGCCAAGGACGCGCTCGACTATGCGGAGAACGAGGCAACCGGCCTTAAGGTGATCGCAGTGGGTGGCGACAAGCTCGCGCGCGGCCTGACGCTGGAGGGGCTGTGCACCAGCTACTTCCTGCGCACTGCGCGCATGTATGACACGCTGATGTCAACCGGCATGCAAAACTGACCCCCTATCGGCGTCCAAAATTGACCCCCCTTGCGACGTCGAGATCAGGGCCTGAGCCGACGGAACTGATCACAGAGTGGAGGCGGGTCAGGCCCTGATCGGGG
>Ga0209643_1000169_pt1 | contig 155312 bp, 151 predicted proteins | sample AutmiccBRH37_all_FD_187383 | JGI IMG/M metagenome (GOLD analysis project Ga0209643, IMG submission 187383) | Deep subsurface microbial communities from Mt. Terri, Switzerland - Autotrophic microbial communities BRH/37_all (SPAdes) (version 2) | ecosystem: Environmental > Aquatic > Deep...
ATTTTATTACATAAAGTGAAGCTGCATTTTTAGACCTGGTCACCTTGAGTCTCATTACAAATATCGCCCCCTTTCCCCTATATTATAACACAGTGCGACAAAGTGCGATACACAAAAAAAGAAAAAACAAAAAAAATAAGCCTATATCAAGGCTTTCTGGGATTTTTCCTTATGCAACTGTCAAAGACCCGAATCTATGCCCTTCTTTCGACATAGGTGGAGTTATTTCCTCTTTACTTTTTGTGGAATTTCTTAAATTTCGGCAAAAAATTACTAAAATAATTAGGCATAACCTATTGTGTCGTATAATGCAAAAAGGTAAAATATGTAAAGGTATTAATTGCTAAAGCTAAATCACATGGGATAAGAAAATATTTACTAAATTTGCATATAGATAAAAGTGGAGGTGGGCTAATTGATAACTAGTACTGCAAAGGAATGGAACATACAAGACATAAGGTTGATTGTACATAATAATGTGTTGGAAAATAAAGAATTGGAATATAAGGCTTGTGGTGGACTACAGGATGAACATAAAGATGAAATAAGCAAAGATGTTTCTAGTTTCGCAAATTCGGCAGGGGGAGTTATCATTTATGGTATAAAGGAAATAGAAGAAGATAAAACGATAAGATTAGAGTTAGATGAAGGTTTTGATATAAATGACAGGATTAATAAGGAATGGCTGGAAAATGTTATATACTCTCGTATTAGTCCTAAAATCGATGGTATCTATATAAACCCGATAGAAATAAATAATGGTAAAGTTATTTATGTGGTAGTAATTCCACAAAGTACAACTGCCCATATGGCCGGTAACTATAGATATTATAAAAGAAGAAATTTTAAATCAGAACCTATGGAAGATTATGAAGTAAGGGATGTTATGAACAGGCAAAATCAGCCTGATTTACAAATTCGTTTAACTGCACCCAGGGAAATATTTATTGAAAATAGCTATACTTTTAGAGTTTTAGTAAGAAATACCGGGGAAATAATGGTTAAATATTTTGCAGTGAGGATAAGTATTCCTGAAGAGTTGATTTATAATCAAAAATATAAAAATGGCAGAAGAACAATTATAAATGGTGTCCCATATCGAGAGTATGCAAAACAAGGCGGCTATCGGCAGTTTGTTTTTCCAGGATTCCATGTTTTTCTAGATAATAATTTTCTTCCTCCTTTATCGCCAGAGAAAAGTATAGTTCAAAAAAATTTACTAATATATTGGACTATTTATATGGACTATAACAATCCGATAAAGGGTAGGGTAAATCTAGAAAAAATTATTGGAAACAGAATAATAAAACATCAATAAATGAAAAATAAAAAACCAAAGCAATAATAAAGCTGCTTTGGGTTTTCGTTTTTTCCATTACCCTAAAATTTTTAGTATTATTGTATAGTTCTATTTTGGGATATCTGATATTGATTACCTAACTGCTGGCGAACATTCTGCAGGTAATTTTGCTCCTGCTGCTGTTGATTCATTTGTTGATTAGGCCCACCCATTTGATAGCCTGATTGTGTGTATGGGCTGTTTTGGAAAGTATCAGGACCCATGGTAGCAATGGACGCATTAGGTATATTTCTTTGTTGCATGGATTGCTGGGGCTGACCCATCATAGTCCTATGCTGTTGTTGAAAAGCTTGGAAGTTTTGATATGTTGAAGGGTCCATACTAGCTAGTGAGCTACTTTGGTTAAACGTTGGTTGAAACTGGGACATTTGCTGTATAGGTTGTTGACCATACGTAGTTTGCCCAAATTGATTACCCAACTGCTGGCGGACATTTTGCAGGTAATTTTGTTCCTGCTGCTGTTGGTTAATTTGTTGATTGGACCCGCCCATTTGATAGCCTGATTGTGTGTATGGGCTATTTTGGAAAGTATCAGGACCCATGGTAGCAATAGATGCATTAGGTATATTACCTTGTTGCATTGACTGTTGAGGCTGAGCCATCATAGTCCCATGCTGCCGCTGTTGGAAAGCCTGGAAGTTTTGGTATGTTGAAGGGTCCATGCTAGCTAGAGAACTGCTTTGATTAAACGTTGGTTGAATCTGGGACATTTGCTGCATAGGTTGTTGATTATACATTCCTTGCCCGAATTGGTTTCCTAGCTGTTGGCGAACATTTTGCAGGTAGTTTTGTTCCTGCTGCTGTTGATTCATTTGTTGATTAGGAATACCCATTTGATAGCCCGATTGTGTGTATGGGCTGTTTTGGAAAGTATCGGGACCCATGGTAGCAATGGATGCATTTGGAGCATTTCTTTGCATAGTTTGTTGATTTAGTCCCATAATTCTTTGATAGTTTTGCATTTTTAATAACCTCCTTGGATTAATTGTTGAGATTTCGTGTCCATTTAACTAAAGGATTATTGTATGAACGAAATACATACCTCCTTTAAACAATTACTGTATTTATTAGTTTCCTAATTTAGAAAAATTATAACTGTAAATTTATGCCAATTTAAAAAAGGGTTGTAATGGAGTTTAACAAGATTTTATTTAAAATATATTTTGAGTTACTGAATATAAATATAAAAGGAGAGAAATGGATAGGAGGGAGGCCATGAAGGGGTTCTTGATATTTTTGGGATTGATTTTATTAATTATCTTTGTTATGTTTTCTTATTTTACTATAGTTGATGAGGGTAATAAAATATTGTTTATTTATCAAGGAGATAACTTTATTCCCGCTGGGGCAATGGAAAGGATGCCTAGAGAGTTTGCGGGATTATTGAAGCCTACGTCTTGGGTTTTTCTAGGTATATTAGTACTTGTATATTTTAAAATTTTATGGAAATTGGTTAGCCTTAATTGGAAAAGTAAAAACAATTTTAAGAAAAAAGATAGTAAAATAAGAATAAGACAGCGATTTAACTAATAAAACCGGAGGATTATCCCCCGGTTTTTTTGCTTTATTCATCTACAGAAAGGCTTTGTTCATGAGCTTTATTTTCATCTAAAGGGTTCTCTTCGTTAACCTGGTTTTCAATTTGTGAAATAATATTTTCTAATTCCTGTAATGCTGAACCATAAAGTGACCAATTGCCTGCTTGAGCTGCTGACTTTGCCTTTTCATAGGCTTCTCTAGCCTGGCGGGCTAATATTTTAATCCCAAACTCTGTTTCGGGTTCACCATCAAGTACTTCCGTTTGCTGTGTATTTTTAAATATCTGATATAAGGCCTCCTCTAGTGTTTCCTCCATGACAATATTTTCCTGGTAAGCGACGATAATCCGTTTTACTTCAGGCAGACTGTTGGTATTATCAGATTGAATATACAAAGGCTCTATATATATAAGCGAATCCTTGATAGGGATTACCAAGAGATTACCTCTGATGACAGAAGACCCGCTCTGACCCCATAGAGTTAAATCCCGGGAAATAGTAGAGTCTTGATTTATTCTGGATTCAATTTGCATAGGACCATAGACTAGTCTTTGCTTGGGAAATTTAAAAAGTATTAACTGCCCATATTCTTCTTCATCATTTCGTGCAGCTAACCAGGCAATCATATTATCTTTTTTAATTGGAGTAAAAGGGCGCATCATAAGAAATTCTAATTTATCGGAGCCTGGTAATTTCATATTGATAAAATAAGGATTAACAGTTTGAATATTTTCCTGGTACTGTTCTTTAGCTATACTCCAGGAGTCCTCGCGGTTGTAAAAAACTCTGGGATTTTTCATATGAAAGTCTTGAAAGACCTGAGTTTGAAGGTCAAAAAGGTCAATTGGATAACGTATATGTTCCTTTATACCTTTTGGCATATCACTAAAGGGTTTAAATAAATCCGGAAAAACCTTAGCATAGCTTAGCGCAATAGGATCTTTTTCATCAACTAAGTAATAAATAACAGAGCCATTATAAGCATCAACAACTACTTTAACAGAGTTACGGATATAATTTACTCCTAGATACCTATCGTCAGTGAGGGGCTCTGAATATGGGTATTTAGCACTGATGGTGTAAGCATCAATAATCCAGTATAGTTTTCCCTCGCTAATTACTAAGTAGGGATCTTGATCATAGCTAAGAAATGGAGCAATTTTCTCGACTCTTTCCTGGATATTTCTGTATAATAAAATTTTACTTTCATTAGTAAGTGCCCCTGAGACCAATATTTTAAAACTGCCTTTATTTAAAGCAAAGATTATCTTATTAAGTCCTTTTAAGGGAATTCCTGCTGTTCCTTCATAGGTAGTTTCAGCATTATCATTACCAACGGGGTAATCAAATTCTTTTTCTGTGGTATTTACAATAACAAAATCATTTGTCAATTGGCCATAATAGATTTCTGGTCTAGAGATATTCAATTCAGATTCTTGGGAAACCGGAGGAATATCCTTAACTAATAATAAGGGCTGTCCTTGAGGTGTAATCTTATTTACGGGTGCTACTACTACTCCATAACCATGAGTATATTTTAGATATTTATTTATCCAGGTTTGACCTTGGGCTGGAATATTATTTTGATTTAATTCTCTAGCTGATAGAAAAACTTGGGTAGATTGTCCACTTAAAGTGTATCTATCAACATCGACTTCCCAAAAGTCATAATAGGGACGCATGCTTTGCAATTGATTGAAGATAGTCCTAGCAGGCCGGAAGTCATTTATTCGTACATTATTTAGTGTTTCTGATGCTTCTTCTAGATCATTAAAGGTTAGACTTGTTGCAGCGGGAAATTCGATCTCTTCAATTTTATCTAATCCGAAGGCTTGGTTAGTCATGGTAATACTTCTAGAAATATAATCTATTTCTTTATTAATTTCATTAGGGTTAACAATAAAACTTTGCACTAAATTTTGGGCAACACCACCTACAATGACAACAATTACAAGCAAAATAGGTCCTACTGTAACAAGCTTAATATTCTTTTTACGGATACCTATAAAGATAAGAAGGGCAGATAACAGGCAAGCCGCAGATGCTATGTAATAGTAAGGTAAAGTAACCATTAAATCGGTATATGCCGCTCCAAAGGCTGCCCCCCTTGGAGAATACAATAAGTTAGCCAGTTTTAATTGGTAACCAAGTATCAATAGAAGAAAAAAAGCAATAGCAAAATAACCCAGGCGATTAACCGCAGTTTTAACCGGATTGTTTCCCAAACCTTGGAGATATACCGTAAAGACAAAATTTAATATAGCAATTACTAATAAAAAAAGCGTAGTGAGGGCAAAAATAGTTTCATATAAAGATAAGTTGAAAAAATAAAAGCTTAAATCACGATTAAAAACTGGTTCACTCACACCAAAGGGAACCTGATTTAAAAATAATAATATATTTTCCCATAATGCAGTGGCGGCTAGTAATCCAGCTAATACACCAAGTAATAAAGAGGGTAATATTATTAGAAGTTTTGTCCCTCCTTTTTTAGTAGTTAAATCAATTAGGTTATCGTCCTTTATTTTCAAAGGCTGTTTAAGATTTAAGGTAAGATATAATGTCAAAAAGGCTAGAAGTGTTACCAATAGGAAAGTAAAAACACCAATTGTTAGCTTAGCTAGTAGAGTTTTAATAAATAGTGCCTGGTATCCTAACTCCTTAAACCAAAGGAAATCACCATATAAGTTTACTAGCTGAGGAAAGGCAAAAAAAAGCAGCAGGATTAGCGGAGTTAATAAGAAAATCTTTAATTTATTTAGGTTCATAAGGATTCCTCCCATTTCTAGGATAACCTATTTTAAAAGTATTAATAAATTATAAGCCAGCATCTGCTGGCTTATAATTTATTGGTCACATTTAAGTATTCCCGCTTTTGCTGAATGCTCTTTAGACATTTCCCTAATGATGATTGAAACATTTTCTTTGGGGCAATCAACTGATTCACAGATGGCTGCGGTGACGTTTTTGACAAGATTTCTCTTCTGTTCTAATGTTCTTCCTTCTATCATTTCAATTTGGACGATAGGCATTTAAAAACCTCCTTTTGTTAATATTTATAAATTTATTCGCCAAATTTTACAAGATACCTCCATCTAGCGGGAAAGAATTCTAAATAAACATGGTTTAGATTTGTGATTTATTAATTATTTTACGGGCAAAATAAATATTATATTCTAGCAAAATTAAATGAAAAGAGGGAATAAAATGGATGAAAAGAGATATACAGATATAGTGCCCAGTGACCAGGAAATAAATGCAAGTTCTCCCGGAGTTCTTGCCCTTGAGCGGTTTAAATTAGCTATGGCCCTTGGTGATGATGAAAGTGAAATGGCTGAAGAATTAAAGGATTTTTTAATGGAGAATGCCCATGGCGAGAAAAACAGTGAAAATAAATAAAGACTTATATAATGTTTGCTATGGTTATCTAAATTGTTATAACTAAATTTTTTAAAAAAAGCATTAAAATTATTAAAAAAAAGAAGGAATTGTTTTTTGTATACAGAATACTATATACAGAAATGGAGTGGAGTTAATTTAAAAAATTGTACAAGTGAAGAAAGAGGTGTATTTATGAATTTTTTTGAACAAACTCAAATTTTTATCAAAGAGTGTGTAGAGGAATTAGGAGTAGAACCTGAGATTTATGATTTTTTAAAAGAGCCCAGAAAAACAGTCATTGTCAATATTCCGGTTCGGATGGATGATGGGAAGATAAAAACCTTCATTGGTTACAGAGTACAGCATAATAATGCCTTAGGGCCCTATAAAGGTGGAATCAGATTTCATCCTGATGTTAATTTAGATGAAGTGAAGGCACTAGCTACACTAATGACTTTAAAAACTGCAATTATCGATGGTGTGCCATTTGGAGGCGGTAAAGGTGGAGTAGCGGTAGATCCTGGACAGCTTTCCAAAGGTGAATTGCAAAGACTCAGCCGTGGTTATATGAGAGCTATCGCTTGGTTTATCAGTCCTAAAAAAGATATCCCAGCCCCTGATGTTGGAACTAACCCGCAAATTATGGCTTGGATGGCTGATGAATATAGTTATATTAGAAGGCAAGCAGAACATGAAGTAATCACCGGAAAACCTATTGAAATTGGTGGTTCAAAAGGAAGAACTCAAGCAACTTCTAGAGGCTGTATGTTTGTAGCTCAGAAAGCCTGTGAAAAAGCAGGTCTAAACTTTGTAGGTTCAAAAGTAGTGGTACAGGGTTTTGGAAATGTAGGTGGGAATGCTGCACTTCTTTTTGAAGAGGCGGGAGCCAAAGTAATTGCCGTAAGTGACGTATTTGGGGCAATATATAATGAAGATGGTTTAGATGTTAAAGAATTAATGGATTATACTAAAGAACATGGTACAATTGCTAAATATCCTAAGGCGAAAGTAATAAATAATGATGAACTGTTAGAATTAGAATGCGATATTCTTGTACCGGCCGCATTAGAAAATCAGATTACCAAAGAAAATGCTTCCCGTGTTAAGTGTAAAATTTTGGTAGAGGGAGCTAATGGTCCAACTACAGCTGAGGCTGATGAAATACTTGTTAAAAAAGGTGTCCTGATCTGTCCTGATGTATTAGCTAATGCTGGTGGTGTTGTCGTAAGTTACTTAGAATGGGTACAGGGTAATTATCATTTCCAATGGAAAGAAGAAACAGTAAATGCCGAGCTAAAAGAAAAAATGGAGAATGCTTTTGACAGAATATATGAATTCGCCCAGGAAAGGGATATGCCAATGCGTAGGGCAGCCTTTATGGTGGGTATAAAGAGATTAGCTGATGTTATGAGAATTAGGGGTTGGATTTAAGAGGGAAGGCGACACACCTCATTTGAAGATTCATTCTGGGAAGAGGAATGTCCCCAACGAATAAACGGCGACACACCTGCTGAAGCTTGGGATAGTTTTGGGGGAACAGGAATGTCCCCAACGAATGGGACACACCCTCCTTATAAAAGAAGATACAGATAAGAAATAGACCGGTGAATTTCAATGCCGGTCTATTTCTTATTTATTCGTCCTATAAAGATGTTCTCAAGAGAGGAGATATGCTTCAGGGGGGGAACATTAAAGACTTCCTTTCATATAATGTGTAGAGAAAATATTTATATAAGGAAGGAGTGAGAGGATGACTTACGTTGTAAGGACTGGTGATACATTATTTACAATTGCCCAAAGATTTAATACTACAGTTGAAAGATTAATTGCTTTGAATAATATTACCAATCCAAATATGATTTTGGTTGGCATGGTATTGACTATTTCTTCTGACCAGCCTGCTCCTCAACCGCCGCTGGATTCTGAATGGTGTCCTCGGTTGACACTAGGTTCGAGAGGCAGTGCTGTTAGGGAAGTACAACAGTTATTACGGGATAGAGGCTATGACTTGGGTGGTATTGATGGAGTTTTTGGCTCACGCACAAGGGCAGCGGTAGTTAATTTTCAGCGTTCAAGAAATCTAAGTGTTACAGGTATTGTGGATACTGCTACCTGGCAAGCATTAGGCAGGCAGTGTCAGGGCCCTGGTATTTCTGTATGCCCTACTATTCGCCCAGGAGACAGGGGAAGTGCGGTCAGATTCTTGCAAAGCTTACTGCAGCGGCTTAATTATGCTCCAGGGCCTATTGATGGAATATTTGGAGCTGATACAAGAGCAGCTGTGATAGCTTTTCAGGCAAATAATAATATTCCAACAACCGGGCTCGTTGATCAGGCTACCTGGAATGCTCTTGGAGTTACCTGTGTTCCTACATTTCCTGATCAAGATGGTGGAGTAGTTATTCCTGGTCAACCTGATGAAGGAGATGGACTAAACTATACATGGCAGGAAATTGAGGGGTTTAGATATCTACTGGCTACTAATGAAAGTCGTTATTACCGCGGTCAATCAGTTAGGATAACATTCCGCAAACGTAATATTACAGATCAAAGCGTTACCCTCGAATACTCTTCAAGTCAGTTATTCGATTTCTATATTTCTAATCAAAATGGCAGAGAAATATGGCGGTGGTCCGAAGATCACGCATTTCTGCCTGTTATCAGAGAAATGATACTGGCACCGGGAGAATCTGAAACAATCGATATTGTATGGGATCAAAGAAATAAAAGTGGAAATTTAGTAAACCCTCAAAATTTAACTCTATGGGGAACTAACAAAGCAACAGGAGAGAGTGTTTCGGTGCAATTTGAAGTTTATGAATAAAAACTCTATTGGTATTATAAAGCCCGGATTAAATCCGGGCTTCACGCTTAAAGATGGCCACCAGGCATGAATCTGAATTATAACAGGAGTGGGTGAAAATAGTAAATAACTCCCAGCCTTCTATACTTTCTCTATCCAAGCTTAAATCTATTAACCGTTGGGTCACCATACATCCTTCCGAAGCCTTAATCCTAATCGATTTATATTCAAAGTTTTTTTCAGTCATTTAAAAAACCTCCTCCTAATGTAATATATGACTCGAAAATTCATTTGGTAAAAAATAAATACTAGGGAAAAAATGAAACTAAACAATGTATTTTTTCGTCTTTATATTGCAAGGGAAAATAGCAAAGGGAGGTTTTAAAATGTTAGAAATCAAAAAAATAGAAGAAGAATATAAATGCTCTAAGTGTAATTCTATTGGTGCTCAAGTAAGTGAGGTAGCTATGACTGGTACAGGCTTAAGCAGGCTCTTTGATATTCAGCATAATGAATTTTTATTTATTTCCTGTAAACATTGTGGATTTACTGAAGTTTTTAATTTACATATACTTGATAAGAGACCCAAATCATTTTTAATGGATATATTAATTGGCAACTAAAAAAACACCTCACTGTTGAAGTGAGGCGATTAATTTTTATACAAATATTTTTTACCTTAACCTAGCGCAATATAGTGAAGCGAAACCTTAACCTAACGAAGTGAAATCTTAAAAAGGGTCTACTGACCCTTTTTTGCATAAACCGCCATAGCAGTGGCAGCACCAATTCCTGCTTCTATTTTGTAGCCTTGGGCTTTTAAAGCACTTTCCAAAGATGTTAGGAATAACAAAACATTTTTTTCATTACATGTGTATCCCATAGTACCTATTCTCCAGACTTTACCCTTACCCTCACCTAAACCTCCACCAATCTCAATGCCGAATCTCTCTAATAAGTATTTACGTACTGTTACATCATCGACTCCATCAGGAATTACAGCAGAAGTAAGCATGGGCAGACGGTGTCCTTCTTGTGCCCACATTTTCATACCCATCGCTTCTAGACCCGATTTTAATGCTTGGGAATTCAGCTCATGGCGGGTAAAACGGTTTTCAAGACCTTCTTCATAAATTAACCGTAAGGCTTCCCTTAATGCATAATTCATATTAATTGGTGCAGTATGGTGATAAGCTCTTTGTTGACCCCAATAGTTTTGAATCATAGTTAAGTCTAAATACCAAATAGGAACTTTTGTTTTTCTATTATTGATTACTTGTTGAGCCCTTTCATTAAATGTGACAGGTGCAAGTCCAGGCGGGCAGCTAATACACTTTTGCGTTCCACTATAGGCAGCATCTATTCCCCACTCATCAATTTTGAGTTCACAACCGGCTAATGAAGTAACACAGTCAACTAATAGCATCGCATCATATTGTTTGCAGAGTTTGGAGACTTCCTCTATTGGTTGTAAAACACCGGTAGATGTTTCAGCATGAACAATTGCTACATATTTTGCACCAGTTTTGTCTAAAGCATCTTTTATATCATCAAGCTCAATTATTTTTCCAAAAGGTGCAGAAATTGTGGTTACATCTGCCTTTAAACGTTGGCAAATGTCCTGCATACGACCACCAAAAACACCGTTTACACAAACGATTACTTTATCTCCCTCTTCAATCATATTAGCTAATACTGTTTCCATACCTGCACTACCTGTGCCGGGCATAGCCATTGTTAATTGGTTCTTTGTTTGGAATACATAGCGCATTAATTCCATTGTGTCATTCATAATAACTAAAAACTCTGGATCTAAGTGGCCTAAGATAGGAGCAGACATTGCCCTTAATACCACTGGATCAACATTGCTAGGACCAGGACCCATTAAGATTCTTTCAGAAGGTTTTAATTCACCATACTGTTTCATTCTAAGACACCCTTTCTTTAATAAGTTATATGTATTGTATACATTCATATTTGTATACTTTGACATAAAATTAAAAAATCCTATGTAGAATAGAGTAATTTTTAAATTTTTATTGTTTTTAATAGTAGTATGCAATAAATAAAAGTTTATCCTATTGCATTGCTCATAAACTTATTGAAAATAACCAGACTATATAAAGAAAAATATAAAACTATTTTATATTCTTTACATTGCAATAACCCTGGCCCTATGTTAAGTTATTTGTGATTAATATTTGTAATTAGTAATTTCAGGAGGATTAAGATGAAAATAGGAATAATTGGACTATCAAGTGTAGGAAAAACTACTATATTTAACCTTTTAACAAATACTAAAGCGACAACTGGGGCCTATGGGGCTAAAGATGTTAATATTGGTATGGCCAAGGTACCGGATAAAAGAATGGATTATTTAATAGACCTTTATAAACCAAAAAAGACAAGCTATGCTCAGATTGAATTTATTGATATAGCTGGAATTGTTCCAGAAGGGGGAACTAGAAAGTTTCTAGACGAAGTTAGGGATTGTGATGCTATTGTCCATGTAGTCAGGACATTTGATAACAAAGATGTTCCCCATGTTACTGAGATTATCAATCCAGTTAAAGATTTAGAGACTGTTGATATGGAACTATTATTTGCTGACTTAGAACTTATTGATAAACGAATAGAAAGAATAAAGGCTGGAAAAAAGATAAAAAAAGAACAACAAGATGAATTTGAACTTCTTGAAAGACTTTATAGTCATTTAGAAGAGGGTGGAGATATTCGGCAAGTTGAACTTACGGAAGAGGAAGAAAAACAACTTAGGGCATATAGTTTTCTAACCGAAAAGCCAAAGCTTGTTGTGGTGAATATTGATGAGGAACAATTCGAGAGTAATTCTTATCCTTTAAAATCTGAGCTGCAAGCTCTGTGTAACAATAAAGAAATGCCCCTTCTAGATATATGCGGCCAGATTGAGTCAGAAATAGGTGAATTAAGTGAAGAGGATAAAAAAATATTTACGGAAGACATGGGTATTATCGAAACAGGTATAGAAAGATTAGCACGGGCTGTATTTGAACATTTAGGATTAATTTCATTCTTTACAGTTGGTGAAGATGAAGTTAAGGCTTGGACCATTAATAAAGGTACACCAGCTAAAAAGGCAGCAAGTAAAATCCATTCTGATATCGAGAGGGGCTTTATCCGTGCTGAAGTTGTAAAATATCAGGATCTAAATAAATTAGGTTCTATGGTTAAAGTTAAAGAACAGGGTTTATTTAGATTAGAGGGCAAAGAACATATTGTTGAAGATGGGGATATAATTAACTTCCGCTTCAACGTATAAACGAAAATGGCTGCCATAAAGCAGTGCCTAGCTATCCGCTACTTTCCGACAGCCAAAGTAATTGTAATAATCACTATGGCACAGATTATTTTCATGCTCACTGCAAATATTAACAGTAAATACTAATAGACGAATAAAAAGAGTTAGTTACATAAAATGGACCCTGAGTCAAGGACATTTTAACATTAGCTAGCTCTTTTATTTATTTCTTAACCTAGCGGAACATAGTGGAGCGAAACCTTAATCTAGCGAAGCGGAACCTCAAAAAACGGGCTGTGCCCGTTTTTTTATGTATGTATATTTTTTAAAAAGGAAAGAATAGGAACAAAAAGGGAGTGAATTTATGCAAAGGGAATTTTCTTATAATCGAATTGCATACAGCTGCCCAAAGTTTGAGTCTATACAACAGGCCCAAGGATTTGGAATAAGTCTAGCTAATTGTAGCAGACCTCATGGACCTAGATGTGATCAATGTACCCATTGGAATGGTGGCTCTTGCGAACTATTTTTGGCTAGAGGCAAATAATTCTTTAATGAATTTTATAATTATCAGGCAGGAGAACAAGCACTATGCGTCGAAGCAATAATAAAATATTAATAAATTAATTATATATTAGGGAGGGGTCTTTTATGCTTGTGAGACAATGTGCAGGTGGTGTTGTCTTTAGTGGAGAGTCCGTTTTCTTATTGCAAAATGATAAGGGTGAATGGGTTTTACCCAAGGGAGCAATAAAAAACGGTAAAATCGCAAATGAAGTAGCAATTACTCGGGTTAGATACGAGGGTGGAGTAAACGGTCAGATAATTTCTTCTGCCGGCGAAACAAGTTATGAATTTTTCTCCTTCTCTCGTAAACGTCCTGTGTGCAACCGGATAAACTGGTTTGTCATGGAGGCGTCTGAACCCGAGTTTTCTATTAATCGCATGGAAGGTTTTAAAAATGGGGGTTTTTTTAAAATGGATGAAGCCTTGAGTAAAATAACTTATAGCCAAGACCAAGCCCTAGTGAGATATGCATATAGAAAATACCAAGAGTACTTGGAAGAAGTAGATTCTCAGCGAGCTTTGAGTAGTTAGTTACTAAAGTTACTCCTAAAATAAATAAATAAACAGGCTTTTCTTATCTTATTTAAGAAAGTCTGTTTTTTTATTTTATTTTAAGTAAAAGTAGTAAACATTTGCACCATTTAAACATAAATTAAATATTAAACTAGAAACGACAGGAGGTATTGGCGTGGAAGGACTAAAATGTCCCATTTGTAAGGCCATTAGTTTAGTGAATACAATTAAGGATGGTGAAATGTTTACTTGTCCCTTCTGTAATTATCGTTTTACCGTAACTTATGTAAGAAGATATTTTTTGCAACCCCAATTTAATATTAGAGACATGAATCAAAACAATTTTGAAAAGTATTTGGAGAACTTGGAGCATTTTCAACTCTTAGAAATTATGCAAAAAATTTTGAAAGAACTGGGTCAGAGGTTTCCAGACAAAGCTGAATATAGTCTAATTAATAAAGGCTGCTAAGGCAGCTTTTATTATGTAAAAGTGTGCAAACTGAGCATGGATTGAAAATTTGAATAATAAAAATAATATTAAAAATGATTTAGTAAAAAAGCCGGAGGTCCGGCTTTTTTTATCTTTGTAATGCAATTGACAACTAACTTCGATTTAAATAATATTTTCCTTAAATTCTCTAGGGATTATAACGCTAATTATTGGGTAATCTAATTACATGAAAATTGGGGAGGCGAAATATTTAACATGAAAGAAACAGAAAAAAAAGATAAATGTATCAGGAATGGCCTAAATATTACAGATCAAGAAATATCAGAAGCATTAGCAATAGATTTGGAGGATTTAAAAAAGGATAAAAACAATGGCGAACTTACTACTTCCTTAGGAACAATTACTTCTGGATGGTGGTCAAATAATTGGTGTGAATAAAAAGCTGATGAAAAAATTTCCTTATTAAGATATAATAAACACTGTTAAAATAAGAAAGGAGGATGAATATGCTACCTACCCCTAAAAAGTATTTTTTAACCAGTGGCAGTTCTGAGGGTGATACAGAGTTAACAGCTTTTGATGGTGCTTTATTGGATGCAGGTATTGGAAATATTAATTTGCTAAAAGTAAGCAGCATTCTCCCTCCCCAAGCAGAGCACGCTCCGGGCTTAAAGTTACCCTTTGGAGCTTTAGTTCCAACTGCATATGGAACAATTATTTGTGAGGAGCCGGGTGCACTCATTTCAGCGGCGGTTGCTGTAGGTACTAGTGAAGATAGTTTTGGAGTAATTATGGAGCTTTCTGATAAGTGCTCTAAGGAAGAAGTAGAAAGACAAATCGAGCAGATGGTTAGAGAGTCGTTTGCCATGAGAAAAATGAATTTAAAAGAAATCAAAATTTCCGCAGTAGAACATAAAGTAAAAAAGATAGGGTGTTGTGTGGCTGCTGTTCCCTTGTGGTATTAAGAAGAACGGAAAAGGAGTGTAGATATGAAAGGGCTATGGTTTACTGAGTTACAGACAAAACAATTAGCGTTATCATTAAAAATCAAACAGAGTTTACACCACGAAGTTAGTGAATTTCAAGAAATTAGTATGGTAGATACATATGATTTTGGCAGAATGCTATTGTTAGATGGGATTGTAATGACTACTATTAAAGATGAGTTTGTTTATCATGAAATGATATGTTTACCAGCTTTAAATACCCATCCTAATCCCGTAAATGTTCTTGTTATAGGTGGGGGAGATGGCGGTGTAATCAGGGAAATAATCAAGCACCCAAAAGTGGAAAGAGCAACATTGTGTGAAATTGACGGACGAGTTATTGAGGTAAGCAAAAAATATTTGCCCGAAATTTCCGGTGCTTTGGATGACCCCAAGGTAGAAATTTTAGTTGCCGACGGTATAAAACATATTCAAGAAAGTAAAAACAGATATGATGTTATCTGTGTCGACTCAACTGATCCTATTGGTCCTGCAGTAGGACTCTTTGCTAAAGATTTTTATCAAGGGATATATGAAGCTTTAAAAGATGATGGGTTATTTGTTGCTCAAACAGAGTCACCCTGGGTTAATGAGGATCTGATCAAAAGAATTTATGGTGATATTAGTGATATTTTCCCCATTACTAAGCTTTACTTGGCAAGCATTCCAACATACCCTACCGGATTGTGGTCTTTCACAATGGGCTCAAAGAAATATGATCCGACAAAAGTAGATAAGGCATCTATCCTTGATACTAATACTAAATACTATACGTCTGATATCCATTTTAGTTCCTTTAATTTACCTGCTTTTGTTCAAAATATTTTAGGATAATTGGAGGGGCAGTTTTGTACGAATTTTTGGAAAAAATTACAGGCTTTATTTCAAGTACGGAAAGATATGAAGAAGCGGATACAGTGATCATTGGAATACCAATGGATTTTACTGTTAGTTATCGCCCGGGAACAAGAATGGGACCACAACAAATCCGTACTGTTTCTTATGGGATAGAAGAATACAGCTTTCTTTGCAATAAGGACCTAAGGGATTACTCATTTTTCGATGGCGGTGACCTATCTCTACCCTTTGGCAATGTCCCCCGCAGCTTGGAAATAATAGAAAAGGCTGCAAAAAAAGTTATCATGGATAAGAAGTTTGCCATTTATTTAGGGGGAGAGCATCTTGGGAGTTGGCCTTTAATCAAGGCTTATGCTGAAAATTATTCAGATTTGGCTATTCTACACTTTGATGCCCATGCTGATTTGAGAGAAAATTATGCCGGAGAAAGCAATTCACATGCTACCGTTATCCGTAAAGTCTGTGAAAAAATTGGTGGAAAAAATGTTTATCAGTTTGGTATCCGTTCTGGTGATAAAGAGGAATACGAGTATGCAATAAGTAATACAAATATGTATATAAACGAGGTCTTAGATCCTCTTGGTAAAGTGATTAAATTATTAGGTCAGAGACCGGTATATATAACTTTGGATATTGATATTGTTGATCCTGCTTTTGCACCGGGCACAGGTACACCTGAGCCAGGAGGCTGCACTTCACAGGAGATACTAAAGGCAATACTTGAGATGACTGCATTGAATGTAGTTGGAATGGATATTGTTGAGGTGTCACCTCCTAATGACCACTCGGATAGAACTGCACTATTGGCAGCTAAATTAGTTAGAGAAGCTATCCTAAATTATACTAAACAGCGGCAATAATAAAACAAACCTCGAAAAGGGTACTGTAAAGGAACTTTTTGAGGTTTGTTATTTTTATTAAGTTATATTACTATTATGTTAATACTAATTATTATTTTAACTAAAAATCCATTATATAAATATTTTTTTTAGTTTTGTTTATTTTTAAAAGAAGGATTTTTTAGATTAATAAAGAAAATAATTAATAAATTTATTCTTTAATGAAGAATGATGTCTGGTAATACCGAACAATGCCGATTATTCTACAAAAAAACAAAAATTTCTCCTATTTATTTACTGAAAATTTGATATTATATTAATTATTATGTCATTGAGGATGGTGATGTCTTGGTTTAGAAAGGTCTTGCTAAATTTAGCGATTGCTAAAAAGGATAATCCCGTTTAATTAAAAATACTAAAACGATGAAATCTAGTAAGTAAAATGTATTATATATGGAGGAGTATTATGGAAAATAAGAAACAGTCTTTATTCTTTTCTTTTCTCGATAAATTTGAAGATTATTCTGTGACTGCGTTATATTTGGTTATGGTAGTAGTCATCTTTTTGCAGGTATTTTTTCGGTTTGTGATTAAGGCTTCTCTGCCTTGGTCGGAAGAATTAGCCCGCTATATTATGGCCTGGGCTGTATTTATAGGTGCCAGTATCGCTGCCAAAGAAGGTGCTCATATAGGCATTGATTCTATCGTGAGCAGATTGCCTAAAAAGGTTGAACAGTATATTAGAACATTTGCTATGGCTCTTTCTTTTTTATTTTCAGTAGTACTGGTCTATTTAGCAGTTTTAGTTATTCAGTTTTTAATGAAAACAGGGCAAAAAACGCCGGCTATGATGATTCCCATGTGGATTGCATATTTTTCAGTTTTATTTGGCTCAGTGTTAATGAGTATCCGGTTTTGCCAAGCAACATACTTGAAATTTAAAGATGGAAAGGGGCTGCAATAGATGCTTTCAGCTCTACTTTTTGGATTGTTTGCCCTATTAGTTATCTTAAGTGTACCAATTGCAATCAGTATAGGTTTGGCAACAGTTCTTGCAATTTATTTTACGGATGTAGTAAAACTTCAGGTAGTAGCTCAGAAAATGTTTACTGCTGTTGATTCCTTTCCACTGATGGCAGTTCCTTTTTTTATGATTGCGGGTGTAATTATGGAAAAAGGGGGAATTTCCAAAAGATTAATTCGTTTTGCAAATTCCTTAATTGGTACATTGCCTGGTGGTTTAGCCTTAGTTGCAATATTGGCCTCTATGTTTTTTGCAGCTATATCCGGTTCTTCGCCAGCAACTGTAGTAGCAATAGGCTCTATCATGATTCCAGCAATGGTCAAAAATGGATATAAAGAGGATTTTGCTACAGCAACCCAAGCTAGTGCTGGATACATAGGGGTAATTATTCCTCCTAGTATCCCAATGATAACTTATGGTGTTGTAACCGGGGTTTCTATTGGTGGTTTGTTTATGGGTGGTTTTATTCCAGGAATACTTATTGGTGTTTCACTAGGAATAGTTGCATTTCTTACTGCCAAGAAAAATAATTACCGTGGACTTGAACAAACAATTTCCCTTAAAGAAGTATGGACTTCATTTAAAGATGCAATATGGGCTATACTAATGCCGGTTATCATTCTAGGTGGTATATATGGTGGGATATTTACGCCAACAGAGGCCGCTAATATAGCTGTAGTATATGGATTAATAATTGGTTTATTTGTTTATAAAGAATTAAGCTTTAAGGACCTTCCTGCATTAATCCGACAAGCTGCGATAAGCAGTTCCTTAGTTTTGTTAATTGTTTCTACTGCTTCAGCCTTTGGCTTAATTTTAACGCGGGAAATGATTCCTGTTACAGTTGCTAATTTCCTAATTAGCATCACAGACAATCCCTTATTTTTATTAATGATTCTTAATGTTCTACTGTTGGTTGTAGGAACATTTATGGAAACAAATGCCGCTATTATTATCCTAGCACCCATTTTATTCCCAGCTATTGTTAAGGTTGGAATAGATCCTTTACATTTCGGAATAATTATGGTTGTTAACTTAGCTATTGGGATGATTACGCCGCCACTAGGAGTTAATTTATTCGTTGCTGCAAGTATGAGGAAAATGCCAATGGAGAAAGTTGTTAATGCTAACTGGTGGTATTTAGCTGCATCAATTGCTGCATTAATGGTTATCACTTACTTCCCAGGATTAACACTTTGGTTGCCAAGCTTACTATCAAGATAATTTAATTTAGAAATAGGTGAAAATAATGGTTGATAATAGGCTGATTGATGAACTACGACAAATAGTAGGAAATGAAAATATTTTAACAAGTAAAATATCATTGGAAACATATTCTTTTGATGCATCTCCTTATTCTGGTCGGCCTAGTGTTGTTGTTTTTCCCACAACTACAGAAATGGTTGCGAATATCGTGAATATAGCAAATAAGAACGATATACCTTTAATGCCCAGAGGTGCAGGTTCATGTTTAAGTGGTGGAGCGATTGCCCCTGATGGAAGCATTGTGATCTCCCTTACTAAGATGAACAACATTTTGGAGATTGATCCATTATCAAAAATAGTCCTAGTTGAACCTGGAATAACAAATAAACAGGTGCAGTTGGCGGTTGAACAGTATGGATTAATGTATGCACCTGACCCAGCAAGTCAAAACATATCAACTATTGGTGGAAATATTGCTGAAAATGCGGGCGGAATCCGCGGAGTAAAATATGGCTCTACGAAGGACCATATTTTAGGGCTAGAAGTAGTTTTACCTACAGGTGATGTAATAACTACTGGAAATATTCATTCTCAGGTGGAGCCTGAACTTGATTTAACATATTATTTTTGTGGTTCTGAGGGAACCTTAGGTATAGTAACTAAGGCCTGGTTAGCATTATCACCAATTAATCCTGAAGTAAAAACAATGACAGCTATTTTTGGCAGTTTAGAGGATGCTGGCTCTTGTGTGGCTGAGATTATTGCCAAAGGTGTGGTTCCAACAACGATGGAAATCATGGATAATACTGTAATTAAAGCGGTGGATGACTACCTTAAACTGGGTTTTCCTAGAGATGCAGAAGCTCTATTGTTATTAGAAATTGATGGTTTTCCATCTGATGTAAAAACTCAGGTAAATAGTATTATAAATGCCTTCGCCTCTAATCATGCCCTTAGCTATAAAATAGCTGGTAATGAACAGGAAAGGCTAGACTTATGGAAAGCCCGCAGGTCAGTCAATGGAGCACTAGGAAAACTAAAACCTGCCAATATAGTCCATGATATTGTAGTTCCTAGAGATAGGTTAGCGTTAATGCTGGAAAAAGTTGCACAGATGGCTAAAAAATATGGAATTATTATTGGACAAGTTGCTCACGCTGGTGATGGCAATTTGCATCCTACCCTTTACTATGATCATCGGATTCCTGAAGAAGTTGAAATTGTAGAAGAAGCTTGTGATGAAATAATTAAAGAGACAATTGCTCAAGGTGGAACAATTTCCGGTGAACATGGTATTGGTATCGAAAAATTAAAATATATGCCATTGGCTTTTAGCAAGCCAACTCTAAATTTAATGAAAAATATTAAAGATGCTTTTGATCCCAAAAATATTTGTAATCCGGGTAAACTTTTACCTCAGATCACAGAGGATTGAGGAGGTAGTATATATGGAAAACACAGAGTTTTTACGAAGTTTACGCGCAGAAGTAAATAATATATCTACCGCTATCAACCCAAGTGATTTGGATATTAATCTTGAACAAAACTATAACCCGCAGTTAGTTCTAACTCCAAATAGTATTGGTGAAATTGTTTCAATTGTGAAACTAGCTAATAAATATGGAGTGCCTGTATATCCCATTGGGAGTGGTTCAAAGTTTTCAAAAGGAATATCTCCTTTTGATGAGGGTGTATTAGTTTCTTTAAAAAACCTCAATAAGGTAATTGAGTACCGTCCAGATAATATGAGTATCGAAGTTGAGGGTGGGTTGCCTATTAATGAATTGCAGAGAATGTTAGCAAAGGATAATATCTTCTTTCCTATTGATGCTTCCAACGACTTGCAAACAATTGGAGGTTTAATCGCCACAAATGCTTTTGGACGGAAAAAATACATGTATAAAACTACCCGATTTTATGTCATGGGTATGGAATTTATTTCCCCTCAAGGAGAAATTATTAAAGTAGGGGGGAGAACTATTAAAAATGTTAGCAGCTATGATGTGCACCAATTGCTAGCTGGCTCTTGGGGAACCTTAGGGATAATTACCAAGGCTACATTGCGTGTTAAACCTGTCCCTGAAAAGGGAATAGTTTTAGGGTATGTTGCCAAGAATGGTAATGAACTCTTAAAGGTTATTGATTCAATTTTATACAAAGAAAAGTTAAGTTTAGCCTCCTTAACCTTTGAACAATTGGATTCTGGTTTTTTAATCAAGCTAGAATTAGAAGGCTTTGCAGAAACGTTAAAATTACAACAGGAACTGCTTCAGTGTAAATACGGTTTTTCGGAGTCGAGCTATGGCTTTGCTGATATAGATAATGCACATGGAATAATTGCTCTACCTCTAAAATCCTATTTAAAGGGTCTTGGAAAACTTTTAGAACATAATAGTGGTGATAAAGATATAAAGATAAGAGGCAATGCAACCTCTGGTCTATTATCATTTAATACCAATGCCAGTAGGGACATGTTACAAAATATAGCCGACAGTATTAATACTTTACAGGGAACTTTCGTTTTTGGGAACCACTCACTAACGGAAAAAAACAGAGGACTTGCTTATAACCATCTAATTAGGAATATTAAAAATAAAATGGATCCTAATCATATATTAGTTCCTGCAAGTAAGGTAATGAGGGAGTAGGTTGCGATGAAAAAGGATGAACTTTTAAAAATATTAATGAACTGTAACCGTTGTGGTATGTGTCAGGAAGTATGTCCTACCTACAGGGTTTCCCATATTGAAGCAAATGTTGCCCGAGGCCGCAACCGCTTAATTCGCCTTGCTTTGGAAAACCAACTTAACCTGGATAAAGAACCAGAAGTGGAAAAAATTATTAACGAATGTTTGCTTTGTAAGGCTTGTGAGGATAGTTGTCCATCAGGAGTACCAACACCAGAAATAATTGCAAGCATACGAGCCCATTACACAAATACTAAAGGGTTACCTCTTGGGAAAAAGATTATGTATAGAGGGGTCTTTTCAAATAATAAAACTATTAGTTTAGTGAGAAACCTTGCTTGGATCTATCAAAAGTGTGGTATAAATAAATTAGTGAAATTTACTGGCTTATTTAATAAAACTGATGAAATGCTGCCTAATCTTCCGCCTAAAAATGTTCGTTCTCAGCTACCTGTATTATTAAAAGTTTTACCCAATGCTGACCATAGAGTGGCATACTTCTTGGGTTGTTCAGTAAATAACTTTTTTAGTAGTATAGGGGTAGCTTCTATTAAAGTGCTTCAGGAAAATAATTGTGATGTAATTGTTCCGGAAGTGAACTGCTGTGGTGCTCCTCACCATAGTGCTGGAGACATGGAGGAATTTAAAAGGCTGGCAAAAAATAATTTAAGAATGCTAAATGATTTGGATGTAGAAGCTATTATTTTTGATTGTTCTACCTGTGGATCTGTAATTAAGGACTACGAAAACCTATTTACTGGTGATGAAGAATACGAAAAAATTGCAGCACAGGTTGCTGAGAAAGTACAAGATATCAGTTCTTATTTAATTAGTATAGATTTTAATAAAAATATGGGAACCATTTCAAAGAAGGTTACTTATCATGACCCTTGTCATGGTATAAGATTTTTAAAAGTTAAAGATGCTCCTAGAGAAATATTAAAGAGCATTCCTGGGCTTGAGTTGATTGAAATGCAGGAAGCTGATATGTGTTGCGGAGGTGCTGGCTCTTATGGTATTTTTAATCCTAAGCTTTCCAGAGATATTTTAGCTAGAAAGATGGAGAATTTTAAAAATACACAGGCCGATATCCTGGCAACATCCTGTCCTGCATGTACTATGCAGCTATCTTTTGGAATGAAGATTCATAACTTAAATTGTTCAGTAAAGCATCCTGTGGAGCTCCTTGTTCAAGCCTATGAAATAAAAAGCCTATAAAATTATAAGCTTTTTATATAAAAAAAAGGGGGAAGAATTATGAAGAAAAGGAATTTAAGAATTCTGGCAGTACTGATTATGGTAATTTTTGCCGTAACACTCTTTGTCGGTTGTGCCAAGAAAGAAGAACCCAAGCAAGAACCAGGAAAGGAAGCACCAGCACCAAAAGTTGAACAGATTGTCCTAAAAGCTGCTAGTACACCACCTGCTGATCATCCTTATAATTTAGGGCTGGTTGAATTTGGTAAGTTATTAACTGAAAGAACTAATGGTAAATATGTGGTAGAAACATTCCCAGCTTCACAATTAGGTTCAGAGCGGGAAGCTATTGAAGGTGTACAAATGGGTACTATCGACCTGAGTGTTGTTTCTACAGCACCTCTAGCTGGTTTTTCTGATGCTTTCTTAGTAACAGATCTGCCCTTTATGTTTAAGGATTATAACCATGTCTACAAGGTATTAGATGGTGAAATCGGCCAGGGAATAATGAAAAATCTCGAAGGCACTGGTTTAGTTGGTATGGCATTTTGGGATAATGGTTTCCGTAACATTACTAATTCCAAAAGAGCTATTATGACACCAGAAGACATGAAAGGTATTAAGATTAGAACTATGGAAAACCAAATCCATATGGACTCCTTTAAACAAATAGGTGCTGATCCTACTCCAATGGCTTTTGGTGAGCTCTTTACCGCATTACAGCAAAAAACTGTTGATGGCCAGGAAAATCCCCTGCCAATCATATCTACTTCTAAATTTGACGAAGTACAAGATCATTTAGCACTGACTGGTCATTTCTACGCTCCTGCACCACTTTTAATGAGCCAAGCTTTATGGGATAAATTAAGTGCTGAAGAAAAAGTAATTTTCCAAAAAACAGCTAATGATGCTCGCGATATTGAACGTAAAATGATTACTGATATGAATGAAAAATTGGTTGGTGAATTAAAAGCAAAAGGTATGCAAGTAACAGAGCCAGATAAGGCATTATTTCAAGAAGCAATGGCTCCTGTGTATGATAAGTGGCAAGATAAAGTTGGTAAAGATTTAATTGATAAAGTTAGAGCAGCTGGTAACTAAACAAATTACAACTTAGATGAGCAGGGAATAATCCCTGCTCTTCTAAAATTATGTTACGGACCAGGGATTCTCAAAATTATAGTTTTGACAAAAGGAGTGATTAATTATGCGGCAATTTACTCTTAAATACGCCAAAGGAAATGTTTCATTTGAAATTCCTGAGGAACATTTATTACATGAAGTATTAGGTTCTGATTATCCGGCCCTTGATGATTTGCAGGGTGTATATCAATATGCACTTGACCATCCTATTGATTCTCCGCCACTGAGAGAGATAGTAAAAAAAGGTGAGAGAGTTGCTATTACTGTCAGTGATATTACAAGAGCTTGGCAAAAAAATTATTTAACTTTGCCAATTCTTATTAATACTCTTAATGAAGCAGGTGTACCTGACGAAAATATCACAATAATTATTGCTGTAGGTGGCCATCGTCAAAATACTGAAAAAGAGTTTATTGAGCTTTGTGGTGAAGAGGTTTATAATCGTGTAAAAATTGTTAATCATGATGCTTGGGATACTGAAAACATGGTTTATTATGGGAAAACCAGTAGAGGGACAGAAGTATCTATAAATAGAATAGTTGCTGAAGCAGATAGAGTTATTTTAACAGGTGGCATTATTTATCATTATATGGTTGGCTACGGCGGCGGCCGAAAAAGTATTATGCCCGGTGTTGCTTCAATCAAAACTATTCAACAAAGCCATCTTTGGGCATTAGGACCAAATTTAGGGTCAGGCTCTAATCCTAGGTCAGCTTCAAAATACACTAGAGGTAATGAATGCCATGAAGATATGACGGAAGTAGCAGCCTTTGCACAGCCCGATTTCTTAGTAAATATTGTTCCTAATCCCCAAGGAGATATTTCCGGTGTTTTTGCAGGCAACTGGATATCTGCATGGGTAGAAGGTACCAAATTAATTGATAAGATATATGGTATAGAAATTAAAGAAGAGGCTGATATTGTAATTGCTACAGCTGGTGGCTACCCAAAAGACATTAATTTATACCAAACAGGAAAAACTATGGATAATGCATTTTATGCTATGAAAAAAGGCGGGGTATCCATAATTATTTCCGAATGCCCTGATATAATGGAACCTCAAGAATTTACCCAATGGTTTAAGCATGAAACATTCTTTGAACTCGAAAAAGCATTAAGGGAGAACTTTACTATTCCCGGGTGGGTTGCCTTCAAAGAAGTTGAGTGCAGTGAAAAAGGAACATTTATTCTGCTAACAAAAGAAGAAAACTATGATTTCGCTAGAAAAGCAAAGATGATTCCAGTTTCTAATATGGAAGATGCTTTAAAAATAGCCTATGAAAAATGTGGTACAACAAGTCCCAAAATTACTGTAATGCCCCAGGGAGCTAATACCTTCCCCATACTAACCAAATAGATAAATTATATTAAAAAATCCAGGAGGCTGATTTAAATGAGTACATGGACTAAACCTGCAAAAGAATCTTCACCAAGGAAAAAAGTAACGATTCACACTCTTTTCGAAAAAAAAGCTAAAGGCGAGAAAATTACATTTTTAACCGCCTATGACTACCCAACAGCTGTTATAGAAGATAAAGTGGGCATTGATTTAATTCTAGTTGGTGATTCATTGGGTATGTGTGTGTATGGCTTTGACAGTACCTTACCGGTAACAATGGATATGATGGTTAACCACTCAAAAGCAGTGAGAAAAGGAGCACCTAATTCCTTTGTTATTGGGGATATGCCGTACATGTCTTATCAAATTTCAACTGAAGAAGCAGTTAGAAATGCTGGTAGACTTATGCAGGAAGCTGGCGTTGATGGTGTGAAACTTGAAGGTGGCGTAGAGATGGTTGACATTATCAAAGCAATAACCCGGGCTGGGGTACCAGTAATGGGTCATATCGGCTTAACACCTCAATCAGTATCGATGTTAGGCGGCTTTAAAGCCCAAGGTAGAGACGTTTCTGCAGCTCTTAAGTTGATCGATGATGCCAAGGCTTTAGAAGAAGCTGGTTGTTTTGCCATTCTTTTAGAGGCTATCCCTGCAGAAGTTGGTCAGATTATTACTGAAAGAAGCAATATCCCCATCTTAAGCATAGGTGCTGGTCAATACTGTGATGGTCAAGTTTTGGTTGTTCATGATGCATTAGGTTTCTTTGGTGGTCATGTTGCTAAGTTTGTTAAGCAATATGCCAATATGAATGAACAAATTGAAGAAGCATTAACTAAGTATAAAGAGGAAGTAGAACAGGTAATTTTCCCAGGTCCGGAACATTGCTATAAAATAAAAGAAGATGAATTAGCTAAACTAAAAGAAGCTTTAGAAAATAGATAAATAAACAAAGCCTCTTATCATTTTATGGTAGGAGGTTTTGTTTATTTTTTAAAAAAGAATTTTGAGAAACATATTCTTTTTCTACAAAATTTTTAGTAAAGAATTATTATAGACAAAATTCTGTTATAATTTAAGTGTATAACTTAAAAACTGATGGTAGGAGGCATACTATGAACTTTAAAACAGAGTTGGATATTTATAAACTTATAATGAATATTGAAACATATATATTAGAAAGTAAATCTGTGCCCTTTACAAATAAGGTAATGGTAGATAAAGATGAAATTTGTGATTATTTAGATAGATTAAGAAGTAGGCTACCCAAAGAAATAAAAAAATGTCAAAGAATTATTGAAAAAAAACAATTTGAAGTAGAAAATGAGCAGAATAATAATGATTTTAGAATCGACTTAAAACCAGTTTCAGAACAGAAAAGTATGGAATCTGATGATTTCCAAATACTAAACGCAACAAAGCTATATCAAGATAAACAAAAAGAATGTGAGGAATTGTTAAAAAAAGCGGAGCAACAAGCTCAAGAAATAATTGCAGGTGCTTATGAATATGCTGATAAAATAGTGGCAACATGTCAGAGCCAGCTAGAAAGACAAATATTAGAAGTTAATGAAGGTCGCAGCCAGATAGCTGATATTACATTGAAGTTAAAAAAAGCATATTAAGCAGGAATGCGTGGTGTTGACAAATCTATAAGTAAGTTTATAATAGTAATTACTCTTTACCTGAATATCAATATCAATTTCCAGAAATATCTTTTGACAAGTGTAATAAAATTATGTATAATGAATTTTGTCGGTAAAAGTACTTGGGCGATTAGCTCAGCTGGGAGAGCACCTGCCTTACAAGCAGGGGGTCGGCGGTTCGATCCCGTCATCGCCCACCATGCAAGAAACAAGAGACAGGAAACAAGAAGCAAGATAAAAGAAAAAACAAACTATCTTGGAGCTGTAGTGTAGCGGTTAACATGTCGGCCTGTCACGCCGAAGATCGCGGGTTCGATTCCCGTCAGCTCCGCCACATTTGCCTCGATAGCTCAGTCGGTAGAGCAGAGGACTGAAAATCCTCGTGTCGCTGGTTCGATTCCGGCTCGAGGCACCATAATTGCGGGAGTAGCTCAGTGGTAGAGCATCGCCTTGCCAAGGCGAGGGTCGCGAGTTCGAATCTCGTCTCCCGCTCCATTAAAGACTGGTCTTATCAGTCTTTTTTTAAATTATTACAGATTAGCGTACCATATGGTGCTGGTATAGGAGATTAAAATGCAGATATTGAGTATTTTAAAGAATATCTCAAATGAAGTCAGTAAATATATTCAAGAGAACTATTATACTGCCCAGGCTAAATTTTTAAAACAGGATAATTTTATTAATGTTTCGGGAGACTTACAAAAAGGGATAGATAATATTGTCAATGATAAAATTATTGACTTGGTTAAGGCCGCAAAATTACCCGTTATTATCATAAGTGAAGAAACAGGGATTATAAAGCTGCATACTAATCCTACTCATTTTTTGCTTTTAGACCCTATTGATGGCTCAAATAACGTAAGACCTTGGTTTACACCTCATCCAAACCTTGTTATTTCAATGGGGTTTGGAGAAATAGGCAAATTAAAAGGATTAGGCTTAGATGCCATAGATGTATGCATAGTAAAAGAGATTTTTTCTGATAATACTTATTACTCGATTAAAGATCAAGGAGCCTACTTTCAAAATAATTTTCTTAAGTACCAACTGCGGACCTCTAAGAATATAAGCTTAACTGAAGCTCCGATAATAGGGGTTGATTTGGATAAAAAAGTTGAATTTTCAGCAGACCTAGTAAGTCTTATCACGGGAAATATCATAGTTAGAAGATTGGGTTCTACTATCCTGGATCTATGTCAGGTAGCAGCAGGCCAATATGATGCATATATTAGTACAGGTAACAGACTGAAGGTAACTGATGTCTGCCAACCCTATGCATTAATAAAACAGTCCGGTGGAGTTATAGAACTATCTGCCTATTATAAAAATGAATTATTTTCTAATAATTTTCTATATGAATGTTTGAGTAATCAAGACCTTCTTAGAGACATCAGATTTAAAGTTATTGCTTCCGGTAGTGAAGTATTATTTCAAGATATAAAAGGTTTAGTTGTTCCTTTCCATAATCTTGGTTATTGACGGTTAGATAGTTGCGTGATATAATAAATTTTGTCGCAGGCAGACAATAATAAAAAAATATGGCGACATAGCCAAGCGGTAAGGCAGAGGACTGCAAATCCTCTATTCCCCGGTTCAAATCCGGGTGTCGCCTCCATTGAGTGCCGGGGTGGCGGAACTGGCAGACGCACAGGACTTAAAATCCTGCGGGCCTTAAAGCCCGTACCGGTTCGATTCCGGTCCCCGGCACCATAATTTATTATTGCTGAAAATTACTTTTAACTCTTGCAGACAAGATATTTCTCTGGTAAAATATTAAAAGTAAATAACAATTGTTTTGCCGGGGTGGCGGAACTGGCAGACGCACAGGACTTAAAATCCTGCGGGCCTTAAAGCCCGTACCGGTTCGATTCCGGTCCCCGGCACCAAGAAAACACCCAGTACATTGCGTACCGGGTGTTTTTATTTTTAGCCACAGATGAACACAGATAATAATATTTTTTATATATGAAAGAAAAGAGTTGACTTCGACAATTTGGGTTTTATAGCTTTATAAAATTTGAACAACATTTATAAGTTCTTAAGGTTGGGGTGTCAAAGCAGGAAAAGACTATAGCGGAAAGATAGAAGAAAAATGAAATACCTTAAATAATAAAGAGGATTAAAAATAATTATGGTGAAATATGTAAATAGATAGAAAATATATAAATGAGGTTAATGCTATGCCTTTAATTCTAAGAAAGTTCTCCTATCGTTTTGCCGAAGAAGTATTGAATAGTAAATTATATTTAAAAAATGAAATTGAAAAAGTATTATTAGATCCTATTATTGATTTTAAAGTACTTTCTAGACCATCCTTTAATCAAAGATTAGATGAGAAGTTTGTATCTTTCGGTTGGGAAAGGCAGCCCGCTGTTTTCTCTGAGGAATTAGATCCCGCTGCAAAAATGGATTTTTTAAAAGAGAGAGTAGGTATTGAAGTTGAATTTGGGCATTCATCATTTATTGGTATTGATCTATTGAAATTTCAAGTTGCATCATATTCAGGATTGGATCGAATTGATCTAGGAGTATATATTGTTACAACATTAAATTTCCAAAAAGTGATGTTGAAAAAATACAATCAGAAATGGAATGGGTCCTTAAGTTATGAAAAAGTAGTAAGATATTTACCACATTTTAAAAGTGCTATTCAGGTTCCAATATATGTTATTGGCATTGATATTTATTAATTATTTTTTCTTCAATTTTATAATATAAAAACCAGGCATAAAACCTGGTCTTAAATTTTGGATTAATCATAATTTTTGGTATTGGCTCTTTACTAGATCTCTTGATAAATTCTGACTGTGTGTCTTATTAATTAGGTCTATAAGATCATTTCTATCATATAGTTCAATGCCATTTGCCTTGGCTAATTCATATGCGTTTTCTGTAAAATAATTATTGGTTACAACCATTCCCTTATCAAGGTTATAGTATTTTATCGATCCTAAAACTTCTTGTACCGCAGTTATTGATACAAGATCATTCCACCTTTTTGTTTGTACAGCTATTTTTCTACCATCTATTTCTAGTATAATATCTGCTCCATAGTCAGCAGTTTTAGGTGTTAACTTTCCTTTATAACCTAGTTTTTTGAATAATTCTAATACGAATATTTCAAAAGTTTGCCCAGACATAAAATCGACATCGTCAATTTGACTAGCCTTTAATTTTCTATAAAATAAATATTTCTTAGTTAATTTATAGGCTATAGACAAAACAAAATAACTTAAAATGATATAAAAAGAAATTTTGAATTTCCCTCCAGTTATCATTACCAAAATTAAAAATACCAAAATGACAATATCAAATTTATTTATTCTTCTTCTTCCCATTTTTAAGATCTCCTTCTATATTGGTTTTTATCTTACTTCGGTACTTTAATTAAATAACCTTTTACAGAATAAAACTTTATATAAAATAGTCCTTTGGACCTATACAAAGAATAAGACTTAAGTAATGGCTTTTCTTACTTAAGTCTTATTTTAATTCTTATTCTTTAAAATGGAGGAATTACTTTGTTGAGTCGTAGTTACTAACCAACGTATAAACTAGCATTACAATTTTAAAAATTCTTATATATTAAATGTTATATAAAAGTTGGATAGTTTAGTATTGTTACTGTCCCATTACTAGTGCAAACTATATGGTCCCGGTCCCCGGCACCAGAAAACCTAGTATATTATGTACTAGGTTTTTCCCGTTTTTGGCTATTACTGATAATCAAGATAAACGAAAAACAAGCAAGCTAAGAACCGTACCCAATTGCGTATAATTCTATGTGCTTGTAGCTGGTTCAACGATATGATATTATTAAAAAAATGTAATTTTTTTCATTATGGTAGATTTGCATAGCATTTTTAGTATTTTAGTTTGGAGTGAAGCAACCTGGAAGACTGGGAATTTGAAGTTTAAAAAGTTAATACAAATCTGAGGAGTTTATATAGAATGTTACAAGATTAAAATCTTATTTAGATTTCAAAGATATAATAATTAATGAGACAGGCAGTTGTTTTTTCGGGTTTTTAAGGATGTTTTTCGGTTAGGTAATAATTATATTGCCATAACAAATATTATAAAAACAAATTTAAATAATTCATTTTTACAAAATTAAGGAGAAAAGATATGTCAGAATTTAAACTATTATTACTTGCTAATCCTGAGCTTTCTTTTATTAAAGAAAATATCTCAAAAACAGATTTGAATAGGTTAATTAATTGGTTTAATAAATACTGTACAAATAATAAGTTTAATAAAGACCAGATTATTGAAATTTTCATTTGGCTTTTTACAGAAGCAAGAAGAGTTGCCGACTACAACAATCCTGAATTTGATGAAAACTTTGAAAAAAAAGCAGAAGAATTTGGCATAGAAAAAAACAACTTAATAACAATGTTTTTTTATCATAATAATGTTTTAGAAGATGAAGGGTTTATTAGGAAACCCGAAATGCACAGTATAGACAATAAAAGAGGTTCTTTTATTGTCTTTGAAGGCTTAGATGGCAGCGGTAAAAGCTCACAGATAAATGAATTATCAAAAAAATTGCGAGCAATTGGTAAAATGGTCAGTGTCACGGCGGAACCCACGAATGGAGCAACTGGCGGACTTATCAGAGATACCCTAAGTAATAACTATAAAAGAAATGCAACAGAACTAGCTGCTTTATTTCTCGCCGACAGAATATCACATAATTTAAATCCTATGAATGGTATTCAAAAATTTTTAAATGAGGGCATAAATGTCATCTGTGATAGATATTATTATTCTTCTTTTGCTTATCAAGGTGTTGAAGCTGATATGAAGTGGATTATGGAAAGTAATTTAAATTGTAAACATATTACTAAACCGGATTTATGTATTTTCCTTGATGTTGATGTTAATCAATGCAAGGAAAGGGTTGATCAGGAAAGAGCTAGTCTTGAAATATTTGAATCAAACTACGAGATTATGGCTAAAGTTAGACAAAGTTTTTTTGAAGTATTTAGAATACTAAAAGACTCTGAAAAAATTGAAATAATTGATGCTAATAAATCTTTTAGTAATGTTTCTGAAGAGATTTTTAAAAAAGTAATACATTTACTTTAATAACATACGTCTTAGTTCCAAAATTATGTTCAGGGCATATGAAATAAGTAAAATATAAAAAATTTTATATCTAACTTGGGGGGACGCCTAAATTTTATGAAAAGATACTTATTCGAAGGACTAAGCATATTGGGGTCGTTTGCTTCACTAATAGGTCTTACTATTTTTAATCAGCCTTTAAAATCATGGCAATGGCTAATAGTTGGAATCACCCTTGTTTTTGTAGTTTTTTCAATAATTATGATTTATTCATCTTATCGAAGAGAGAATCCTAAACCTTTGAACAATGATCAAGAAATCGACAGTTATCTTCATAATTGGTTAAAAAAAGGTGGAAATTGTGTTATTTTTTCTCGTGACATGAGTTGGGCAGTTAGAAACCATGATATAAAGGAAATGCTTATAAGTAAGGCAAATAGAAACGAATTACATATCTACCTCCCACAAAGAATTCCTTTTTGTGACGAATTAGAAAAGGCAGGAGCACACATTACTTTATATAATTATGAAAGGTATGAGCCTAAATCAAGATTTACTATAATTAATAAAGGACATGGGGTCAATGCTAAGTTATCTATTGGTCAAAGAACAAAAGAAGGCCACATAAATATCGAATACGGGCCGGGAGACCATGTGTTTGCTGTAGCGAATGACTTGATAGACATAATAACGCAGTTATGTCCGTGCCAGAAAACTGTTAACTAAGATTTCTGACTCTTCAACATATTATAACAACGCCTACAAACAGGTTTATAGCTTTCGCTTCCTCCAACTAATAATAACTCACCTTCAAAGACCGGATCATTATTATTCATTCTCAGATTTAATAATGCCTTTTTGTTACAATACCAGCAATCAATTTCCAATTCCTTTAGAACATCAGAATAAGATAATAACAACGCACTGCTTTCAAAAAGGTTATTCTGGAAGTCGCATTTTAAGCCGTAACATGTAACAGGAATATCTAGATTATCTACGATTGAAATAATTTTCAAAATAATATCTTTTGTTAAAAATTGCACCTCATCAACGAAAATGCAATCAGGTTTCTCGTTTTTTGCCATCTCGTAACAATCAATTCTTTCTATTAACCAAGCAGGTCTTGAATACCCTATTCGTGCTACAACTTTTCCAATCTTATTATCTCTATGTATAACCCCATTCCTTGTATCCTTTTCTGAGGTGAATATTAATACTTTTTTATTTCTTTCTTCATAGTAATGTGCAGTTTTAATTAATTCTAAAGTTTTTCCACTATTCATAGTTGAATAGACAAAACATAGTTTTGACATACTAAAAACCTCCTTATTATGTTTTAATTCAAGTTTAATGTAATTATAAGATTATTCAAGATTAATTAAGTTAGTTTTAAATTTCTAGTCCACTATTACATTTACACATAGTCACTGGGTATCTAATTCTAAAAATATACCTTTTTTTTGCAAACTATATAGCCACGGTCCCCGGCCCCAAGAAACCTAGTACATTATGTGCTGGGTTTTCCATTTTTGGTTACTACTGATAAAGATGAGCTAGAAATAAGCAAGTCAAGAACCGTCCCCGATTGCTCACTGATTGCTCAGCTAAGTGGGTAAAATTAAATCTGACATTTAATAATTATGTAATAGTACATAGAATTTACCATCTTGACGGTGGTTAACTAATGCTACTATACTACAATAACGAATTTAATTAGTTGTTATAATACACGTTATTAAATTTGGGTTAATTAATATTTTTTATAGATTCAGGAGGAGAAAATGACGAATTTAGCAAATTATTCTTTGGAAATTGACAATGAGAAACCAGGTTTATCAGATTTTTTAAAAGCTCAAGAAGACTTGAAAGGTATTGTGGAAAATACCAATCTTATTTACAGTAGATTTTTTAGTAGTGAATATCACAATCGGATTTATATAAAACCTGAAAATCTACAAGTTACAGGTGCTTTTAAAATTCGAGGAGCTTATTATAAACTTAATAAACTTACTGAGCAGGAAAAACAGAAAGGGCTTATCGCTTCTTCGGCGGGTAATCATGCCCAGGGAGTTGCTTATGCAGCGCACAAACTAGGTATTGGAGCAACAATTGTTATGCCTAAAACAACTCCTTTAATTAAAGTAGAAGCGACAAAAAAATATGGAGTAAATGTGGTGTTATATGGGGAGTGTTATGATGACGCCTTTGAGAAAGCAAAAAGTTTACAGAAAGAAAAAGATTATACCTTTATCCATCCCTTTAATGATATAGATGTGATTACAGGTCAGGGGACTATCGCTCTGGAGATTATCCAACAGTTAAGTGAAGTAGACTACATAATTGTGCCCATAGGAGGAGGTGGGCTTATAAGTGGGATAGCAATGGCAGCTAAAATTTTAAAACCTGATATAAAAATTATTGGTGTTGAACCAGAAGGTGCAAATTCCATGAAAGCATCTTTAGCAATGAATAAAATCATAAATCTTGAAAAGGTAACTACAATCGCCGAAGGAGTGGCTGTAAAAAGACCGGGCGATATTACCTTTCCAATTATTAAGAACTATGTTGATGATATTATTACTGTTTCTGATTTTGAATTAATGGAGGCTTTCTTATTGCTTTTGGAAAAAGACAAACTTATTGGAGAAAATGCAGGAGTGCTATCGCTTGCAGCACTAAAAAAAATAAAGGAAGCAAATAAGAATATAGCCTGTGTTGTTAGTGGAGGTAATATTGACGTATTAACAATATCCTCAATGATTAGTCGAGGGCTTGTTTCACGGGGACGGATTTTTTGTTTCTCTGTTGAATTACCTGATATACCTGGACAATTATTGAGTATTTCGGAAATCTTAGCAAAAATGAATGGTAATGTAATAAAACTTGAGCATAACCAATTTAAAACGTTAGATCGGTTCATGCAAGTACAACTTGAGGTAACGGTTGAAACTAACGGTCATAACCACGTCAAGGAAATTATAAGTGAACTAAATAAAGCCGGATACAATGTAGTTCAGGTAGTATAAAAATATAATACCTATAGAAAACTATAGACCTTGGATTTATTTTTCTATTGTTTTGGCTATCTTAGCTTTAATAACTTCATATATTGCAGAAAAATAGTTTTGAGCCGGGCAAAGCCCGGTTTTCTTATATCTGTTGATAATAAACATCTCTTTTTTGTATTAAACCTCCCAAATAAGGAAAATAATATGGTAGAAATATAAAAAAGGAGGTTTATTATGGCTAAAGAAGTACCGCATCGTATTGACGGTCGTGTTAGTTATCATGATTCTGTACAGGAAATGTATGAGAAAAGGCTTGTTCCTGATGGAATGAGCAATGTTTTTGACAGGTTTGATCCCCAGGATAAAATCCGCTGTAATTTTTGTGAAGCAGGGGTAAGTTGTCAGCTCTGTAGTAATGGGCCCTGCCGCATATCTGATAAAGCAGGCGCCGAATTAGGTGTATGTGGTATTACCAGAGATGCTATGGCAATGCGTGATATGCTCCTAAGAAATGTAATGGGGACTTCAACCTATACTCACCATGCATTTGAGGCATTTAGTACCTTAAGGTCTACGGCACAGGGAAAAACACCATTTAAAATTACCGATAAAGATAAATTATACTTCATGTGTCAAAAATTAGGCATTGAAACAACTAATGATGTTAATAAAGATGGAGAAAGCTTAGCGGAGTATTTTATTACTGAATTATCTAATGACTATCAAGAACCAAGCAAAGTTATCAAAGCTTTTTCTCCTAAAAGCAGGCAGAAGGTATGGCAGGATTTAGCTATTTTCCCGGCAGGTGTTTTACATGAAATCAAGGATGCAACTGCCAGCTGCTTAACTAATGTTGATGGTGACTACATATCGTTAGCTCGTAAAGCATTAAGGTTGGGTATTGCTTGTATCTACGGTGCTCAGCTTCCTCTAGAAATGTGTCAGGATATTTTATTTGGAACACCTATGCCTCATGAAGTTGACATGGACCTAGGGGTAATGGATCCTGACTATGTAAATATGGTATTTAACGGGCATGAACCATGGATGGGCATTGCAACTATTTATGAAGCCAAAAAACCCGAATGGCAGGAAAAAGCAAAGCTAATAGGAGCAAAGGGAATTCGAGTTATTGGTTGTATTGAAACCGGGCAGGAAATCTTACAGCGTTTTCCCATGGATGAAGTTTTTGTAGGACATATTGGTAATTGGTTAGCCATTGAACCACTTTTGGCAACAGGTACAGTGGATGTTTTTGCCATGGATGAAAACTGTTCTCCTCCAAACTTAGCTCCTTATGCGGAAAAATATAAGGTTTCTCTAGTTTCAGTAAATGATTTAGTACGTATTCCCCTTGTAGATAAGAATTTAGATTATAAGCCGCCTGAAGCAGAAGAAATGGCAAAAAAGCTTTTAGAATGGGGATTAGCTAATTATACGGTTAGAAAAGCGAGCAATGTACAACCCTATGTACCTAAAAAGAAAATAAAGGCAATTGCAGGTTTTTCTACAGAGGCAATTCTCAAGGCACTAGGAGGTACACTAGATCCGTTTCTTGATGTAATAAAATCGGGGAAAATTAAAGGTGTTGTAGCTATTGTGAACTGCAGCACCCTCAAAAATGGACCTCAAGACTGGATGACGGTCAATCTCTCTAAAGAGCTTGTTAAAAGAGATATATTAGTACTTGCCGGGGGATGTGGTTGTCATGGCTTAGAAGTAGCCGGCATGTGTAATATGGATGCTTTGAATTATGCCGGCAGTGGATTAAAAGAAGTTTGCACCGCCTTAGGAATTCCGCCTGTCCTAGCCTTTGGAACCTGTACCGATACAGGAAGGATATCTATGCTGGTAACAGCTATTGCCGATGCTCTAGGTGTAGATCCATCTCAACTGCCGGTAGCGGTTAGTGCGCCAGAGTGGATGGAGCAGAAGGCAACAATCGATGGATTGTTTGCACTTGCATATGGGTTATATACCCATTTGTCACCTATACCTCCAGTTACAGGAGGGCCGGAATTGGCTAAATTATTAACCCAGGATTTGGAAGGGTTAACTGGTGGGAAAGTAGCTCTAGGTGATGATCCTACCGAAGTTGCAGTGGCTATAGAAGAGCATATCAATAAAAAACGAAAAGAGTTAGGAATTTAAACTATACTGGCTGCCTGCAAAGGTGGCCTGTAATATTTTATGGGAAATTAAGGGATATTTCCTTGCAAAAGAGACAACCTTTGTGTATAATATAAGTTGCTTAGAAAATGGGTTTTGGGATATTATAATAAATTTATTGAAAACAAGGAGGTTATTAAACTTTGTATATTTTAAGAAATAAAGGGTTATTTAGAATTTTATTAATATTTTTATTCTTGGCTCTGGTAATGACTTTTTCTGCCTGTAGTAAGGAAGATAGTGACCCGGAGAAAACAGAGCAACCAGTCGAAAAAGAAAAACCAACTCTGGTCTTTGCTGATGCTGGCTGGGATAGTATCCAGTTTCATAACTATGTTGCACAGCTTATTGTTGAAAATGGCTTCGGCTATAAAACCGATACCATGTCGGGTTCTACCCCGATAACTGTGGCAGGACTTATTAAAGGTGACATCGATATATATATGGAAATGTGGACTACTAATGTTGCTGAGACATATTATCCAGCCATTGATAGTGGTGAAGTAGTTGAACTTTCTACTAATTTTGATGATAATGCTCAGGGACTTTATGTACCTACCTACATGATTAAAGGTGATTCCGAAAGAGGTATAGCGCCTATGGCTCCGGAGTTAAAAAATATAATGGATTTACCTAAGTACTGGGAATTATTTAAAGATCCTGAAGGACCATCTAAGGGACGGATTTTTGGTGCAATTCCTGGTTGGGCAGTAGACGCAATGTTGAGTGAGAAGCTCATTAACTATGGTATAAATGATACTTACAATTATGTTAGTCCTGGCTCAGATACAGCCTTAGCCACCTCTATGGTTAAAGCTTATGAAAAAGGAGAACCCTGGGTGGGTTACTATTGGGAGCCTACTTGGATAATGGGAAAATTGGATATGACGCTATTAGAAGATGAAAAATACAGTGATGAATTGTGGAATGATGGGTACAGAAGTGAATTTCCTCCTGTCCCCTGTACGGTAGCTGTACACAAAGATATTCCTGAAATAGCCCCTGATGTTGTGGATTTTCTCAAAAACTATGAAACAAGCAGTGCTCTGACTAGTGAAGCCTTGGCTTATATGCAGGATAATGAAGTAACCCCTTTAGAAGCAGCTAAATGGTTTTTGCAGGAGCATGAGGAATTGTGGACAAAATGGGTATCTGCGGAAGTTGCTGATAAAGTAAAAACAGCAGTTAGGTAAAGATTAAGTACAAGTAGTTGTTTTTTTCACAACTACTTGTCTGTGTTTTAAATCATAAAAAGAAATGGTGTGAAATATATGAGTGAATTCCCTGATTTTTTAAGATTTGAAATTGGAATTTATGTGGACAATTTTGTAAAGTGGCTGATGCATAACCATGGTGAATTTTTTGATGCAATTTCTAAGGGGATTTTATGGTTTCTTTTAAATATAGAAAAGTTCTTATTATGGTTACCTTGGTGGTTAGCCTTAGTGCTGATTTTTATAATTGGCTGGAGATCAAAAAACTTAAGAAATGGTCTAACCTTTACGTTTTTGATATTTATAGTCGGGACCTTTGGGCTTTGGGATTATATGATGATGACCTTAGCTATCGTTTTGACATCTGTTTTTATATCCCTTTTATTAGGTATTCCAATGGGGATTTTTATGGCTTATAGTTCCAGGCTAAATATCATAATGCGACCAATTCTAGATGGGATGCAGACTATGCCTAGTTTCGTATACTTGATTCCAGCCTTGATGTTATTTGATATGGGGAAGGTTCCGGCGATTTTTGCTACTACGATTTATGCAATTCCTCCGGTATTAAGATTAACTGATTTAGGAATACGTAGGGTGCCTAAAGAAATGGTAGAAGCCGCCCATTCCTTTGGTTCTTCTAGTTGGCAGACCTTAACTAAAGTTCAATTACCACAAGCCCTGCCGACTATTATGACAGGTATTAACCAGACTACAATGATGGCGTTAGCCATGGTTGTAATTGCTTCTATGATTGGTGCTAAAGGACTTGGTTTAGAGGTTTTAAAGGCCATTCAACATATAGATATAGCCCGTGGTTTTGAAGCAGGAATAAGTATCGTTTTCTTAGCAATAATTATCGACAGGGTATCCCAGGGGATTGCTAATCGTTTTAAGTATCCTGAATAGGAGATGTATAAAAAATGGGAATAAAAGTTAAAGTTGAAAATGTAACTAAAATTTTTGGTAGAAACCCTAAGTCTATACTGCCTAAAATAAAAAAAGGTACTTCAAAAGAAACAATTTTAGCTGAAACAGGTCATGCTGTAGGTGTTAACAATGTTTCATTTGAGGTTAATAAGGGAGAAATATTTGTAATTATGGGTTTATCGGGTAGTGGCAAATCTACACTTATTAGATGTTTAAATCTTCTTAATAAGCCTACTGAAGGAAAGATATTTATTGATGGTGAGAATATTATTGACTACGATAATAAGCAGCTCAAAGAATTTAGACAAAAGAAGGTTGCAATGGTTTTTCAGCATTTTGGTCTTTTTACCCATAGAACGGTACTAAATAACGTAGTGTATGGCTTGGAGATAAGGGGTATACCTGAAGAGGAAAGATATGAAATTGCTAGAAAGACTTTAGCTAGTGTAGGGCTCGAAGGCTGGGAAGATAAATATCCTAATCAACTTAGCGGCGGGATGCAGCAAAGGGTGGGCTTGGCTAGGGCCTTAGCTAATGACCCTGATATTTTATTAATGGATGAACCTTTTAGCGCATTAGACCCCTTAATTAAGAGAGAAATGCAGCAAGAGCTTTTAGATATTCAGTCTAGGCTTAAAAAAACAATTATTTTTATCACCCATGATATCAATGAGGCATTTAAGTTAGGTGAACGGGTAGCCATCATGAAAGATGGGATTATAGAGCAAATTGATACCCCTGATGAAATTCTTGCTGCCCCTAAAAATGAATATATAAAAAACTTTGTCCGAGATATTGATAGATCTAAAATTTTACAAGCTAAAAACATAATGTTTAAACCATCTGCTTTAGTATCTATTAAAGACGGATTAAAAATTGCCATCAAGGAGATGGAACAAAGCGGTATATCCAGTATATTTGTCGTAGATACTGATCGAAAATTATTAGGGCTTATAACAATTGATGATGCCCTAAAAGCCTTAAAAGAAAATCATAAGTTAAAAGATATTCTAATACATGATTATTTTACTACAGGACCGGAAACTTATATTCAAGAATTAATTCCCATGGCAACAGAAAGCAAATACCCTATTGCGGTGATGGATGAGGAAAATAGGCTTTTGGGAATTATAGTCAGGGTTTCTGTTCTCTCAAATTTAGTTTAAATTTAATGCCTTGGAGTTTATCTCCAAGGCATTAAAGATTAACAGACATAGTTCCAATCCTAACGAGTATAAATTTGTATTATATGGTAAAAAATACCTGAAAGAATAGGAGATGATGGACTATGAATTTGACAACTTTAGAAGAGGCTATAAATTTAACTGAAAAAGAGGTAAAAGAACTGCATCGAGAATATCTAAATCCAGGTTTAGTTTCCCTAATGAGTCTGATAGGGTTTGATAAAGTTTATTCTTCGGGAGAAGGGTCTATTGTTCGAGATATAAAGGGCAAAGAATATATTGATTTTTTAGGAGGATATGGATCATTAAATCTTGGACATAATCCTTCAGAGGTCTTTTCAGCACTAGAAAAAGTAAAAAGTATACCCAATATTTTACAGGCTTCTTTAGGAAGTTTAGCAGCCGTCCTTGCTAAAAATCTAGCTCTAATTGCTCCAGGTGATTTAAAAAGGTCTTTTTTTTGTAATAGTGGCGCAGAGGCAGTAGAGGGAGCCTTAAAATTAGCTAGGATAGCATCTAAGAAAGAGAAAATTATTTATTGTGAAGGTTCTTTTCATGGAAAAACTTTAGGGGCCCTATCTGTTACCGGAAGGGAAAAATATAAAAAACATTTTCAACCCTTAATTCCAAACTGTCAAGCTGTTCCTTTTGGTGATATTAATAGCCTTGAATCAGCAATTAAAAATAAAGATTGCGCAGCCTTTATTATGGAATGCATTCAGGGTGAAGGGGGTATTATTGTACCACCGGAAGGATACCTTAAAATGGTTCAAGACCTCTGTCTAAAATATGATGTTTTATTAATTATAGATGAAATTCAAACAGGCTTAGGACGCACAGGTAAAATTTTTGCTTGTGAATATGAAGATGTAGTTCCAGATATAATGTGTTTAGCCAAGTCATTAGGAGGCGGCATCATGCCTCTCGGTGCCTATATAACTAATGAAAGAATTTATAAAAATGCCTATGGGGGGATGGAGAAAGCTCTCTTGCATACATCAACTTTTGGCGGAAACTCCCTAGCCTGTGCAGCCGGTATTGCTGCTCTAAAGTCTATTATTGATGGCAACCTTACTGCAGAGGCACTAAATAAAGGCAACTATCTTATCAGTGAATTAAAAATATTAAAGAATAATTATGGGCTCATCAAGGATGTCAGAGGAAAAGGTCTTATGATTGGTCTTGAATTATCTGGTTCAAATAATAGTTTGCTTAATAGGTTATCAGGTGGTACCTTGGAATCATTGGCAAATGAATATTTTGCATCTTTTTTGGCAGGCAAACTACTAAATGATTATCAGATAATAACTGCGTATACTTTGAATAATCCCAATGTGATCAGAATTGAACCTCCTTTAACCATAGAGTATAAACACTTAGACAGGCTCCTTTTAGCTTTGGAGGATATTCTAAAAAATCATCAAAGCTTTATTAAAATGGCTTTTGCCAATATCAAAAACGTTTTTTGAAAAATAGAGGGGTTTTTTTGAAAATTATAAAATATTTTAATAAATTATTTATATTTTTTTATAAAAGAAAAAAGGATTTTTAAGGGAGAAAAAAGAATAATTAAATATATTCAGCATCAGAAAACGATGTTCGGCATACAAGAATATGGGATGTGAAATAGTGAAAAAAAATAATAAAGTCATAGTCCAATCAGTAGATAGAGCATTGTCGATTTTGCAGGTTTTTGCTCAGCACGAGGAGTTAGGTGTAACGGAAATTAGTAAACTAATAAATTTAAATAAAAGTACTACATATGGTTTACTTAGTACTTTGTTTGAAAAAGGATATGTTGATAAAAAGCCTAATGGCAAATACTGCTTAGGCCTTATTTTATTAGAATTGGGGCAGTATGTACAAAATCGGTTAGATGTTAGAAGTACTGCCAGACCTTTATTAGAAGAATTATGTGAAAAATATGATGAAACCATTCACCTTGTATTGTGTAACAGGGGTGAGGTTTATTATGTAGACAAAGTTGAAAGTGCGAGAAGTATTGTTAATATAACTCAGGTTGGTAAAAAGGTAGCTTTGCACGCTTCCTCAGTTGGCAAAGCTATTCTTGCTTATATGCCTGTGGAAGAGCAGGAGCGAGAGTTAGCATTACCCCTAAAACAATATACAACATATACCATAACTAATCCTAACGAATTGCGGGAACACTTAAGCTTAGTTAAGGAAAATGGCTATGCCCTGGATATGGAGGAAATTGAATTAGGTATTAGATGTTTAGGAGTACCAATAAGAAATTATACCGGCGAAGTGATTGGAGCCTTTAGCTGCTCTGCTCCTGCCACTAGAGTAAGTAGTGAAAAACTTAATGAAATAATTGTGGCAGTAAAGGATACTGCCACAAATGTATCGAGGAAATTAGGGTATAAAATTTAATTATTGTGTGCCCTTATTATATATTATTTAAGGAGGAAATTAAGATGACATTTAAGAGTGATATTGAAATTGCCCAGGAGTCTGAGTTGCAGGTTGTTAATGAGATTGCTGATAAGTTGGCAATACCAGACAAGTACGTGGAAAACTACGGTAAATACAAAGCTAAAATTGATTATAAGATTTTAGAAGACTTAAAAGATAAGCCAAATGGTAAATTGGTATTAGTAACAGCAATAAATCCTACACCAGCTGGCGAAGGTAAGACTACAACAACTGTTGGATTAGGTGACGCTTTAATGAAATCCGGCAAAAGAACTGTTATTGCTTTAAGAGAACCATCTTTAGGTCCTGTTTTTGGAGTAAAAGGAGGAGCTGCCGGTGGTGGATATGCCCAGGTAGTTCCTATGGAAGATATTAACCTGCATTTTACCGGTGATCTTCATGCTATGGGTACAGCCAATAACCTTTTAGCTGCCCTAATCGATAACCATATCCATCAAGGTAATAGGTTAGGAATTGATGCTAGAAAAATCACCTGGAAACGGGCAGTAGATATGAATGATAGACAGCTTAGATATATTGTCAGTGGTTTAAACGGTAAGGCTAATGGAGTACCACGGGAGGATGGCTTTGATATTACTGTAGCCTCCGAGATAATGGCGATTCTTTGCTTATCTAAAGATATAGATGATCTTAAAGAGAGAATTTCAAGAATAGTAATAGGCTATACATATGATGATAAGCCTGTTACTGCTGCGGAACTAAATGCACAAGGTGCACTTGCTGCTCTCTTAAAAGATGCTTTAAAGCCAAATCTGGTCCAAACCTTAGAACATACCCCTGCTTTTATCCATGGCGGACCTTTTGCTAATATTGCCCATGGATGTAACAGTGTTATGGCTACTAGAATGGCTTTAAAACTCAGTGATTACACTGTAACCGAAGCTGGTTTTGGTGCTGACTTAGGGGCAGAAAAATTTATTGATATAAAATGTCGGATGGCAGGTTTAGCTCCTGATGTGGTAGTAATTGTTGCTACGATAAGAGCTTTAAAACATCATGGCGGTTGTCCAAAGGCTGAACTCGGAACAGAAAATCTAGAAGTATTAGAAAAAGGTTTACCTAATCTATTAAAGCATATTCATAATATAACTAAAGTATTTGGTTTACCGGCAGTGGTAGCTATTAACAGATTCCCGACTGATACAGAGAAAGAATTAGAATTAGTATACTCTAAGTGTAAAGAATTGGGCGTAAATGTTGCCTTGTCAGAGGTTTGGAGCAAAGGCGGTGACGGCGGAAAGGAATTAGCCCAAGAAGTAATCCGCCTTGCAGAAGAAAAAACAAATACCTTCACCTTTAGTTACGAAGCAGAAAATGGTATCAAAGAAAAAATTGAAGCAATTGTAACTAAGGTTTATGGTGGTAATGGAGTACAATATTCCAATAATGCTCAAAAGGAAATTGCGCAACTAGAAGCTTTAGGTTATGGAAAATTGCCTATCTGTATGGCAAAAACCCAATATTCCTTCTCGGACGATCCCGGAAAATTGGGGGCGCCTTCAGATTTTAAAGTAAGTATTAGTAAGGTTAAGGTTTCTGCAGGAGCAGGATTTTTGGTAGTATTAACTGGAGATATTATGACTATGCCTGGTTTACCTAAAGTTCCTTCCGCTGAGAAAATTGATATTGATAATAGCGGAAAGATTTCCGGCTTATTCTAAAATTTATCCAATCGTATAAGACTCCCGCTTCTGTAAGCGGGAGATAAGGAATTAGGATAAGTCTCCCTAAGTTCAGGTGGAACCAAAACTCCATCTGAACAAGTTCGGCTTTATAATATGCGTCTATTCAAACTGAATAGACGCATATTTTTTTGTTGCGAAAAGTTTTACTAAATAATCATTTTGCAAATAATTAGTGATATTATAATAAATATATAGAATTGCTAATTAAAAACTTATCTAAAGGAGAGGAAAAGAAAAATGAAATTAGCTAAGAGGGTAAGGATTATTGAACCATCAAAAACATTGGAATTGATGGCAAAAGCTAAAGCTTTAAAGAGTGAGGGGAAAAATGTTTTAGAATTTCAAGTTGGTGAACCTGATTTTAATACTCCAGAGCACATAAAAAAGGCAGGCATAAAAGCTATCGAAGAGAACCTTACTAAATATACACCTTCACCGGGTACAATGGAACTTAGAAAGGCTATCGTGGAAAAATTAGAGAAGGAAAATAACTTGAAATACTCACCTAGTGAAGTAATGGTTTCAAATGGGGGAAAACATTGCCTTTTTAATGGAATAATGACTTTAGTGGATTCAGGGGATGAGGTAATTATTCCAACACCTTATTGGGTTACATACCCAGAAGCAGTAAAAATCGCAGATGGTGTTCCTGTATTTATTGAAACAACTAGTGATAATGATTTCAAAGTTACTCCTGACCAATTGGAAAAGGCTATTACAGAAAAAACAAAAGTACTAATTCTTTGCAGTCCATCAAATCCAACTGGCTCAGTTTATACAGAAGAAGAATTAAGAGGTATTGCCCAAGTAGTTGCCAAGCACCAAATATATGTTTTTTCTGATGAAATGTACGAAAAACTAATTTATGACGGATTAAGTTTTGTCAGTTTTGCAAGTTTAGGTGAGGATGTGAAAAAGCTTACCTTAACCTTTAATGGAGTATCTAAGGCTTATGCTATGACAGGATGGCGTATAGGATATGTGGCGGGCGCATCGGAAATTATCAAGGCTATGGACTCCTTACAAAGTCATGCAACTTCAAATCCTAATTCCATCGCTCAAAAAGCTAGCGTAGCGGCTTTATTAGGTCCTACCGATGAATTAGAAGAAATGCGTAAGGAATTTGATATACGTAGACTTTATATGGTAGATACACTAAATGATATCCCTGGTATAGAGTGCAGAACTCCTAAAGGAGCATTTTATGCTTTCCCTGATATATCAAGCTTTATTGGAAAAACCTATAAAGGTGAGAAAATTACAAATGATGATGATTTCGCGAGACTTCTTCTAGAGAACTACTATGTAGTTGCTGTGCCGGGCTCTTCCTTTGGAGCTCCAGGGTTTTTGCGGTTTTCTTATGCAACTTCTCTAGAAATAATAAAAGAAGGAATGGAATTATTGAAAAGGTTTGTGCTGGAAATTAAATAGTTTATGAAAAAAATAAATTTTTAATGTTTTTTAAAGGATATTCAAAATTGAAAATAGAATTATTTATTCAGCAATAAAAATCGTTATTCGGTAATAATGCACAAAAGGAGTGGGATTTATGAGTTTACGTAGTAGCCGCATCCTGAGTCGTCCTGAATGGAGTATTAACAGGGCTTATTATAAATCAATGGGTTATTCAGATACTGATCTCGAAAAACCGATTATTGGGATTGCTAATGCTTGGAGTACAACGGTGCCTGGTCATTATAATCTTCGTCAAGTTTCAGAAGCTGTTAAGGAAGGGATCAGAGAAGCTGGCGGAACTCCAGTTGAATTTGGGGTAATAGGTGCCTGTGATGGTATCGCCGAAGGACATGAAGGAATGCGTTATATCCTTCCAACTAGGGATATTATAGCCCATAGTATAGAACTGATGGTGCAAGCACACCAATATGATGGTATAGTCTTGCTTGGATCTTGTGATAAGATTGTTCCAGGTATGTTGATGGCTGCAGCCCGTTTGGATTTACCGGCAATTTTTGTTAATGGTGGGCCAATGCTGGGTGGCCCAGTTATCCACGGTCGAAAAGCGGATACAACTTCCATTATTGAAGGTGTTGGAAGACTTAAGAAAGGTCAAATAACCGAAGAGGAATTAATTAAAATGGAAGACTCCTGCGCTCCCACCTGCGGTTCTTGTTCCTTTTTGGGAACAGCTAATACTATGTGCTGTATTGCAGAGGCTATAGGTATGTCCCTAACAGGTAGTGCAGTAATTCCTGCTGTATATAATGAACGTTTAAAGACTGCGCAAGAATCAGGTAGAGCTATCGTAAATTTAATTCGTAAGGATATTACGGCCAGACAGATTATTAACAAAGAGTCTATCGAAAATGCAGTTAGATTAAATTCTGCCATTGGTGGTTCTACCAACTCAGCTTTACACATTCCGGCTATTGCTTATGAAGCTAAAGTTGAATTCGACTTGGATATTTTTGATAAACTTAGTAGAACAACACCATTAGTTGCCAAGATGAATCCTGCTGCATCAGCTAATGTGATAGATTTTTATGAAGCAGGTGGAGTACCGGTAGTTTTAGGGGAAATATCTTCCCTTCTTAAATTAAACGCCCTAACAGTTACAGGCAAAACTATTGGAGAAAATATTAAAGGATATAAATCACCAAATAATGAAGTTATCAAAACCTTTGCGGAGCCATTTAGTGCCTTCGGTGGGTTAGCTGTTCTCTATGGCAATCTGGCTCCTAATTCTGCAGTTACTAAACCGGCAGCAATTAATCCCAACATGCTTTCCTTCCAGGGACCAGCCCGTGTGTTTAATTCTGAAGATGAGGCAAATATCGCTATTTTAAATAATGAGGTTAAACCTGGTGAGGTTGTAGTTATAAGATATGAAGGACCTAAGGGAGGTCCGGGAATGCCAGAAATGTTTAAGGCCATGAAGCTGCTTCACGGCTTAGGTCTTGCTGATAAAGTAGCATTAGTAACTGATGGTAGATTTTCGGGTACTAATAATGGTTGTTTTGTCGGGCATATTTCCCCTGAAGCTCAAGAAGGCGGACCTATTGCCTTAGTGCAAGATGGTGACCTTATAGATATTAATATTCCTGAGAGAAAACTTGATATATTAGTAGATTCCCTTGTGCTGGAGGACCGCAAAAAACAATTGCAGCCACCCAAAGCAAGGGTAACAGAAGGTTATTTATATTTATACAGTAAGCTGGCGGAATCAGCCGATAAAGGGGCAATCATCAAAACTAGAGCTGAGTAACAAGGAGGCGTAAGGGTGCCAGAGTTTATTATAATAGCAGATGATTTAAGCGGGGCTTGTGATACAGCAGTACAATTCAGTAATTCAGGTTATCGAACAATAGTATTAAATAAAATCGATAATCTTTTATCCCTAGGTTCCCGTTTTAATGCAGTTGCTATTACTACTAATTCCCGAGATACATCTTCAAGCCAAGCAATAGAAAAGGTAAAAGAGGCATGTCAATTTTTAAAGAACAAAACAAACCCTACTATTTATAAAAAAATTGATTCAACCTGGCGGGGCAATATTGGAGTTGAGCTAGAGGTGCTAATTAAGGAATTAGACTTAAGTTTTGCTCTTATTTGCTCTGTGTATCCTAAAAATAAAAGGGTCGGTATAGGTGGGTATTTATTAGTGGATGGTCAGCTCCTCCATCATACACCCATGGCTAAAGACCCTGCTTCTCCAATTAAAGAAGGATATTTGCCTGCTTTACTAAAAAAACAGACCAACCTCCCTGTGGAGCATATAGATTTGCAGATTATTGAAAAAGGACCTTTAGAGGCAGAAAAATATATTGCAGAAAAAATTAAGAAGAATGGGCAGTGCTTTTTCATTGCTGATGCTTTAGAGGAGTCCCATCTTGATACCCTTGCCTTATTAAGTAGGGGAGACTTACCTCCTCATATTTTTGCAGGGTCTGCAGGATTATCTGCCGCATTATTACGGCAAAAAAAGAACGATTCCAAGGTGAATTTATTACCTGTTTTAACTGTAATTGGCAGTGTTCACCCCAATAGTAACTTACAGGTAGATGAGATGATAAAAAAACTTGGTATCAAAGAAGTATATATCCCCTGGCAAAATCTTATTAATTATACTGACGGAGGTTTAAACGATTTAGCCTTAGCGGCAGTAAATAAGCTAAATAGTGGTGAGGACCTGGTTATTCGCACCTCAAGGACTGTTAATGATGTAGAGTTAGCAAAATCAGAAGGAATTAAACTTGGTCTAAGTAGTTTAGAAATTGCTAATACTATCTCCCAGGGCTTACAAAAATTTATGGCTGATATTTTAGGAAAAGTGAGAATTTCCGGGCTTATGGTTACCGGAGGGGCCACCGCTTTGCAGTTATTAGAAGGCACAAATGCTGAAGGAATTGAAGTGGAAGAAGAGATAGAGCCTGGTGTTCCTATCGGAAAAATTGTTGGTGGAGTTTTAGATGGTTTAAGTATTATTACTAAAGCCGGAGGTTTTGGCTCCCGAAATGTATTTTGCAATGGAGCAGAGATTTTAAAACAAAAGGAGAGAGCATAGATGAATGATAGACCTTTACTAGCTTTAACAATGGGTGATCCGGCAGGAGTTGGTTCAGAAATTATTGTGAAAACCTTGAGTAAGAAAGAATACTATGACATGGCTCGACCTTTAGTCATTGGTGATGCTAGGAGGATGGAACAAAGCTTAAAATTTGTTCCTGAACAACTAGAAATAAATGTAGTGAGTTCAGTTGATGAAGCTAAATTTATCTATGGTATTATTGATGTTCTAGATATCGAGATAGAAGGTGCTAGTGAAGTTCCTTATGGTCAAGTAAATGGAGTTGCCGGCAAAGCAGCCATTAGTTATATATTTAAATCTATCGAAATGGCTAACAATAGAGAAGTTGATGCAGTGGTTACCGGGCCAATTAACAAAGAATCCATGCATCTAGCCGGCTATAAAAACTATCCTGGTCATACGGAAATATTTGCTGAAAAAACAGATACTAAAGATTATGCCATGATGCTCTATACAGATGGTTATTATGTTATACATGTAAGTACCCATTGTTCACTGCGGCAAGCATGTGATAGAGCTACTAAAACCAGAGTTAAGAAAATTATCGATCTAGCCCATGATATGATAAAAACATATAACATTGAAAACCCAACAATTGCTGTAGCTGGTTTAAATCCCCATTCTGGAGAGAGTGGTGCCTTTGGGGATGAGGAAATTAAAGAAATTATCCCTGCTATTGAGGAAGCAAAGGCAGAGGGTATAGATGTAATAGGTCCTGTTCCACCGGACAGCATTTTCTTCCGAGCTATGAAAGGACAGTTCAAGGTAATTGTAGTTATGTATCATGATCAGGGTCATATACCGGTCAAAGTAATAAACTTTGAAGATGGGGTCAATGTTACTTTAGGTCTGCCGATAATTCGGACATCTGTAGATCATGGTACTGCTTTTGGTAAAGCAGGTAAAGGTACCGCTTCTCCTGCCAGCTTAGAGGCTGCCTATAAACTAGCAACTGAAATGGGTCTAAAAAAATTCTATAATTAAATTTCGGAGGTGATTGCCCCGCAGAATACTCTTTAGTGTTGAAGTTGCTTGCAACATGCGTATTTTACCTATATTGATTAACTATATAAATTAAAAAGGATGGTGCTTTATAATGGCAAAAAAATCTATTCATGATTTTCACAAAATGGTGGCAGAAAAAGAACCAATTACCTATTTGACGGCTTATGACTACTTAACCGCTAAAATGGTAGAAAAAGCGGGAATTGACATGATCCTAGTTGGAGACTCCCTAGGTATGGTTGTGTTAGGCTATGAAACAACTATTCCTGTTACGCTAGAAGATATGATTCGTCATTGTCAGGCTGTTCGTCGTGGTGCACCTAATACATTCATCGTAGGCGATATGACCTATATGTCTTATCAAGTTTCTGATGAGCAAGCTGTAGAGAGTGCTGGCAGAATGGTTAAAGAGGGTTTGTGTGATGCTGTTAAGCTAGAAGGCGGCGGAACACGGATGGCCAGCAGAATTAAGGCAATAAATGAATCAGGTATTCTTGTGATGGGCCATATTGGCTTAACTCCTCAATCTATGGGTCAACAGGGTGGTTATAAAGCTCAAGGCAGAAATTCACAGGCTGCAGTAAATATTGTGAAAGAAGCTAAAAGATTAGAAGAAGCAGGTGCTTTCAGTATCCTAGTTGAAGCTGTTCCTTCTATGGTTGGCAAAGCTATTACTGAAAGAGCAGGTATTCCCATCTTAGGTATAGGTGCAGGCTCTTACACCCATGGTCAGTTATTGATTTTCGCTGATATGGTTGGTTTATATGATAACTTTACACCTAAGTTTGTCAAACAGTATGCCAATGTTAATGAAGTTATCTCCAAGGCATTTAAACAGTATCATCAAGATGTAAAAGATAAAAGCTTCCCCATAGATTCTGAACATACTTATAAAATGAAAGATGAAGAAGTGCAAGATTTCTTAGGATTACTAGAAAAAGAAGATATTTAGCCCCCAATTTATTAACATAAAAGCAATGTGCCCCCAAAGGGGGCACATTGCTTTTATTCTTATCCAATATCCAATTTTTGTGTGCTATAATAAATACCAACTTTTAGTTGTTGGAAAAGACTGAACTCTCTGTTATATTGAATAAATAACCATTAGTAATAACTTTTGCCCTCACGGATAGCAAGTATGAAATACGTATGAACGGGGGTATTCTGATATGATTGCTGAGAAAGCCTATTTTTTATCAAAAGTTAAGGACTTATCTGTATTTAAAGAAGAGGAATTAAATCAGCTTGCTGATGATTTTCATTGGGAAGAGCACGCCCAGGGGTATGATATCATTAAGCAGGGGCAGGATCGGAATCAGTATTATGTCTTGGTTGAGGGTACGGCTGAAGTTTTAGACGGCAACAAGGAAATAGGGGAAATCAGGATTAATACCTTTGGCCCCGGGGATGCTTTTGGCGCAAGGTCTTTACTAACCGACGGACAGGCCCCTTTCACTGTTAGGTGCATAGAAAAGTGTAAGCTTTTAGTTACTTCTCATGAGCAGTTTACTCGTATGTTGATTCGTTGGCCAAAGCTTTACAAAAAACTTATTGAAAGAATGTCACGTAATTTGGATCAAATAAATAATGGTTTATTTGAGGCCAGGCAAAAGGAATTTTTGCGTATTTCTTTACAGCATTCCCAATATGTAAATAAGTTCTATGGCCTTTGGGGAAGTCCCAAAACTACTAAACTTATTGAGGAAAAAATTATAGAATTAACCCAAAGCAAGGAACACCTGTTATTAATTGGAGAACGTGGTACAGGGCGGCAAATGCTGGCCTGGTACTTGCACAAAAATAAGTTTGGTGCTACAGCACCTTTTGTTGCTATAGACGGACATGATTTAGAAAAACAATTGGGTGATCGAATCTTTGAAACCGTAGACCAGGCAGGAAAGCCTGCAAAACAGGGTAACCTTCTGGAATTTGTTTCAGGGGGCACTTTGTATATTAGTGAAATTAACGAACTTTCCCCCGAGATACAATTTAAATTGGCTAGGTCACTACGGTCAAATATTAATTGTCTTGTGGTCGGGAGTTTACAAAATAACCCCGAGGCCCTTAACCTGATTCCTGAGCTGAGGGAATTATTTTCAGACCGGTTTAAGATTACACCATTACGTGAACGTAAAAGGGATATTCCCTTTTTGGCGCAAGGGATATTAGAAAAACTGGCTAAACAACATAATCGAATAACTCCCAGCTTGGATCATGAAGCTACCAAACTATTACTATCTCATAATTATCGGCAAGGCAATATCACAGAGCTTATCCAGGTAGTTGAAAGAGCCTTTTTTCTAGCTGAACATGATGTGATCAGTCTTGAACACCTATTTTTTGGTCCAACTTCTAAAAAAGTTAGTGGAACTTTCGATCTTTTGTCTTTTCCTTGGGTAGAAAAGCTGATTAAAAAGGGTGATTTCGTTCTCTCGCTGCGGAGAGTTACTGCAATGGTTTTCATAATTATAACAGCAGCGCTTTTTTTAGTACCTAAAGCGACAATAAATTTGGGTTTATTTGCTTTGGTTTGGGGCCTCTGGTGGCCTATGTTGGCTATGATCTCTCCACTCTTTGGGAGAATTTGGTGTACAGTTTGCCCCTTTGCATATATTATGGAACTAGTACAACGCAAAATTCACTTGGATCATCCGGTGCCAGCCTTTATCAAGAAGTATGACTACCTTTTAATTACTTTATTGTTTCTACTTATTTTTTGGATAGAAGTAGTCTTTGATATTCGTTTAAATCCAATATCTACGGGAATACTGTTGGCATCTATTTTGGGAGCCGCTATTTTGACCGGGATAATTTTTACACGGCATACTTGGTGTCACCATTTGTGCCCTTTGGGAGGATTTGTTGGCATGGCTTCCATTGGTGCAATGCTTGAGGTTAGAGCTGATGCTACAATTTGTCTTAACAAGTGTACTACCTATGAATGCTATAAAGGCAGTAGTGTTGTAGCGGGTTGCCCAATGTTCCAACATGCCCCCTTTGTCGATAATAATCTCGCCTGTAAAAAATGTTTTAATTGTGTACGCAGTTGCAATAACGGTGCAGTTCAGTTTAATTTAAGGCTTCCGGGCAGAGAAATATGGCATCTGCTGAGGGTTAATCAGGGGTTTGTAATTTTCATCGGGGTTTCTTTGGGTATTCTTATTCCCATCAATTATTTTATACCCTTCCGTCAGCTTTGGACAGCGCACAAGTGGGTAATTTGGTTTAGCCTATATTATTGGGGCATTGCTATTTTGGCTGGTTTATTTACCTGGCGGATTGCTAAGCCTTTTAAAACTAAGGCTGCTTCTAGGCGTATCAAGTTGATTTTTTCCTTAATTCCAATAGTTATTGCCGGACATATTATCTATCAGCTAAATTATCTGCCCGGCGCTGATTCCGTATTGGTAGGCTTTGGATATAAAACAGTAGAAGGTAGTATTAGCACAATAAACTTTTCAGTTTTGAAAGTCATACAGTTATTGGCTGCCCTAATAGGGGTTATATTGACAGGGCTTACAGTATTCATGGTAATGCGGACAAGTAGGAAAAAGTCAAATAATTAGCAATAAATGAATCTGAACAATAATAATATAAAAAAAACATCCAGGATACTATCCTGGATGTTTTTTTATATTACTAGATACATATTAGCTATCTACATATTAATTTTATTAGCTTTTAATACCTGTCAGAAGTATTTTGAAGTGTTTCTGAGCTTCATCTTTTAAATCAAAATCGGGGTATCTTGTACACCATTCATAAGTAAGTCCTCTTATGGCCATAATACAATGCTTGGAAATTATGTCACTAGATAACTCTGTTTTAAATTCTCCTAGCTCTATGCCTTTGCTAATTATAATATTAAATATTTTGTAGAGATCTCTGTTGTAGCTCATTACAGCATTAGTATTTATTGTTCTGGTTAATTGAGCTTCATATATAAATTTCATATGTTCATAACCTATAGTACAGCTAATAATATCAGAAATTTTCGCCATTAGGTATAGGAGCATATCAGACGCCATTGTATTTGCGGGTAATGATTCGAGAAAGGATTTATAGTCTAAATCCAATTCACCAACAAAATCAGAAATCAGAGCAGCAATCAGCGAATTTTTTGAATCAAAATGCACGTAGAAAGATCCTTTAGATACGCCTGCCATTTCTACTATAGAGTCTACACTTACAGTATCAAAACTATATTTTGTGAATAACTGTTTAGCACTTTGGTATATTTTTATTTTAGTTTCACGGGCTTTTGACTTTCTAGTATTCATTTTCCCTTTATTCACCATTTTCCCCCTAATCTTGACAAAAATATTAGATAAATATACAATGACTATAGTATCTGACTGCAGTCATCGTATATTTATTTTTTATTATATCACATAAATATTTTTTTGTATTGAAGATTAATAATGTTTAAAAGTTAACTAGTGAAAGAAATAAATATTCACAGATATTTATTGGAAAATTTGGAAAGAGGTAGATAACTAATGAAAAAATTAGTTAAAGCCTTAATAATATCTATTTTAATAGGCTTAGTTATACAATTAGGAGCTTACGGGGATGTTTCTGACAAAATAGAGGTCAAGGAAGTAAAAACTGCACTCACTTTAAATAATGGTCAAAAATGGCGTATTGGCTATTGTGAGAGTCAGCCATACTTTGAATTTGCTGGGATTCTCCATGGTTTAGTGAATGGTCTTGAGAATATGGGTTGGCTTGAAAACACATCTGAACTTCCCTTTATTCCATTTCAAGAGGATACTAGTTCAATGTGGCAATGGCTTTCGAGTAATGACTTGGGGCCTTATATAGAATTTGTAGAAGATGCTCATTATGATTTAAGTGTGGACTCTGGTGATGAGATAATCAAACGATTACAAGAGGATAATGACATTGATTTAATGATAGTAAACGGTACTTTAGCAGGATTGACGCTGGCTAATGATAAACATTCTATTCCTTCATTAGTTTTTGGTACCAGTAATGCCGTTAAGTCTGGGATTATTAAATCGGAAGATGATTCAGGCATCAATCATATCTGGGCTCATGTGGATCCCGGAATTTTTATCCGTCAGGTCGAGGTTTTTTATGATATTTTTCATTTTAAAAAGCTTGGCATTTTGTACATAAATGATTCGTTTAGAAAGGCTTTTGCAGCGGTTGATGATGTAGAAAGTGTTGCACTAGATAAAGGCTTCGAACTTATTCATCATCATAAAGTATATAATCCAGATGATTTAGAGGGATACCTAAGGGATGTTTTAGAGGCCCATAAAAAACTTTCCCAGGAAGTTGATGCAATGTATGTAACAAACGGTGCTTGGCAGATTAGTAGGGTATATGAGCTCCTAGAGCCCTTTTATGAAAAAAAGATACCGGTTTTTTCCCAGGTTGGGTCGGGAGAAGTAAAGCATGGAGCATTGATGAGTCTTGCCCGTGCCAATTTTTCCGGCATAGGAAGTTTTGGGGCTCAAACAATAGCAGCAGTTTTTAATGGAACACCTCCCAGAAATTTAAAGCAGCACTATGAAGACGCTCCCAGTATAGCAATAAACCTAGAGGTTGCAAAAGCCATTGATTATAAACCGCCCTTTGAAATTCTCCTAGTAGCTGATGAAATATATCTTGAGATAGAAAGATAGGGATTGGTGGGGAGTTAATATATATAGAATAGGAGCTATTAGATGGAATTGAGCAAAAATAAGGGCCGTGTAATATTTATTACAATTTCTACTATTTTACTTATAATTGTTCTTGGATTTACCGGTGCATTAAATATTATGTCTTTTCAGGAAAACTATTCTGAATCACTCATATCTTCCTATACAGTTCTTGGCGGTGAGACTGTTGGGAAAATAGAATATGCTATCAAATATGGAAAGCCTTTGGACAGCTTCTGGGGAATGGATAAATTACTTAAAGAAATAATTATAAATTCTCCTAATATAGACATGGTACAAGTTGTATTAAATAATGGACAGGTAATTTATGATCAAGAAGGTATAGTTTATGACAGGTATATACCAGAAATTATTTTAAAAAGTGTTAATCTTCAAAATACCGAAGGTGGAAATAATTATGGATATATAGTATATCAAGGAAAATATTATCTATTTATGCCAATTGCTGATAGGGATAATCAGTGGATAGGCAGTTTAAATATTAAATTTGATGAAAGTGTAATTAATTCTGTTGTTCGTACTTATCTTTTAGACTTAATTATATACCTAGCCATTATGGCAGTAATTGGTTTTACTGTGCTTGTTCTTATTACAATAAGGGTTTCATTTATTGACCATAATGGAAGGATGAGAAGGAAAGCATTCATAGTTGTTATTCTTGTTCTTTTGGGGTTTCTACAAATCATTTATGGGTTTCTTAATTATAATATTTTTAGAAAAGCTTATTTGGAGGTTGCTCATAATAACACAATCACAATTTCTAGAGTAGTTCAAAATGATGTTAATGCTGTTTTAAAAAAAGGTATTTCATACAAAGAGCTTTATGATATCCAAGATTATTTAAAAAGGATAATAACTACCATCCCTGAAATAGAAAACATCCACATATATGGGGATGATGAAAAAGTGCTTTATTCTACTCTGGAAAAAGAGTTGTTTCCGGAAAAATCTATAGATTCAGAATACATATATAGCCAGGAATTAGCAACTGATTTAGATGGAAAACGGGGAAGTGTTTATGTAGAAATATCCTCAAATAGCATTGCAGGTAAGCTGCAAAATATACTGTTAGATACTGCTACAGTTCTTATTATTTCTTTTTTATTAATGGTTGAAGTTACTTTATTTGTAATCTTGTTAATTGAGAAAAAGGTTAGTAATGGAATAAAAGATATAAATACTGATGTTTGGAGTCGAAAAACTATTCCAATGGTTCGATACTTGGCCTTTCTAGTTTTTACTGCGGCTTTTATGTCCACAACCTTTATTCCAATAGTAATGAATAACTTTTATGAACCACTACTTAGTTTGCCTAAAAATGTTATTTTGGGATTACCTATTTCTGTAGAAATGTTTTTCGGAGCTTTAGCAGCTATTGGAGCAGGCTACAGTATAGATAAAACCGGTTGTAAACCTGTTCTTTTAAGGGGAGTTGTTCTTTTTTGTATTGGGGCTCTTATTTCAGCAGTTGCTTGGAATGCAATATCCTTTATTGCTGCAAGGGGGGTAGTGGGAGCAGGATTTGGATTAGCATTAATGGCTTTGCGAACTATAGTCATATCCACAGCAGACCCTTTATTGAAAAATAAAGGAATTGCATCAATGAACTCAGGAGCATTTGCTGGTGTAAACTGTGGTGTTATTATCGGAGCAATGCTTGCAGATAGAATTGGCTATTCCCAAGTTTTTTTTGTTGCTTTTGCACTTATAATGATGTCTTGGTTTGTAGCTAACACTTTTGTAGAAAATGTTATTCCAATAGCAGCCCAGAGACAGATTAGTGCTAATAGATCTAATACAAGTAAATTCCTATTAGATAAAAATGTTTTATCCCTTTTTATTTTGGTACTGATACCTATTTCAATTTGCGGCATGTTTTTACATTATCTGTTCCCGATCTATGCAGAAAGCATGGGGGTCTCATCCTCTAATATCGGTAGAGCCTTTTTAATTAATGGCTTACTTATAATATATCTTGGTCCAATTCTTAGCAGATATTCGGAAAAACATTTTGGAACAAAAAAATCATTAGTGATAGCATCCTTAATTATGGGTATTTCAATGTTAATTTTTGCTAGCTTAGGTACACTAGCCGCCGCTTTTGCAGCTGTTATATTGCTGGGACTTTCTGATAGCTTTGGTGTTGCAGCCCAGAGTAATTATTATTTAAGCTTAAAAGCAGTTTCAGGTTTAGGTGAAGGTAAAGCCATTGCTTATTTTAGTATTGCAGGAAAGATAGGCCAAATGCTTGGACCAATTGTATTTGGTTCTGCGGCAGTCTTTGGAATGGTTAAAGGAGCAGGAATTGTTGGGGTTGTTGTTATAACTACCTTTTTAATATTTGCAAAGTTTAGCAAAAAAGACGTTTCGATTAAGAACTAGCTAACAAGAAGTGTGGGACGTTATAACGGACAAAAAGGAGTGGGGCTTTTGCCTTTGCATTTTTCTTTTAATAAAAATTTCCTCAGTGGTAGACAATATTATATTTCTGAAGGTGAAAGAATAGTAATTCGTACTGCCTTTATTACGGATATACCTCAAATAGTTAGCCTTTTACAGTCTATTCAAATAACGACGGATAACTTAGATGACAAGCTTTCAAAGACCCATAAAGATAGTTTTGAAAGAAGAGGTGGTTTTTTTGTAGTATGGAATGCCGCCGAACTTGCTAGTTTTATGGAGGATGTAAATAATTTATTTTTAGTTGCTGTGTCCAGGGATAAAGGAAAGGAAGTTATAATTGGTTTTTTGTGGTGTCGGCTTGATCTTGATAATATATTAGTTTCTGATTGGAAGTTAGAAAATAAGATATTAGGTAATTACCAAACAAAAAAATTCAATATGGCTATGGAAAAAAGGCAGGTTTTTACTGCTGTAGAATGTGCTGTTCAGCCAAATTATCATGGAATTGGAATTGCTTATAGTATTATCCATGAGATGTATAATTGGTTGTGGGGAAAAGGATATTTATTTGCAGTCTTGCAAATTTACATAATCCATGGGGAATACCAGAATGAAAACTTTATTAAGCGAGATTTGCCAAACGGAGCTAGTATTAACCATATAAAAAAATATGGTGCAATCTGCATTAAAAAAGCCTTATTACCTGATCAAATAGTAGGGCATAGAAGATTTAAGATTGGAGCGGATGTCTTTTTACTGGATTTAGAATATGCCATCAAAAAGCTTAAGGAATTAATTACAAATTATGTTGTGGCCAAATGACAATGTCAGGAGAGGAGGGCATATATGAGACGAATTGCAATAATTTTAATATTATTAATTGGGATTTCAGGATGTGGAGTTCGACAAGATGTTACTAAAGCACGGGAAGTATGGGCTAATAAATCTAAAGACAGTATTATTATTGGTGTTGTAGGAACAATGTGGATCATGGCAGACGCCACTAAGTATCTTGATGGTATTAAGCTGGCTGTTGAAGAAATTAACGCAGGTGGTGGTATTGATAACAGGGATGTGGAAATTTTAGAATTGGATGATAAGGGACAAACAATGGAAGGTATTAATATTGCTCAAGAATTAGTGGAAAATCCTAATTTAATGGCGGTATTAGGTCATTGGGATTCCCATGTTACTTTACCCGCAGCTAGTATTTATGAAAATGCAGGGGTTTTAATGATAACCGCTATGGCTACAAGTCCAAAATTAACTCAAAATGACTACAAGTATATTTTCCGCAATGTTCCCAGTGATGAAAAAATGGGTGGAGAGATGGCGGCTTTTGCTAAGGCGCAGGATCTTAAACGTATGGTTATTTATTATTCTGATACAGACTATGGCAAGGGTTTGGCAAATTCCTTTGAAAAGGTTGCCCGAAGCATTGGTATAAAGATAGTAGATAGGGCCACTTTATTTGTTAATGAACATGAATTTGATAGGACCATGGAAAGGTGGAATGCCCTTAATTTTGATGGGGTATTTATAGCCGATTATATGCCAGATGCCGGTGATATTATTCTTAAAATAAGAGAGGTATACCCTGATATTCCTATAATGGGTACAGACGGGCTTGATTCCCCGGATTTTATAGATGTACTTGGGGAAGCAGCCGAAGGTATTGTGATCGCTACTTTATTTGACCCAAAAGATAGAAGTTCTGAGCTTTTGCAGTTTATTAACAGGTTTAGAGAGCGTTATGGCACAGAACCAGACGTGTATGCCGTTCAGGGATATGAAACTTTCAAGCTTTTAGCTACTGCTATGAAAAATGCAGAAAACCCTTCTCCTGAAGAGACTGCAAAAGCACTAAGGGTAATAAGTCAGTGGTCCGGATTAACGGGTACGTTAAATATAGAAGAAAATGGTGATGTTACTGGAAAAGTGATTCGTAAAAAAGTTGTGAGAACGGGCAAATTTGAATACTTGCGCATCACACAGTAATGAGGAGGATTGTTTATGAAAAACAGCATATTTCGTGAAGTATCATTAGAACGACTATCTTCTCCTGAACAACTTGACCAGATGATGTCAGTTACATCACCCAGGGCTTGGTTTGCTTTAATTGGAATATCAGCAATCCTATTAACTGCCATACTTTGGGGTATTTTTGGCAGCATACCCTATAAAACAAATGGTGAGGGAATCTTGATAAAAAGTGAAGGTGTTTATAATATTACTCATACAAAAGGCGGGAAAATTATTGACATTAGTATAGAAGCAGGCGATACAGTAAGAAAAGGTGATATTATAGCAAGGATTGAGCAATCTGAATTGGTGGAACAGATAGTTGATTTAGAAAAACAATTGAAACAGATTAAGAATTTTAATATTGACATGTTTGATGGGTATACAGAAAAACCTTCACCCGCATTATCTCAATTGTATGAACTGGCTAGAAGCATAAGAGAGGCTAAGTCAGCAGTTGAGATTAATAGAGCTGAGTATAATGGAGTACGATTACAATTAGAACAAGCTAAGCTTAATGTGACTACTCAAGAGCAAGATGTTGGGAGACTCGCGGTATTATTGGAGCATGGTGCAATTGCTAGAGTTGAATTTGAGGCAGCTTCTGCTAATTTAGAACAGTCAAAGTTACAGGCGAAAGCCCTTGAAGCATCGATAGCTGAATTAAATACAGGAGAGAGTGCTGCTTTACATAGTGCTAAATTGGAACAAGCCCAGTTAACAGTAAAGCTCTTAGAAGAACAATTGTCTGAAGCAAAGCAGATAAATGAAATTCAGCTTGAAGAGCAAATTCTAAAATTAAAAAGAGAATTAGAGTTTGGTTCTAATATAGTTGCTACTGAAGATGGTAGAGTATTAGAGGTAAAAATGCGTAAAGGTGGACTTATTCAACCCGGAATGGAGCTTATTGGTGTAGAACGAGAAGGAAAAACCATAAGAGATATAGAGGTGGAATTATATGTGCCCGCTGAAGACGGTAAGCAAATATCGCCAGGCATGGAAGCCCAGATATCTCCAACTATTGTTAAAAAAGAAGAATATGGATTTATGCTTGGCAGGGTTATTTCAGTTTCGGAGTTTCCTGCAACTTCCCAAGGTATGATGACTACCCTTGGCAGCCAGGAACTGGTTTCTCGGCTATCCAAGGGCAGTGCACCTATTGAGGTGCGTATTGAATTAATTACTGACAGCAATACAATAAGCGGTTATAAATGGTCTTCACCAAATGGACCGCCTATAACAATAGATAGTGGCACCCTATGTGACGGCACAATTACAGTAAGCAGCCAGCCACCAATAAGAATGGTTATTCCTAAAGTCAGGAAATTTGTTATGGGGTATTAACCCTCCTGTCTCCAGAAAGGGGTGATGGTTTTTGCAAAAAGATAATAATCGAAAGAGGTATAAAGTTCCCACTGTCTTACAAATGGAAGCGGTTGAATGTGGTGCGGCTTCATTAGCTATGGTTTTGGGATACTATGGAAAGTTTATTCCCCTTGAAGAGCTTCGCATTACTTGTGGAGTTTCCAGAGATGGGAGTAAAGCTAGTAATATTGTAAAAGCAGCTAAAAGGTATGGGTTAGATGCCAGGGGTTTTAAGAAAGAACCAAATGACTTAAAACAGATACAGGGACCAGTGATTATACATTGGAACTTTAATCATTTTCTAGTAGTAGAAGGCTTTAAAAAAGGCAAGGTCTATCTTAATGATCCCGCTAGCGGACCCAGAATAGTTACGGAAGAAGAATTTGACCAATCCTTTACCGGAGTAGTTCTTACATTTGAAGAAGGCGAGGATTTTGAAAAAAGTGGTGGCAAACCAAGTATTATTGCAGCTTTAAGAAGACGTTTAAAAGGTTCGGAGGTTCCCCTTGCTTTTATAATACTCTTGGGAACTGCATTGGTTATTCCAGGATTGGTTATACCTGTTTTTTCGAAAATATTCATTGATGAAATTTTACTAGGTAGTAGAGATAATTGGTTGAGACCTTTATTAATAGGTATGGGAATTACTGCTTTACTGCGGGGGATTATGACTTGGCTGCAGCAATATTACTTATTAAAGCTAGACACCAAGATTTCATTGAGTGCTTCCGGTCAATTTCTATGGCACTTACTGCGGCTTCCTGCGGAATTTTTTACACAGCGGCAAAGTGGAGATATCAGCTCCCGTATGCAGAGTAATAACAGAGTAGCATCCCTTTTATCAGGTCAACTTGCTACAACTGCAATTGATTTTGTTATGATAGTATTCTATTTCATCTTAATGACTCGCTATAGTTTAACCTTAGCCTTGGTAGGTGTGACTATGGCTATTATTAATATGCTGTATTTAAAGTATGTTGCTGCAAAAAGAGTGGACCAAAATCGCAAGCTTTTACAGGACAGAGGCAAACTCCAAGCAAATGCCATGTCCGGGCTGCAGGTTATTGAAACCCTTAAAGCCACAGGCTCGGAAGGTGACTTTTTTGCTAAATGGTCAGGCTATCAAGCAAAGGCTCTAAATAACGAACAAAAAATGGGTGTATCAACTCAATTTTTATCAGCTATTCCCGCATTTTTAACTGCTTTAACCAATGCAATTGTGCTGGTTTTGGGAGGATTTATTATCTTAAACGGCCAGATGACAATAGGTATGCTGGTTGCCTTTCAGAGCTTAATGACCAGTTTTATGACACCTGTAAATAACATGGTAAGCTTGGGCAGTAAACTGCAGGAGCTTGAAGGTGATATGAATCGTTTAGATGATGTTTTAAAGTATCCCGTTGATGAAATAAACAAAGGTGAAAAGGATGATTACTCAGATTTTCACCAGGGAAAATTACAAGAAAAGCTATCGGGATCAATAAATATATACGATTTAAACTTTGGATACAGCATATTGGAGCCCCCCCTTATAGAAAATGTTAATCTCTGCCTAAGACCAGGTTCGCGGGTTGCTTTAATTGGTGGCTCGGGTAGTGGAAAGTCTACTATTGCAAAGTTGATTTCGGGAGTTTATAAGCCATGGTCGGGAGAAATATTATTTGATGGTTTGCCAAGGGAACAACTTCCTAAAAGCATCATTACAAATTCCTTAGCAGTTGTAGATCAGGATATTTGCATGTTTAGCGGTACTATAAGAGAAAATCTAACCTTATGGGATAATACTATTTCTGAATTTGAAGTAATACGTGCTACAAAGGATGCATGTATACATGATGATATTACTGTCAGGTCAGGTGGTTATGATCACCGTCTTGATGAGGGTGGCAGTAACTTTAGCGGCGGTCAAAGACAAAGGTTGGAGATTGCAAGGGCTTTAGTATCCAATCCAACAATTATGATTTTAGATGAAGCTACCAGTGCCTTGGACCCTTTGACAGAAAAAAAAGTCGATGAAAGTATACGACGTCGTGGCTGCACCTGTATAATCGTAGCCCACCGATTAAGTACAATTCGGGACTGTGACGAAATTATTGTTTTGGATAAGGGGAAAATTGTTCAGCGGGGTACTCATGAGGAATTAATAAAAAATGCTGACGGACTTTATGCTAGCCTTATCAATGCTAGTTAGAAGTATGGTGTAGGGAGGTGCAAAAATTATGCGGAATATTGGAGTTTTTAAAGAAGGCAGCACTGTTATAGTAGAAGGGAATAAACCATTATTATTAACCAACTCCCATGACCTATTTTTGATAGATGAGGGAAGAGTTGCAATATTTTTGACTGAATTAAAAGATTCCGAGGCTGTTGGCAGAAGATATTTTTTATTTGAAGCAAACTCGGGTGATCTTTTATTTGGTATTAATCCAATACATACTGAGAAATCCAGTTATGGTTTACTAGTAACGGGTTGGGTAGGAACTAGTTTAATTAAAGCTGAAAGATCAAAAGCATTGGCAGTAATCAATGATTCCCACCACAAGGAAATCTTTCTTAAAAAAAGTACTAAATGGATTATGGATTTGTGTAAGGGGATTGAAAAGCCTAGGCTGCCGGAAGTAATTTTAGAGTCTGGTGTTAGTGAAAGTATTACTATTAGGATTAATTTTGATGATAAGCAAATGGGGTTAAATGAATATGAGAATTACTTTCTTAGAGCAGCTGTTGAAAAAACCTTTCGACAGCTCCAATTAGAAAAAGAACAGTTTGAAAAAAAGAATTTAAATGATTTTGAATTCATGGAAACTGCTCTCCAAAGACTTGCTGATATTAATAAGAAAAGCAAAGATATTATCCCTGATGTTATAACTGATGATCCACTATTATCAGCCTGTGGAATAGTTGGCAAGGCAGCAAAAATACAGATAAAGGCTCCTCCTAAATCCTTGTCAGGAAAACCAAGCAGAGATCCTTTAGGAGATATCGCAAAAGCATCTCAACTTAAGACTCGTCAGGTAATATTAAGGGGAGAGTGGTGGAAGGAGGATAATGGTCCACTTCTGGCCTACCTGGAAAAGGATGGTAAGCCGGTTGCTTTAATACCTATTTCTCCTACTAAATACCATTTATATAATCCAATGGATAATTCTAAAACCTTAATAAATATGCAAATTGCTGAAAAAATTAAACCTTTTGCTGTTACATTCTACCGACCTTTTCCTAATAAAAAGTTAAATGCTAAGGATTTGCTTTTTTTCGGTCTTGAAAGCTGCTGGAAAAGGGATTTAGCAATAATACTAATAATAGGGATTTTAGGCGGATTGTTAGGGTTGCTTATTCCTATAGCAACTGGGATTGTATTTGACAGTATTATTCCTGCCGGGGAACGGACCCAATTACTGCAGGTAGGTTTTTTTCTAGGTGCTAGTGCCTTAACCGTTATGCTTTTCCAGTTGACACGCTCTCTGGCAATCCTTCGTTTAGAAGGAAAAATTGAGGGCTCTGTTCAAGGGGCTGTATGGGATAGACTCTTAGGTTTACCTGTCCCATTTTTTAAAAATTTCACATCAGGGGAACTTGCCATGAGAGCTATGGGTATAAGCCAGATCCGGCAAACCCTTTCTGGAGTTGCTTCAACAACTATAATATCAAGTATTTTTTCAATTTTTCAATTTCTTTTATTATTTTATTACAGCTGGAGGCTTGCTCTGGTAGCCGCACTCTTGGTAGCTTTTGCTATGCTTTTAACCTTAGTTTTGGGGTTAATACAGATACCCATGGAACGAAAAATGGTGGAGTATATGGATAAGATTACGGGCTTGGTCTTGGAGTTAATAAATGGTGTTAATAAGTTTCGGGTAGCTGGAGCAGAAAAAAGGGCTTTTTACCTTTGGTCAATTGAATATGGTGAGGTTGCAAAGGTATACCAGAAGAAGGAGAAACTTGCAAATATACTGACAACATTTAACTCTATGTTTCATGTTATTAGTGCTATGATAATCTTTTTTGTACTACAGCACTTTGAGCAAATCACCCTGGACCCAGGAAAATTCATTGCTTTTAATGCAGCCTTCATTACTTTTGCTACTTCTATGATAGCAATGTCTGAAGCACTATTAGCATCCAATAATATAATACCACTATATCAAAGGTCAAAACCTATTTTAGAAAGCCTTCCTGAGCATGATGAAGCTAAAGGAGATCCGGGTGAACTGACAGGCGATATTGAAATTAGTCACGTTTCTTTCAGATATAAAGAAGATGGCCCTCTTATTTTAAATGACATATCACTAAATATAAATGAAGGAGAATATGTTGGCCTAGTGGGACCGTCTGGCAGCGGTAAATCAACTCTTTTTCGAGTGTTATTGGGCTTTGAAAAACCTGAAAACGGTCAAGTTTTCTATAATGGTCAGGATATTAATAATGTAGATATTAGATCTATACGTAAACAATTGGGAGTTGTTTTGCAAAATGGCAAGCTAATGGGAGGGGATATTTTTTCAAATATTATCGGCTCAAATCCTAGCTTGACCATGTCCGATGCAATAGAAGCATCCAAAATGGCCGGACTTTATGATGACCTTAAAGAGATGCCTATGGGCTTGCACACGGTGGTAAGTGAAGGTGGAGGAACATTATCCGGCGGACAGAGACAACGACTTTTGATTGCCCGAGCTATAGTGAATAAGCCTAAAATATTATATTTTGATGAAGCTACAAGTGCCTTAGATAACAGGACTCAGGAGATTGTTAGGGAGAGCCTGGATAAGCTTAATGCTACCCGAGTGATTATTGCCCATAGATTAAGTACAATTATGAATTGTGATAAGATTATTGTTCTAGATAAAGGAAAAATTGTTGAAATGGGCACCTATAAGGAATTGATGGCCAAAAATGGTGTTTTCGCAGAGCTTGCTAAAAGGCAGCTAGCTTAGTAGAGAGGGGGCCCTTATGCGGGATAAAAATAAGTGGGATATATCTTTTAAAACAATGAAGAGTCCATTAATGTTTGCCATGGTATTCTATGCAATTGCCATTTGGAGGTACCTAGCTACCGGTTATGAATTTTATCTTTTTAATTTTGGCTATATTGGAACAGCTTTGGCTGTTGGGCTTTTTTTCAACAATGCCCTACCCAAAAGACACAGTACATGGGGGCGCAGGATAGCACAGCTTTTAGTAGGCTCTTATCTGCTTATATATGTGGGTTTTATCTTAGGAGAAAATTTGCAGATAGAAGGATTTTTTACTTATTTACTAATGGGGGTTTTTGCCGGTGCTACGTTACATTATTTCGTTGCGAAAATTATAGGACCTTTATTGTTTAATCGGGGCTGGTGCAGTTGGGCATGCTGGACAGCCATGGTACTTGATTTCCTTCCTTGGAAAAAACCATTAAATGGACGACTGCGTTCTTTAGGGTTAATAAGATATTTACACTTTTTTGCTTCACTTGGAATAGTTTTTTATGTTTGGTTTATATTGCAAGATAGGCTAATATATGCAGATAAAACGATGGAAGTTTACTGGCTATTAGTGGGTAATGTTTTATATTTTGCGGTTGGAATATTTTTGGGTTTTGTTTTTAAAGATAACAGGGCTTTTTGTAAATATGTTTGTCCCATTCCAGTATTTCAAAAGATCACTTCCAGGTATGCCATCATGAAAATTGAAATTGATCAAGAAAAATGTATAGATTGTGGTTTATGTGAAAAAAACTGCCCTATGAATATTAAGCTTCTCAGTTATAAAGATGCTAACCAACGAATTTGTTCAACAGAGTGTATTTTATGCACAACATGCATGGAAATCTGTCCTAAATCAGCGGTTAGCTTGACTAATAAAATTGATGCTTATAATAAAGAACATTTAGACTATTCTTTTCTAGATAGAGGCAACAGGAAAACCTTCTAAAAATATAAATGTTAGTAAAAACCTCCACAGATTTTTTAAAAAAGATATTTTTGGTTTATTTGTTATTGTAATACTTTGTGCCTATGATCGTATTAACTATTAAAGGAGGAAATAGAAGACATATGAGTCTTAATATGGATCTTGAAAAAAGTCCCAATACGGATTTGCTAGCAGCTAACGCTACTACTAATCCAGATGCTTTTGCAGAGATATATGATTTATATTTCCCCCGAGTTTATAATTATATTAAATTTAGGGTAGGAGATCCCTACCTAACAGATGATTTAACCAGCCAGGTTTTTGAAAAGGTTTTGAATAGGATAGATACATACAATCAATATCGGGGTAGCTTTACTGCCTGGTTGTTTACTATAGCTCATAACATTGTTGTTGATCATTTACGTAAACAGAAAAATACCCCGCTTATTTTCTTGGATGGTGACAATACAAAAGGCCCAAACCCGAAAGTAGAGGACGCTATTATAGCTAAAGAGCTTCGAGATAATTTATTTTTAGCTTTGCATCAATTAGGTGATAGAGAAAGAAATATTCTTGGTCTTAAGTTCTGGTCAAGGTTAACAAATCGTAAAATAGCTGAACTTACAGGTCTCAGTGAGAATAATGTAGGCATCATTATCTATCGAGTCATGAGACGTTTACGGGTTGTTTTAAGAGACCTGGGGGTGAATAGCTATGAATGAAAATAAATTGGCTGAGAATTTTTCAAAAAAAGTAGAGAAATTAATCAAAGGTATTAATGGGCCAGATAAGATTGAAGTAATTGATGATTTTGAGGATGAGTTAAAACTGGCAAAATGTATTTTACAGGAAGATTTTAGTACGGAAAGTCATATAAGAGAAGATTTGAAGAAAAGGTTATTAGTTGAATTTAATGAAAATAAAAATTGCAATCGGAAGCAAAGAGAATATAGTTTCTTTGATGCCGATGAACTTAATGAAGAAGAACTTGATTATGCTGCAGGTGGTTATTCTCTAAAAGAAAATTCAGCTTGTTCAAAATGTGGTTGCAAAAGAAATCGTGCAACAATAACTACAGCTACATGCCCAGACTGTGGACATTCCCGGGATGAACACATGTAGTGATTGAAAAGGGTGTGACACTATGTTGCTAAAGGACAAGGTTGCTATTGTTACAGGGGCTACCGGTGGAATAGGTAGGGCGGTTATCCATAAATTATGTTCTGAAGGTGCTAAAGTGGCAGGACTATATCGTAGTCAAGATATAGTGGCTGAGGAAATTCAGTCGGAGCTTGCTGAACATGGTTTTGAAACATCCTTTTATAAGGGATCTATTAGTGATGAAGCTTATATTGCCCAAACATTTAAAAGTATTAAGGATAAGTTTGGGAAGATAGATATTTTAGTGAATAATGCAGGTATTACTAGAGACACTTTTCTAGCCCAAATGCAAATAGATGAGTGGAAAGCTGTGTTTGAAACAAATTTTTTAGGGACTTATATGTGTACTCAGGAAGTCCTTCCTTATTTGCTGGAAAGCTCCAATCCATCTGAAGGAAAATACGGAAGAGTTATCAACATTATTTCTATCTCAGGGGTTTTAGGCCGTGAGGCTCAAGCAAATTACTGTGCGTCAAAAGGCGCGGTAATTGGACTTACCCGTTTGCTCTCTAGAGAGTATTCCGACAAGGGGATATATTTTAATGCTTTAGCTCCTGGTTTAATTGAAACAGAAATGATTGGACACTTACCAGAGAATAAAAGGAACGGCATGATTAATTCGACAAATATGAAAAGGATGGGTAAAGCAGACGAAGTAGCTGGAGCTGTGCTGTTTTTATGCAGCAGCCTATCTGATTACTGCAACAATACAGTTTTAAAAATTGATGGTGGGATGTTAAGGTAAATAGTGGACTCGATTAAAAGTATGGGTATCAAGTAAAAGGAGGGGATTGACATTGAATAGACGCAGAAGAGTTGTAGTAACAGGTGTTGGGATATTTTCTTCTTTGGGACGAAATAAATGTGAAGTTTTTGATAATATGAAAAAAAACATTACAGGCATTGGGGAGGTTTCTCAATTTCCAACTGACCAGATGATAAGTCATTTTGGTGCTGAAATCAAGAATTATGTTTCCGACCCCGAGATAGGTAATTATAATTTGTGTATTCAATTTGCAATACATGCCGCTAAAGAAGCACTAAAGGACAGCCAGTTGGAAATTAATCCCCATAATGCTGATAGATTTGCTCTTTGTTTTGGTACCTGCAATGGAGGAATAGCTGATTTTGAAAAGGCAAAAAAATTAGTGGACCTAGATTATGAGTATACTATTAATTTTCCCTTGTTTCAGCAGGGAGATTGTATTGCCAAGCATTTAGGTATAGAGGGCTCAGTGATTTCTAATGTAACTGCCTGTGCAGCCAGTGGTCATTCCTTGGGCTTCGGCTATGAAGTGCTTTCTCAAGGAAATATGGAGGCAGTTTTGGTTGGTGGATCAGATACAATGTCTGAGACAGTATTTGCAGGCTTTAATAGCTTACAATCATTAAGCCCCACACCATGTGCACCCTTTGGTTATCCTACTGGTTTAAGTTTAGGGGAAGGTGCAGCCTTTGTTGTCCTAGAGACTTTAGAAAGAGCTTTAGAAAGAAAAGCATTTATTTATGCTGAAATATGTGGCTATGGATTAGACCAGGATGCCCATCATATAACTGCTCCCCACCCTGAGGGTGATGGAGTAGCTCGGACGGTTATCTCAGCACTTAGCCAAGCAAAAGTGAAGCCTGCACAAATCGGCTATATAAATGCCCATGGAACGGGTACCGGAGCAAATGATGCTTGTGAATTGACTGGACTTAGAAAAGCATTAGGAGAAGATATTTTCCCTACAATACCCCTAAGCTCTAGCAAGGCCTATTTTGGACATACCTTAGGAGCAGCTGCCATCATTGAAATGGTTAGTTCCTTAATTGCTATAAAGGATGGAATGTTGCCTGCTACCTTACATACTAGAGCTTTGAGGGAAGGCTGCACAGAAGTAAGCCATGTTTTAAATGAAATGATTGCAGGAAACCCAGAGTTTTTTTTATGCAATAATTCTGCCTTTGGAGGTCATAATTCTTCAATTCTATTTAAGAATTGGCAGGGAAACCATAAGTGTATTGAAACCGAAAAGGAATTTTCACCTAAGAGAGTCGGCATCCTGGGGATTTCTATGGCGAATCAGTATGGATGTATATCTGGCTCAGATGATGGGGATTTAAAGCATAGACAAGCTATGGATATAGAAAATACTAGGAAAGTGTTAAAAGAGTATATCGGTTCCTTCTATTCAAGGAGGATGAGTGTTATAAGCCAGTACTGTATAGCTGGAGCTTATCTATCCTTAAAAGATGCCAATCTTGATGTGACTGAAGATAATTCCAAGGATATTGGTCTAGTTTTTGGTACTATGTATGGTGCTTCAGAGAGCTTTAGTAAATACCTTAAAGGAATTTTTGAGAAGGGAGTAACCCATGCTAGTGCTTTGTATTTTCCTGATACCTCAGCAAATACAACTCCGGGTCAGGCTGCAATAAAACTAGGTATTAAGGGTAATGGTACTACCTTATCTACAGGAGGAAATGAAGGGGTCGTTGCTTCCCAAGTAGCCTATAATTTAATCAGGAATGGATCTCAAAAATTATGCCTTGTTGGGGCTGCAGAGGAAGCTTGTGACTTTAGCAATGAGGTTAACCGTGTATTAAGTATAGATAAAAGTAATTACCCAATAACAGAGGGAAGCTCCTTTATGGTTCTCGGAAGCCTTGAGGATCATGATAAAAGTACCAGGTGCTATGGGGAGATAAAAGGTTTTGGTTTTTCCTTTGGTATTGATAATTATCAAAATGCAGTGGATAGTGCGTTAAATGAGTCACAGATTAATGCTAGGGATATAGACTTTGTTTTTTATAATGATGAAGGCTTTGAGGAAAAAGGGAATTATCAGATAAATACTCTAGAAGCGGTTTTTTCACAAAGAAAAATACCAATTAAAACCTTCAATGATGTATATGGCTATGCTCTCTCGGTAAGTTCCATGTATCACATTTATTTAGCGGCAGATTGGTTATTCAACCATAAGGACCTTCAGTATGGTTTAGTAGTAAGCTCATCATATAATGGTGGAAACGCAGCTATGGTAATTAGAAGGGTGGATTAGAGTAATGGAAAGTAAAGATATGAAAAAAATAATACTATCTGAAGCCCATCAGGAAGAAAATCTGCGTGTAGCAGCGTACCTGCTAGAAGATGGACACTTGCTAACTTTAATTTCCAATGAGACTCAAAAGATTAATGACTTTGTTGATAGCCTTCCTTCTGAACATAAAGATAGGTGCTTTATTAGGTGCTTTGCCGATTATACAGAAGAAAGCACTTCTGATGCGATAGACAGTATTTTAGAAATGATGCAGGGCTTAGATATTTTTATAAATGGATTGCCTGGCACAAATGAAACTGCTCTGCTCAAGTTATCACCTGATTCCTTCGGAAGGGATATAACTTCTGGCTATGAAAAAGTGTTCCTTTTAAATAGAGAAATTGTGCGCTATATGGTTAGGGAAAAGGCTGGCAATATAATCTTTTTGATCATTGATGATATATTACATTTTGCTGATTATCCTGTAAGTCCTATAAATAATCAGGGACGGCTTTCTTTAATGAAAAGTATGGCTAAGGAGCTTGCGCCCTTTAATATTAAAGTTAATTCTCTTACCTTTGGAATATATGATCCTGGTATTAACCCCTCTGACAAAAAGGCAATGCAAAAAAAACTGGAGTTTTGTGCGTTAAAGCCTTCTATTCCTAAATGGGAAGATTTGCTGCCGGCACTAGATGCACTTATCTATCCATCATTTAAATACATGACAGGTCAAAACTATTCGGCCTGTATTGGCAGCAGTAATACTTAAAAAGGCAGAAAGGATGCATACTTATGGATCTTGAAGATAAAAAGCAGAACATAGTTTTCTCTAAAATGCCCCATGAATTGTTAAAAACAGCACCTCCCTTTTTGTTTGTGGATAAGGTCCATGAATTTAATAGGGAAGAAAAGAGATTGATTTGTTCCAAGCAGGTTGGATACAATGAACCATATTTTGCAGGGCATTTCCCCGGGGATCCAATAGTACCTGGTGTTTTAATAATTGAAATGGCAGTACAAGCCAGTGCATTACTTTTAACTGCCATTAACAATACAGGCTTGGAGGAGGGCTATTTAGTTCGAACTAAGGATTTTAGCTTTTATAATGCCGCAAAGCCCGGTAGCTGCTTAATGATACAAGTAGAATTAAAGGAGCACACCGGCAACTTTGTTACAGCTAAGGCCTTGGTAACATTTCAGGGAGAAAAGAGAAAGGCTGCCAAGGGAGAGGTGGTATTGTTCTTAAGGTGAAAGATATAGAGCAGAGCCTGGGAGTGTATAAAGTAACCATAGACTTACCCCTGTGGGTAAATAATATTCAATGTTTCTTGTTTAAAGGTGAGGATGGCTGGGATATTGTTGATACAGGAATTTATACACCTGGAGCAATGGAAAAATGGAAAGAGTCCTTTCGCAAGCTTAGGATTAATCCTTTAGATGTAAGGCAAATCATTATCACCCATGACCATGTAGACCATTTCGGGGCAGCAGGTGAATTACAGAAGCTGACCCAGGCACCAGTTAAAATGGTTAATAAAGAAAATAGCTTGGTTAAATGGAAGGATTGGTTAAAGGAAATTCTTCACGAGGATTCTGTTTTTCATTTCTTTGGTCTGCCCAAGGAACTTAAAGAAGAAGTCATTAGGGAAAAAGGTACTCAGTTTAAAAATTGGGTTCCTAGTATTCCGGAAACGGAGGATATAAGAGCTCAGGAAACAATAGTCCTTGGCTGTGAGCAATATCAGATACTTACATTTCCTGGACACTGTGCTGAACAGATTTGTTTTTATCATCCGGATAGGGAAGTTCTTTTCGCAGGTGATGTGTTGGTAACACCTAATCATCTAAATGCCACTAATCAAGAACCATTAACTGACTATTTCAAAATTTTAGAACTGCTCCAAAAAATGAAAATAGCCTATTTATTTCCTTCCCATGGCAAACCCTTTGCTCGGGTTGATATTCGCATAGGGCTTATAGCAGAGTATAGAAAACAGCAAATGTCTGAACTTAAGGAACACTTATCAAAGGAAAGTACTGTTTATCAAGCATATCTTTTCTTTTTATCTAGGGGGGCATTAACTGATTTGTTCTTTGGATTAACAGAGGTTTATTATTTTTTGGAGCACCTGGTTAAACTAGGTGAATTAAAAAAGGTAACTAGAGAAGATTGCTTCTACTATAAGGAGGTGAACAAAAATGAAATGGACTAGAAAAGATCTCGATACAGCAATGGCAAAAATTGAAGAGTTAGCAAGTACAGATATGGAGTTCAGAAAGCTTTGCCTAAGTGACCCCCACACAGCAATTAAGGAAGCAACAGGCAAGGATGTTGACCCAGGCTATAAACTAAAGTTCCTGGAAAATGAAGGTGGATATGAATCCTTTGTATTACCGGATTTTAAGGGCTCAGGAGAAGAACTAAGTGATGCTGATTTGGATAGTGTAGCAGGTGGTGGTACAAAACATAAGATTGGATAAAGGCTTAAGAAGAAAGAATTATCTTTACTATAAAAGGAGGTGAACAGAAAACATGAAATGGACAAGAGAAGATCTTGATGCAGCAATGGTTAAGATTGAGGAGCTTGCTAGTACAGATATGGATTTTAGAAATCTGTGCTTAAGTGACCCACATGCCGCAGTAAAAAAGGCAACTGGTAAGGATGTAGAACCTAGCTATAAGTTGAAATTCCTAGAAAACGAAGCTGGATATGAGACTTTCGTATTGCCTGATTATCAGGGATCAGGAGATGAACTAAGTGATGCTGATTTAGATAGCGTCGCAGGTGGCGGAACAAAATGGGATATTGGCTAGAGTTAATTATTATTTAGTAGAGGGAGGTGAGTAAAAATGAAATGGACTAGAGAAGACCTCGATGCAGCAATGGTTAAGATTGAGGAGCTTGCAAGTAAAGATATGGATTTTAGGAAGCTTTGCTTTAGTGATCCACATGCTGCGGTAAAACAGGCAACTGGTAATGATGTAGATCCTAGCTATAAGATGAAATTTATCGAAAATGAAGCTGGATATGAAACTTTCGTATTACCGGATTATCAGAAATCGGGAGATGAACTAAGCGATGCTGACTTGGATTCAGTAGCTGGTGGTCACTCCGCAGATAAAAGTTTTTAATTAGTATTAGGACAAGACCCATCCGTATTTGGGATGAAATACTTCCAATACGGATGTGCTTATCCTGTTAATAGTTACTACTATGGGATATGGTATTCAATGCAAAATGGAGGAAGTAAAGTGTTTTATACAGAGCGAATAAATGAAGCCATGATTAAAGATTTTGATAAATTAACATACAGGGAGTTTAGGCCTCTGCTTAATAAAGTAGGAAGTGAGGCGTCCGTAATTGCATTTGGTGCTTTAAGCTATCCGGCACAGCCTATAGGTCTTATTCTCGGGGAAGTAAGAAAAGATGGCTACATGCAGATTCATACAATTTTTATTAAGCCAAAGTATCGCCGACTTGGTGTAGCAACAGCCTTACTTAAAGATATGGAACAGGCTGCGGGAACTAATAAATGTCACGGTATTTACTTGGGTTTTATCCATGATAATCCATTTCACGAAATCTTTAATAAATTGCTCCGAAAATGCAGTTGGGATTTACCGGCAGAAACTGATATGCTTCTTTATACACTAAATATGGAGAGTCTTGTTGAGGAAGATGCACCACTATTTACCCTAATGGAATTACCTGGGGGCTTTACAGTCAGCAGTTGGCAGGAGCTTAGTAAAGAAGAATTTGCAAAAATTAAAAAAGGACATGGTATATGGTATCCCGAGTTGACCTCTCCCTTTTTGGAAGAGAAACGGGTTGATCCCCTAAATTCAGTATTTTTAAGAGATGAAGAAAAGCAAATAATTGGCTGGACTATTACTCATCGCTTAGACTCAGAAACAATGCTTTATCGTAATGTATTTGTAAAAGAAGAATATCGCTCAATGGGATATGCAATGCTTCTAATGGGAAATGCTATTTGGCGTCAATATGACAGAGGTATTTATAAGCTGATGTTTTGCGTTCACGTGAAAAATAAAAGCATGACTAAAATTATTAGTCGCTTTATGAAACCATTAAATTATACAGTTAAAAATAAGCTCAGGTTCAGCAAGTCTTTTCTCTAAAATAAAATTATCTTAAGAAGGGGTAGCACATTATGACTGATATAGAAAAAATAAAACAAGTTATTAAAGAAGATATTTTAATTAATCGTCTGGAATTAGAGGATATAAAGGTTGAGGATATTGAGGATAATACACCTTTATTTGGTGAAGGCTTGGGATTAGATTCTGTTGAAGCTCTTGATGTGGTAGCGGGGTTAGAACAGTTTTTTGGTGTAAAGCTTCAGGGTGTTTCTCCCCAGGAATTCCAAAAGCATTTATACTCTGTAGAAAACCTTGCTCAATTCGTGGTCGCTAAGGGTGGGAAGATAGCTAGCTAATTTTACCTTAACATAAGAATTTGTACTAATTTTGGGGGAATATTATGAACCGCTTTAATGAAAAAGCTCTACATAGCTTATTTGAAGAACAAGTTGGAAGGACTCCCTATAATATTGCTGTTGTGTACGGAAAAGAAGAATTTATGACGTATTTTGAGTTAAATCAGAAGGCGAATCAGTTAGCAAGAAAACTTATATCAGATGGTTTAAAAAAAGGACAGGTTATAGCGTTAAACATGAATCGGTCACCGGAACTAATTATTGCAATTATAGGAATCTGGAAGGCGGGAGGTGTTTATTTACCAATAGATACCAACTTGCCTGCGGAAAGAATGAATTATTTGGTTAAAGATGCCAATCCTTTTAACATTTTAATAGATATTGAGTTTAACAATATCGAGGAATATAGTACAAGTAATCTGGGAGATACTGCTTCAGGAGATGACTTGGCATGTCTTATCTATACTTCGGGCTCAACGGGTTTGCCAACGGGAGTCTTAATAGAACATAGGGCTATTATTAACGGACTTATCTGGTGTCAAAAGCAGTTTAACTATAATGAAGAGGATGTATTTTTAGTAAAAACTTCAATATCATTTGTGGATTCTTTGCGTGAAATATTTTCCCCACTCATAAGTGGAGGGAAAATTTCTATCTCTGGTATAGAAGGCGATAGAGATATTAAGAAAATTGTCAATGCGATTGAAAAAGATAAAGTAAGCTATATAAGTTTTGTACCAACAATGCTTGCTATCTTTTTAGATTATTTAAACGAAAACAAAGCCTTTGCTAAGGTTACAAGTCTTAAGGCTGTTATTGTAAGTGGGGAGCCATTGAACTTAAAGCTTGTGCAGGACTTTAATGAAATGCTATATAAAATAAATGGCACAGTTTTATATAATACCTATGGGCTAACTGAGGCTAATGATATAACCTTTGAAAATTGCTCGGAAGAAAAGGATTTGTCCTTTGTATCAATAGGTAAACCTGTTGACAATATACGGATCTATATTTTAGATGATGATTTGCAGCCATTACCGATAGGAGAGGCTGGAAACCTGTGGGTTGGAGGCTATGCCCTTGCAAGAGGCTATCATAATAATAAAATATTAACTGATAGAAAATTCCAGGCACTGCCAAGCTTAGAAGAAGTAAAGGTTCTTAATACCGGTGATATGGCTCGTTGGCTCGAGGACGGAAAGCTGCAGCACTTGGGAAGAAAAGACCGACAGGTAAAAATCCGTGGTAACAGAGTGGAATTAGGTGAAATTGAATACCATTTATTAAAGCTCAATGGCATACAAAAGGTCGTAGTAACGGCTACTTCTGAGCCAGATACCCGTAGCGATAGCTGTAGTTTAGCTGCCTATTTTGTATCCAATAGACTTCTAGGAATTAGAGAACTTCGCAAGTATCTATTAAATGTTTTGCCTGACTATATGGTTCCAAATTATTTTGTTAAAATGAGGGAGCTGCCTTTAACTCCCACCGGCAAAATTAATATAAAGGCTTTGCCAGAGCCAACTAAACTTGAAAGAGTGGAGCAAGGCTATAAAATATCACTATTGCCTCCGACTAATGAAATTGAAGAAAAGCTAACATCTATCTGGGAAGAGGTCTTGGGGATAAAACAGATAGGAATAGATGAAGATTTTCTAGAATTAGGGGGTCATTCATTACTTGTAATAATAATGAACTTGCGAATTCAAAGGGAATTCAAAGTAGAAATTTCCTTATTTGATATATTTAAAGCTATGACTATACAAAAGCAAGCTAGGTTAATTGAAGAAGAGAAGAAAAGAACTGGTTTACCAAAGGAAAAGCATCTAGCATTATTAAACACAAAAAAGCAAAGGAGCTTGTATTGCTTTCCACCTGTGGGAGGATATGGTTTATACTTTTTGCCCTTTGCAAAGGAAGCTTCTTCTATTTCAGTATATGGTTTTAATTTTATTGAACATGAAAATCGCCTACAAGAATATGCATCGGAAATAATAAAACGCCGGGCAATGGGGCCTTATTTTCTGCTGGGATATTCAGCAGGAGGAAACCTGGCCTTTGAATTGGCAAAGGATATGGAAAGATTAGGGCTTCAAATAGGTGCTTTGATTTTAGTTGATAGTGTAAAAAAACAAAGTGCCACAAATCGTTCTGAATCAGAACGGGATAAAGCCATTGAAACACTTTTTAATGACATAGTTATGAAGGATTATAAAGATTTTATTCCTAATGAAGATATTAGAAGGATGGTTCAAAGGAAGGCAATGGGAAATCTTTTATATATGGATGAGTTGGTTAATGAAGGTTTAATTTCTGCTGATATTCATGTTATTAGGGCAGGCACAGAAGAATTCAGTAATGAATTATATAATCTGCAGGGAGGAGCTTCTGCTTCATATGAAAATAATTCTTGGAAAAACTCAACAAAGGGCAATTTGTATGAATACCAAGGATATGGCTCTCATTTTGACATGATGCAAGGAGATAACGTCATCAAAAATGCAAAAATAATTGAAAAAATATTAAGGATTAAGGGTGAAGAAAAAGAGTTAAAAGAAAGATGTTGAAAATATTTGCTTTAAAGCAGCATGAAAAAATGGACAATCTAATATTTGAGGAAATTCTTTCATTATTAGATGAGGACAAACAAAAGAAGATATCGAAATTTTACAGAAGGCAGGATGCCCAGAGAAGCTTGCTGGGGAATTTATTAGTCCGTGCAATCCTTTGTGATATGCTTCAAATTAAAAACGAGGATATCAAAATTATCAGAAATGAAATGGGAAAGCCTTATGTAGATCATATTCCACAAGCATTTTTTAATATTTCCCATTCTGGTGATTGGATCGTAGGAGCCTTTGACAGCTTTCCTGTGGGTGTCGATATAGAACAAATTAAGGACTTAGACCTAAATATGGCTAAGACAATACTTGCCAAAATCGACTACGAAGAAATGCTGCAAATAAAGGAAGCAGACCGTCTTGATTACTTTTACAAGTGTTGGACTTTAGGTGAAAGTTACTTGAAAATGCTCGGTGGTGGAATGTCTATTCCTTTACCAAGTATTAAAAAACTAAAAAATAAAGCATTTTTTAAAAACTATTCCCTTGATGCTGATTATGTATTATCACTATGTTCAATTCATAACTTGTTTCCAGAAGATATTATCCTTACAGATATTAAGAAGCTACTTAAAATAATAAATATCCAAAATTAAGTAAGGCAGTCAAATGACTGCCTTTGTTTTAATGTTAGTCAGCTATTCTTTTTTCACCCTTAATTGATTGAAGAGGCTTGATATCCTGTGAAACTTCAACAACTCCAATAAATTCATTATTTTCGTCACGAACAGCAATATATCTAATAAAAACATACTTGCCGTCAAAATGCAGCCAAAAATCCTCCCAATCTTTTTTCCCGCTTGCTAAATCTTCGACTAGTTTTTCAACAATATCTACACTAGCAGGTGGGTGACAATTTTCTACCTTGCGACCGATAATAGACCGGGCTCTGACAAAGATCCTATCTTTGTTTGCAGAAAAATACTTAACTATACCTTCTTTATCTACATAGGTAATGTCTACAGGTAGGTGGTTAAAGATTAGGTCAATTTCTTTTAGGGTAAGAACGCCTGTATCAAATTTTATGTAGCCTTTACTCATTTTTGTATCAGTCTCGTTAACACTATCGGTAATATTTAGGTTAACAGGCTTCCATTCATTAGTGGGCTCAATCAGACAGTAACCGATTTCTGCGCTGTCTTGCATAATATGGTACCACTCATCTTCAGTCAAAACCTTTAAAGAGGTATCAAATAGAACTTTCTCTTCTTTAGTAATCATGTCAAGCATCTTTTTTAGAAGAAGCTCCAGCCCTTCCAAAAACTTATTCTTAATATCTGGACTATAATTAATTGCCAGCTTTTTAGCTTCTTTGAGTAAACTTCTAATTTCATCATCATGTGTCCACATTATTTTAGAAGGTCCGGTAATTTCGTATTTTTCAAGAAAAGGAAACAAAAGATTTTCCTTCCTGCTGTAATGCTTTTCTACATCCCATAGAAGGTTCAGCTTTTCACGAAGCTTTAGTAAATTGTCTTCGCTGGATTCATCTCTAAAAACTCCTGCCACAGCTTTCGTTTCTTCAACCAGCTTTTCAATAGCTCTATTTTCCAACTTAAAGGTATGAATGGGATGCCCTGAAGGAAGTTCCAGTTCCGGTGCTTTTTCTAACGCCTTTTTAAAAACTTCCATATGTACATCACATAACCTGCGCACTTCTTCAATGGGTAAACCTTCATTTATCAGCTCTTGTTCGATTGCAGCAAGCTCAAAAGGGGCGATATCCTTAATAATCTCCTTAAATTTGTTTTTTACCTCGTCAACTGTTTTTCCTTGATGTAGTTCAAGAATAACTTCTTTAATCTTCCCTTTTCGATATTCACGATTATTAATAATTTCACTCAAAAAAGCCACCTCCAAAGATATTTTCTCCAAATAGTTTAACCATAATTCAAGCTTTTGAGAAAATATTAATAAGACTAAGACTTTTTAATGAGAATATTAGAAAAAAAGACTATGCAATAGAACATATGTTTGGTAAAATATAAAAAGAAGGGATTGAAGAGCAGTTTGAAAGGAAGACCATCTCACGTGTTGCGAAGTTACTACTATAATAGACTCAGTAGGATTGATTGATCTAACCTTTATTATATGACCGTCGCGAGATAGATATTATTTGCATAGCACTATAGTAATTTATGGAATTTTGTGATACGTTTATATATGTGTTATCCATGTATAAATTCTATTAAAAAGGGGATGGATTATGGCTGACATTATTTTGCAAGAACAGCTTGAATTAGCAGTTAAAGAAAATACGTTTATAAAAAATGGCTTGGAAAAATGTTGTGAAGGAATGAAATACGATTTTAGGTTAAGTGACAGAATATTAAAAGCTGATTTCAAGCGACCTAGAAATTTCGACGTAGCATCGCCAGATGATCAAATGCAACTTGAAATACGACCTGGCGAGGTTGTGTTTGTAATGACTCAAGAGACTTTAGAGCTACCCGATAATATGTTTTGTCAATTAAGCGCAAAGCGCAAACTAAGTCATGATGGTATTATCATTCTTGGCGGATTTACAGTTGACCCAAGTTATAATGGTAAGTTGATATTTGGACTCTATAATATATCTTCAAAAGAATATCCATTAATACCTGGTAGGAAGCTAGTCGCAGGTATATTCTATAAGTTACGCGAAGAAGATGTTAAAAAATTTACACAAATACCTATGCCTCTATATGATTTTCCAGATGATTTAGTTAGAATGATTAGTGAATATAAACCCGTAGCCAATGAAGCTATATCACGAGAGCTAAGTGCCATTAGAACTGATTTGAATTTTTTAAAGGACCAAATTGATTCAGATAAATCATGGAAAAAAGAGTTTCAAAGTGGTCTACAAACAAACAATGAGCAAATTACAAAATTGAGAGAAGCTTTGCAAGATATTACAAGCAAATTGGGGGAAGAAATAGACACCAGAAAAGATAGCGTATCAAAACTAACATCTCATTTATCGGTTTTAAAGGGTATTGGCCTTGTATTGAGTGGCTTAGTTGGAGGAGGATTAGTTGCTCTTTTAGTTGCATGGCTAACAGGGATTTTAAATTTCTAGGTATAACAAGCTCTTGCAAAGCATTATGTTAATTTATTGATTATAAGGGACGGTGTAATGCCGTCCTCGGGTTGTAGAGAAGTCCTTTCACTCAATAACCCATGAAAAAACCACGGTCTCCTGTACTCTAGACCATCCCCATAATCATATGTTATTCCAAATCCTAGTAAGCCTGGGATTTTTTCTTTTATATTGGCAAAAATATAATTAATATATTTGCTTATAAAAGGATGTACCTGGCATTGAGTTAGTGTCTTTAAGCTTTACTTCTTTGAAATTTGAATTCTTCCTACTTTAATTATAACATATTAAAAATTGTAAACGTAGACTATTTGTTCTCATTTGCTACTGCTATAATGCAATAGCGCGTTAATGCGATTTGTTGGAAAAAAAGCCTTAGATGAGGGGGGAAACGTATGCGTTCCATTGTACTTGGTTTACAGGATATTGACAAAACAAAACTCATGGTTGTTGGGGGTAAAGGCGCGAACCTGGGGGAACTTTCCAAGATTGAAGGAATACGCGTACCGGATGGCTTTTGTATTTCTACTGAAGCCTTTAAAAGAATCATTGGGGAAACATCGTCGATTAACGAATTACTTGATCAGTTATCGCTTCTAAAGGTGGATGACCGGGATAAAATCGGTGAACTTAGCGGTGAGATTCGCAGAGTCATCGAAGGGATAGTCATCCCCGAAGATATTGCTGGAGACATCACCCGCTCCCTCACAAGGCTGGGTGAAAAAAACGCTTATGCAGTACGATCCAGTGCAACGGCAGAAGATTTACCGACGGCGTCCTTTGCAGGCCAGCAGGATACGTATCTGAACGTTATCGGAAAGGAAGCAATCCTAAAACATATTAGTAAGTGCTGGGCATCACTGTATACCGAGCGAGCAGTAACTTACCGCATTCAAAACGGCTTCGACCACCGTAAAGTCCTACTTTCTGTGGTTGTCCAAAAGATGGTTTTCCCGCAGACGGCAGGAATTCTATTTACTGCCGATCCTGTCACGGGCAATCGAAAGGTGTTATCTATTGACGCCAGCTTCGGGCTTGGCGAGGCCTTGGTCTCCGGATTGGTGAATGCCGATATCTACAAAGTGCACAGCGGCAAGGTAGTCGATAAGAAGATATCCGCCAAGAAGCTGGCTGTGTCTGCGTTGAAAGACGGTGGTACGAAAGAACAGGAAATTGAGCCTGAACAGCAGAATAGGCAAGCGCTGACAGATGAACAGATTTTGCAGCTTGAGCGCATAGGTAGAAAGGTTGAAGAACATTTCGGTTGTCCCCAGGACATCGAATGGTGCTTTGGCAGCATAAGTTGGGGACATTCCTCTGACCCCCAGAGCCCGGCTCCAGAGAGAGGTGTGTCCCCTGACCGCTGTAGACATTCCTCCGACCCAAGAGCCAGTCAGTCAGATGAGGTGTGTCCCCTTACCTTGTTCATTGTCCAAAGTCGGCCAATTACAACTTTATTCCCCATCCCTGAAGCGAATGATAAAGAAAACCACGTCTATTTATCTGTTGGCCATCAACAAATGATGACCAACCCCTTGAAACCATTGGGAATGTCTTTAATGGAGTTAATATCTTATGGTCGCTGGTTTAAAGCTGGTGGAAGGTTGTTTGTTGATGTGGCACAAATGCTGGCTTCACCAGACGGCAGAAAAATGTTATTAAATAACATGAGACAACTCGAACCGCTCACAAAAGACGCAATTATGACCATCATAGAGCGAGATTTTATAAAATGTTTACCAAATAATACGAAAGAGCAGAGTTCTGGTAATAGCGATAAAGTTAAGCCGCCTGCAGATCCTCAAGCACAAATCGAAAACAATCCGTCAATTGTTTCTGATTTGATTAGAAAAAGTCAAACCTCCATAGAAGAGTTGAAACAAAACATTCAAGGGAAATCAGGAACGAATTTAATTGATTTTATACTAGAGGATATCCAGGAGTTAAAAGGAATCTTATTTGACCCACAAAGTTCAGCTGTATTTATGGCCGCCATAAATGCTTCACTTTGGATCAATGAAAAAATGAGCGAGTGGTTGGGTGAAAAGAACGCAGCAGACATACTTTCTCAATCTGTACCAAACAATATTACTTCGGAAATGGGTCTGGCATTAATGGATGTGGCAGATGTGATTCGCCCTTATTCCGAAGTAATTGATTATTTACTGAATGTAAAAGACGATAATTTTTTGGAAAAATTAGTTAAGCTTGATGATGGGCAGGAAGCCCGAGATGTAATCCTGTCTTATCTTGATAAATACGGAATGCGATGCAGCGGGGAGATCGATATTACTAAACCCCGTTGGAGCGAAAAACCAACTACACTTGTACCCCTGATTCTCAGTAACATCAAGAACTTTGAGCCTAATGCCAGCAAGCGGAAATTTGAGCAAGGGCGGCAGGAAGCTTTGGAAAAAGAAAAAGAGTTATTAGAGAGATTGAATAAGTTGCCGGATGGTGAAGAAAAAGTCAAAGAAACAAAGCGAATGATTGACCTAATCCGAAATTTCATTGGCTATCGTGAATATCCAAAATACGGCATGGTTAGTCGCTACTTTGTTTATAAACAGGCTTTACTGAAAGAAGCCGAGCGACTCTTACAGACAAATATTATTCATGAAAAAGAAGATATATATTACCTCACTTTTGAAGAACTTCGCGAAGTTATAGCCACAAATAAACTGGATTTTGATATCATCTGCAAGCGAAAAGAAGAGTATAAATTATTTGAAAAACTAACTCCTCCACGTGTTATCACCTCTGATGGTGAAATAATTGCAGGCGAGTACAAACGAGAAAATCTTCCAGTGGGCGCTATTGCAGGTCTGCCTGTTTCATCAGGAGTTATAGAGGGAAGAGCACGCGTCATCTTAAGCATGGAAGACGCAAATTTAGAAGATGGAGATATATTAGTCACGACCTTTACTGACCCCAGCTGGACACCATTATTTGTATCCTTAAAAGGCCTAGTCACCGAAGTTGGCGGACTGATGACCCATGGAGCAGTTATCGCACGTGAATATGGCTTACCAGCAGTTGTTGGAGTGGAAAATGCTACCAGGCTGATAAAAGAGGGGCAACGAATTCGCGTACATGGAACAGAAGGATATGTAGAAATCCTGTAACAGATAGGATGGCATTTCCCGGGACAGACCACCTTTGGCGTAAGTCTGCATAATATAAGAAGAATTATATGTGGTCTTCCTGTTTTTGCATAAGTAAATCTAGCAAATTTAAGTTCTTCAAGATTGAGTTGTTCAACGTATTCATCTATTACACGAACAGCATTATCTTCACCTATATATTCATCAATACTCTCTGGGAATAATATTCCCTGGTGTCTTTCCTCGCCTTTATATATCCCATAAAATCCACTCTTTTCTAAAGATACTCTTGTCCATATTTTAACATATTTGTGGATTTATGTAATAATTTTATTACTTTTCACACAGTCTGCCGGTACCCGTGGAGTGAAAAGACTTTTGTTAAAGCGCAGCATGAAGACAAGCCGGTTTTGTTTAAGTATAGTATATTCGACCTGTCATTGGTTGCAAGCCAGTTACTGTAACCATTAAATATACATTACTTTTCAATACGTACAGTTTATACTTTTTATAAGATGTATTCTATGCGGGTTTAAATGTATAGATTTTTAAGTATGTTACTTATGAAATTTAAGTGATATAATATACCTATTAAGAGGTATAAATATAGTATCGGAGGTGTTGGCAGGATGATGACTGTGAATGAAATCAGGGATTCGATAAAGGATATAGTAGTAAAATACCCTATTAAAAAGATATCCTTATTTGGATCATTTGCTAATGATACAGCAAATAATGATAGCGATATAGATTTACTTGTAGAATTTTTATCCTCCAATATATCCCTTTTTACACTATATAATATAAAAAATGAAATCGAAGAGAAATTACAAAAAAAAGTAGACTTAATTCATGCTCCGATAGAGGAAGACTCGTTAATAATCATCGATAAGGTAGTTGATATTTATGAACAATAGAGACCGTCAAATTATTAAAAAAATCCTTTTTGAAATAGATATTATAGAAGACCTTATTAAAGGATTAAAATTAGAAAGCTTTTCGGTAGATGAGAGAACAAAACGAGCATGCTGCATGACACTTATCAATATAGGTGAACTTGTAAAAAATCTTACTGATGAATTCAAAGAAAATTTTAATTATATCCCATGGAAAGCTATTGCCGGAATGAGAGATATTACAGCCCATAAATATCAGACTCTAAAAATGGGAGATGTATGGGTTACAATTGAAAAAGAAATTCCAAATCTAAAGGTTGAGCTAAATAAAATCATTATGGGCAAATAAATACTTGAGTATAGAGTCAAAGATAAATTGATGAAATCGTTGACAAAAGGAAAATGTACAAAAATAAGGGAATGTAAATAATTTTGTGTAAATGGATCTTTTATTATTAAATTGATCATACTAATAAATAGCTTTTCTATAGGGCCATGCTAGAGAGCAACCTGAGCATCTAATGAGGTTTTGCCGAGGATAATGGGTGATAATATTGCTCATTATCTTTTTTATTTTACCCATTATCCCTATATCATATCTGTTTCTACTTAACATTTCTTTAAAATGGTTGGAGTTAGCCTTCTTGAATAGTTTTGAGCATTCTAGATTAATGATTTCGTTTCTAACTTCTTCACTCATGGCATGGGCAGGGGCTCTTCCAGTATTTTTTGTGTACAAGAGAAATCAATTCTGTTCTTTTTATACTCCCCCTTTAGACGTTTAACATAACCCTCTGAAAGACCCATTGCTTCTGCTGCTTGGGCTATAGTAAAGCTACTATCAGTCACAAGCCTGTCTAAAATATGTGCGTGTTTTAATCTTTTCTGTGACAATGTTATTCTCCTATCCATAATGACATTTTCTCACGATAAACATACTTTTTTATAGCATGAGATTGAATTATACATAATTAAATACATAACCTTACCCACAGGGATTATCAGCTCAGGGTTTATGAACGAACTGCAATCAAAAAATAATGAAGCTGCCGAGCTTTCGTGCTATTGCCCGTATTGTGGCAAAAGAATTAAGGAGTGACAGGGCGGATTTGTATGAGAAATTTGCTAGGTAGGGATTAATTCTAATTTCAGATATAGAAGAATTTAAAGATTATTTTAATATTAAAATAAACGGGGGAACAAACAACAATAGAGATACGTCTATGATATAAACCTTAAGGAGGAGGTGAGAAAAGATGAAGAAAAGTATTTTGCTAGTATTATTAGTTTTATTGAGTTTAACTGTTTTTGTAGGATGTGCAGCCCAAGGAACAAGTACTGAAGTTTCCACAATTAATGTGAATGGTACGGGTAAAATTATTACTGACCCAGATACTGTAGAAATTAGAGTTTCTGTTGTAACTGATGGTAAGGATAAGGATGTTCAGCAAGAGAATGCTCTAAAAACACAAAAAGTAATAGATGAGCTTTTTAAACTTGGTTTAGAGAAGAAAGAAATTGAAACGGAAAATGTCAATTTTTCTCCAGTACGAAAATGGACTGAAAAAGAGGGCGAAGTAATAACAGGTTATAGGGCAGAAAATACTATAATTGTTAAAACAACTAAAACTGAAAAAGCAGGACAAATTTCTGATACTGCGGTAAATAACGGAGCACAATTTGTAGGTAATTTAGTATTCAGCTTGTCAGATGAAGGAAAGGAAAAAATATTAGATAAAGCAATTGAAGCTGCAGTCAATGATGCGAAAAAGCAGGCAGAAGCAGCTGCAAACGCGGCAGGTGTTAAAATCGGCGGGATTAAAACTATTAATGTCATAAAAAGTTCCGGTGGAGCACCAATTTATTTTGCAAAAGAGCAGCTTCAGGATGCCAGGTTAGAAACACCTATTATGCCTAAGGATGCAGAATATTTAGTTACTGTTGATGTGTCCTTTATCTTACAATAAATATTAAAAGCCACTTGGAAAAGTGGCTTTTAATATGTCCAGATATGGATATTGTTATTATTAATTAACTGCCATTTTGTCAGTAATGTTCTTAGTTTTTCTTCATGCTCAGCTAGAACAATTATGTGTAGCTGTGTTGGTTTCCCACTTGGACTTTTGACATTTAAAAAATCGGTGAACTGTTCAAAGGTTTTTTGGGTATTTAAATTTTCTTCTAATTTTGCTTCGCCAATATGGTAAGTACCATCAGTAGTTTCTGCGAGGACATCAGGATTATGCCGACCTAGTTTAGGAGGAAGCTCAATATCACGAAAATATGATGCACCTTCGATAATTAATCCATCCTCATTAAATTTTCTAACCAGGGCAATAACCATTAATTGATGAAGTTTTACAGGGCACAACCCAAAACACCTCCCATATATTGAATATAAAGATTATTAATTTAATTAAACTAAAATCTATTATACATGAAAAATTAGGTAATGTCATAAAATAAAATGCTAATTATTTATCAGAAATTCTCTAATTTTTGGAAGCTGTCTTTGAGTTTCTTCATAGCCTATTTCAATTGCTTTATTTAGCTTTTTAAAATCCAAAGGTTTAATATCAGGCATAGGGGTATTTAGTATTAAAATATTATCTTTATTTTCTAGAGATAAAAGGGATTTTTTGAAACTATCATACATCATGATATCCAAAGCCTGGACTGCTATTTCAGCTATTCCATGGACATTTTCGGAATTTTTTTCTACGAAACCGACATTTACTAACAACATTTTTTCTGCACCTAATTCTATTAGTAGGTCTAGGGGGAGATTATCTCTAATACCACCATCAACTAGCATATGGTTTTTAAAAATCTTGGGCTTGAAATAACCGGGTATAGCAATACTGGCTCTTATAGCCTCATGGATTTTGCAGTCAGTTATATTGACAGAATTACCATGGTCTTCGATAGGCTGAGAAGTAAATTTAAGAACTTCTGCAGTGTTAATATCTACAGCGATAATTCCTAAAGGTATTTGTGCCTGGTTAATAAATTTATCGGAAAGTAATTCTTTAAATAAATCCTCTAAGGTATTACCATTAACTAAACCGGTTAGGTTGGTATTACTGGTTACCACCAAATCCTTTAGTGCGTCTAATATTCCGTTAATATCCAAATCAATATATTTTTTTAAATCTAGACTGGAGACAATTTCTTCGATTGTTTTGGCAGAATATCCACAACTATAGAGGCCACTAACAATAGCACCTGCGCTAGTGCCTGTAATATACTTAGGCTTCAGTCCATTTTCCTCTAATACTTTAAGTACACCAATATGTGCTCCTCCTCGAACACCTCCACCCGAAAGGCATAAACCCCAATTCAAAATATCCCCTCCTAGAATTTATTTAGACAAATTATACCATGAAAAATTAATAGATTAATATATGATAAAGAAGTATATTAATATTTGAGTAAAAGATATTATAGGTGTAGTTTTTAATTAGGGGGATTTCATATGGAAAAACAAAAAGTTAAAGATTGGATTTTCTTGATAGTAGGATTTTCTGTTATTTTTTTAATTGTTAGACTTCTTTTAAATTCTGTTAAATAAATTAAAACGGTGGTTACGTGGCGGTTTTTCACATTTTGAGGCTTTTCTCCATATGATAGTAAAACAAAAATATATTAGGGAGAGAGGTTGGATGATTTTTAGTACTTTCCTTGTTGTTATTTTTTCTATACTTTTCGGGATGTACCTTGGTTTTCGTTGGGCTAGAGGTGAAGATATCTTTTTTGAGTTATCAAGGCTTTTTTCAAGGGTGAAATTTTTCATAAGAAAGATTGTCAGTTAATAGTTAGGCATATTGTCTAAAAATTCTATTCATATAATTTGATTTTTTGTACACAATAATAATAGACTTACAGGCCTATGCAAGGATTAGCGAGGTGCATTTATTCTGTTGCCGTTAGTTAATCTGCCTGTAAGTCTATTTTCATTTTAAGAATTAAAAAAATATTTTTTATGCTTTTATTTATTAGAATACTTGAATAACTCAGTTTTTTGTTCTTCATAGTCTGGTTTTAAATAATATATATTATCATTTACTATTGTTGGGACATATCCTTTATCTATTACAAATAAACCCTTATTATACATGTTTAAAATCCCTATATCCGTCATATTTTGAGTAAATAAGAGATTTCCATTCGTTAGCCAAGCTAAGTTGCTAATAAATTTTGAATCTTGTATTATTGGTACTTTTTGGTTATCTATGTAGTTATAATAATAAACATTGTGTTTAAGTTTATTTACTGTGCTATATAGAATATGTTTGTCGTCAGGTGAAAAAATAGGGCAAATTTGTATTCCTTCTTCTTCTGGTATAGCAAATATATTGTTATTTTCAAAATTGAGAAACTCAACTATACTCTCAGAAAAGTCCTCCTGGGTGAACTTACTATAGACTAAATATTTTTCATCCTTTGACCAATCCAGAAAGTTTAAATCAATAATTTTGTGGTTTAAACTTTGACCAGAGCTATTAAAAAGTTTTAGTTGAGAATATCCATGACTATCCTCAAGACCGGTAATAATGATAAGGGCAAGGTAAGTACCTTTAGGTGACCACGAAAGGTCATATACAAAAGAATTATTTTCAGATTCTTGAAGCAATCGATTACTAGCTAATGTCTTTATATCAAAATTTAAAATTTCAAATCCCACATTTTTCTTATTAATATAAGTCAAAATATTTCCTTCTACATTAGGTTTCCAAGCAAAATAGGGGATATCATAAGGACATTGCCAGATAATTCGCTTTTCATTTAGATCAACTACTATTAATTTGCTGGATGCTAAAGAGTAATATGCCAGATATTGTTCATCTGGACTTATTTTGAAGCTGTTGACTGGTTCACCAAAATCAAATATTTTCTGATAGTTGGTTTTATTTGAGATATTACTTTCAAGTCTAATATTTTTGGAAATTGTATCGATGTTTTCTAATGGTTCTACTGACCAAAGATGAAAAAAATCTAAGGGAGATATTATATTTGGTTGAAAAAAGGTTTCATTAAAATCTAAAGTATTCTTTTCCCCTTCTTTAGGAGTTACTTCTTGTGCTTGAATGATAAAAGGGTAGAAAATTAACAAGGTAATAAAAAAAGCTGATGCTAATATAGTATAATACTTATTCCACTGCATGATATCTCCTCCTCATACAGTTAGTTATTTAACAAAAGTGGTCAAATTCCTTCCAAATAATGTAAAAAAATATATTTTTGTTTATTTATACTGGAACAATGGTATATAACTAATATATTTTTAAGAGCAGGGGAGGAGAGACTATGAAAGCAAATGATATTTTATCCACACTGGTATTTATTATTTCTATCATTACTTTCCCTTTATGGTATAGTTTAATAGCATTTTAGACAAAAAAATAACGCACCCTTTGGAGTGCGTTTACGTCAGGAAATTGACGGGATTCGAACCCGCATCTCAGGTGCCACAACCTGTGTGATGCCGTTTCACTACTCATTTCCTTTTTTTAAGCTTGTCCTCATTATACCAATTATAAAGACTGATGGCAATTGGTTGTTTTTAGGAAATATTTTTACTTTGACAAAAGGCAAATTCACTTTTATAATATTATTTAGACATAGGGGACTATAGCTCAGTTGGTTAGAGTACTACGTTGACATCGTAGGGGTCGGTGGTTCGAGCCCACTTAGTCCCACCATAGACAGGATAAGGGTTTGCGGGTTTCCGTAAACCCTTATTTTTTGCCCTTTGTAATGCAACGGTAATGCAACCGCATTATTTTAATGATTTTTTTAGCAGTTGATTAATTTTTTCTGCAGCTGCTTTTTTAACATCCATTGAGACATGTGTGTAAATTTCGGTTGTGTCTCCCTTTGAATGTCGAAGAAGTTCTTGGATTATTCTTTGATTTTCTCCTAACTCTAGGAGCCTGGTTGCAAAAGTATGACGAAGTCCATGTAAGGTTATTTCTTTGGGAATACCGGCTTTTTTCCTCAGTTGATTAAATTTCCTGCTAAAATTTCTTGGATTGATAGGAGTTCCATAATCAGTGCAGAATAATAATTTATGTTCATTGTTATATTTATCGGCAAACCATTTTTCTAACTGTTTTTGCCTGGTTAAATGTTTGCGTAGAGCATTAACTACAATTTCGGGAAGAGGAATTTTACCTTTTGACGATTTAGTTTTGGGTTCATCTAGGATGAGCCCTTTTTCTTTTGTAATGGCAAGGGCTTGTTTTATCTCTGTATAACCTTCATCTAAGTTTATATCTTGTTCTCTTTGTCCAAGCAATTCTCCTCTTCGCAAACCTGTTCCCAGCAAAGTTAGGAAGGCAGCTCCCCAGCGATCCTCTTGAAGTATATTTATAAATTTGTCCATTTCCTCCATAGTCATAGCTCGTTTTTCTTTTATTTTCATCTTTGGAAGTACTGCAGCGTCTACTGGGTTCCAACTGATTAATCTATTTTTCATGGCTTGTTTGATCGCTGAGTTCATAATATGGGCTACCCTTCTAGTGGTAGAGGATGATGAGCCTTCTTTATTCATTTTATTAAGTAGCTTTTGGATGTCATCTGTCTTTAAGTCTGCCAAAGCAACAGTACCGATAGTAGGTAGGATGTGGGTATTAATATTAGTCATGTAGTTTTCCCAGGTAGAAAGGCGAATCTCTAATTTTTTATAATCATACATATATGTTATTAGCCAGTCACCAAATGTAAGATAGGACTGGGAGTATAGGTCGATACCCATGTTTAATTCTCTTTTTAAATCATCAAGTTTTTCTTTAACTTCACCCCGGGAAAAACCATAAACTGATTTTCGCTTTACTTTTCCAGTCGAAGGGTCATTTCCAATTACAAGCTGTCCTATCCACTTGCCTTTGTGACGACCGCTGCTACACTTATAAATAGTTCCTTCTCCATTAGCATTTTTTCTCTTCTTATACGCCAAATATAGCACCTCCTTTTAAATGCCCAGAATGTATGTTCGGTGTGATAGTGAAAATATTACCTGCCTTATTAGCAGGTAATATAAACTTATTTAACTTAATATTGATCCAAAAACATTTGTCGAGTTTGCAAATATTGAGTAAACTCATTATTTGCAATATTAATTAAGGTGTTAGCAGCATCGATGCTGCTCGATCCGTTAAAGGGATCCATTATTCCTTGATAATAAAAGTTATAAACTGCTATTTCTTTATCCAGAATAGAAATGAGAGATTGTTTGAGATTTATTATTTCGTCATAAACAGGAGAGTATGAATTAACTTTATTTTTTAAATTATTTAGTCTTGGTAGAATGGTGTTATTTATTGTATATGCATCGGCAAACAAGCCTTGATTTAATTTAATATTAAAAATATCATTTATTTCTTTTTGCCATTGATAATCTTCTGTCCAATAGGAGTCAAAATCATCTTTTAAAGAGTATTTCTCTTGTAATAAAAGAATCTCATAATACTGAGATGGGATTGCGAAGTTAAAATTAAGAGATTGTATGCCAGCAAAATTGACTCCAATACATTCGCCATATAAATTTACTGCTGGTCCACCACTGCTTCCCGGAGCCGTTACCGCATCATACTGTATTGTTTTAAAAGTTCCTTGCCATGCTTCCGATGCTCTATCTTCTCTTATTGCATTAATCATCCCTTTTGTAACAGTCCCCGTATAGCCCAAGGGATTTCCGAACACAATTACTTCATCCCCAGGGCTTAAAACATCAGTTGAAGCAAATTTTTTTATATATGGCACATCAGTTTGAGTATTTACTTTGAGCATTGCTAAATCAAAATAGTTATTTATTTTTGTAAGTGTTGCTGGATACTTATAACCTTCTAATGTAGTTACGGTTATCCATTGGGTTCCTCTTACAACATGGGCATTAGTTACTACTTTACCATCCGGACTTACAAAGAAACCGCTGCCGAGTCCGTTGTTTGTTTCTACCAATAATGTTGCCGGTTGTATTTCCTGAACTATCTCTCGAACTATCTTTTTTTCTCCTTCTATTTGTCGGGTGCTCATAGACATTTTGTTATTAGCAATCGAATATGCTGAAGATTCTATCTTCAAGCCTGACTGGTTGTCCCAATCTATTTTTAATCCAAAATCATTTACTCCAAATTTCCATGTTAACGGGAAATAGGTTATATCTCTAAATGTTAAAAGAGGAAACTCCTCAGAATTATTATCTATCGGTCTATTATTTACAGTTATTTTAAATTCAGGAAGTTGGGCAGTATATTTCTTTCCAATAATATTATTTGTTCCTGTTTCTTGTTTTAATTCTGATACTTGATTATTTTCGTATTTTTTAATAAAAAGACCATCATTGTTATCCCAAATAATTATCAAATCTAAGGCGTTCCCCATGCTTTGAGTTAATGGGAAGTATGTAATATCTTTGTAAATTAAAAATGGGTATGTTCTATTGGAATTATTTATTGCTTGCCCATTTACTTCTGTTTGATAGGATGGGATTGTTACCGTAACTGTTTTTGGTGCAGCGAGAGTAGGAGAAGTAAATAATAAAATAAAAAAGACTAAAACAATTGAAAACTTAAATCGTAATCTCATAAAGAACCTCCTTTATAGAATATATGTTCGATTATTGGGTGAAAATATAACCCGCCAAAGCGAGTTGATTCACAATATTGTTAGTTTTATTAAGTTATTAGTTTTATCTTAGCCAATTCTATTGGTACTTGTACTCTTGCTGCATATTGCTCTATGTTTTCACCATATTCCGGTGGGGTATCAGAGAGGAGAAGGATGGCTGCGAAATAATTTGCTTGGTATTCTTGCTTATTTAAACTATAGTGAGTCTGTTCTTCGAGAAAGAAATATCCAACTCCGACTGGTGAAACTTCATGATGACCTAACTCGTGAGCCAAGACTGCTCTTTGTATATGTTCATTTAGTTCTGAATTTAGACCAATCACTTTTTTGTTACCCAATTCAATAATTAGTCCTCGGATTTTTTTGAATGGAAAAAATACCACCTGTATCCCTAGGCATTCTGCTAACTCAAAGGGGTCGCGGGTGGTGTATTTATTAGTTAGATTGTTTGCAGCATCTATTATGTATTTCATAGGTTTTTACACCTCTTATTTAACTCTTTTGATAATAAATTCCTCGTGTTTTTGCACTTCTTGCTCGATTCTGTCAAGCTTCTGACTATTCTGCATATAACCATCAAAGAGAGCTTGGAGTTTTTCACCGTGATTATATTCAATTCGGGCGAGGTTTTGTTCTAATCTTCTAATATCACCTTTTAATTCTTGAAAGTCATCCTTAGTCGCCATATTAGCTTTCATTTCCTGCATATCTATATACATTTTTTCTATTAGCTCATAAAGTTTATTATCCACAATACTACACCTCATTTCCTTTTATTAATCTGTTTCCATGCTACCTTTATAAATTCGAGCAAATCTTCCTTATCTTCCTCATCCAGAGGAACACCATCAAATTGGACATTGCTTTTTTTGAGGAGTTCTTCAATTTCTATTTCTGAAGAATCGTCTAGATTTGAATTGCGAATGCTTGTACGCCCAAGGAGGTAGTCAACAGACACATTGAAGAATTTAGCTAATTTATTTAATAATTCAAAATCTGGTTCGCGCTCACTAATTTCATACTTAGACATAGCGTGATAAGTGACACCAATTTTTTTTGCTAAATCATCTCTTGATATATCCATTTCTTCTCTAAGAAGCTTAATTCTGTCGCCAAATTTCATAATAATTACCTCACAAATTATCTTATAAATTGATATTATACTAATTGTCCAACAAAGAAAATAAAATAGACAAAATGGGTAATCTTGCTTGACATTTGGACAAAACGTCTATAAAATGTTATTAGAACTAGACGAAATGTCTAAAAAGGAAGGTGAGACCATATGAGAGAGGCATTAAAAAAGGCCAGGTTAGCTAAAGGATTATCTATCGAAGAAATTGCTGAAAAAATCGGTGTAACCCCGTCTGTTTTTTATAAATGGGAGGACGGGACAAGAGATCCATTAATGAAAAATGCTAGAAAGGTTGCTGAAATATTAGAAACAAATGTTGAGGAACTTTTTTTTAACAATAAATTAGACAAAACGTCTAGCGAAGTTGCGTGATAGGCCGCGATGATATGAACGAAGCAGAACGAGATGCCTTAAAAGCACAACTGAAAGCAGAGATACTCAAAGAATTGTTTGATGTTTCTGTAAGTAGAAGTCCGAGGCTTTGGGATAAAGTTAGAAAAATGATTGAGGCTGAGCTTGGTGGTTATTCTCCAAAGCAAAAACACAATATCATTAATGGAATTTCAGCAATAGTTAGAAGTCGCCTTGATATAAGGCAAGTTGCAAATATAACGGAAGCTAACTTCCCAATAGCGAAAGATATTGCGGTCAAAGTGTTATGCATCCTAAAAGAAGACAAAGCGGGATAGGAGGTGAGGGAGGATGGATTACAAAGCAGTTTTGGAAGAACAGATTGAAATTTTGCGGGAGCGGCAGAAGGAGTTGGAAAAAGATCGCAGCGATGATGGTACTCAAAAAATAATTACACTTTCTCAACAAATTCATTATCTAGTAAGTCAATTAATGTAAAGGATGGGCTAGACTGGGTCAACAGTCCAGCCCGAGGAAGTTACTCTTTGAGATGGACCATTAATTTTTTATGGTACTTTCTCAAAGATTCATATACTGCTGTTTTAATTATGTCGAGCATATCTTCTTCAGTTAACTTTTTATTGCTGGTAAAAGTTTTGGCTGAATAGGCATTATCAACAATTTTATCAATATCAAACTTTTGGAGATTTATTTCTTTCATTCTCAGCACCTCCTTTCGTAGTGTGATAGCTTGGACAACTACCATTTCTACACAGGGGAGGTAAAACTTGTAAATAAGAGGAGGTAACCATATTGGAAAACCAAGTATTGCCCGAACAAAAGCAGATGATTGAGCTACTTGAATCTCTACTTGCCCAGGTGAGAGGACCATCCGGTCGCCGGTACGAGGATTTGCCGGACATGATGGATATAAACGAGCTTAAGACTTACTTAAATATCGGGATTAATGCCACTAGAGACCTTGTTAAGCTGGATGATTTTCCGAAGTTTCCGTATCTGAATACTCATCTATATCCTAAGGAGCTGGTTAGGGAGTGGATTTATGAGCGGGCAAGAGGGAAGTGGCAGCGGAGGCTCAAGAAGGTAGTTGGGAGTTAGATGAACATACCGCAAATTGTTGTCCCGGAGGATAAGGAGAAAATTAAACGGCAGATAACGGCTTTAGAATATCTGATTTCCAAAGACACCAACGAAAAAGATAGGCAAATTCATAAGACAGCATTAAGAGATCTGGTAAAAATTTTGGAGGAGAAAGGGAGTCCTGACTTGAGTTGAAACAAAGGGGGTCTGCAACACTGTTTGTAAAAAATGTGTAGCAAAGGAGGGAAAAATTGCATGAGGCATTTATATAGGATTTATTTCATTAATGGTACATCAGCGGATGTTGACAGTAAAAGAGGATTGATAGCATTCCTTAAAACGCTTGAGCCTACGCAAATTAGCAAGGTTGTTTATTACAAAGCAAATGGTTTTTGGGTGGATGTGACCAGCATTTATTTAAAAAATAAATGCTGACGCTGTTCAACAATTAAGCGAAATTTGCCCGGAGAAGATCCGGGACTTGAGAGGGGGTGAAGGGGTGAGTGAACGAAGAGTGCTAATAGCTGGTTGTCTGGTGCAGAAAGGGAAAGAGTGGACAAGGTATGTTGGAAAACTGTTAAAAGACGGAAGGCTATATGTTATTCTCAAAGATTTCAATGGGCAAGAAATAGCCGTTCCTAAAAGTGATGTGGAATGGAAAGATGATCGATTTATCTGTCAACCACAGGATAACACGGAACTTACGGCAGTGTAAGGTAGCGCTCATTCGAATTTTGGACAAGTTTTGTCGGAAAGGAGGAATAAGTCGATGTACAAAGGGTACCGCAACATGCAGACCAAAGTAGCTGCAGTAAAGCTTGGAATTCATGAGAGGACTCTTAATCGGTATGAAAGCGAGGGAAATGTTCCCCCGGGTATAGTACTTATGATGGCTCAAGTATACGGTGATAAGAAAATCATTCATGATCACTGCGCTAATATGTGTCCCATTGGGAGGCAGTTTCACCTACGACTAGAGCATAAGGCACTTCCTGAAACGGTATTGGAATTACTTAAAGAATTGACTGACGTTAAGAAGCTGACAGATAATCTTATGGATATTACTTACGATGGCGTAATTGATCAGGATGAGCAGAAGGACTTTGACAGGATCGTAAAGGAGCTTACGCAGTTGGAAAGGGCAATTAAACAGATTAAGCTACATATTTCAAAGAGCAGGCACATCTCGCTTGTAGCTGAAATGAGAACAAAAAAAGAACCTGTGCTCGCAACACAGGCCCTTTGATGGAAGTATTTAAATATTTGTCGCTTTTATTTTATCACTACGAATATAGGTACGCAAGGAGTGATTGGATTGGTAGTAACCGATAACACTACCCAAATGATAAAAAATCTTATGCTGCAAACTCACATAACTACCGAAGATTTCTGTAATTGCTGTCCCCATGGGATTGATGGGATTGATAATATTGAGGATTGTAGCTGTGATGATGAAGATGTATGTCCATTACATGAACTGGGGCTGTTTAAAGAGGAGGGAGCAGATGCTTAAAGTTGATGTCATAAATGGGAATCTGGCCGTGAAACTCGATACTACTCTTGAATTGGAGCGAGATGCAACATGTGTAAAATGCGGGTCTGTGCTTAATCTATCCCTTGGTTATTGTGAGAGCTGCGTAAAACAGCACTTGGAATCGTTTAAGAGTGATTTGGAATATCTGTTGCAGGATTATCCGGATGTGAAACTAGTGCCTAAGGGACCTAACTTAATTATCAGGCATAAGTATGGGGAAGAAATATATTTTTAAGGAGGACGAGCATGAGGCTTAAAAGGATTGAAATCAAAAACTTTGTTGGGATCAGAGAGCTTGCTATTGATGTAGCCAAGATAAATAGATTAACCGGACACAAAGGAAGCGGAAAATCTTCATTTCTTGAAGCTCTTGAAAAAGCATTTACTAATAAAAGCAGCAGGACAGAAATTGTCCGCCATGATGAAGAAGAGGCAACAATATTTATCGAAACTGATAACGGCCTCGAAATAGACCGCAGGATTAGAAATGATCGCGCTGATTATCTCAAAATTAGAAAACCTGGCGAGGCTGTTCCACAGACAGAAGCCTTTCTCAAAAGTCTTATCAATGGTGAAATATTCCGACCACTAGAATTTGTTAAAAAGAGCCCCGATGAACAGGCAAAAATTATTTTGAACATGCTAGAAATTCCTTGGACTATGGATGATATAAATAATTGGTTTAATGAGATACCCAAGGAAATTAATTATGAGGCTCATATTCTACAAGTGTTGAAGCAAATAGAAAAATCTTACTATGACCAAAGAGAAAATGTTAACCGTGAAATCTCTGTCTTGAAGGCTCAAATTAAAGGCATTAAGGATGAACTTCCTGCTAATTATGACGGTGAATTTTGGAGAAATAAAAGCATTCAGGGGCTCTATACAAAGGTTGCTGAAGCAGAAGAAATTAATAAAAAGGTTACGGCCGCTAGAAATATTATCGAAAACCTACAGGATAGGATTGCTGCAATAAAGTCCGAGGCTGAAAAGGATAAGCAGGCTAAGAAATCAGATTTTGAGAGTCAGCGGACAGAGATTAAGGAATATAAACAATTTCTATCAAACAAAATTGAAAAGTCCGAGGAAATAATTGCTCAGTCTGATGTTAAGATTGCTGAATCTGAAAAAATGTTGGATCTTGAATTGCAGAATGAAATTGAGAAACTAAAGGCTGAATACGAGAAGAAAAAACTTGAAGCTAGAAAGGCTGTTCAAATGGACGTACAGCACAGGAAGGAAAGCATTTCCGAACATAAGCAATTGTTATCTGCCAAAGAGCAGGAACTGACCAATATATCTCAGTTAGAGCAACAGTCCTTGGTGAGCATAGATGAAAAAGCGGCCGAGAAAATCGAAACTGAAAAAGCTAAGGTTGGTAATGCTCAGGAAGTTCTTAAGGATAACCAAGAAACCGATGTTGAGCCTCTAAGAAAAGAAGCTAATGAGGTTGCCAATATGCAAAGCTATCTGAGGGAATATGACAGAATGGCTGACATGATTAAAACCAAGTTAGCTCCTAGGCAGGAATCAAGCGAAACCTTAACTGCGAGGATAAAAAAAGCCAGGGAACTACCTATGGAACTCTTGAAGATAGCTGCTGTGCCTATTCCTGGTATCACTGTAGATAACGATGGATTAATTAGGATTGGAAAGACTCTTATTGGCGGTTTGTCAGAGGGAGAGCAGTTGGAATTGGCATTTAGAGTTGCCAAGGCTCAGTGTGGTCCACTAAAAGTAATCTGTCTGGATGGTATCAATAAGATAAACAATAGGGATCGGATCTGGATTGAAAATGAAATGCAGGTTGATGAATACCAATACTTTGTTACTTCCACCGAGGATGGAGAACTTCAAATTGAAACCAAGGAGGGTATTGCCTAATGAGTGATTTCGAAATGGGTTTGCAGAAAAAAAAGAATGTTTCGGATAATATGGCTGTTCAGACTATGGTTGGGAGATATATGCAAGAGGTCCAAGGCATGGTATTTATGGCAAAGCAATTCCCGCGTAACCAATATGATTCATGGGAAAAAATTAAGGAGTCATGCAAAAGGAAAACCTTGGCTGAATCTGCACAATATGAATATCCTCGTGGCGGTGAAAAGGTGTCAGGTCCATCTATTAGGTTAGCTGAAGTAATTGCTCAATGTTGGGGCAATATGAGCCATGGTGTAGTTGAATTGGAGCAAAAGCTTGGAGAAAGTTTAGCAATGGCTTTTGCTTGGGACTTAGAAACAAATACTCGGGTTGAAAAAATATTTACCGTGAAGCATGAAAGAAAAGCAAGAGGATCCATTACAAAATTATCTGATCCTCGGGACATCTATGAGTTAGTTGCAAATATGGGAGCTAGACGGCAGAGGGCATGTATATTGGCTGTTATCCCTAAAGATATTACGGATGCTGCGGTTGAAGAGTGCGAAAAAACTTTAAAGGGTGACAATAAAGAGCCGATAGGTGATCGCATTAAAAAGATGCTGGACAAGTTTAAAGAGTACGGCGTAACCCGCGAAATGGTTGAAAAGCGTGCCGGCTATAAGGTTGAACTGTTTACTGAAAAAGACGTATTGAGTCTAGGCAAAATATATAACTCACTTAAAGATGGCATAGGCAAAAGGGAAGATTATTTTGATGTTGATAAGCCATCACAGGCAACAAACAGTGACTTAGGAAAAGAATTTGAACAGCATAAAAATGAGCAGGAGAAAACTAACGAGGAACAGGGCTCATTGAACTTTGACCAGGGGGGTGCAACTGATGGAACTAACAAAAAGTAATTATCACTCTCTTGAAGCGGAACGGGCGTATATGTCCCGTTCCCAGTACCTCGGCTTTATAAAATGCGAAGCTCAGCAGATGGCAAAACTTGCGGGTGAATGGAGACAGGAAACCTCGGATGCATTTTTGGTTGGCTCTTATGTTCATGCGTGGAACGAGGGCAGCAGGAGAGAATTTATTGCGGAGCATCCAGAAATGTTCACCAAGGCTGGTGATCTAAAAGCTAACTTTAAAACTGCTGACCTAATGATTGCTACCCTAGAGGCCGACCCTCTTGCTATGTATATGCTACAGGGTGAAAAAGAAAGGATTTTCACTGCCGAGTTTACAGGCGTTTTATGGAAAGTTATGACCGATGTTCACAACAAGGAAAGGCGAAGGATGGCGGAGCTAAAAACTACCAAGAGTATCATTGAGACCACTTGGAGCCAAGAACACGGCGGGCGAGTGTCATTCGTTGAGCAGTATAATTATTTGCTTCAAGCGGCTTTATATACGGAGATTGAGCGAAGAGCAAACGGTAGGCAGGAAGGGGATTGGCTAGAGTATTATATGGTCGCTGTCTCCAAGGATAATGTTCCTGATAAAGAGGTAATTGACCTTAGGGATCCCGATAGGTATCTAGTGGAGTTAGCCCAAGTTGAAGAAAATATGCCAAGGATACTGCAGGTTAAGTCTGGACTGGTGGAGCCGGTCAGGTGTGGACGGTGTGATTACTGCAGAAGTACTAAGATTTTGACTGGGGCTATACATTACTTGGCTTTGGGTGCTTAAGTAGGGAGGTGGTCAATTGTATATAAGCTATAACGATTTACAAATAGAACAGAGTCGCGATTTGGACTATAAAATTAATAAAGCTGTAGAAGCTATCCGTTCTGCATTAGTAGTATGTAAACACCGGCCTGCAATAGCTTTTTCAGGTGGTAAGGATAGCACTGTACTATGGCATATAATATTGACGTACTTCCCGGAATGGGCAAATAGATTTGTGATTATATACGGTAACACTGGGGTGGAATATCCCGAATGCTTAAAATTTGCTCGGCAGTTGGGAAAAGAATGGGGTAAAGGAAGTTTCTATGAAGCTACTCCGGAAAAAACAGAACGGGAAGGACTTAAATATGAAGCCCAACAAAAGGTGCTGAATTACTTAATTACAACAGGCGGGATTAAAGATGCTTTAAAAGATGATGGCAAACTAAAGAGTACTGCAACTTTAGAAAATGCATGTCCTAGTCATTTGCGTCAGAAATTTGAAAAAGAAAGATTAATCTGGCCGGAAGGTACCACTAAAAATTATTGGTGGTGTATAGACCAGTATGGATGGCCATTGCTAGGCAAGGCAGCTTCTAAGTTAAAGGCCAGACGTATTAATATTGATTGTTTTCTCCAATTTTCAGAGAGCCAGAGTGATGACCCAAAATTACTAGCCTACTATGAGTTATTAAAACAGGTTAAATTCTCCCAGGCTTGTTGTGACATCTTAAAAAAAGAACCAAGTGAATGCTTGCAAGTTAAACTCAATGTGGATGTAATTTTTAAAGGCTTAATGGCTGCTGAATCACGGACTCGGCAAACCAACTTTGTGAGTAGAGGATATTTATTTAAATCTCATAGACCGCACCTTGGCAATGATCCGTTTTGGCACTGTAATCCAATATCTATTTGGACAGATGATGATATTTGGGCATATATCAAGCGGTTTAATGTCCCATACTCAACCTTATATGATATGGGATTTACAGATGGTGATGGTAAATATCATAAGATTAAACGAAATGGCTGCGTTGGGTGTGGAACAGATTTACTTTATCCCAATAATCATATGGCAATGTTGAGAAGGACACATCCTAAACATTGGGAAACTTTCATGCGAAAAGGAATGGCAGAAGAGATTAGAAACATACAGATTGCTAAAAGAAAGGGTCAATATTCATTGTTTGATATGTTCGATGCTAAGGATCTAATCGAAGAAAGGCCATGTATATTTGACCGGATTGATAGATTAGTAATGGTTGATGATACTTGGCAAGAAGATGTACAGGCTTTTGATCCGGATGCAGCTTAAATAATTGGGGGTGAACCCATGAGATGGAGATTGTTTGTTTGGTTGTGTTCAGGCCTTATTGCGAAGGCTCACCTATCAGAAATGGGTGAGTATCAATGGAAATGGCACGATGAAGTCAGATACAGACTGGCAATGCTTGTTTTGCAGGAGGTGAGCTCATGAGAAAAATAATTGATGATATCTTTATATCCCTAGTGTTTTTACTATTCTTAGCTTACATATTTATCTTCCAGCCGCAAGTAAAGCAAGAGATTGCTAATTACCAGCTCGAGATAGAAATCATGAAGCTGGAAGTAAAACAGCTACGGTTGGAGCAGCAGGAGCTTTCAAAGCAGGTTAGGGAGTTTCTTGATAAATGGAATATAGCTGTCATGGAAGCCACAGCCTACGCCCCCGCAGATAACCAAAGTGGGATGTGTGCTGATTCTAACCCCCTCCTTACCGCAACCGGGACTCGACCGGGTCCCGGAACCATTGCGGTGAACCCAAAGTTGATATCATACCGATCTAATATGTGGGTGCAGGGGTATGGATGGGGAAAGGCGTTGGATACCGGCGGGATGATAAGAGCTCGGGATGATCTAATTGATGTTTATAAAGATACATACAAGCAAGCTTTGGCATGGGGTAGGAGAAAGGTTGTGGTGGTATGGTCACCAGGACAGACAGAGTATTAATAATGTTTTTAATCGCAAGTATATTATTATTTCCTTACTGGTTCAACTTACTTAATTTGGCCATGGAGTGATTTTATGAACTACATCACAGAAATTAATGCCTTTTATGATTGGCTCGAAACCAATTCCATATCTGACTCTAGTATTGTTTTATGGCATGCTTTAATGCACATAAACAATAAAGCTGGATGGATAACAGAGTTCGCGGTAGCCATATCTACCCTGGAAACCAAAACTGGGTTAAAGAAGGATGCGATTATAAGGGCGCGTCAAAGGCTAAAACAGGCTGGAAGAATTGATTTTAGAAGTCGCACTGGCCAACAGTCAGCAATTTATACAATTATCCCTTTTAATAATTGTGTCGTTTTAAACGACACTAACTGCGACACTAACCGCAACACAAACCGCGCACAAAGTGCAACACAAACCGCGTCTATTAATAAACTAAATAAAACTAAACTAAATAATATTGATCATGATAACGCGCGCGTGTGTGAAATGCCTGTGGAAATTGTGGATAATGTGGATAACCTCACTAGTTTGGCAAAATTTATTGAACGTGAATTTAGCCAATTGCTTAACTCAACATGCATTCAGCAGATTAAAGACTGGCAGAGTCTTTTTCCTGATGAAATGATTAAATATGCAGTAGAAAAATCTGTTTTGGCAGATAAAAAAAACTACCTGTACGTCAATAGTATTATTAATTCTTGGCTAAGAAATAATATCCAGACTTTACAGGAGGCTAAAAAGGCTGATGAGGATTTTTTGAGAGAAAAACAAAGAAGTTCTTCCAGGAGAGCAGAGGGAAAAAGGCAGGCAGTTGATACTAATAACCGTGATTTGAGTTATCTTGTGGAGTGAGTTGGGAGTTGAAAAATATGATTAAGTTTGTTGTACCAGGACGACCGGTACCAGCTGTAAGAATGACGCAGCGGGGTAAGTACGTGAAGGACAGGGCACAGCTGTATATTAACTACAAAAATCATATTGCCTGGGTTGCACGGACAAAGATTAAAAATCCTATTATCGGTCCGGTAATAATTAAAATAAAAGTGTTTGTTCGGGGAAAAGGTGGCGACTGGGATAATTACGCCAAGTCCGTCTGTGATGGGCTCAATAAAATAGCATACAAGGATGACAGCCAGATCCGGAAGGGTGAAGTCGAGATAATAAGCTGTGGCAAGGATGAGCAGCGAGTAGAAATAGAAATCGAGGAGGTTGCTTAAATGAGTAATTTTAAAAAAGCTCCTGAGGTTGAGGCAATAGCGTTGGAACTTATAAGCCAATTTCATCCACACCTAAAAGATGCAGTTGATAAACTTGATTTTTATAAAAGGTATGGCGGTGGAGTTGACTGGGCAGGTAAATGCAAAAAGTGTACATCATTTGAACGTCATCTTACTAGTAAGATGTTCTTTGTTTTCATAAATGATGATGTGTGGACAAGAATGAACAGTAACCAGAGAGAAGCCTTAGTGGACCATGAGCTATGCCATATATTGCGTAGAAAAGGAGAATTTATTAATCATGAAACAAGAGAAGTTGAATTTAGATGGGCCAATAAAGAAGATCCTGATAATTGGTACATTAGGGAGCATGATGTCGAAGAGTTCTCAGACGTAATTTATCGTCATGGTCTTTGGGAAACAGGTATAGAGAAGTTTGCTGTAGCTGTAAGAAAGGCAAGTCACCAAATGACCATAGAAGATTTTGAGAATCAGCCACTTAAAGCCGTAAACCAATAGGAGGAGTGATAATATGCCTCAAATTTGTTACAAGTGCGATAACTGTAGGCTATTTGTTGTAGGCCTGTGCAATGGGATGGAGAAGTTTGATTTACTTAAGTGCCAGGAGCTGAAGAAAGAGGCTTTAGCTAGTTGAATATTATGTAAATTTTGTGAAGGAGTGATAATTGTTGAAAGTATTAGAATTAGGCGAAGAATGTAAAGTATGTTTATGCGCCAAGTGCGGGTATAGAGAGCATTGCGTGACAATGTGTGGCGATACAGAGTTATATTGTCAAGAAGAATGTAAGGGCGAAGATGGAGCCATGACTGGATGTAGTCAGTTTGAAAGCTTGCAAGTTATACGAAGGAGCGATGAAGAATAATGAAAGATTTAAAAAACTGCCCATGTTGTGGGGCTAAAGCACGAATTGAAACAAGCCAAGCCGAAACAGCCTTTAAAGTATCATGCGGGGAAGTTTATAAATGCGGGCTTACTCAATACTGGTTTGATAATGAAGAAGAAGCCGTAAAATCTTGGAATAGACGGATTGATTAAGTGACGCATTACAACGATTAAGCGAAAGAGTGGCAAGGAGGCTTTATACCATGGAAGAAGGTGACCAGGTAACAATTTCAATTACAAAGAGAAAATCAGAAAAAAAGTTTACTGGGATAGTTGTTCAGATCAGCAAAAGATGTCAGTTATTTGTGGTATATAACGGTAAATATAAAGAAAGTTTTAGATTAAAAGATGTGGAACTAGGATTAATTAAAGTTAAGATAAATAAGGTTGCATCTTAATATATAAAGAGGTGATACCCATGAGGCAGAAAATAAAACAGCAGGTTGAAGTACTACTTTATAATTATAAAAGCATGAAAACCTTTATTGAAAACGCTCAGAATGAAATTGAGGAAATAAAGGACGGTATTATTCTTAGCTGTCAGGGTACCTATGAACGTCTGGATCAGCTTAACCTTGTGGGTATCTCCTCAGGAAATATATATATTGGTGATTCAACGGCCGAAACAGTTATAAAATTCGAAAAGCATGATATTATTAATGCACTAGAGAATGAAATTTCCATGGCCAGGAACCAGATAGAGCGAATTGATAAGGCAATAGATAATCTATCTAAGCAGGAGCTTAAAATTATAGAGAAACGATATTTTGAGAAGAAGGATTGGAAGCTCATAGAGGAAGAAGTTAACTTGAGCCGCGCTCAGTGTGATGTTTGGAGAAAAAGAGGATTAAGAACTATTGCAATTAGTTTATTTGGTCTCAGGTGTATCAATGGGAAGGATAAGACATTTTCAATACAAAAACAAGACATAAGGACAGAAAAAGTCAGCTATAATTGTAATAGGTGAAATAGTTTGTCGGGTTTGATACACATATGTGACATGAGCAGTCCAGTGATGGGCTGTTTTTATTTTGCAGGAAAAAAATTCCTCGTGTCGAAGTATTTGGCAGGAGGTGTTAATTATATGGATGATTTAATAAAAAACATGGGTTTGAAAAAAATTGATTTTGATTTAACAAAACAGTTGGAAGTTTTACAAAAACAGCAAAATCTCATTCCAGGATTAAATATACATAATAATACAAAGCAAATAGAAGATGCTATTAGAGTAAAACATAAAAGGGAAGAGGAATACAAAAATGACGTTTTAGAAGCGTTAAGGGGTATTCAAAAAAATACTGCAAACCTAACAGAAATAGTATTTTTATTAAAAGAAGGCAATGTAGTAAAAGAGGAACTTTATGAGTTGTTTATTGAGCTTTTTACCATTTTGAAAGCATCTAATGAGAAAGAGGCAAATAATATTTACAGAAAAGTTATGAATAATTTAACTCAACTTGAAACCGATGTTAATACCATTAATGCTTTTTCAAATTGGGGTTTAATATTAAAAAATTTAATGTTTCCAGTTACAATGTCTTAATATTTAAAAAATAGTTACAAAAATAGGAGCCAATGCGGCTCTTTTTCTTTTGCCTAAAGTGAGGTGGTGGTGATGGCTAAGAAAAACAAATCAGGAAGAAAGCCTAAATGGGATGAATTAGATATGCCTTCTAAGCTGAATAGTGTAAAAGGATGGGCTATGAATGGCAGCACAGATGAGGAAATATGTAAGATGCTTGGTATTAGCCATGATACTTTTTATAAATGGAAAAGAGAGAAAACTGAATTTGCTGAGGCGATAAAAAAAGGGAAGTTTATCTCAAACGGTGAACTTCTTAATGCTGCTTTTAAGCAGTCGATAGGATTTACTTTCAAAGAAGAAATGGCGTTTAAGGTAAAGAGCTTTGAAATGGTCAATGGTAAAGCTATTCCGGTCGAAAAGCTTGAGGTCATTGAGGTAGCTAAGTTTGCTTTACCTAACCCGACAATGAACATATTTATGCTAAAAAACAGGCTGCCGGAGGAATATAAAGATAAACATAATGTGGAACACAGTGGAGAAATCGGCCTGAAGCGGCTAGAAGATTTCTTTAAATGATGAAAACAGCTGAGGAAATCCTCCAAAAGCGAAAAGAACTATGGAAACAACATGGAGACATAGAATTAGATCGAGAATATACAGAGGCAATTGCAAAGCATTTGGTCAGCGAAGAAGGGGAAGTGTTAAGGAAAGAGGTTCAAAACAACCCCGAATATCTCATTGAAATGTGTTTTGTAATTGTCAATAAGAAGCTCCAGACAGTGCCCTTTTTCCTCAATGATGTACAACAATCGTTTATAGCAGATTTAAAACAGGCAATAGAAGATTACCAACAGGGGAAAAGAGTACATCTTAAATTTTTGATACTTAAAGGCAGGCAGCAGGGGTTTACAGTTGTAATAACTGCTTATCAGCTGGCCTATAGCATCACCAGGAAGAATTTTAGTGGATTTACCCTTGCTGATAGTGCAGATAATACTGAGACAATCTTCGAGGATAAAGCCAAGTTTCCATACAATAACATGCCTAAGCTTATTAAGCCCACAGAGAAATATAATACCAGACGCGAGCTCCTGTTTGAAAAGCTCAATAGTAAGTGGCGGGTTGCTACGGCCGGTAATAAAGATGTAGGACGTTCTAAAACCATAAATTTTTTCCATGGCTCCGAGGCGGCATTTTGGGACAATATTAAGAAGGTTTTAGCAGGACTAGGACAGGCTTTAACAAAAGATAGTATTCAAATACTAGAAAGTACAGCCAATGGATATAACGAGTTTAGGGACCTATGGGAGGATAAAAACAATTGGGAAAACAAGTTTTATGAATGGTGGCTGACTTCTGAATACCGGCAGGATTTTGAAAGCAAGGATGCAGAGCATGTTTTCATAAAGGAAGTACAAAATAGTAGTGAATGGATTAATAAGCGGTGTAAATGGCTCCTTGAATTTTATAACTTAGAATGGCAACAGTTGTATTGGTACTTTAATAAGTGGAGGGATTTAAAAGAGCTTATTAAACAAGAGTACCCTTGCACGCCAGATGAAGCTTTCTTAGCATCCGGACGTTGTGTTTTTGATGTTGAAACAATTATTGCCAGAAAAGAATATCTTAAACGACTTTATAAGAAGCAGAAGCCCCTCAGGGGCTATTTTAATTTCCAATGGAACAATGCTGAAACTAAGGACTATATTAAGGACGATACTATTAAATTCGTCCCTAATGATGAAGGATACATCACCATTTATGAGGATGTGCAGTCGAAATACCCTTATGTACTAGGAGGCGATACAAAAGGGGAAGGTTCAGATTTCTTTTCCGGTACTGTTATAAATAATATTACCGGTAACAGATGTGCTATTCTGCATGGGGATTTAGATCCGGATACCTATGCGCATCAAATATATTGCCTGGGAAAATATTACAACTATGCATTAGTCGGCATTGAGGTTAATTTCGATATTTATCCCATCAAGGAACTGCAACGACTACGATATATGCGGCAGTATACCAGAGTACAGTTTGACCGTAAAACTGAGAAACAGCAAGAAAAGTATGGGTGGAAAACTGACGGCAATACCCGTCCGATGATAATAGATAACCAAATTATACTTATCAGGGATAACATAGAGCTATTTAACGATATCAAGTTCCTCGATGAGTGTCTAACTTTTATTTATGACAAAGATGGCCGTCCGGATCATGAAAGCAATAAGAATGATGATATTTTGTTTAGTGACATGATTGCTCAGGCTATTCGTTCTCAGCAGCGGGCTTATATTGAAAAGGATAATCTACCAAGAAGTGCGCCCAGGTCAAGGCTGAATAGTCATACAGGTTATTAGGAGGTGCGGCATGGCTAGCGAAAAAAAGAAAAAAGAGATGGAAGAGCAGAAGCAGCTGGTATTGAATCGATATCAATGGAGTGAGAAGTGGCGCAGGCCATGGGATGATAAATGGCTGCGTTGGTATAAGGCGGTGCGGAGTGTGGTGCCCAAGTTACCTAAGGGTGAAGAGGATAGATCTAATTTATTTATCCCTTATACTTACAGTACCATGGACACCGTTCGCAGTAAGCTGATGACGGCTCTATTTGAACGCAAGCCATATATAGCATATATCCCTAAGGATGCAGATGACGTTGACAACGCTGATAATATGGAAACCCTTGTTGATACACAGCTTGAGAAGGGTAGCGCATATGTTAAGTTCTTTACTCTGATAACTGATATGTTGGTGTATGGTGTTTGTCCTTTTGAAACTGGCTGGCGGTATCAGACTAAGACTATCAAGAAAAGGATACCGGAAATGGTTAATGATATTCTCCTGGGTTATCAGGTGACAGAGGATGAAGTTACTTTATGGGATGACCCTGATTTTCAGCCATTTATGATTGATGACCTTTATCCTGATCCTGATGGTGTTGACATTGATGATGGTATTTGGGTTATCCGTAAGAGGTTTATGACTGAGAAGGATTTGCGGGAGAAGGAGAAACAGGGGATATATAAGATTGGTGACTGGGATGAGATTAAAGCGGGGCTAGAGAAGGTCAACAGGGGTAAACAGGATAGGCTGTCCAGTATCGGTGCCTCCCATGAAATCAATGTGAATCAGTCGGATGTAGGGGGTAGGCGTTATGAGCTGTTGGAGATGTGGCAGGATGACCAAGTTGTAAGTGTTGTTAACCAGGTGCAGGTTATCCGGGATGAACCTAATCCTTTCTGGCATGGCAAGAAGCCTTTCGGACTTGCCAAAATGGATCCGTTGAATGGTGAGTTTTATGGTATTAGTCTAGTGGAGCTAATCGAGCACCTGCAGGCGGAGTTGAATACCACCAGGAATCAGAGGATTGATTCAAACAGTATTGCTATTAACCGTATGTGGAAGGTTCTGAAGGGAGCAAATATAGAACCGGCTGACCTAGTGTCACGACCAAATGGCATTGTCTGGGTAGACCAAATGGATGATGTGCAGGAGCTTGATTATAATCCTTTAGATCCGTCAGCTTTCCAGGAAGAAATGATAACAAAGCAGGATATCCAGGAGGCTACAGCTACCTACAGTGAAGCCAGGGGAGCTGCAACCGATGGTAAGCGGACGGCAACTGAAAATGCTATTCGTGACCGTTCTGTTTCTATGCGCTTTGAGGTTAAAGTGAAACTCTTTGAACATTTTGGTCTGAAGAGGCTGGGCATGTTCTTTGACCAGTTAAATCAGCAGTTTATTGATGATATTCGTAAAGTGCGGGTACCCAATAATGATGAGGGAGGATTTGACTGGATGGATATAGGTCCAGAACAAATTTCCGGTCAGTATGAATATCAACCGGCGGGAACTGCGGTAGAGGCTACCTTAGATGCATTAAACTATCGACAAAATCTTCTTATGCTTCATCGTGAGTTCAAGGAAGATCCGGAGATTAAAACCCGGGAGCTTAAGAAGCGGATTATTGAGGCTTATGGGATTAAGGATACTGAGAGTATTTTGAAAACCGAAGAAGAGATCGCCCAGGAGCAGCAGGAAGCGGCAATGTTGCTTCAACAACAGCAGATGCAACAACAAGCAACTAATGGAGGTAATCCTAATCCATTAGTTGGGGGAGGTGTAGCGATATAAGTGAGGTGAAGATAGAAATTGCAATGCACCTGGAGGAAATGACATCCTCTAAGGGATGGGAATATGTGAAAGGAGTGATGGAAAATAAGAAAACGCAGGCGTTGAGAGAACTGACATCTAAAAAGTTTGTCGATTTGACTGAGGTTAAGGCTCAGCAGACCAGGATAAGCGTAATTGATGAGATTCTGGGCGATATTAATCATCAAATTAATACAGGCAAGGAACTAAAAAAGAAATTATCCGAAGAGCAGTCTAACTAAGACTGTTTTTATTTTGATAACAAAAGGAGAGATATTGAATGGGTATGTTCGAAAACTCCGCAGCTTCCCCCGACCTGGATTTTGAAAGGCAAATGCAGGAGGGACAAGAAGGGCAAGGAGCCGACAACCAACAACAGCAAGGGACAGAAGGTCAACAAGGACAGCAATTGGATGGACAGCAAGGTCAGCAGCAAAATAATGCTCAAGAGCCCCCCGAAGGACAACAGGGAGAAGGTCAAGAGCAGTTAATCCTGGGTAAGTTTAAGTCCCAAGATGATTTGGTAAAGGCTTATCAGGCAGCAGAAAAGCGCATGGGTCAAATGAGAAACGAAATGGGACAACTGCGGAGCCAGCCCCAGCATGCTCAACAACAGCAGACCCAAGGTCAGCAGGGTCAGCAAGCTCAACAACAAGATCAGGAAATACAGTGGACACCAGAACAATGGCAAGCATTTAATCAGAATTTTCAGCAGGAGTTTACTAAGAATCCTGGCCAGGCAATCTGGCAGATGGTTAATGATGCTATCACACAGGTGGTTAATCCCCTTTATCAAACTGTTCAAGGTCAACAGCAGCAGCAAATGAAATCGATGATGGTAAATAATGAGATGGATTTGCTCTTAACTGCCCTTAATGAACAGGGACAGCCATTGTATCCGGATGCGTTGAACTACAGCAATGAAATAGCTGATTATATGGCCAAACACCCATATCTGGAGGACATGCTTTTTCAGCAGGCTCAGACCAGACAAGCAGGTCAAATTGATGAGAAGAATATGGGTGTACTTGAAGTTATCTATCGTGCTGCTAAGAGTGAAGCAGCAGAATCCATGGCAAAAACAGCTTTTCAAAACGGTGTCCAGCAGGGCACTATGCAGCGGCAGGTAAAAAACACTGCCCAAATGCAGCAACCAGGTGCAAGACAGCAAAATAACACCAGTTCCCCGGAAGAGCAGATTTTAAATGAAATTTTTGCTCACAAAAAAGGGGGATTTTTTATCTAAAAAATGAAGGAGTGAATAAATAATGCCAATAGCAACAAATGAAATTCTAGCCGCAAGACTGCGGATAGATATGTCGGAGAAGATTGCTGAACTCGAGCCTGACAAGAACCCTCTTACAGTGCTTACTAAGAAAATGAAGAGAACCAGGACTGTTCATAACCCTAAATTTAACTGGTTGGAGCAGGAATTGGGTGCCCGCTGGGATGCCATTAACAATGGTGCCGGTTATCTTGATAGCGATACCAAGATTGTTGTTGATAACGGAGCCTATTTCCGAGTCAATGACGTGGTAAAGGTGCCAAGAACCGGTGAAACATTATTGGTCCAAGCTATTGATCCAGACGGTGACAATGCTAACGAACTCCAGATCAAACGTTCCCTAGGTACTGTAGCTGCTGCAGCCCTTGTTGATAATGACCCCATGGTTATTATCGGTAACCTGAACAAAGAAGGCGGCAAGCTACGCTCTATCCTTACCCGGGAGCCGGTGGAGAAGTACAACTATACTCAAATTCTCCGTACACCTGTAGGTGTAACTAGAACTCTGGAAGCGACCAAGACTTATGGTCCCAAGCCCATGAGCTGGTACCGTCATATTGACGGAATAAACCATGCTGTGGATCTAGAGAGAGCAATGTGGTTTGGTGAAAGAGCTCTGGAAACAGAGGATGGCAAGCCCAAAAGGGCTATGGGCGGTATCTTAGAGTTTGCTAATGAGAATGTTTTTGATGTATCTTCCTCAACTCTAACTGAACAGTCCTTTATCGAATGGCTGGAGGATGTATTCCGTTACGGCAGTAAAGAAAAGATTCTTTTCTCAGCAGCCCGCCTCTGTACCCATATCGATTTATGGTCATTGGGTAAGCTAAAGACTATGTCTAAGGATAAAACCTATGGTGTAGGCATCAAGGAATATGTCTCCTCCCATGGTACCCTGTACGTCGTTAAGCATCACCTATTTGAAGGTGCTGTTTATGGCGGCATGGGTGTAGTCCTAGATATGGATAATGTTGCTTATTGTCCGTTGGATGGAGCTGACACCAAGCTCTTAACTAACCGTCAGGATAATGATGAAGATGGCCAGAAGGATGAATACTTAACTGAAGCCGGTCTCGAAGTCCGTCTGCCTAAAACACATGCAACTATCAAAGGAGTAGCGTAAAAGGTGATATTAAGTTTATCCCCGGGAAAATCAGCTTTGACAACAGCTATCCAACCGGCGGGGAAGCGATGGACCTTAGTAATTATTTGAAGAGTGTCGAAGGGGTAATGTTTGAAAGTAAGGCAGGATATGTCTTTGAGTATGACTATACCAATAAAAAGGTAAAGGTACTTAGGCATTTAAGAACTCTTACTACTGCTGCACATGATTTAGCATCTGTAACAGCTGGTACAACTGTGGATGTGGATATAACTGTTACCGGCGTAACTACAAGCGATAGAATTGTAGGTATACTACCTCCTGTGGCTTTGGAGCATGGAATCATCATCCAAAGTGCTAGGGTTAAGTCTGCCAATACAATTACTATTCGTATTTCCAATGTAACAGCAGGAGATATAGATCCTGCAGCTGGTGATTTCTCTTTTGTTCTTGAACAAGATGTTGCTCAAGAAGTACCTAATACCACTGATTTATCTGCATTGGAGGATGTGAGATTTCTGGCATGGGGCTACTAATCTAAAGGGGTAGCCCCCTTCCCATTTATATTTAGGAGGTTGAAATATTATGGCAGGTACCAATCAAAAAAAAGATGTCAGGTTTTACAGTAAGGCAAGGAATTATCAGGTCTTAGTCAGTCCTACCTTTCATGATGTGAAGAATAACATACCGGTATTGACCCTGGGGAAGAAAGTCGAGTTTAAAAACGGGGAATTTACTACCGGTGATCCCAAAGAAATTGAGTTTCTGCGGAATCATAAGGCTTACGGCATTGATTTTGTAGAGGATAAGAATCCGGCCAAAGAGGTGGTATAAATGCTTCCAGTCAACACAACTCTAAAGATACTAGAAAGTGCCGCCAGAACAGCAACTGCCACCAGTGCTGACTTGGACAACCGATTTGCCAAGGGTGTGCTTATCACCTTGGATGTTACGGCCGCAGCTGATACTCCGTCTATTGTCTTAAGTGTTGAGGTAAAGGATGAGGTCAGCGGCAAGCATGAAACTATTTTTACAGCCAGTGCAGCTGTTACCGGTGTGGGTACCCATTCATATTTAATTTATCCGGGAGCTGCAGCAGCAGCTGATGATATTGCACAGGTTGCAGGTTTTCCATTGCCCAAGACCTGGCGGGTAAAAGTAACCCATGCTGATGAGGATAGTATCACTTACAGCGTGGGCGGTAATTTGATTATTTAACCCTGGGAAAGGGGTGAGCTTATGCCTTTTACATGTGCAGATGTGCAGGACATGGCTGAAAGGGAAGTTGATGATGTTATTGATAATGACGATGTTGTCTCTTACGTCAATTCCTGTTTTTTAGAGTATACGGAGGCATTTAGAAAGACTGCAGAGCAGACTATTGTTGTTGCTGATGCAGATACATTCTATGACAGGACTGCCGGTCACTTGATAGTGGTAAAGATCACTAATAACGGCGAGAATTATGAAGGAGACTGGGAGCTTAACCATGAACGGTCAAAGATCAAGATAAAGGAAAAAGGGACTTTTGTTGTGGAGTCTCTCATTATTCCCACTGAGGTTGCTGATATCAATGATCCAGTGCAGGTTCATGATGGATTTAAGCTGGGAATCGTTAAATATGTGGCTGGACTATTTAAGCTGCAGGATAATGATCAGAACCCCGATGGGTTGCGGTTACTGGGACAGGCTGATGGCTTGATAAGAAAGGCATCAAGCCTCTTGACGATGCCTGATAGGAGACCGGGGCAGAGGATTCCTATTGCCCGTTCTGCCGGTGATTTCCGTAATAATGTGAATTTTAGGTGATGTGACATGAACAGAGTAGAGTTAATGGAACTGAAGGAAAGTTGTAATGGTGATCCGGTGCTTATCCGGAAAGAACTGGAAAAATATTTTGATACTGCTGAAGGCAGGAGGGTGTTGGATAATGCGCCTAAATGCCTTCTTTATACTATTGATGGTCAAGATGTGAAGGGAATCGAGACTACCAAGGAACTAGCCATAAAAATGTTACTGCAGGAGGTGGGGTAGATGGCAAGGAGAAAACAGCAGAGGATGTCATCGGGCGGATACGAAATAGGCCGCCTGGTGGAGCAGTCCGGAGGGATGGTGGATGATGTTGTCTACCCTACCCTCTTGAGTGAAAATGAAGCCCATAAGCTGATAAATAATACCCTTGAAGAAAAGGGGACAGTGAAGCCTTGTAAGGGCAGACAGGAAAGATTTGCAGCACCTTTTGATGAGAATAATCCGGTGAATGGCATCGGTGTATTTTATAAATCTGATGGAACTACAAGGCTTGTTATGGCCGCGGGTTCGAAGCTCTACAGCGATACTCCCCATGTGGTTACCAGCTATGACAGTAAGGATGACTGGGACAGCGGGACTAAGTCCAAATTTTGTGATACTTCTAATACTCCGGGGGATTTGACTTCCTTGGGAAGTATTATTGGGGATGCGGGCAACTGTGAAGATGAAACACAGTGGACTGCAGTTGATGCTGCTCTATTGGCTGATGATACCAAGAAGAAGTATGATGATAAATCATTGAAGATTACTATAAACAGCGGCAAGACAGTGGGATTTGCTAAGAAGCTAAAGTCAGCTTTAACTGTTGATAATACCAAGCTCCATGTGTTGAGTGCATATGTGGTAAATGGAAATGCTGGTACCGGGATAAGACTGGTAACTTTGGATGCAAATAATGCTATTTTGAAGAGTTCTTCCTATGTTACTGCTACATCTGATTTTGCCAAGTTAACCCTGAAGTTGACAGCTTCGGAGGTCAATGCGGCTGTAGCTTTTGCTGTAGAGGTCAAGGGGTCTGCTGCTCAATATGCATGGGCGGATGGTATTATCTTGAAGCAGATTACTCAGGCGGAGTATGATGATTCTGGGTATACTGCTCCGAATTATGATGATCTGGAAGGTATAGATAAGGTGCAAACTGTTACTTCTCAGGCTGACTGGGAAGCGGGGACTCTGGAGAATATTGATACAACGACTAGTGCGGGGGATATAAAACTAGCAAAATCAATACCTGATTTCAACGATACTTTTAATTCTCAGGTTGAATGGGAAGAAGGTACTAATTCAGATGTTAGTACTTCCGCAAGTGCCGGAGATGTATTATTGAGCAAAGAGGGTACGGACTTTTCTGAGACAGATACTTTAACAGGAGATTTTAACGGAACTCATTCTAATACAGAAGCGGTGAGTGATGCTGTAGAACTGGTACAGGTCGCTTCCTCAAGACCAGCTTTGAACTATGATGGAACAAATGATATGGTACAGGTTGCTGATAGTGGAAGTTTAGACTTTGGCACAGGGAATTTTACAATTGAAGGAAAAATTAAACTAAGTTCCATAAATAAAGTACATTCTATTGTTTCAAAAGGTCAAGCAGGTTATGGTTCTTCCTATAAACCTGTTTTTGATTTTCGTGTCATTAATACAAATAAGCTTGATATTCATATCGAAGGTTCATCTTCTATTTATTCTGTTTCTGCAACAGGTAGCACTTCTTTATCTTTAGATACTGTTTATCATGTTGCTTGTGTTAGAGATGGTGCAAATGTATATGTGTATTTGAATGGGATACAAGATGGTTCCGCAATAGATACAGATATAGCAAATGTCAATAATTCTTATCCTCTCTATATAGGTGCAATTGATATAAATGGTACTTTAAGTAGGTTTTTACATGGTGCCATGTATGAAGTAAGGGCATGGAATATTGCTCGCACTCAACAAGAAATATACGACAATATGAATAATGAACTTTTAGGAAATGAGCCCGGTTTAGTTGGTTATTGGGAATGTGACGAAGGTTCTGGAAGTACAGTTAATGATACTACAGCAAATAATAATGATGGTACAATTAGTGGGGCTACATGGACAACTGTTGGTTCTACAGAGTATAGTTCTTCAGGAACTTACACCCATAACGAACAGATAGTAGCAGAGGCAGGAGTAGCAAACGCCGCAACAATTACTTTCAACAAAACAACACCGACTAACACAACTTTGATGGTTGAGATAAATGTTTTTGACGGTTCAACATGGAGTGGATGGGCTACTAAAAATTCAGGAGATACTATAATACCCAAAGGAACTGATTTAATGGGATATAAAGTTCAATGGAGGGCAAATTTAGCAACGACAGTTACAACGGTAACACCATCACTGGATGATGTAACGGTAAGCGTTACAAGTGCTTATAAAGTAAGCGGTATATGGACTTCTCCAATAATGAACTCTAACGCGGTAAATAACGGAACTACAACTTTAACTAGTACTGCACCTGCCGGAACGAGTATAACACAAGAGTTTAAAACATCAGCAGATAACGTCACATGGAGTGATTGGAGCCCATACTCTGGGGCGATCACTGCAGCTAATTATGTGCAGTTTAGATTGTTATTTGCTACGACTGATGTAGCATTAACACCGTCTGCAAGCGAGCTTGTTATAAGTTTTACTGGACAATATACAGCCAACGGCACCTGGATGGGTGTCGTTTTTGATGTGTCGGATATTAACCCTGAATCGAGCACTATAAGTTGGATTGAGAATTTACCTGCTGGTACCAGTATTACGGTCGAGACCAGAGGAAGCTATGATAACTCAAACTGGGGCAATTGGGAAGCGCAGACTAAGGATGCTGCAATTACAACCATAAATTTCTACAACCAAGCTAGGGTAAAGCTTAACTCTAATGTGGAGCAGACGGAGACGCCTACCGTATCAGAGCTTATTCTAACCGTTAAACAAGATGGTAAACGGGCAATATGGATCTCCCCAATAATAGATGCATCTCAGGCTAGTGATAAGAGTACCGGTCATATATCTGTCACTAGTACCCCTGGAGAAGGTAATGTAATTACCCAATCCCGTTCTAGTGCGAATAATGGAAGTACGTGGGGTGCTTGGGTGGATGCTTCGGTAGATGGTAATCTAAATCATACTCCTAATAACCATGTTCAGAATAGATTTATTTATACCAAGGATGCATCTATACAACTGGCTACTATCTCCTTTGACGGCATACCATCGGCAGTAGAGTTGTATTCCGGGTTGAATCCCGGTGGCGAATGCTTCTTTACTACATTGTTGGATTCTTTCCTTGTTTTTAATGGGATTGATGCTCCTAAGAAATGGGACGGTACTAATGCTGTTGAAGATTTAGGGGGGAGTCCCCCAAGAGCAATATATATAGCAAACCACAAGAACCGGCTATTTGCAGCTCATTCCGGAACTAGTCGTTCTAGGCTGTATTTTTCCGATGTATTGGCGTTAGAAAGTTGGCCGGTATTAAACTTCATTGATATATCCCCGAATGATGGTGACTTCATAACCGGCCTATTGCCGTATGATGATTACTTGATAATTACTAAGCAGCGGAGTGTATGGGTACTCTTGGGTTCCCAATCTGCTGATTTTGAAGTGCGGAGGATACACGATGGGCTAGGCAATATAGCTCCAAGGGCTTTAGTGAAGGTAAATGAGTTATTCTCCTTTGTTTCTACAGAGGGATTATACGTTTCTGACTTATCTAAACCTTTACTGCTAACTGAGCGGATTAAGAACACATGGAGTAATCTAAACAGAAGAAGGCTCACGCAAGCTGCAGCTGAGTTTTTCGATCATAAAATAAGATTGGATGTCCCAAATGGATCCAGCACGGTTAATGACTTCCGCATTGTCTATGATGTACTAAGAAAAGCCATTGTCTTGGAGCAGTTTAATGCCCATGCATCTTGCTATACTAAGTTTGTGGAGGCAGGACAGGAGGAGCTTTTATATGGTCATGCAGGCGATGGACAGGTGTCTAAAGGTGATATTGGTACTACTGATGCCGGAGACGATATTGTATCTACCTGGGGTACAAAGCATTTTAACTTTGGATCTAGCGCGACAGAGAAGAAAATACGCAGGTTAAGGTTAGTGTTGGTTAAGGCATCTACGCCGGTGGATATTGAGGTTTATTTGGTTGTAAATAATGTGAAACAACCGGTACCATTAATGGTGACAATTCCTGCATCTGATAATGCTGAGGAGGCGACCATTGAACTTAGTCCCCGGGACATTGATGTAAGGAAGATACGTGCTCTGGGGTATGAGATTGTCCAGCGGACAAGTAATGGAGGGGTCAAATTTCATGAGCTCTTGCAGGAATACCGGGTCGGAAAGGTGAGGAAGACATAATGAGTAAACTGAATATTATACTACCAAAATCTGATGTTCCTAACTGGCTGAAATCGGCGTTTCTGACCATTATGAATTTTATTAATAACCTTAAGGTATCCAATGAAATGTTATCCGGAGGAATTGCCATAAGTAAGCTGGCTTGGAAGGAATGGTCCATTCCTCTGGTCCTTCCGGCTTCTCTTTATTCTAGTGTTACTACTGCCGGTGATGGGGATAACTTGGGGGGATATTTTCAGTGGGATCCTAGCAAGTATCCGGGTGGTACCTGGTATTTGGAGGCTAGTATCGCGGTGCAGAGCGGAGGTACTGCTACTTGCACATTGAAAGGTGCTAGTGTGATTGTTACGGTGACTACTACTGATGCTCAGCTGAGTTTGAAAAGGAGCGAGGCATTGACTATGCCCAGCACAGCTCAGACTGTGTGGGTCACATTGAAGACTAGCAGTGGGAGTTACGCGGCGACACTGGGGAATGCACGGTTAATTTTTGTACCGTAAATATATAATTGGGGGAGAGTAAAAGTTAAATCTTATTTAGACTTCTTTTTGGCAATCTTTGTTTGTGATAATGCACTTCCGGCTACAGATTTGGAATTATCACTATAGCGACCATCGCGCAGTATTTTACTTGCAGTAGTAGCAATTTTCTTACTGGTTTGTTTCTTATTAGGCAAGTTAACCACCTCATAGATTACTCTCCCCCAACTGTCAAAATTCAACATTTTTAGAGTAAAACCTTTATACAAATACCGACACAACATGACAGGTTTCCTGCTATTCTAAGCATTCTCAATGTTATATCAATTGAGTATAATATTACCAAGGAGTGGATGCTATGAGGCGATTCTTGGCAGTATTATTGATAGTACTCATATTTGCTGGTTGCTTTAGTACTGGCCTTAAAGTTGAAGGCACAGAGGAGTTTAAGCAGGATATACAGGCAGCTCTAGATTTGTTGCAGGAAAAGGCACCGGAACATTATGAAATGGTTAATAAGTATTTAACAGGTGTTGAGCTAGTTGGTAATGATGGTGTTACGGCTATTAATATCTATCGTAAATTCACTATGACGGAAGAAGCGTATATTAATAGAAGAGATAGTGGCTATAAGGAATTGGGATTAGCTTTTGATTTAGTGCATGAGGCAACCCATGCTAATAGAATGAAATTGAATTTAGATAATCGAAATGATGTTGAAAGTGAAGAAAAGATAGCTGTTGAAGCAGAAATAGAAGTAGCAAAATTATTAGAAGCTCCTCAGGAACTAATTGATTGGTTAGGAGAAAAGAAACATAGAAAATGGTGGTAACACAGGGCAAATAAGCCCTGTTTTTATTTATCCAAAAGGAGGTAATGAGAAATGGCAAATAGCTTTTTAGGAACAAGTGGTATAGGAAAGTCTGCATCTGATTGGTATAAAGCAAACAATATTGCACCACCAAAGCCGCCTGCACCACTAAAACCAACTACTACAGTTCCTTCTACAACTTCGGGTGGCAGGCAGTATGCTTATAATGTAGCTTCGGGTAATAATAATCCCAGTTCTACTACTACTCCCTCCACGAGTGCTGCTGGTAGGCAATATGCTCAAGATCAAGTAGCAGCAGGTAAAGTAAATAATACAAATATTTATCCTACAGTAACATATGGTTCTAGTAGTCCTGCTAAGTCCACGCCGCCCGTAGGGACAGGAAGTGGGATATTAGGTATTGGGGGTCAATTAGGAAGTTCTATCGTTCCATATAAAACAGCAGCAGATTCCTACAAAGCAAACAATCTGCCAATACCTTCTACCCCAACAAACGCAGCTAACCTCCGACAGGCTGATAGCTCAATTGGTGGCTATTCTAATACACCTGGTGGCGGTAGTTCCGGCAGTGGTAATGGTGGTAGTAGTGGCGGAGGTACAGTTGCCAAGACTTCATTTGGCGGATCTACTCCATCTACTGCACCAAGTCAAGAATATATGCAACAATTACAGCAGCAATTCACACCTGAATATCAAGCTACAGAAACACCCTCACAACAGCAGCAACAACAGCCTCAAATTGACTTCACGCCCTATTTCTCACAAATAGGTAGTATCATGAACCAGGTGAGTGACCAGGGTAAGGCATTGATTGCACAGTTGAGCAGTGACTTCCTGCAGGAGCTTAATAGTATGCAATCGCAAATTGAGCAGCAGTTTGGGCAAATGATGGGTGGTGTTGATCCTGCTACTCAGCAAGCATTATCACAGCTTAAGGCTGATGTTGAGGGAAGGCAGAAATCAATCCTTGAATTTCTTAACTCCCGAGGTATTGCTCAGTCCGGAATGACAGTAGAGCAATTTGGCAAGTTAGCCGGTTCTGCTAATGATCAGGAAATGCAGTTAATATCCGGCAATTTAAAGGACTTACAGAATCAGATGTTATCACAAATGTGGAATTTTGCCCAAGCTAGGATAAATGCCATGTCTCAATTTGGCGATAGTGCCATGGGTCAGTTTAACCAGTATGCTAAGGGAATTGAAAGCGGCCTGAAAAACAGCATGGATATGGCTTCTACACAATATGTCCAACAACAACAGAGTCAGCGGGAGCAGATGCAGCAGCAAAATCAGAACTACAGGGCAGAATTACCTTATCAGTATCCTACAGCTAATGAATTAATGCCTTATCAGTATGGCGCTACTCCTTACCAGCAGGGGCAGCTTAATATTGGGCAGCAGAATGCTGCTACCTCGGCGCAAAATGCACAGACTACTGCTCAAAGGTTATCACTAGAACAGCAGCAGTTTACTCAAAACCAACAAGTAAAACAAACATCTACCCAGATACAGTCTAAAGCATTTAGCTTCCCGCCGGAGCAGGCTATTCAATTTGTACAGCAAAATGCCCAAAGCATTATTGCGGAAGTTGGCGCGGATGAATATGCAAAGATATTAAGGAATGTACAAGAATACGCTTATAGCTAAAGGAGGGGTCTGAATGTCATGGAAAGAGTGGCAACCCCCACAGCCAGGACAACAAGAAGCATCATTAAATAACTTACAGCCTGAACAAAATCAAACAGCTAATACTGATTGGAGAAATTGGACTCCGGCTCAGCAAGCATCTTCTTCCTGGCAGAATTGGAAGCCTGGTCAAAGCAATCCGCAGGACAACGTTAACCAGGAGTTTGTCCAAAAACATCCATACATCTATAAAGCACTACAAACGGCCGGCAATGTACTTAGCGCACCTCTTAGAGCCTTGGATAAGGTTCCTTTTATTAAGAGGGCAGGTGAGCAGGCGCGAAGCAGGATCCTAATGGATGATAGCCAGGTGCAGACCGATACCGGCAGTAAATTTGGCAATGTGGCTGCTGATATCACGGGGGCGGCATTAGGGTACCTTACTCCTTTACCAGGTGGCCAGAGTTTATTAGGTACTACTTTTCAAACTGTAGGTAAGCCGGTTGAGAGGGCAGTGCAAGGAGTTACTAATAGTAAGGTTTTACCGGCATTAGCTAGAGGTAGTGCTGAAGCAGGAACTTTGGCAGCTATCGAAGGTATTGCCCGAGGTGAAAAAGGAACGGAGCTAGCTAAGAGGGTTGCTATAGAGGCTTCTCTTGGTGGTGTTCTCGATGCAGGATTAACTGCCGCGTTGCCAGCTGCTGTAAAAAGGGTTATGCAGCGGTTTAATGGTCAGCCGACAGATGTACTTGAAAGGGAAGTAGCTAAGGACATCGGGGTAAACTTTGACAATATGAATGGTGCTCAAAAAGAGGCTATAAGAAAGGTAGTCAGAAGTATGCAAGGAGAAGCTACTGCCAACGGAAGGTTGTTGTATCAAGGGCAAGACTTTACGTTTAGAGATATGAATCATCAGGATAGATTGAAGCAGGTTTTGCCTGAAAAGCCAACACTACTGCCTAAAGGGCAGGATTTTACTATGGTTGACCAGCCTTTGTCCTTTAAAACTAAAGCACCAAACGTCGATTTTGACAGAACTCCTATTAACAATAAGCCGATCAGCCAGTTTGACAATACCTTCCAATCCCAATATAATAATGAACAAGAGATAAAACGACAACTAGCCAAATATTATTCTAAATTTGAAAGCCAGGAGGGATTGGATGAAGCAGCAGGAGCAATTGCCGACCTCCAACGAACAGAAAATAACATACGAACCGAAGGAGGATTGTCGCCCGATATTAATCGACGACATGCCGGAGTATCAAATAAACCCTACAAAACCGTAGGGCTTTCTTTTTCTCAGGATTTAATAAACACAGGTAAGGTTAATTTAACTGGTTATAAGTTTAACGATACAAAAGATTTGGCAGTAATATCTCAAGCATTTAGAGACCCACGCCTTGAAACTTTAAGATTTTATTACACCAGAGGTAATGAAATTGTAGGAACAGAAGCCATAAGTTCTCGATTACCAAATGCTTCGGCAGCCTTTATTGATGACTTTGATAATTATTTAAGAAAAAGCCAAGAAAAAATGGGAAGACTCAAAGCCGATGGTTATTATTTATTACACAATCACCCAACAGGCAACCCTAAGCCTTCTGAAGCGGATATTAGTATGACTCAGCATTATGCTCAAAAGCTTCAGGGTTTTAAAGGGCATATTATAATCAACTCAAATAAATATTCTGCAATATCTTGGAACGGTAGGAATTTAAGCGGCCAGGAAAACTTATTACTAGACTTAGGAGAAGATAAACTCCTAAAACCATCAATTCAGCATAGTTTATTGGGAACTAAAATAGGCGGTACTGATTTATTGGCGAAAGTTGCCAAAAGTATGCAAATGAACAAAAATGTTTCCACAGTATTTTTTACTGATAGTCAATATGGAATCAAAGGTATTCTAGAAATCGATAACTCCATGCTGAAAAGTGAAGGATATAGGGGATTTCTAAGAAATCAAGCTAGAGAGCATGGAGGTGCTAAGGTATTTATTGTTGGCGATAGTAGTATCGAGAAACAATTAATTGAGCTTACAAGAAACGGCGATATTACAGATGGCTATATTAAAGATATAAACATGGGTATAAGGGATAGGGTAAACCCTGACAAAGCAAAGGGCGATTGGTTTGGTTTGGATGCACAACAGGAAGCGAGAGCTTTAAGACCACCTAAGCCATTCGAGGATAATACTTACCGCATACCTGGTTTTGAAAAGCCAGTTATTCCAAATCAAGATCCAGCTTTGTTAGCCCTGCCGCCTGGTCAGAACTTTCAAACGATGGATCCTTTAAGGTTTAAAACTCAAATGCCGAGAGACTTTGAAAAACCTATGAGTTTTAAACCAAGTGAAATTAATACTGAACCTTTAATATTTAAAAAGACCATAACGGCACCTATGCAGTCAGATATAACACCAAACCTTAATCCTGACCTAAGCCTTAAAAATGAGTTAAGAAATGAAGCGTCTGAAACTGCCATTGAAAACTTATTTGAGTCTAGAAGTATTAAGCCTCAAATGCTTAAATCAATGGATGAAGTTCTAAGTCCGCGAAATGCTCAAAGATTACAGGATATATCCGGGAGCGAGATATATACTACCGATGTATTTAGGAACTTCCGGAAGGTATTTGGTGATAACTTTGAGAGTGTGAAAAGGGCTGTGTTGGATCCTTTTGACGCTTCTAAGGCTAGAAATGTAGAGTTTCAGAAGCGGTGGACTGACAAGCTTAAAAACGAGATTGTGGACGGCCTTGGTATTCAGAAGGGCAGTAAATTATCTAAATTGGTGCAGAGATACGGGGAAAAGACTATAACTCCGGAGGAACTTGCTTCTTTATCCTCGGATGAGTTAACCAGAATAAAGAAGGCTGATAAGTGGTTCAGGCTAGCATATGACCATCTCTTGGACAACGTGAATGCTACCAGAGCAAGGATATATCCTGGGAATCTGGAAAAGATTATTCCTAAGAGGCAGGATTATTACCGGCATTTTCAAGAGATAACCAATGATATTGAGGGACTCAAAAATATCTTTGATACCCCGGCTAATATTGACCCCAAGCTTGCTGGTATTTCTCCTTTTACTAAACCTAAGTCTAAATGGCTGAGCTTTGCACAGCGTAGAACAGGAGCCGGTGCATTTACGGAAGATGCTGTCGGAGGCTTCTTGAATTATCTGCCTAATGCTAGTTATGGTATTAATATCGACCCCCATATTGGGCAATTCCGGAATCTTGCTAAAAGCTTGGCAGACAGCACAGAGAATAGTAAAAATCTTAATAACTTTATAAACTTTCTCAACCAATTTTCTAATGATCTATCTGGAAAAACAAATATGATGGACCGGGTATTTCAGGATTATATGGGTCGGAGTCTGTTTAAAAGTGTTGAATGGCTCAATAAACGGGTAAAAGCTAATGTAATCTTGGGCAACTTCGGCTCTGCTCTTTCGCAGCTAGGAAACATACCACAGGGTATTGCATATGCTAAGCAGCATTCTATCTCCGGAGTAAAGCGAACCATCCGTTCTATATTTGAACCTGATGCGGCTATAAAGCAGTCTGGATTTATTAAAGAACGTTTTGTTGATAGGATGTTTAGGCAGTTTGACGTTAGTACTTTAGATAATCTGAGGAATATGGCTATCTATATGATGGAGCAGTCCGATCGGATAGGTACTGAAATAATTTGGAACTCCGCATATGAAAAGGCTCTAGCAGAAGGTATTCAGAATCCTATTAAGCAGGCTGATGATATTACTAGAAATCTAGTTGCCGGTCGAGGGATAGGAGAGGTACCGCTGGGGCAAAAGTCAAAGGTAATTCAAACACTGATTCCTTTTACCTTGGAGGTATCTAACCTGTGGAAGGTGCAAAAGGACTTTGTTAAGTCTAAGGATATGGGTGCTTTGCTTACCCTTTATTCAGCAGCCTTTGTTTATAATGAAGTAATGGAGAAGGTAAGGGGGACCAGGATAGTATTTGACCCCATTGATGCCCTTAGGGATGCTTTTACAGAAGAGGATCTTAATGCACTAGAAAGAGGCGGCCGGTTAGCCGGAGAAGTTTTATCCAGCTTACCCTTTGGTCAGTATATTGGTGGAGCGGTATTGGACGAAAACCAAAGAGAGAAGTACTTTGGACGAAATGACCCTACCAGGTTTGGTGGGGGTTTATTATTGTCTAAGGGTTTGCAGGATCCACTTTATAAACTTCTGCCTCCCTTTGGCGGTATGCAAATTTCTAAAACTATTCGGGGAGCAGATGCCCTAACTAGCGGTGGGGTATATAGCAATGATGGGACTAAGCTAAAATACCCGATTAAGGATAACCCAACAAACGCTGTCAAAGGTTTGTTTTTTGGTCCCAGCGGCTTCTCTGAGACTAAGGATTATTATGAAAACGACCGCAGGCCGCTTAGCGAAAACCAAACCAAGCAGGTTGAACAAAACCCTCAGGCCTACAGTGCTATTATCCGCAAACGACAGATTGACGGCATTAAGACGAAGGTTGATGAAGTACGTAAGAATAAGAATTTAACCTTTGAGCAAAAGAAGAAGGAAATCGACAAGCTGATGCAGCAGCTGCAGAGGTTGAGAGGGGGTCAGTGATGAAGATAGTAGCTATTAAAGATACCTATAAAGAGGCATTTGATGGGATTGTCATGGAGCCCTTGCGATTCTTTGACTTTGATATGAGTTTGATTGATGATTTAACAATTTACTTGGGCATTAACCCCCGTCCATGGGTAGAACGGCCGCATTATGATCCCAACACGAAGGAAATTGTTATTCTGCTGTATGACCAATTGCCCATTAAAGATAATATGAGATTGTTATTCCTTGGTGCTCACGAGATTGGGCACCATCTTCATTTTAAATTACTGGGTGGTGATTATCATAAATGGGGGATATGGGCTCATCAGACCAGCAGAACCTTGTCATTTGAGGTTTATGACAGCCAAAAAGGTACCCAACAGGTCAGGGCTTATGAGCAGTTTGCTAATGACTTGATGCAGACGGTTAATTATCAACTGAAGCCATACTACCTTAATCTGTTTGGCATCAGGCTTGTGGAGATGGTGATTGGGAATACTGGGTACCAGGTAAACGGGCAGCTCAGGCAGACTGATGTTGCCCCTTATATTTATAAGGATAGAACGATGGCACCGATGCGAGCTGTAGCCGAGGCTTTGGACATAAATGTTCATTATCTACTGCAGGAGGGTGAGAAGCTGGTTAAGTTTGCAAAGAGAACGCCCACTCCTGTGGGCTTGAAGTAGAGAGGAGTGGACGAGATGGAACAAACCCTAATTGAAGTTTTTAAAAGCCAGGGGCCTTGGGCTCTTCTTTTTGTTTTCCTGCTTATTTATATTCTCAAAATGAATGAAAAAAGGGAGGAGAGGCTCATCGGGAGCAGTGAAAGAAGAGAGGGGGAATATCAGCAAATTATCAATAAATTATCAGATAATGTTTTGTATGAATTAAACAGTGTAAGAACCTGTCAGAAGGATATGCAGGAAGATATCCGGGAAATTAAAACTAAAGTTTATAGGTAGGTGAGTAATTTGCAAAGTGCTAATATTGTTGACAAGCTTCCGAATCATTCTACAAAGCAGTATGGAAAGAGGGATGTAACTGAACTTAAGTTTATTGCAGTACATCATTCAGCAACTGAAGGTGGAGATCCTTTTTCTTTTGCCAGGTACCATATCGAAACTAATAATTGGCCAGGTATGGGATATCACTATGTCATTATGCCAGACGGATTTACTTATAAAACAAATAACATAACCACAGTAAGTTTCCATGTAAAAGACAACAATCCAGTAGCCGTTGGTATTTGTTTGGTTGGTAATTTTGATATAGCTAACCCTACTCAGGAACAATACAATTCTCTGGCTGAGCTATGCCGGTTGTTATTGCAGGAATATCCGTGGCTAAAGATTAAAGGGCATAAGGACTTACAGGAGCAAAGAACCTGCCCAGGGAAGAATTTTGATTTTCTTTATTTACATACGTTACTGCGGAATCGGCCGACATATGAGGATTTGGAGAAGGAAAATGCGGAGCTGAAAGAAAGGCTTCGGCAAATAAAAAAAATAGCGGAGGTTTAGGTAATGAAAAAGTATATTGGTTTTAAAATAATTGAAGCAGAGCCGATGAGCGTGGCTGAGTATAACGACAAGGTAAGACCTTTGGTCTACAGTGGTGATTGCCAAGAAGGATATAAGGTAGTTTATCCTGATGGGTATGTATCGTGGAGCCCTAAGGAAGTCTTTGAAAAAGCGTATATGCAGATCGGTGATAACAACACTGTTACTCAGGAAATGGTTGACAATTTTATAACCGCCTTTGATGTTGACACAATCGGACAAAAAACAACTATTGTAGGTGCTAGGCTTGTAAATGGCTTTGAAATTTATGAGTTTTCCTCCTGTGTAGATCCTGCTAATTATGATGAGGCCTTAGGTGCTGAGATATGCAAAAAGAGAATTAAGGATAAGGTTTGGTATCTGTTGGGCTTCCTACTTCAAACAGCTAAAGAAGGTATTAAATCCTAAGCAGCCGATAGGGCTGTTATTTTAATTTGAAGGGAGAATAAATATGTTTAATGATTTTATCACCCCGGATATGCTGAAAATATTCCTGGTGGCAGTGGCCCTGGTTGTTTTATATACGGAGTTTTTTAAGAAAGCATTTGACTTCGTATTTAAAATAACAGGCATTGTCTTTTCCTGGGTATTTACCTTGATAGCTAGAAAAGTCTTTAAACGCGAAAAACCAGTAGTAATTGTGATAAAGGTACCAACAGAATATATTTGCTTCTTATTTGCATGCATTGTCATCTTTCTGCCATTGATAATTACTGAACAGCTTAATATAATGGTTATATTTATGGGCTTAACTAATGCTATTCTATTATCGATGACGGCTAAGGAGTCTTATAACTCTATTAGAAAGAAAATATTAAAGAAGTATAGTGATGAGGGACCAAGCGAGAAGTTTAAACCTCCTGAGGTGGAATACAAAGTGTAGGGGACAATATAAAATTGAAATAAAAGCCCCGGATATATCCGGGGCTTTTATACGTTTTCTTATAAATTACTTATTATAGATTTCAAAAACTATAATTTTCATACTAAATTACATAAACTGACAAACTTCTACAATTTCTCCGAAGGAATATCTATTAATCAAGTAGAATTAGTAAAAATAATTTTAATATTCTGTGTAGTTATTCTAAAGAATACGGGGAGATAAAATTTGATAAAACAAATTGAAGTTGGAAAAAAATATTGGTTAGTAAGAACTTTTGGTGGTAAGTATTATAGTCATTTTATTCAAAATGGTTATATTGCTATTGGGTGGAACGAACTTTCAGATCTCGAATTAATTAAACAAGCGGATAGAGACAGTAAAATTAAGAATGCGTTGTATGAAACAGCAAAAAAACTATTGAAAAATGAAAAAGATCAGCCTGGTAGAATTGTTAATCCAATAATGAGGTTTGTTAACGAAATGAATATTGGCGATATAGTTGTAATTCCCAGTGAAAATTCTAAAACTATTCAATTCGGGGTTATTAAGAGTGATGTAAAAATTGTAAGTGATGTAATTAACCTTGATGAAGGCCTAGATCCTCTTTATAAGCAGCGCATGGTAGAGTGGATTGCTTGGCGAGAAAAAGATGATGTCGATTTAAATATTTTTAAAATGCTAAGTTCGCATTATGCTATAAGTAGTGCAGATGAGTACTCGGAATCTATAGACCGAACTATGTATAAATTATTTACTAAAGATGAAAAAGCATTTTTGATTATTGATGTAAACAAAGAAGAAGAGCTTTCCGGATATGAAATTTGTATACTTATAACTAAACTATTGGAAACAGTAGATGTCTATAATACTATTACTGAAAGCAGTCTAGATAAAAATTCTGTTAATATGAAAGTGAATTTACAATCTCCCGGATTTATCCAATTGTTTGGCGATATTGATACGATTACTGCTATTTATGCAGTTTATATATTGTTTATTGGTGGTAAAATAACGATAAAAGATATACAATATCAATTTAGGGGCATAAATGATTATGTATGGGAAAAAATTTTACAATATCAAGATCAAAAACATAAACACTATTTAGAGATAAAAGAACAAGAGTTCCGGCATGTTATGGAGTTGCTCAAAGTAACTTTTCCTAAGAATCAAGAGGTAAATAGTAATCAAATAGAAGACTGATTCATACTGTGTATTATAGGAGGTGATTAAGGTGAGGAATAAAACATTAAAAGGTGTATATGATAAAATTAGGGTTCTAAGCTTAAATGTTTTTGTTTTTTTCATCTTGTTCATTATCCAAAAATATACTATTGGACTAATCCCCGGTATTAGAAATATTATTATTTTTAATAAATTCTATTTTCACGAAATTTTATTTTCTATTATCTCCATAATAATTATTAAATTCTATATAAAAGTTGATATCCCAGACAATAATCAAGGAGAAAAATTTTTTACAATAAAAAAAATAGAAGAAAATTGTAACTTAAAATAAAAAATAATAGGAACTTCTCACACTTTTTTATCTATGAGAGGTTCCTCGTTATTTTATCTTCTATCGTTCCTTAACTCATTTAATACAAAAATTCCCTTTGGATCATTAGAACTAAATAACTTACATGTTAGCTTCCCGGGGTACCTATCTAGTTTTTGTTTCAATCCAGAATAGAAACTTTTGTTCAAAGTATCAATTACCTTCTGGTCATCAGTTAAAAAATCAATATTGACCTTTTCCTTCAACAATTCCATTCCTTTGAGTACTCCAAATATTACTGCTTCCTCTGAATTGCATCCAAGAATAGCCCCAGAATATAGTCGCAAATACTCCTCATTGTAAACTAACAATCCTACAAATCTGGTTCTTTTACAATTTAAATAAGGAAGCTTTTCAGCAACTACATAAAGCTTAAGATCTTTCATATCATCACCCGAACACTTGTTTGGTAATGATTATTATATCACGGTTATAGTGTAATGCAACGTGTAATGCAACCGACTCAACATAAAAAGTATAAATTAGTAGAAAATAGTTAAAGCACCTATCACACCGAACAAAAATAGCTTGATTTAATGCGGTTTAGTGGGTTTGGGTTCAAACAAGTTTTTTGGTTAGTCCACCTTGACATCGTAGGGGTCGGTGGTTCGAGCCCACTTAGTCCCACCATTAAGGGGTTTGCGATTTTTTGCAAACCCTTTTTCAATTAATTGGAAACCCTTAGCTCAACTTATATTTCAAAAGGTCAGAACCTGTTTTGCTAAAAATTGAAACTTATTTAAGAGTATACTGCAGGTCACCCACTCATATAATAGTAGAGCAAAGGGAAGGGGTGAAAAATTATTGGCTGAGGCAATATTAGTTGGCACTTCAAAAAATCCTAAAGCCTTAATTAATAGATTTGATAACGAATTTAAAAGGTTTAAATTTAATTATAAACTTAATAATAAGGGGAATATAACGTTTTTAGGATGTGATAATTACGATCAAAATATTTCTCCTGGTGAATTCAAAAATCTTTTAGCGAATATCATTGCCGATATAATAATTGAAGACTGGGCCCAGATATTAATAAAAAGAATTATCAGAGACCACTACTATTATTTTAACGAAGAAGAAAAGAAAAACATAAGAGAAAAGGCCTTTGAGTTATTGAGAAATGATGCATTTTCCTACAAACCACTGATTAGGAGAAATAATATAGTCCATAGGGTTATAGAATATCTAGAGCGAAACCAGGAAATAGTTTTGGAGGGATTTATAAATTTTCGTCTAAAGGATTATATTATGGAGATTGAAGACATAGTAGATGCAGCTGTGGATGATTTTCTCTTAGAAAAGGAATATCTAGAATTTATAAGATTATTGAGGTACTTTGTTGAAATACAAGAACCCAAGATAAATGAAGTTCATATTCTCCTGGAAAAAAATAATGTTTTTAAATTAGTTGATCGAAATGGAAAGGCAATTGAGAGTGAGTACTTAGATGGTTTTGCGGTAGAACTCATGAATAACAGTATTAACTATGAAGACTTATTAATTAGTGCATTGATAACTCTAGCTCCTCGCTTAGTTGTAATTCACTTGACTAATCAAGATGAGCCTAGGGACACCATTAAAACTATAGAAAATGTTTTTGGTAAAAGAGTTAGGCGATGTAATGGTTGTATAATATGTAGTAAAGAAAGGTAATAGAAATAGGATTTCTTTACCTTTCTTTGATTTTTTGTTAAGATTTAATAGGTGATTTACGTGTATATATATCTTTTAGTTTCTGTAGTATTAGGCTCACTAATAGGCTGGAGCACTAATGTTTTAGCAATCAAATTAATTTTTAGGCCATATAATTGTTACAAAATACTTGGTCTAATTCCCGTGCAAGGGTTAATACCTAAAAGAAGAAGGGAGATAGCTGTAGCTATTGGAAAAATTGTTGAAAATGAGCTCTTATCCAGTGAGGAAATTATTAAACAACTATCAACATCAGCTGTTCAATCAAAATTAAGCCAAACCACGTCAGAAAATATAAAATTAAGATTGCTTAGATATTTCCCTCCATTTATACCTAGTGGCATAAAAGATAATTTAATTGATATTATTGATAAAGTAATAGAAATTGAAGTAGAACGCTTTTTCCAGGGAACTTTCCCCCAATTTGCTACTAACATCAAGGATAATATACCGATTGCAGCAATGATAGAGGAGAAAATTAATCAATTGGATATTAGACAACTAGAAAATCTGATCTTAACAATTGCAAAAAATGAATTAAAGCATATAGAATACTTAGGTGGAGTAATTGGTTTAATAATTGGATTAGTACAAGGTATTCTCCTGATTTTGTTGACAGCATAATTATATAAATTTATAATATATGTAGTTAAAAGCTAGGAATAGGACATGTGGGTCTTTAATCGGTCACAGAGAAAAAACACCTTGGCTGGAAGTGTTTTTGGCATATCTTAGAGACTTGTACCACCTTGGAGCTGTTATTCTGAAATTTTAGTAGGGATAGCCGGTAAGCTGCCGTTATAGCTATTAAGCAGGGGGGATTAATCTCCCAACTTAGGTGGAACCGCGGGAAGTTACTTCTCGTCCTATATGGACGAGAAGTTTTTTATTGTCTCAAAGGGACTTTTAGCTTAAAAGTAGTGAGTAGCTATTATTTAAATATATTTTACAAGGAGGAAGAATCATGATTAAAATTACGCTCCCCGATGGCTCAGTTCGAGAATTTGATGTTAAATTAATTACACCTTTGGAAATTGCTATTGACATAAGTAAAGGTTTAGCTAAAAAGGCTTTGGCAGCCAAGGTGAATGGTAAAGTAGTAGATGTTAACTTTCCTATATCAGATGATTCAAATGTAAGTATTTTAACATTTGAGGATAAAGAAGGGCAGGATGTATTTAGGCACAGCAGTTCTCATATTTTAGCTCAAGCCGTTCAAAAGCTATATCCTGGAACAAAATTAGGAATTGGTCCAGCAATAAAAGATGGTTTTTACTATGATTTTGATTCAGAACATAAATTTGCACCCCAAGATTTAGAAAAGATTGAAAAGGAAATGGAAAAAATTATTAAGGAAGATCATAATTATGTTCGCAAAGAGTTATCAAGAAGTGAAGCAATAAAATTCTTCTTAAATAGAGGCGAGCAATATAAGGTTGAGCTTATTGAAGATTTACCTGAAGAGGCAGTGATTTCTATTTATCAACAGGATGATTTTGTTGACTTGTGTGCCGGTCCTCACTTGGCCTGTACCAGCCTGGTTAAAGCTCCCAAACTTCTAAGTGTAGCCGGTGCCTACTGGCGGGGAAGTGAAAAAAATAAGATGCTGCAGAGGATTTATGGAACAGCTTTTCCTAAAAAAACGGAATTGGATGATTACTTATTCCGTTTAGAAGAGGCTAAACGTCGTGATCACCGTAAACTAGGACAAGAACTGGAGCTTTTTGCCATTATGGAAGAAGGTCCTGGCTTCCCGTTCTTTTATCCTAAAGGTATGATATTAAGGAATGAGCTGGAAAACTATTGGCGTGATTTACACAAAGAAAGTGGCTATCAAGAAATAAAAACGCCAATAATTCTTAATCGTGAGCTTTGGGAGCGGTCCGGTCATTGGCAGAATTACAAAGAAAACATGTATTTTACAGAAATAGATGATACCGATTTTGCAATCAAACCCATGAACTGCCCTGGGGCTATGTTAGTATATAATAGTAAGCTTCATAGCTATCGGGATCTCCCTTTACGGCTATGTGAAATGGGTTTGGTGCACAGACATGAGCTTTCAGGGGTACTTCATGGTCTTATGCGAGTAAGAGCTTTTACTCAGGATGATTCCCATATATTTATGCTCCCAAGTCAAATAACTGATGAGGTAATAGGGGTTATTAACTTGATAGATTCAGTATATAAGCTCTTTGGTTTCGAATATCATGTTGAACTATCTACTAAACCGGAAAAAGCCATGGGTTCAGATGAAATGTGGGATATAGCAACTAACGCTTTAGAAATAGCATTGAAAGAAAAAAGAATGAAATATATTGTTAATGAAGGGGATGGTGCCTTTTATGGTCCCAAAATTGACTTTCATTTACAAGACTCTATAGGCAGAACCTGGCAGTGTGGTACAATTCAGCTAGACTTCCAGATGCCGGAAAAATTTGATTTGAATTATATTGGTGAAGATAGCGATAAACACAGACCTGTAATGGTACATCGGGTTGCTTTTGGTAGTATAGAAAGATTTATTGGAATTTTAACAGAACATTATGCAGGAGCATTTCCTACATGGTTAGCACCTGTTCAAGTTAAAATTTTACCTATTTCAAGTAAGCATGCAGCATATGGCGCTAAAGTCTATGATGCTTTAGTTCAGGCGGGGATAAGAACGGAATTAGATGATCGAAATGAAAAAATTGGTTATAAAATAAGGGAAGCTCAACTGCAGAAAATACCTTATATGCTAGTTGTGGGTGATAAAGAACAGGAAGAAGGTACTGTCGGACTCCGCAAAAGAGGTGAAGGGGATTTAGGTGCAGTTTCCCTTGAATGGCTAATTGATAACATTGTTCTAGAAATTAAAGAAAAACAAAAATAAATAAATTTGACACATTAAATGAAAGATGCTAGAATAAATAGCGACAATTAAAGTTAGATGCAAGAAGAAGCTATCCGCTTCTCACCTTATGGCTATGGCTTATAGGGTTATAAACCAAGAAATGTAACGCAAGTTATATATTATGGTTGTTTTTAAGCGGATGGGTTTCCATCCGCTTTTTATTTTTGGAGGTGACAAATTATTAGCAAAGATTTAAGGATTAATGAGGAGATTAGGACGAAAGAAATTAGGTTGGTTGATGAAAATAGTGAACAATTAGGAATAATGCCTCCTAAAGATGCACTAAAAATTGCTTTAGAAAGAAGCCTTGATTTAGTTGAGGTAGCACCTAATGCTATTCCACCAGTGTGCAGAATTATGGATTATGGAAAATTCAAATATGAGTCAAGCAAAAAAGAACGGGAAGCAAGGAAAAACCAAAAAATTATTAATATTAAAGAAGTTAAACTGCGTCCTAATATTGAAGATCATGATTTTAATACTAAAAAAAGAAATGCCATTAGATTTTTGGAAAATGGTGATAAGGTAAAAGTTACAATTATGTTTAGAGGCCGGGAAATTACACACCCTGAGCTTGGCAAGCAACTTTGTGATCGTTTGGCTGATGAAATAAAGGATTTAGCTAAAATTGAAAAAGAAGCAAAAGTTGAAGGTAGAAACATGATTATGATTTTAACACCTATTAATTCTTAGATACAGCTGAGAGGGGGATTTTTCTAATGCCAAAAATGAAAACTCATAGAGGTGCCGCTAAACGTTTTAAGAAGACTGCGACTGGAAAAATTAAGCGATATCATGCTTTTACAAGTCATATTTTAGAAAAAAAGTCTTCTAAGAGAAAACGCAATTTGCGTAAGTCAGCTATTATGTTTAAAGGCGATGCAAAAAGAGTTCTTAAATTAATTCCGTATAAGTAAACAGTTTTGAATCGAGGAGGCAATTAACATGGCAAGAGTTAAGAGAGGCGTAACTGCACGCCATCGACATAAAAAAATATTAAAACTGGCAAAAGGTTACCGGGGTGCCCGCTCTAAAATTTTCAGAGTAGCCAATCAAGCGGTAATGAAAGCTTTAGCATATTCATATGCCCACCGTAAATTACGGAAACGGGATTTCCGCAAACTTTGGATTGCCCGTATTAATGCTGCGGCAAGACTAAATGGGTTATCGTATAATCGTTTTATTAATGGTTTGAAAAAGGCAGGCATTGAAATTAACCGCAAGATGTTAGCCGAGTTGGCAGTAAATGATGAAGCAGCATTTAGTGAGTTAGTTAATCTAGCTAAGAATAGTTAATACTACAAAAGCAGGCCAAGGGCCTGCTTTTGTCATCAAATCATTGGATTGGGGGGAGTTTTTGCTTAGTGGAAATAATTAATTCAGAACACAATAAATGGATTAAGAAGTTAAAATCATTGAACAAAAGAAAATACCGACAAGAATATCAACAATTTATTATTGAAGGCACTAGGATGTGTAAGGAAGCTATACTGCTTAATGCCGATATTGAAGTATTGTTAGTTAGTGAAATTGATTTTAAGCTATCAAATATACAAGAAGTATTAACACTTTTTTCTGGAAAAATCCTTTTAGTTGAAAGAAAATTACTTGAAAAACATTTAGCTACTGTCAATCCCCAGGGTATAGCTGCTATTATTAATATGCCTCAATGGGATATGCAAAGCTCGATAAAACAGGGCACAACCTTTTTTGTGCTAGATGGTATTCAAGACCCGGGTAATTTAGGCACAATTATCAGGACATCTTTAGGTGCAGGGGCCGACGCTGTATTTTGTTTAAAGGGTACTGTGGATTTATATAATGATAAGACCTTAAGGTCAACCATGGGCGCTGTTTTCAAAATACCTGTATATTATCCGGAAGATACAAATATATTGTTAGAAAATCTACTAAAAAATGATATTAAGATAATACTTGCTGATGTAAAAGCTTCTACATATCATTTTCAGGTCAATTATCCTAAAAAAGTTGCTTTAGTTTTAGGAAGTGAAGCTTCTGGCTTGCAACAAATTATGAAAGGTGATTATTCAGTAAAAATACCGCTGCAACCTGGTGCGGAATCATTAAATGCAGCTGTGGCTGGATCAATAATTTTATATGAGATTATCCGTCAACGGTTGCTTTCAGTTGTAAAATAGGTATGTATTATGTTATAATTTCGCTATACAAATTGAAAGGTAGGTAATTTTAATGATTTGTTGCGACTTGTTATGGCGCTTATTTGAAACAACCGGTTCAATTAATGTTTACCTACTTTATCGCAAATTGATAATACAGTAATTGCAATGATGGGGAGCTGTTGTGAATTATTTTACCCAGGGAGACAAAGTCTAAGACTGGAAGCTTTGTTGTAACAATAATTTGCTTTCTTAAGTGCAGGTTCGCCCCTTAGCTGTTAAACTGAAAAACTAAAATTTAGCTGTCGATATAATTGTGATAGATTGATTATATTTGCTTTAATTCTATCGACAATGGGCTATTAGCAATTAGCCGACCCATCAAGCTAACTTTTAAGTTTAGTAGGCTTAACCGGATCTCACCGTTATTGAGAATAAGAGAATCCTATCTATTTAGGATTAATTTGGGTGGTACCGCGGATAACTTCCGTCCCTTACCGGGGATGGGAGTTTATTTTTTTGGGAATAGCGTGTCCCTTACATTAGTTGGGGACATTCCTCAGCATAAAATGAAACCTAAAATGAGGTGTGTACTTACATTCGTTGGGGACATTTCTCCGACCTCATAAATGCCAAAAAAGAGAGATGTGTCCCCTTACCAATTAAGGAGGTTTTATGAAGTGAAAGAGCAGCTTGAAAAAATTAAACTAGAAGCTAAAAAAGCTTTAGACCATGCCAAAAATATTGAAGAATTAAATGATTTGAAAGTAAAGTATCTAGGAAAAAAAGGTGAATTAACTCAAGTTTTAAGAGGAATGGGTCAACTCTCGGCAGAAGAGAGGCCAATTATTGGTCAATTAGCAAACGAAGTACGGGATGAGCTAAATGCAATCCTTGAAGAGCAGATGAAGTTAATCAAAAAAGCTGAACAAAAACAAAAATTAAACTTAGAAACTATAGATATTACTTTGCCTGGTAAAAGCTTTTCTAGAGGGACCAAACACCCACTTACTCAAGTTATTGAAGAGGCTAAACAGATTTTTATGGGTCTAGGTTTTCAGATTGCAGAAGGACCGGAAATTGAAACAGACTACTATAATTTTGAAGCATTAAATTTACCTAAAGATCATCCAGCCCGTGATATGCAGGATACATTTTATATAACTCCAGAGGTTGTTTTAAGAACTCATACTTCACCGGTTCAAGTCCGGAGTATGGAGAAATTAAATCCAGAGGTACCAGTAAAAATAATCTGTCCTGGAAAAGTATACCGAAAAGATGATGATGCAACCCATTCACCAATGTTCCACCAAATCGAAGGATTGGTTATTGATCACGGAATACGGATGAGTGACTTAAAAGGAGTATTACTAGTTTTTGCCCAACAGATGTTTGGATCTGATAGAAAAATTCGCTTTCGACCCAGTTACTTTCCTTTTACTGAGCCTAGTGCTGAAGTAGATGTCTCTTGTGGCATTTGTAGTGGTAATGGCTGCAAGTCCTGCTCTTATACGGGTTGGTTAGAAATACTTGGTTCAGGTATGGTTCACCCTAATGTATTGAAATATGGGGGATATGACCCTACTAAAGTAACCGGTTTTGCTTTTGGAATGGGTGTAGAGCGGATTGCTATGCTAAAATACGGTATTACAGATATGAGACTATTATTTGAAAATGATATCAGATTTTTACAACAGTTTTAGGAGGTGTTTAAATTATGAAGGTATCTTTTAAATGGTTGCAGGAATATGTAGATATAGATATTACACCAGAGGAATTAGCCGATAGGTTAACAAATGCTGGAGTAACTGTAGAGTACATTGAATATTTAAATAAAGGTATTACGGGTGTAGTGGTAGGAGAAGTATTAGAAGCAGTAAAACATCCAAATGCTGAAAAACTTTCATTATGTCAAGTTACTACTGATGGAGATAATCATTTTCAGGTAGTATGTGGTGCCCCTAACGTAAGAACGGGGCAAAAAATTCCTTTTGCTTTAGTTGGAGCGGAACTACCAGGTGGTTTAAAAATAGAAAAGGCAAAATTACGGGGTACCGAATCTCAAGGTATGATTTGTTCAGCTCAAGAATTAGGGATAAAGGATGAAGGCCTAACAGCTGACCAAAAAGAGGGTATTTTGGATTTAGACCCTGCTGCTCCATTAGGTGTTGATATTATAGAGTATCTAAGGCTTGATGATTGTGTCTTGGAATTTGATTTAACACCTAATAGATCTGATTGTTTAAGTGTGATAAATATTGCTAGAGAAGTAGCGGCACTTCTGGGAAAGCAAGTTAAATTCCCAGAGATTAAATTTAGCGAAATTGATAAAAAAATAGAAGATTTGGCACAGGTAGAAATTAAAGACTCTAATTTATGCCGCCGTTATGTGGCTAAAGTTGTTGAAGGAGTACAAATTAAACCCTCTCCACAATGGCTAAAACATAAATTAATATGTGCTGGAATGAGACCAATAAATAATGTAGTAGATATCACTAACTATGTACTAATGGAAATGGGGCAGCCTCTTCACGCCTTCGATTATAATTATTTAAGTGCCGGTAAAATAATAGTGCGTAAGGCAGAAAAAGGGGAAAAAATAACAACCTTAGATGAGAACGAAAGGGAATTAAAAGAGGACATTCTCTTAATCACTGACCCACAAAAAGCTGTAGGTATTGCAGGTGTGATGGGTGGATTGAACTCTGAAGTTACTCAAGAGACAACAACAGTTCTCATTGAGTCCGCATATTTTAATCCAAATAGTATTAGAAAGACTTCTACTAATTTAGGTCTACGCTCAGAAGCTTCCTTACGCTTTGAAAAGGGGATAAATATTGAGACAGTAGTGGATGCTGCTAATAGGACAGCTCAATTACTAGCAGAACTTGCCGATGGTAAAGTATTAAAAGGGATTATTGATAACTACCCTAATCCCATTGAGAGAACTATAATAAAGTTAGAACTAACAAAAGTAAATGAAGTACTAGGTACTAATATTGAAGATCAACAAATAAAAGAAATATTGAGCTCTTTAAATATCGACATAATTGAAGAAATAGGCTCGGTAATTACCGTGGAGATTCCTCCTTATAGACCTGATATTACTATTGCAGAAGACCTTGTTGAGGAGGTAGCCCGGCTATCAGGCTATGATAAAATACCTACTACTTTACCCTTTGGTGCCAGTAGTAAAGGACAAAAGACACTGGAACAAAAACTCAGGGATAAAATTATTGATACTATAGCAGCCCGGGGTTTAACAGAGGTAATAAACTTTAGTTTTATTAATAAAACTAATTTTGATAAGCTATTACTTTCTCCGGAAGATATGAGACGCCAAGCCATACCGGTTTTAAACCCCCTTTCGGAAGAACAAGGCTATATGCGTACTACTCTTTTTCCGGGATTATTGGAAACATTACGTCGGAATATTAATAGAAGAAGCGAAAATTTAGGAATCTTTGAATTAGGAAAGATATATTTACCACAGGGTTTTCCGGAAAAATCAATTTTGCCTTTGGAGAAATGGATTTTAGGAATAGCATTACGAGGTGAACTGGCTTCTAATTGGCAAGATAAAACTCAACCCGTAGATTTTTATTATTTAAAAGGAATTGTTGAAAACCTGCTAGAGCAGCTGAAAATAACTGATATTTTGTTCAAACCTTGTCAAGATAGCCCATTATATCATCCCGGAAGATCAGCATATGTATATGTTTCAGGTGAAATATTAGGGATTATAGGTGAAATCCATCCACAAGTAACAGATAATTATGATCTACCGGCAAGAAATTATGCTGCTGAATTAGATGTTGAAGTATTATTAAAGCTAGGCCATGGTCCAATTAAATTTAAACAGCTGCCCAAATATCCGGCTGTTCATAGAGATTTAGCTTTAGTAGTTAAAGAGGAAATTACTTCTTCGCAATTAATGGAGGTAATTAGGACACAAGGTGGAGATCTCCTTTCGGATGTCACTATATTCGATTTATACAAAGGAAATCAAATTGCCTTGGATTATAAAAGCTTAGCCTTTGCTCTAACCTTCCAAGCCGAAGACAGGACATTAACGGATAAAGAAATTAACGATATTCACGAAAAAATCCAAAAAGCTCTGGCCGAAAAGTTTCAAGCCAGTCTACGGTCCTAATTTAAGATAAAAGCCTGCACTGCAGGCTTTTATCATGTCAGCTAAATATGAAACCGACTATCTATTTTCATATTTAGTGAGAAGGAGTTTTTTGAGTTTTCACGAACAATAGGAATATGGATATGGAGGAGGGGTTATCTTGCAAAATAACTCACAGAAAAAAAGGGTGCAGGTAGAGATTTTTGGCGACAATTATATTGTGAAAGGAAATGCTGAAGGTAAATATATTTTAAAGTTGGCTGATTATGTAGATGAAAAGATGAATGTGATAGCCTCTAAAAATCCCCATTTATCTACTAAACAAATTGCTGTTCTTGCTTCTTTAAACATTGCCGATGAATTGTATAAACTACAGGAGAACTATGATAAGCTACTCCAAATTTTAGAGGAAAGCAAAGAGACATAGATTAAAAATTGAGTTCTAGTTTAGTCATTGGATAAAATATAAATTTTGAGAAAAAATATAATAGTATTGTTTCAAACCTTGGAGGCTATAATTTGAACTCTATTGCTTTTATTCCGGGTATTAGACAAGAAGATTTAGCTTATATTATCAAACATTTTAGTATTGCTGACATTTCCGAATTGAAAAAATTGGCCCGGGACAAAAAAATTCGTAAGCTCAAAGGCTTTAATAGTAAAACAGAAATGGCACTTCTAAGAGGAATTCAACTGCTTGAAAGTAAACCTGTTTCTTTGCCGATAGGCATTGCCTTTGACTTTGCAGCAATATTAATAAATGAACTTAGAGCCTGGCCTCAAATTTGCCAGGTTTTACTTGTTGGGGAATTGAGAAGAGGTGTAGAAGAGGTCCGTTCAATAGAATTATTAGTACAAGCTCACTTTGAAGAAATAATAGAAGTTATAAATGAAATACCCTTAGTATTTTTTAATAAACTAGAAGATGCTAAAATTAAGCTTAGTACCCCGTTGGGTATACCGTTATATATTCATTTCTCTTCAATTAAATCCTGGGGAACTAGTAGTATAATTACTACAGGCTCCCCAAAACATTTACGGGCCTTATCTTGTAGTACTGAATATTTACCAGAATTTCCTGAAGAAAATGAGGTCTACAAAAACCTAGGTTTACCTTGGATTCCACCAGAAATAAGAGAAACAGGTTTTGAAGTTCAATTTGCCCAAGGAAATTTAATACCAAAGCTAATAGATTTAAAAGCCATTGAAGGGGATTTGCATTTACACAGCAAATGGAGTGACGGCTCTAACACTATAGAGGAAATTATTAAAAAAGGGATAAAATTAGGTTATGAATATATCGCGATTACTGACCATTCCCAATCCTTGACAATAGCTGGCGGACTAAAAACACATGACCTTATAAGACAAATTCTGGAAATCGGTAATCTGCAATTAAGATTTCCCCAAATACGAATACTAAAAGGTGCTGAAGTAGACATACTTCCCGATGGGTCGTTGGATTTTACTGATGATATTTTAGAGAAGTTGGATATAGTTATTGCTTCAGTTCACAGTCATTTTCATATGAAGGAAGTTGAAATGACAAAAAGAATTACAACTGCTTTAAAACATCCCTTAGTTAAGATATTAGCTCATCCCACAGGTAGAGTTTTGGGAAAAAGACCAGGTTATAATGTGGATATCAAGGAGGTTATTAAAACAGCTACTAGTTATAATAAAATATTAGAAATTAATGCATCACCAGACCGATTAGACTTAAGAGATGAACACCTACAATATGCTAAAACAAAGAGCGTTAAAATAGCTATAAACACTGATGCACATCATATTGATAGAATGCATGATATGTATTTTGGAGTGCAGACTGCAAAACGGGGTTGGCAAACAAGTGAAGATATAGTAAATTCCTGGTGTTATGAAAAGCTAAAGCAATATTTGTCAAATATATGAGGGGGTTTTACGATGAAGTTACAAGAAGTATATGAATTAATTGTTAATATGGGCAAAGAAACCGATCCCCGGGGAAACAGACTCGAACAAATATTAAAAAATAAGTCAAAAGAACTTAATGATTTAAAAGAAGAAGATAAAAAATATTTCGATCAAGATAAATTATTTAATCCTTACTCAGATACTAGAATCCTTTATGGTGAGAAAGGAAGTCTTGTTAAAACAGTATTAGCGGGTATTGATGTTGAAACAGCAGAAATTTTATTGGCTGATAGATTAACTGAAAAGGGAACTAAAATTGATCTAGTACTTAGTCATCATCCGGAAGGAAAGGCCTTAGCCGGCTTACATGAAGTGATGGGGCTGCAAGAAGAGATTCTCTATGATTTAGGTGTTCCTATAAATGTGGCTCAGGGAATATTAGCTTCTAGAATTAGTGAGGTACAGAGGGGTTTATTGCCTCTTAACCATAATAGGGGAGTAGATACAGCAAAAATCTTAGATATACCTCTAATGTGTGCTCATACACCTGCGGATAATCAAGTACAATTTTTTTTAGAAAAGCTATTTTCAGATAAAAAGCCTGAGTATTTAAGCGATATTATTAAAATATTAAAAGAAATACCTGAATATGAAGAAGCAATATACCTGGGAGCGGGTCCGAAAATAATTGTAGGAACGGAAAAGAGAAAGACAGGAAAGGTTTTTGTTGATATGACAGGCGGAACGAGCGGCTCAGAAAACACCTATGAAAAACTTTCTGCAGCGGGTATTGGTACCATTGTTGGCATGCACATGGGTGAAAAACATAGAAAAGAAGCTGAAAAGAACCATATTAATGTAATTATAGCCGGTCATATAGCAAGTGATTCTCTGGGAATGAACTTAATTCTGGATAAATTAGAAGATAAGGGACTAAATATTATACCTTGTTCAGGGATAATAAGAGTAAGAAGAAGTTAGTTATTGGAGGAAATATCTATGCAGAAAATAGAATTATTGGCACCGGCGGGAAAGATAGAAGCTTTCAGGGCTGCAGTTGAAAATGGAGCAGATGCTGTTTATTTGGGCGGAAGCATGTTTAGTGCCCGTCAATATGCCGGTAATTTTGGGTTTGAAGAAATAAAAGAAGCTATTAATTTTGCTCATGGACGGAGGGTTAAAGTCTATGTAGCTGTAAACACACTTATTGCTAATGAGGAAATTGATAAATTCATTACATACCTTTATCAATTGGCAGAAGTTCAGGTGGATGCTATTATAGTGCAAGACCTGGGAATTGCCCATATAATTCGCAAAGCTTTGCCCCAAATGGAGTTGCATGCTAGTACACAAATGACAGTCCATAATTCCCCAGGGGTTAAATTTCTTGAAGATATGGGGTTTAGAAGAGGGGTTTTAGCCCGTGAGGTTTCTTTTGAAAATATTAAATTGATAAAACAGACTACTTTTTTAGAGCTAGAAACCTTTGTCCATGGAGCCTTATGTATTGCCTACTCAGGACAATGCTTAATGAGCAGCATGATAGGCGGTCGTAGTGGAAACAGGGGCAGATGCGCACAGCCCTGTCGGATGAAATATGGGTTAGTTAACAAAAAAGGTAATCTATTAGTAAAACCGGAAACTACCGGGGAGCATTTGCTAAGCCCCCGAGACCTGAAAATGATTCAGCATGTACCTGAATTAATCGAAGCAGGGATAGTTTCTTTAAAAATTGAAGGCAGAATGAAAAGGCCGGAATATGTTGCAACAGTTGTTAGGAATTACCGAGAAGCTATTGACAGGTATTATCAAAATCCTGAAAAATTCCAGATCGACAAAGCTTGGGGAAAAGAGTTGGAACAGATATTTAATAGGGATTTTACTACAGGGTATTATTTTGGCAATCAAGGTAAAGAATTGATGAGCTTTAAAAGACCTAATAACAGGGGCTTACTTTTAGGTAGAATTACTAAAGTAGAAAACGGATTGATTTTCATTCACCTTGTGGAACCATTAGCTGTTGGAGATGGCTATGAAGTCTGGGTGACTAAAGGTGGGCGCATAGCAGGAGAAGTAAAAGAGATTTATTATAATAACAAAAAAACCTTAAAATCAGATGCTGGGCAAGAAATAGCAATTAAGGTTACAGGAAAACCCAGAGTGGGAGACCGGGTTTTTAAAACCCATGACATAGATTTAATGCAAAGGGCAAAGGAGAGTTATTTGTCCCCAAAAGTTAGTCGCAAGATTGGTTTGCAGCTGGAAGTTTTATTTGAAGAGGGGCAGAAAATGTTGGTTAAGGCTTGTGATACAGAGGGTTATGACCTGCAGTTTTCCGGAGATTATATTATTGAAAAGGCAAAAAAACACCCTATAAATTATGATACACTGTGGCAGCAGTTTGCTCGATTGGGGAACACTCCTTTTGAATTAAAGCAATTAGACGCAAAGATAAAGGGAGATATAATTGTACCAGTTAGTGAATTAAATCAAATGAGAAGGAAAGTTGTTGAAGGATTAATAAATAAGCGCCAGGAAGAACTGACCAAGAATGTACCTAATAAAACGGTTTATTTAGATAAAGTAAAAGAGATTCAGCATAATATTCCTCAATCAGAAAAACTAAACATTAAGCCCCAACTTTCAGTTTTAGTAGGAAATCTAGAAGGAGTAAAAGCAGCTGTTTATTCCGGAGCAAATCAAGTATATTTTAATTGGGAAGGATTGAAAAACAAACCAGGATTTACGTGGGATAGTATTAAAGAAGGGATAACCCTTTGTGAACAGAATGATATAAAAGCTGTGTTACGATTACCAAGATTGGTATCCGAAACAGAACTAATAAAGGTAAAAGAGGATTTGACGAAACTAAAGGCTTTTGGTTTCCATGGGTTTCTAGTAGGCAATTTAGGAATTTTGAATTTGGCAGGTTATTTGGGTTTAGAAAAAATTTACGCCGATTATACCTTAAATATCTTTAATGATTATACAATCCAAAAGTTACTTGAGATGAAAATTACTCAAGCTGCTTTATCACCCGAACTAACCTTGGAACAGATAAACAATTTCTCCTTTTTGGGAAATTTGCCTTTGGAGGTCATCGTCCACGGCAATTTCCCTTTGATGGTTAGTGAATATTGTGCCATAGGAAGTATACAAGGAAATAAGACTAGCAGCGAATCTTGTCAGGGAGCCTGTACAGGGAAAGATTTTGGATTAAAGGATAGAATGAACTTTATTTTCCCTTTAGAGATGGATGCAAACTGTCGCATGTTAGTATATAATGCTAAACCATTAAATTTATATAAGGATATCAAAGGTGTTCTTTCTTCCGGCATTAATATAATTCGTATCGAAGGACGTAAAGAAAATGCTGAATGGGTAAGACTTGTTACTCAAATATATCGTCAGGCAATAGATGATTGGTTTGAATATAGACGGGCTTATCAACCAATGGAGCATGAAGTTAATACTTTGGATAAGCTAGAACCGGGAGGTTTTACTACGGGACATTATTTTAGAGGAGTCCTTTAATTTTCTATGTAAACGAAATGATGAATAAAGCAGGGTGAAGGAAATGAATGAATTTACACTTAAAAAGCTGGAATTTGATAAAATTAAGACTCGATTAATAAATGAATGCAGTTCAGGACTAGGGAAAGAAGTTGCTAAAACTATAGAGCCTATAACCGATCTAGAGCTGATTCAAGTATGGCAGCAGGAAACTTCTGAGGGAGTATTAATCAGAAGATATGAACCTCAAATTCCTCTAGGTGGAATTGTTGATATTGGAATTCAGATAAGGAAAGCGGAAATTGGAGGGATTTTAGAGGCAGAAGAGTTCTTAAAGGTTTTTGATATATTAAGTGCTAGTAGAAAGCTAAAAAGGTTTTTTCTAAATAATAAAAAACAGTATTCTTGCCCCAGGATGGAGTTGTTATCGGGTCAACTAAATATTATCAAGGAATTAGAAGATGAGATTGAAAAAATAATATCCTCCGATGGGGAGGTTAGAGACACTGCTTCTTCTACGCTTTTAAATTTAAGAAGGAAAATGGTTACTTTACAAAATAGAATTAAAGAGAAACTTGATAGTTTAGTTAAATCTGACAATAGCAATAAATTTTTGCAGGATTCAATAATTACAATTAGGGGAGATCGTTATGTTGTTCCTGTTAAACAGGAATATCGCAATCAAGTCCCGGGGATAATCCACGACCAATCGGGAAGTGGTGCTACTTTATTTATTGAACCTATGGCAGTGGTTGAGTTAAACAATGATTTGCGTAAGACTCATTCTGATGAACGGGATGAAATATTAAGAATTTTATCTGAGCTTAGTGCAAAAATGGCCCAATATACTGAAGACCTAAAGATGAATTTAGATATTTTATCCAAAATTGATTTCATTTTTGCTAAAGCTCGGCTAAGTGAAAAACTAGATGCTATTGAGCCTAAGATTGTTTTGGAAAGGAAAATAACTATAAAGAGGGGGCGCCACCCTTTAATTCCGTTCAACGAAGTAGTACCTTTGACTATTTCTTTGGGTGAAGATTTTGGTTTATTAGTTATTACAGGACCAAATACTGGCGGGAAGACAGTGACTTTGAAAACTGTAGGCTTGTTTGTTTTAATGGCACAGAGCGGTTTGCATATTCCCGCCGATATAGGCAGTTCAATTGGTATTTTCCAGAAGGTTTTTGCTGATATAGGGGATGAACAGAGTATTGAGCAGTCCTTAAGTACATTTTCCTCTCATATGACAAATATAGTAAAGATACTGGAGCAAGCTGATGATTTCACTTTGGTTTTATTAGATGAATTAGGGGCAGGTACAGATCCTTCGGAAGGTGCTGCCTTGGCAATCTCTATTTTGGAGTTTTTAAAAGCAAAAAATACAAAGCTAATTGCAACAACTCACTATAGTGAGCTAAAAACATATGCTTTTAATGAACCTAAAGTACAAAATGCTAGTATGGAATTTGATATAAAAACACTAAGACCGACTTATAAATTATTAATTGGAGTACCTGGGAAAAGTAATGCTTTTGAAATCGCCGGTAGATTAGGATTACAGGATGAAATAGTTCTGAAGGCTAGAAGCTTAATAAGTCAAGATGAAAAAGATGTTGCTGAACTAATTGAAAACCTGGAATCAAATCGGTTAACTAGTGAGTTAAGCAGACAGGAAGCTGAGAACAAATTAAAATTAGTGGAGGAAAAACTAGTTTCTATCAAGCAACAAGAAACTAAAATTAATGCTTCGGCTGATAATATTATTAGGAAAGCACAGGAAGAGGCACTCCAAATTATAAAAAAAGCCAGGAAAGAAAGCGAAGATATAATTAAAGAGATACGTCAACTTGCCAAAGAAGAAATAATTAAGGCAGAGAATAAAGCCTTAGATTTAAAAAAAGAATTAGAAAATAAAGAGGATAAGTTAACCTCGAAAGTATTAAAAGGGCCTAAAGTTACTGGGCAAAAACCGAAAGACCTTAAAATTGGGCAAGAGGTATTTATTCCTAAATTAAATCAAGCGGGGACTGTTATTGCAGAACCAAATAATAATGAAGAGTTGCAGGTGCAAACGGGAATTATAAAAATTACAGTAAAACTTAATGAAGTCCAGATGGTGGAAAGAAAAAAAGAAATAACCCAAAGGGGTATAGGAAAGATTGTTTCTAATAAAAGCGAAAGCATTAAAACTGAATTTGATTTTAGAGGCTCAAATGTTGAGGAAGCTATTCCCCTTGTTGATAAATATTTAGATGATGCATATTTATCTGGACTGAGTCAGGTTTATCTAATACATGGTAAAGGCACAGGTGTTTTACGTAACTATATTCGGGAGATGCTAAAGAAACACCCTCATGTAAAATCTATGCGGACAGGTGGATTTGATGAGGGCGGCAGTGGGGTTACGGTAGTAGAACTCAAAAGGTAGAAAAGACTTCACTACACATTCGTTTTAAAAGAGCCCCTGGCAATTACAGTTGCCGGGGGCCCTTTTTAATCATTTCCGTTGGACATCTTTATTCTAATCATTACTTCATTAGATATAGGACTTTGTCTATTCAATTGGACATCATGACCGATGACTCTGTAGTAATAGGTCTTACCAACTTCAATATCTTTATCAACATAGGATGGGGTATTTATCATTTCATTTTGGGAAATCTGATTGCTTGCTCCTGGTTGAAAACCAGCTTGTTCAGATCTAAAAAGATAATAATTAAAATCACCGTCAGGATGGGGTGGTGACCATCCCAAGTCAATTTGCAATTGGCCATTTATTGCTTTAGCTTGAGCATTAAGCTTTGGTGGTTTCATAGCCCGATCTGTTTGGTTTTGTCCTGGTATAGCAACTTGGTTTGAGGCAGGACTTTGTATATTGCTAAGTTTGTCTACAGCGATTACCCTGTAATAATATATCTGGCCTGGTTTTATAGTATTATCTGTAAAACTATTAAAGTCAAAATCCTCGTTCACTGCAATACGGTTATTAGCATTTGGAATAAAACCAGGTTCAGTGGAACGATAAATATTAAAAATTGTGTTTTCATTAGTTTGAGGCCAACTCCATGTTAATCTCGCGGCTTTAACAATACTGCTATCTTCATGCATTTCTGCTTCACCTTTTAGGCTAATTGACGAGGCTGATGAATTGTGCAGCGTACAATACTGGCTGGGCAGTTCTAAATGGGCATCTTCAGGGACTACATTATTAAATCTATCTGTTGGTAATCCTTCAGCACTCCATGGTTGTGGCCGTTTAAGGAATATTTTTGTGACAGGAGGTGATGGACAGTCTGGTGTGTATAGTTGTCCTGTTTCTGGATCGATTTGAGCCCGAATCCAAATATTAGAGACCTCCGTTGGAATAAAATTCTTGTTAAAAATTTCGCTGATAATAAACTCCTGAGGTGTCAATTCATTTGGCAATAAGCCTGATTTATAATCCACCGTTACATTAATAATATTTGCAGGCCGTGAAAATTGGCTTGGCGGTAAATCTTTGTGGGCAGTTTCCATAACTTCTTTCCAAATAGGCCCAGCATCATTTCCACCACCAATAACATTACTCATTTGCTTTGGTTCATCATATCCTAACCACACGACACTAACTAAATCAGGAGTATATCCAACAAACCAGGCATCTTTATTGTCAGAAGTTGTTCCAGTTTTTCCGGAAACAGGACGGTCAGCAAGCTTTGCTTTTGTACCGGTGCCTGCTTGAACAACTGTTTCTAACATACTTGTCATTTGATAGGCCGTTTCTTCACTCATTACGACCCTTTTTTTAGTTTTATTCTCCCAAATTATATTTCCGTTTTTATCTTCAATTTTTGTAATGGCATATGGTTCAACGTAAACACCTTTATTTGCAAATGTTCCATAGGCAGCAGTTAGCTCTAAGGGAGTAATTCCCTTAGTTAGACCGCCTAAAGCAAGGGATAATCCCATATCATTTTGTTTGCCACTTGGAACCAAGGAAGTAATACCCAGGTTTTCGGCAAAACGGTAGCCTTCTGGTACACCAATTTGTTTTAACATTTTTACCGCAACTGTATTGATAGACCATTGGATTCCTGTCCTCATAGAAATTAGACCACGGTATCTATTATTATAGTTTTTCGGAGCCCAGACACCTTCGTAGGTCTTATATGCTTCTGGATAGTCATCTAGAACAGTTGCTGGAGAATAGCCTTTTTCCAGAGCCGGTCCATAAACTACTATAGGTTTAATAGCAGAGCCAGGCTGGCGTATAGCTTGAGTAGCACGGTTGAAATTTCTTTTACCCTCTTGGTTTCTTCCCCCCATAAGACCTTTGATCTCACCAGTGTGTGGATCTAAAACAACCATTGCCGATTGGATTAGCAAGTCCTTTTGATTACTGGTTGGAAATTTTTCCGGGTTAGCATAAATTTCTTCCATTTTGTTTTGTGTATTCTGATCTAACGTCGTATAAATTTTATAACCTTGCGTGTATAATTTTCTGCTGTCACCATCTGTTAAATCTAACTTATTAATTGCTTGTTCAACAACATGATCAATAAAAGATTGGTACTTATATTTTTGTTTATTTAGTGTTTTATCTGTGAGAGTAATAGGTGTACCTTTTAAGTCATTTGCTTCTTCCTGAGTTAATTTACCGAAACCAACCATTGCATTTAATACAATTGCTCTTCGATTTTCAGCTGCTTCAGGACGTAATATTGGGGAATGCTTAGATGGATTCTGAATTACACCTGCCAACATTGCACTTTCCTCAATATTTACATCTCTTGCCGATTTACCAAAATAAGTTTGGGCAGCGGCTTCAATGCCATATGCCCCATGTCCAAAGTACACTTTATTTAAATAAAATTCTAGTATCTCATTTTTTGAATAATCATTTTCAACTTTTATGGCAATAACTGCTTCTTGGATTTTTCTTTTATAAGATTTCTCGTTTCTATCAAGCATAGATATACCGACTAACTGTTGAGTTAAAGTACTTCCTCCTTGAACAACACGACCGCTTTTTAAATTTGCTACGAATGCACCGGCAATTCTATATGGATCAACGCCGTTATGTTGTTCAAAGCGTTGGTCTTCTATAGCTAATAGGGCATCTTTTACGTGGGGAGATATTTGTTCGAGTTTAATCGGAATTCGGTTTTCTTCTCCATGGAGTGAGTCAATTTTATTACCTTTGTTATCAAATACATCGGATGTAATTGCGTATTGTTCGAAACCATCATCCTCTATATTGGGCATATTTTTGACTGCCCCTGCAACAAACCCAATACCTGCTCCACCAACTATAAAAGCAAAAAGAAGTATGACTAAAAATACTATCCTATATATATTTACTTTTTGTTTTTTTTCTTTTTTCCTTGACATTTAGGTTAACCTCCTTTGTCCTGCTTGCAATATTATAGCATATTCATAAATACTATTAAAACATAAAACTCTATACAAAATGCATTATAAAAACAGGTGAAATTCCCTTTCTTTGTAATTATTTACGAAACAATTATAATATTTCGCAAGAAAGCTTTAAAAATTGTCGTTCACCTTTAGATAATCTTAACATATATTAGACATGTAAGGAGGTGTAAGCCTTGTGAAAAAAATGGGAAGGAGAAGGTCCGGAATAAAAGTAAGCAATTCCTTTATAGTGATATCAATTGTTATTTTAATTTTATTTTTTATAGTATATATGATTGAAAGTAATCTAAAACCAACCGTCACTAGAATGGCGGAATCTAAAGTGAATTTAATGGCTAATGAGATAATAAATAAAACTATTTATGAAGAGATTTTGAAAAATACAAAATATACAGATATAGTTGAAACACATAAGGATTCTGATAATAAAATCACTATGATTCAAGCTAACAGTATTGAAATAAGTAGATTAATGACTGCGACAAACTTGAAAATAAAAGAATCCTTAAATGATTTGAGTGAGGAAGTATTAGTAATTCCGCTAGGTCAAGCATTGGGTAGCTATTTATTTGCTGCACATGGCCCTAAGATAAAGGTTAGAATATTGCCGGTTGGAGAAATAGAGGTTAACTTACATCAAGATTTTCATGAATCAGGTATAAATCAAACACGACACATACTATACTTGGATGTACGCACATCATTAACGGTAGTTATTCCATTAGCAACTGAGAAGATAACGGTATTGACCAAAACTCCTATTGCAGAGACAATTATAGTTGGACCTGTCCCGAGTACAATGGTAAGACTCGATGGTTTAGATACTTTATTAAAAGGAACAATATATGGGCAATAAATTTTCTTGACTTCTTAATTAAAATATGTAAAATATTTTTTATAGGGCTAACATTCATCTACTGCTATACTGCATGTCGGTGGGCGCGTCTAGAGCTTAATGGATACTCAAGATGTCAGTGAGCGCGTGGGCGAGCTAAAAAAAATGGTTAATTGCATTTCGTTTTTTTCGCGCTCACGGGCCCACGGATAAACGAATGAGCGGACCTAAAACATAACCTGTAAGCCAAATAATGCTCCTCGATAGCTCAATGGTAGAGCACTCGGCTGTTAACCGAGTGGTTGCTGGTTCGAGCCCAGCTCGGGGAGCCAAATTTTTTACTACACTCTTCATTATAAATATAAACCTAGCGGCCTCAATTGAAGTGAAGCCGTTTTTTCTTGCCCAGAAGAGATAATATAGAAAAGAATGTTGCATTGATGAAACAAATGTGATATATTATTCAAGCGTCCTTGATGAGGCGCATAAATGGAGCGAGGTTAGCAAATAATAACCGCGGCTCCATAAAAAATCTCTCAGAGGTTTACTAAAAAATGGTTGTTGACGGAAGAAGCTAAAAGATGGTATAATAATTTTTGTCGCCGCGAGAGAGTGGCGGTGAGCGAGAAAAAAGTTCTTTGAAAATTAAACAGTTGTAAAAACATGCGTTTGGCTCAAAAGTCAAAAAACGATTTTCGAGTTTAAAAACAAAGAATGAGCTAATCAAGCTTATCCATCATTGCATTGATTTAAAT